>Ga0335083_10002068_pt1 | contig 26904 bp, 23 predicted proteins | sample Lox_Sample_42_FD_206716 | JGI IMG/M metagenome (GOLD analysis project Ga0335083, IMG submission 206716) | Soil microbial communities from Loxahatchee National Wildlife Refuge, Florida, United States - Lox_Sample_4.2 | ecosystem: Environmental > Terrestrial > Soil > Wetlands | place: USA...
GCTGTCCGGCCCCCAGGAGTGGAAGGCCAGCAAGGCGCGGTCGAATCCGCCGGCCTCGTGCGCCTTGGCGACAGTCTCGATGTAGTTCCGGTCAACGACGGGGCCATTGCGCAAAATGGTTTCCGAGACGTTGTGATTGCCGATGAAGCCGATGAATTCCAAACCCATTGTTTTGCTCCGTGAAGATTGTTTTGAGGAAAGGGTTAGTCGAGCAGATCCGGCTGCTCGCGCACGATGCGCTCGTAGAGCGGCTGGAAACCGTAGCGCCCGCTATCGGGGCGGTCGTTGTACTGCGCGGCGGTGAAGCTCGCGACCTCGTGCGAAAGAACTTTGGGCTTGCCCGCGGCCTCGGCCAGCAGCTGGGCGCGCGCGGCGTTATCCAGTGAGATGAAGTGCCAGGCAGCAGATTCCACCGAAGCGCCGGCAGTGAGGATGCCGTGGTTCTCCAGCCAGATGTAATTCTTGTTGCCTACGTCATCGAGGATCTTGGCTGCTTGATCCACCGACAGCACGACGCCGCTGAAGGAGGAGACGGCCTGCTGCCCGTAATAGGCGGTGCTGTCCTGGGTGATGGGGTCGAGCACGCGGCCCAGCGCGGACCATGCCTTGCCGTAGGTGGAATGGCTGTGCGCCACGCCGATCACCTCCGGCCGGGCGCGGTGGATGGCGGAATGGATGTAGTAACCGGCTAGATTGATCGGCTTGTCGCCGATGACAATGTCGCCATCATGGTTGACGAGTTGCAGATCCGAGACGCTGACGTGGCCGAAATACACGCCGAGCGGATTGATCCAGAAATGATCCGTCCATTCTGGATCGCGAACAGTAATGTGCCCGGCGGGGCCATGGTCGAAACCGTAGAGCGCGAACAGGCGGAACGCGGCGGCGAGGCGCTGCTTACGGAACAGGCGGACCTCCTCGACCGTGTTGCCGGGCTCCGGCAGCACCCATTTGGGCGCGGGGTTGCGCGCGCTCTTCGGCGGGGCGTGGAACGAGGTGGCGACGTTGCTGTCAGGCATGTGTGGCTCCTTCAGGCATTGCTCTGCCAGGCGGCAAAGGCTGCCTGACCGGCGAGGGTGAGAATGTGATCGTCCTGCGGCGAGTGCACGCGCCCGCACAGCGCGTCGCGATGGTGCCGCTCCAGCGGGTTGTGACGCGTGAGGCCGGGGTTGCCGGTGAGTGCGAGCGCCTTCTCGGTGATGCGGATGGCGTTGTTGGTGACAATATGTTTGACGAAATTGCCCTCATGCGCGCCGAACTCAGCCGGGTCGGCCAGGGATGCTCGCTCCAGCAGGGCGTTGTTCACGTGCAGCAGTGCTTCGATTTCACCCACGGCTTCTTGGAAGCGGGGCAGGGTGGAGAGCGTGGCGCCGAGATTGCTGGGTTTGCGTTCCAGCGCGAAACTGACGAGGAAATCCCGCGCATTGCGCGCCACGGAATCGTAGATGGCGCTCATCAGCACGGCCATCCATTGCGGCAGGCCGGGGCCGCGCATGGCCCAGGCGGCGGGCGGACGGATATCCACGGCGTATTCCTCGGGAACGAACACGTCCTCCAGGATCACATCATGGCTGCCGCTGGCGCGCAGGCCCAGCAGGTCCCAGGTCTCGACCACGCGGATGCCCTCGGTCTCGCGCGGAACGAGGAAGGTGCCGGTGAGCGGCTCGGCGTCGTCCGTGCGGCCCCATACGGCGAGCCATTGCAGCCCTGGAATGCCGGTGGAATAGATCTTGTGCCCCGAGATGCGGAACCCGCCAGGCACGCGCCGCGCCGTGGTGGCAGGAAGCCCGCCGCGCACCGGCGTGCCAAGCGCCGGTTCCACACGCAGCGCATTGGCCAGTGAGCCGTTCAGCGCGATGTCTTCAAGAACCTTGCGGAGCAGTCCAGGATTCCAGTTCGGGTTGTCCGCCGCCTGCTGCACGAACAGATAGGTCATCACCAGCACCAGCGCCGTGGAGGGCTCGCCGCGGGCAACGGCAGCGATGATCTCGCGCGCTTCGGGCAAGGTGAGCGGATTGCCATCCAGCACCCGCACGGCGGGCAGGCCGATCAGCCCGGTGCTGTGCAGCGCTGCGAAATTCTCGTGCGGAAAGCTTCCCTCGCGGTCATGCGCGGCGGCCCCGGCGGCAAAGTGGCTGGACAAGGCTGTCAGTACCTCCGGGGCTGCCGAACGGGGCAGGCCGCGCAGGTCCGGTGCCGGGGCAGGGGATAGGTGGTTCATTCGGCAGGCTCTCTGCTGTGGTAGGAATAAAACTCTACATAAAAAATAATATAATCAAGTGGCTTGCGTGTGGCGTTAAGGGGGTAGTGGTGGAAAATGGTGCGCAATAGACTGAAAAATATAAATAATAATTGAAACATAAAATTATCTAATAAACCTATTAAAAATATAGATTTTACAATCTATCGGCTTTAAACTCTACAAAAAATGTAATCTTATAACCGGACAGGGAACTTTATGTTGACGACGTTTTGGAAAAAGACCGGCGTTTCACCCGGCCGTACTCGCCATGTTTTGCGCGCGGGTGTGGCAACGGTGGCGTTGGCCGCTGCGGTGCCAGCGGTGGCGCAAACCAGCCAGACCGCGCAGAGCAGCCAGCAGAGCGGGTTGAAGGACGTGGTGGTCACCGCGACCCGCCATACGACTAAACTGCAGAAAACGCCGGTTGCCATCACGGTGATCGGACCGCAGCAGATTCGGGAGCAGAATCTCGTTACCGCGCGCGATCTCGCGGGCAAGACGCCGGGTGTGACAATCCCGCGCTCGGGCATCACCCCGCTGACGCAAATTTTCTACATTCGTGGCATTGGCGATTCCGATCCGATTTTCGATCCGAGCATTGCGCAATATGTCGACGATGTTTACCTGCCGCGCGCCATCAACGGCATGACGGATCTCACCGACCTTGAACGCGTCGAGATCATCCGTGGGCCACAGGGGACGCTGTTCGGTGAGAACGCGGATGCAGGAGCGATCCGTTACATAACGCGCGAGCCTACCGACACGACGACCGCGAATTTTGATGTCGGTGGAGGCACTTATGACGCCTTTAACCTCCATGCTTATGCTGCCGGTGCCGTCGTTCCGGGCAAGCTTGATGCCAGTCTCGCCTACGCCCATGACCAGCACAACGGCTACAGCTACGACCCCACGATCAACATGCGTGTGAATGATCAGAACACGAACAGTGCTCGTTTGAAGCTGCTTGCTCACATCAATCCCGATCTCACCGCCGAGCTCACGGTGGATGGCGAGATCGACCATTCCGACACCGCCTACTACTCGCCGGTGCGCCCAATCATTGGTGGTACGCTTGCAACCCCTGTCTATGGCCCCACCAACCTGAGGGACAGTTATGCTTCGCAGGAGCCGCTGAACGATTCCTGGGTTGGTGGCGTCTCCTCCAAGGTTGTTTACATCATCGATCCGCATCTGACGTTCAAATCCATCAGCGCCTATCGCGGCTTCGCGCAGAACCCGGTGAATTACAATAACGACGGCCAGCCGCTGGTGCCCTACAATGTCGGGAACCCGCAACTGGTCACCATTTCGGACAACCCGATCGTCTACCGCGAACAGGAATTGTCACAGGAATTCCAGTTGCTCGGCAATTACGACAAGTTCGATTTCGCCAGCGGCCTGTTCCTCATGCACGAGAACTTCGCCAGCAACCGAGTTGGCTACACCGTCTCGCCCACGGGAAGCGGTAGCGCGCCAGCCTATCCTGAGGATCAGATCGGCGATACCAAGACCACTGATTACGCGGCGTATGCGCAGGGCGATTATCATTTAACCGACAAGCTGATAGCGACCCTCGGCGGGCGCTACACGATTGAGAATCGCGGGTTCCGCTTCCAGGGCATATTCGACAATTACAGTACAACCGATATTATCCCCGACCCAGCGCTACCGGCCGGCTCCAAGGGGGCCGCCAATGATTTCGCCTATAGCGGCGACAAGACCTGGTATTCCTTCACGCCCAAATACGGTCTGTCCTACCAGTTCACGCCTGACATCTTCGGCTATACCAGCATCGCCGAGGGCTTCGGCGCCGGTGGTTTCAACAACCGGGCCTCCACTCTCGCCGCCGCTCTGCCCTACGATCAGGAGAAGGTGACGACCTACGAGATTGGGCTGAAAACCGACTGGCTGAACCACAGGCTGCGGCTGAACGGCACCGCGTTCTATAACGATTACAGTGGCCTGCAACAGACTGTGGCGGTTATCAGCCCAGTCACCAACGGCCTTGTCAATGTGCGCGGCAATGTCAATGCCGCGCATACCGATGGTTTTGAACTTGAATCGGTGGCGCAGCCCATCGACGGGCTGCAGCTCAACGGCAATGTCAGCTATCTTTGGTCGCGTTTCGACTCCTTCTCCGACCCCGGAGTCAATGTGAATACTGGCGAACAGGGCAACGCAACCGGCAACGAGCTGCCCTTCGCGCCGCGCTGGCAGCTTTACGGTGCCGCCACGTACATAGTGCCAGTGGACCTGCACGGTCAGGTGAAGATCGGTGCCGATATCTCCTACGAGACATCCTATTATTCCGATGTTTTCAACTACCAGCAAGGCAAGATCCATCCGCAGGCCTACACGGATGCGTTCATCAGCTACGCCCCCAGGAACAGTCGCTGGGAAGCGATCCTGACCGGCCAAAACCTGGCCGATCGCCGTGCCTACCAGAGCCTGACTTGGAGTGGCTCTCCGAACCTCTGGCTGGGGCCGGTGAGTCCGCCGCGCACCGTCTTCTTCAAGCTTGCGTACAGCTACTGAGTCATGGCGGACCTCGCGACTGTTCCTCTGACCATCGCCCACCAACTGCCCCCCGCAATGGCGGGGCAGCTTGGCCTGCCGCCGCATATCGCCGTGCAAGAGCTGCCGCCGGAGAGCGCCTGGGATGTGCCAGCGGAGGCGGAGATCCTCATCGCCGTTCCCCCGCGCGGGGAGCGGGCCAATGTGCCCGCGCAGCCTCTGCCGGGCTGGCCTGGACGCCTGCGCTGGGTGCATGCTGTTTCGGCCGGGGTGGATGAATATCCGCCCTGGCTGTTCCAAGTGCCGCTCGTTACCTGTGGGCGCGGCACAAACAGCGCCACGATCGCCGAATTCACCCTGGCGGCCATACTGGCTGTGGAGAAGCGTCTGCCAGAGATCTGGATCAGCGAGGCGCAAGCTTGGAAACCCGTGCAACTCGGCACGTTGAATCGCAAGACGCTGGGGCTGCTCGGCTACGGCAGCATCGGGCAAGAGATCGCCACCCGCGCCACGGCCTTCGGCATGGAGGTGCTCGCCTTCCGCCGCTCGGGCGGCGAAGCGCCAGGCGTGCGCATCGCCGATTTCGCCACCGTCCTTGCGGCGGCCGATCATCTTGTCGTCTCCTTGCCGCTCACGCCGGAAACGGCGGGCATCGTCGATGCGGCGGCTCTGGCCCGCCTCAAGCCGGGCGCGCATCTCGTCAATATCGCACGCGGGCGGCTGGTCGATCACGACGCGCTGCTGGCGGCGCTGGAACTGGGGCATCTTGGCTTCGCCTCGCTGGACGTAACCGAGCCGGAACCACTGCCCGCGGGGCACCCGCTGTACACGCACCCACGCGTGCATCTCTCCCCGCATATCTCCTGGTCCGGCGGGGACGCTTCGCGCTACGCCCCGCTCTTCCAGGAAAACCTGCGCCGTTACCTGAAAGGTGAGGCGCTGCTCAACCTCGTGCCGCCCGGGCGCGGCTACTGACCAAGGATGCACACATGACCGTTTCCGAAGCTTTGCCACGCCGCCGGTTCCTGAGCCTCACCGCCGCCGGGCTCGCCGCCCCCGCCGTTTTGCGCGCGGCACCCAAGCCTTTGCGCGCCGGCGTGTACAAGGGCTACGACCAGACGCTGCTGCCGCTCGCCGGAGAGGCCGATTTTCCCTATCCGGTGCAGTATTTCGAATTCGCCTCGGGCCAGTTGATCATCGAGGCCATCAATGCCGGCGCGCTGGATTACGGCAGCTGGAGCGAGATCCCCCAGGCCTTCGCCGCCGCCAGCGGTGCCCAGGCGCGGGCCATCGCAGTGATGCGCGGCAATGTGAACGATCAGGTCGTGCTGGTCCGCAAGGATGCGGGGATCACCGATATCCCCGGGCTGAAGGGCAAGCGCGTGGGCTATGTGCGCGCCACCACGAGCCATTACTACCTGTTGCGCATGCTCTGGCAGGCGGGGCTCGATTTCCCCGACATCCAGGCCATTAATCTTTCGCCCACCGACGGTGCCGCCGCCTTCGCCGCGGGCGACCTCGATGCCTGGGCGATCTACGGCTACCCGATCTACGAGGCGTTGGAGGCGGGACATGCGCAAGTGCTGCGCACGGCGGCGGGGATTCTCTCTGGTAACTACCTGATCGGCGCGTCTCCGGTCGCGCTGGCGGACCCTGCGCTACGCGCCGCCATCGTCGATTATGTTGGGCGCGTGCGCCGGACCTATGGCTGGGTGGAGGCCAACAAGCCAGCCTGGAGCAAGGCGCTGGCCCAGACCATTCAGGTCAAGCAGAGCTATATTGACGATGAACTCTATCATGAAAGTCAACCGGAGCGGATAACGAAGCTGGACGCTGGCGTCGTGGCCTCAGCTCAGGCTGTAGCCGATACTTTTTCCAAGGTAGGGTTGCTTCCGGCGGGGGTGGACGTGCAGCCATATTTTGAGTATGGCGTTATTTAATACTTCAAAGGTAGACTTTATATTGTTATATAAAGCATCTCTGAATGCGTTTTTCCGGAGCGGAGCCAGGCCGTGGACGACACACTTGATACCAGCCCCTCGCGCAAGCTTGTTGGCATTGCCTTCGTGGCGCTGTTGCATGCTGTGCTGATTTACGCGCTGGTGAGCGGGCTGGGTAAGGCAGCCGTGCAGGTTCTGCGTGCACCGCTGCAGGCACAGATCATCCAAGAGGTGAAGCCGCCACCCGAGGCGCCGCCCCCCCCGCCGCCACCTGTGGTCACGCCGCCACCGCCCTATATTCCGCCGCCGCTGATCCAGGTGGCGCCGCCGCCCACGCCGGTCATCGCCCAGGTGACCACGGCCAAGCCGCCGGCCCCGCAGCCCGTAGCGCGCCCCGCGCCCACCCGCGCGGCGGGGCTGGACCCGAACCAGAGCTGCGCCGCGCCGGAATACCCCGAGGACGCCGAGGACATGGGCCAGACCGGCACCTCGGTGGTGCAATTCCTCATCGGCGCTGACGGCTCGGTGGAGCAGGCGCGGGTTGCCTCATCCAGCGGCCATGCTGAGCTCGACCAGACCGCCCTGCAGGCGCTGGGGCGCTGTAAGTTCAAGCCCGCTCTGGGCGCCGATGGTCAGGCTGTCGAGGCATGGACCAGCATCCGTTACGTTTGGACTCTGAATTAACGCACGTCGCGCACTGAATGACCGACGCGCTCCCCGCGCGATGAATGACCAACGCGCTCCCCGCGCGATGAAAGATGGAGTAAAAGACATGAAACTTGGCAAAATCCTTCCCGCCGCGCTGCTTGGCGCCTCCCTGCTCGCGCCGCTGCCGGCCCTGGCCCAGTCGGCCCCCGATGCCGCCCCGGCGGCCACGGCGCAGGGGGCAGCTCCCGATGCTACCGCGCCCGTTGCCACCACGGCGCTGGCCGCCGACGCGCCGCCCGCCACCACCATCGATAACCCGTACGGCCTCAGTGCGCTGTGGAGCAATGGCGATTTCATCGCCAAAGGCACGCTGCTGATCCTGGCGGTCTTCTCCGCTTCCACCTGGTATATCCTGATCACCAAGCTGATCGAGCAGAGCCAGCTCTTCCGCCAAGCCCGCCAGAGCCGCAGCTTCTGGACCGCCGGTTCGGTGGCCGACGGCGTGAACACCCTGCCGGCCAAGGGCGCGTTCCGTGCCGTGGCCGTGACCGGTGTGAGCGCGCTCGAACATCACGAAGGTTCGCTGGTCGAGAATATTGACCTTAACACCTGGATCACGCTCTCCATCCAGCGCACGGTCGAGCAGATCGTCTCGCGCCTGCAGGGCGGTCTCGCGGTGCTGGCCACGGTCGGCTCCACCGCGCCGTTCATCGGGCTGTTCGGCACGGTGTGGGGCATCTACCACGCGCTCACGGCCATCGGCATCGCGGGGCAGGCGAGCATCGACAAGGTCGCCGGCCCGGTGGGCGAGGCGCTGATCATGACTGCGCTCGGTCTCGCCACCGCCGTGCCCGCAGTGCTGGGCTATAACTGGCTGGTCCGGCGCAACAAGGTGGCGGTTGAGGCAGTGCGCGGCTTTGCCTCCGACCTGCACTCCCTGCTGGTGAGCGGCAAGGTCGCCGGGGGGCGTAACCCGGTTGCCGCCAAGCCGGAGCAACCCGCCCGCCCGCTCGCCGTTGTGCAGACGGCCTGAGCCATGGCGCTGCACATCGCCCAGGACGGAGAGGACGAACTCCTCTCCGCCATCAACACCACGCCGCTCGTCGACGTGATGCTGGTGCTGCTGATCATCTTCCTGATTACGGTGCCGGTGGTAACGCACACTGTGCCGGTGCAACTGCCGCATGAGCGCAACCAGCCGACGCAGACGGCACCACGCAACATCAACATCTCGGTGGACGCGCAGGGCAACATCTACTGGAACCAGGACAAGCTCGCCGGGCTGGATGAGCTGCAGAAGAAGCTACTGGCGGTGAGCGGTAACGTCCCGCAGCCTGAGGTGCATGTCTGGGGCGACCAGAATGCCCATTACCAGGCGGTGGGCGAGGTTCTGCTGGCCTCGCAGCGTGCGGGCATCCAGAAGGTCGGGTTCATCCTGCAACCGCCCGCCGGGGGAGGGGGCTGACGTTATGGCCATCAATTTTTCCTCGCGTGACGAGCACGATGTGCTGGTCGACATCAACACCACGCCGCTGATCGACGTGATGCTGGTGCTGCTGATCATGCTGATCATCACCATCCCGATGCAGACGCATGCGGTGAAGCTCAACCTGCCGCAGGCCAATGCAGCACCCTCCAACATCAAGCCGCAGGTGGACGAGGTGGACATCGACTTCGATGGCACGCTGCTGTGGAACGGCACGGTGCTGCCCACCCGCCAGGCGCTGGAAGCGCAGCTAACCGCGCTGGCAGCCACTTCCGTGCAACCGGAGCTGCATATCCGCCCGGACAAGCTCGCCAACTACAAATACGTCGCTGAAGTGCTTGCTACCGCGCAGCGCCTCGGTGTCCAGAAAATCGGGATCGTTGGTTACGAGCAGTTCGCGCAATGAGCAAAAGATATTCCTTGCTGCTTGGTGCAGCGCTTCTTCTTCCCAGCCTGGCCAATGCCGACACGGTGCGCCCTGCTGTGGCCAAGTTTCTGCTCCAGGCCGAAAGCGACCTCAAGGGGCAGAAATATACGGCGGCCCTGGCGGAGGTGAACCGGGCCGAGGCCGTGGGCAGCCTCTCGCCCTATGAGACGCTGGTGGTAGCGCAGCTGCGCGGCGGTGCCGCCGCCGGTGCCGGCCAGTATGAGCTGGCCGCGCATTCCTATGAGACCGTGCTGGCCAGCAACGCGACGCCGGCCAGCGAAAAGCTGCCATTGCTGCAGGCCGTCGCCGGGTTCTATTCCCGCGCGGGGGATAGCGTGCAGACCATTACCTGGGTGAACAAATACGTCGCCGCGGGCGGCACCGATGCGCAGACACGCGCCTTGGCCGTGCAGGCCGATTACACGCTCGGCCATTATCAGGCCGTGGTGCAGGACGTGAAGCGCGAAGGCACAAGCGCGTCCGAGGCGGAGTTACAGCTTGCCGCTGCCGCGGCACAGAAAACAGGCGACAACCAGGCTTATTTCGACGCTTTGCAGTCGTTGCTGAAAGCGTATCCGAGCCAAGCCTACTGGAACCAGGCCATCGCGCTGGTGCAGGGTGCGCCCGGGTTCCCAGACTCGCTGACGCTGGATGTGTACCGCTTGCGCCTGGCGACAAAGACGCTGACCCAGCCGGGCGATTACGAGGATTACGCAGAGCGTGCGCTGCTCGCCGACCAGGGTGCGGAGGCTAAGCGCGTGCTCGATGCCGGGTTTGCCAGCGGCATCCTCAACGCGCAGATCGATGGCGGCCACGCCGCCCGTCTGCAAGCCCTGGCGGACAAGAACAGCACGGAGCCGGACGGGCCGCCATCGACGGTCCTGGAACAGGACATCGCCGCCGGTAAGGGATTCGCCACGGTTCCCGGCTACGGTCAGGGCAGGCTGATCGACGCCACGGGCGCGCTCGCCAGGCTTTGGGAGATCGCGGAGCATCCGCAGGAGCGGACGGCGAGTTCCTGAGCCGCGGGCTCTCCGCGTAGAGCGCTCTCACCAATCAAGCATTCCTAGCGGCCTCGCACATCGTGCTGGGCCGCTTTTTTTGGGGTCTAATTCACTATAAAATCACTTATGTATTATTGTGGCTTTCGGAGAAAGAAAATCTGATTGCACTTAAAAAAAGCATTTAAATACAATTTGTTGAATTTAGTATTGGGTGGATGGTGTTTGTTTTGTTATCGTTTTAATCTAACAGACTACTTTACAGGTAGAGAATATAGATTATTTATCGTTTAGCTTCTCGTCTGATCTAGGGAATTAAAAAGAATGACCATTTCTGCCGCGTCTGCCCTCGGCAGCCGCTCCATTGCCTTTGCCACGCTGGCTGGGGCGCTGTACTTCACCACGGCCCTGGTACGCCCCGCATTCGCCGCCGACACAGCAACCCCACACTCCGGCGCGGCCGTGAACCAGTTGAAGCCCGTGATCGTGGTGGCGCAGCACCGCCGCCAAAATGCCCAGAAGGTCGGCATCTCCATGACCATCATCTCAGCCAAGCGCTTGCAGGAAGACGGCGTCAGAAACGTAAAAGGCCTGCAATACGAAGCTCCGAACCTGCAGGTGCAGTCGCAGTTCGGCACCGGCCAGACATCTTTCGCCATTCGCGGTGTGGGCACTGACTTCAACGACTATGCCTCGAACAACGCGCCTGTCGTGGGCTACTATGTCGATGACGTGGCCTACCCGATTCCGTCGATGACGCAGGGACAGTTTTTCGACATCAACCACATCGAGGTTCTGCGTGGCCCGCAGGGCACGCTGTATGGCCGCAACTCCACGGCGGGCGCCATCAACGTCATCACCAACAAGCCGACAGACCACCTGACCTATGGCGGCTCGGTGGAATACGGTACCTATAACAACGCCCTTCTCCAAGGCTATGTCTCCGGCCCGATTTCGAACACTGTTCGCATCCGCCTCGCGGGTGAAACCAATCAGGGCGGCGGCTATCAGTATAACCGCGTCACCGACCAGCCTTTCGGCAATAACGACACCAAGAATCTGCGCGGCGAAATCGCCTGGGACGCCACGCCCAACCTGAACTTCCTGCTCAACGCGCATTGGGGGCGCGACCAGTCCGATGGCGAAGCCTCATCGCTGCTGGATCCGCGTGGCATCTACCCCGCCGACAGCAGCCCGCGCGCCGTGGGCTGGGGCACCACCACCGCTTTTGCCAACTATCTCGGTATCAACCCGGATACGAAGCCCTACCGCGACAACCAGGGCTGGGGCGTAGACCTCACCACCAATTACACGCTGCCCGTCGCGCGCATCACCAGCGTCTCCAGCGTGGAGCGCCTTGATCGCCGCGAACTGGATGCGCTCGACGGCACCAATTATGGCGCGGCGGATGTGTATTTCTCCACCCGTGCCGGCGCGTATGCCGAGGATCTACGTATCGCCTCGCTCACCGAGAATCCGTATAACTGGCTCATCGGCGCGTATTTCTCGCGCGAGACGCTCGATGAAGTCTACGATTCCAGCTTCTCCGGCTTCGGGATTTACGTTCACACGCCCTATACCCAGTCCGTGGAGACCAAAAGCCTCTACGCGCATGCCGAATACGAGTTCCTGCCCAAGCTGAAGCTGGTGCTGGGCGGGCGCATCGAGAACGAGCATCGCAAGATCAATGATTTCTCGACCACCGCCTACTTGAACACGAACAACGCGGCGATCCCTTTCAGCGGCGTTGGCAGCGAGTCGACCTACTACACGCTGCCGTCCTGGAAGGCCGAGCTGGACTACCAGCTTCTGCCTGAGTCGATGCTCTACGCCTCCGTCACCGCGGGCATCAAGTCGGGCGGGTTCACCGCCGTTAACGCGGTTGTCCCGGCCGATCTCGCTATCTCGCCGTTCAAGCCGGAACGCCTGCTGGCCTATGAAATCGGCGCCAAGAACGAGTTCCTCGACAACACGTTGCTCGTCAATGCCGACGCGTTCTACTACGACTATCATGACCAGCAGGTGCTCGGCATCATCACCGACCCGACCTATGGTTCGGTTGGCCATTTCGTTAACGCACCGAAATCGCATCTATACGGCGGCGAGGGCGAAGTGGACTGGCTGCCGCTGCCGGGGCTGTCCATCGACCAGTCGCTGGGCCTAACCGCCGGCGCATTCGACGAGTTCAACGACACCGTTGGCTCGACGCTGAAGAACGGCGTCTACGTGCCCGTCACCGAGAATCTCAAGGGCCGTGGCATCGGCGCGCCGCGCTATACCTATACACTCGCAGCGTACGAGACATTGCCGATCAACGAAGCCTATAGCGTGCGGTTCGGCGGTAGCTTCGCCTATCGTGGTCAGTATGTCTCGCTGCTGAACACCTCGACCAACTCCTACAACATCAAGGATTACGGGCTGCTGAACGTTGATGTGGACCTGCTGCCGACCCACCACAATTGGCGGCTCAGCGTCTGGGGCCGCAATGTGCTGAACCGCAAATATCTGCTTTCCAACAACTACTTCGACAGTGCGCAGTATGCAGTCGGTGTTTACGGCGAGCCGGCCAGTTACGGCCTGCGTCTGTCCTACGACTTCAAGTAACATCCTGGCCGGGGCGGGCATTTCCGCCCCGGCGCCTGGCTTTGAGGATACCCCATGCGCAATTTGCTTACCGACATTGCTGGCATTCGCGTTGGCCACGCGGGGGATGACGCGGTCTTGCGTTCCGGCGTTACCGCCGTGCTGTTCGACGAACCAGCCATCGCCGGGGTGAGCGTGCTCGGCGGCTCCCCGGCCTCGCGTGAGGGCGCGCTGCTGGCGCCGGAAATGGTGGTGGAGCGCATCAACGCCCTGGTGCTTTCCGGCGGCTCCACTTACGGGCTGGATGCCACCTCCGGCGTGCAGGCGGCCTTGCGCGAGGATTTCGCCAAGCTGCCGCCCATGAAGTTGCCGCGCGTGCCGATCGTGGTGCAGGCGAGCCTGTTCGACCTTGCCAATGGCGGTGAAAAAAACTGGGAGCGCTACAGCCCCTATGCGGAATTCGGCTATCAGGCTGCCCGCGCCGCAGAGCCCGGCGTGTTCGCGCTGGGCAGCGCCGGGGCGGGCATCGGCGCCACCACGGCGGGGCTGAAGGGTGGCATCGGCTCGGCCAGCGCCGTCACGCCGCAGGGGCATATGGTTGCGGCCCTGGTCGCGGTGAATGCGGTTGGCAGCGTCACCGTTGGCTACGGTCCGCATTTCTGGGCCGCTCCCTATGAGGTGGACGATGAATTCGGCGGGCTGGGCTTTCCGGCCAAGCTGGATCCGTCCGCTCTGACTCTGCGGGTGAAGCCGCCGGGCTATTTCGGCACCACCATCGGCGTCGTCGCCACCGATGCGGCGCTGACCAAGGCCCAGGCCACGCGGCTCGCGATCCTGGCACAGGACGGCGTGGCCCGGGCTGCACTGCCCGCGCATCTGCCGCGCGATGGCGACACCATCTTCGGCATCTCCACCTCGGCGCGGCCGCTGGGTACGGCGCTGGACGAATTCTCGGAACTCTGCCTCGCCGCCACGCTGGTCACGGCCCGCGCCATGGCGCGCGGGGTACATGCGGCCAGCTATCAGGGGCGCGAGGGCGAAGCGCCAAGCTGGCGCCACAAATTCGGAGGCTAGCGCATGACATCGATTATCGGCGGCTCGTTCCAAGAGGTCCGGCCCGGCCGCACGCTGCACGCGGCGGTGCTGAACAAGGGGGTGCAGACCAGCTTGTTCTTTCTGCACGGCAGTGGCGGCAACAAGGAGCAGTTCCGCTTCCTGTGGGAAGAGTTGCTGAACGAACCACTGAACCTCATCGCCTGGGACGCGCCGGGCCATGGCGCTAGCCCGGATCTGCGTGACCCTGCCGCCTATGCCGGCGCCGAGCTTCTTGCAGATGCCCGCGCCCTGATCGCCCGCTACGGCACGACGCGGAACATTCTCGTCGCCCATTCGTTGGGCACGCGCATCGCCTTGGCGACGCTGGCCGAGGCACCCGAGCGTTTTGCGGCCGCCGTGCTGCTCGGCCCGCCGCCGTCGCAAATGGCGCCGGTGGGGAAGGGGGCGCTGTTCGGCCCTGTGCTGGGGCGGCTGCCGCTGCCGGTGCTGGAACTGCTCAAGCCGCTTCTGGCGCGGCGGTTCAAGCGTCTGGCCTGGGCGAAGGGGGCGGACCCGGAACTCATCGCGCATGAGCAGCAAGTCGCCAAGCGCAACACGCTGTTCGTGATGCAATCGCTCTTCGCCGGGCTGCTGGTGCTGGACCCGGCGCGGCTCGCCGCCATCCGCACCCCGGTACGCATTCTCGCCGGGGCCGAGGACGCTCTCACCCCGCCCGCGGCGGCGCAGGCGCTGGCCGCCGTGCTGCCCGCGGCACATCTCACCGTGCTGCCCGGCACCGGGCATCAGATCATGCTGGAACAACCCGAACAGACCCTGGCCGCCTTACGCGCAGCCTTGGCCGGAGACTGACCCATGGCAACCGACTATCTCGGCAACGAAATTACCGCGCGGACCCCCGCCACCATCGCCGCGATCAACGATTTTATCCGTGGCGTGCTGGGTTACGAGCTGATCGTGACCAACATCCTCACCGCAGCCGACGCGGAGGAGGACACCCTCGCCAACACCTATGCCGCGATGCTGTGGCTGCTTTCGGAAACCGGGCGCGAGCCGGTGGAGGCACGCACCTATATCGCCCGGGCCGAAGCCGGGGCGGCCCGCGCCAATGTCCGCGAGCTGGCAACGCTGCGGGCGGTGAAGCTCTGGGCCGAGGACGACCCGGCCGCCGCCGAGGCTGAGGCCCTGGCCGAGCTTATCCGCAACCCGCGCGACCTCGCTTTGCTTAAATATGCCAACTACTTGCAGTTCTCCCGTGGCGACGCTCCCGCCATGCTGCGCAGCGCGCTCATCAGCCTGCCTGTGTCGGGCGATGTCGCGCATTTGCACGGCATTCTGGCTTTCGCCTATGAGCAGAGCTTCCTGCTGACGGAAGCCGAGGCCGCCGCCCGCCGCGCCCTGGCGTTGCAGCCGGATGAAGGCTGGGCCCAGCACGCGCTCGCCCACGTGCTGCTCACCACCGGGCGGGTGGAGGAGGGCATCGCCTTCCTCGAACCACTGCGCGAGGGCTGGAACAAGTTCATCTCCTTTCTCTACACGCATCTGTGGTGGCATCTGGCGCTGTTCTACCTGGCCGAGGGGCGGTTCGAGGAAGCGCTGGAGATTTACGACCGGCATGTCTGGGCCAAGGACAAGAGTTTCTCCCAGGACCAGATCGGCGCCGTCTCGCTGCTGGCTCGCCTCGAATTCGCGGGTGCCGATGTCGGCGGGCGCTGGGCGGAGCTGGGGCAGTGGCTGGCCGTGCGCAGGGCGGATATCGCCCAGCCCTTCCTCTCGGTGCAGTATCTCTACGGCTTGGCCCGCGCTGGCCAGCCGGAGGCGGAGGAGTTGCTCGCCGCTATCCGCACCGCGCCGCAAACAGCCCCTGTGGAAAGCCGCGAGGCCTGGGCCAAGGCGGGGGTAACTCTGGCGGAAGGGCTGTTCGCCCATGCGCGCGGCGACTACGCCAGCGCCGCGCAGAAGTTGGAACCGGCCACCGCGCTCATCGCTGGCTTGGGCGGCAGCCACGCCCAGCGCGGGCTGTTCCACATCTTCCTGGTGGATAGCCTGATCAAAGGCGGCCAGCCCGGCCGGGCGCAGCTGATCCTGGAGCGCCAGCGTGCCGGTTTCCCCGATGACGTGCCGCTCAACCGCAAGCTCGCAGGGCTCTACGCGGCGCTGGGTCTGCCCGCCCAGGCCGAAGCCGCGCGTGCCCGCGCTGAAGCCGCCGCGCAACGCTTCGTCAGGGCGGCGGCATGAGGCTGCTGCGGCTTCTGCTCGTGCTGCTTCTGTTCCCGCTGCCTGCGGTGGCATCGGGCGTGCTCACCATCGGCCTGCAGCTGGAACCGCCAGTGCTGGACCCCACGGCGGCGGCCTCAGGTGCCATTGCCGAGGTGTTGTTCCCCACTGTGTATGAGGGGCTGGTGCGCATCGGCCCCGGCTGGCAACTCAGCCCCGGCCTTGCCACCTTCTGGGAGGTGGCGCCCGACGGCCTGAGCTATACCTTCCATCTGCATCCCGGCGTGCGCTTCCATGACGGCACGCCCTTCGACGCCTCGGCGGTGAAATTCTCGCTGGAGCGCGCCGCCGCCCCAGCCTCGCCCAATCCGCAGCACGCGGATTTCGCCTGCATCTCGCAGGTGGATACGCCCGACCCGCTTACCGCCATTGTCCGGCTCTCCCGCCCGTGCTCAGGGCTGCTCGACGCCCTTGGCCTGCCGGGTGGCGTGATCGTCTCGCCGCGTTCGGCGGCGACCGACGTGGTGAACCCCATCGGCACCGGCCCGTTCCGCTTCGGGTCCTGGGCGCGGGGCGATTCCATCACCCTGCTGCGCAACCCGGATTACTGGGGCACGCCCGCCAAGTCCCCGGTGGTGAAGTTCCGCTTCATCGCCGACCCCAACGCGGCGCTGGACGCGGTGCTGAGCGGCGGGGTGGATGTCTATTCCGCCTTTCCGGCACCCGAGGCAGTGGCGCGGCTTGAGCAGAATCCTGGTCTGAAGGTCGATACCGCGCTGAGCGAGGGCAAGGTGATCCTCGCCATCAACAATCGCCGTGCGCCGTTCAACAATGTCCTGGTCCGGCGCGCACTCTCCTACGGCATCGACCGCCAGGCGGTGATCGATGCCGCCATGGACGGGTTCGGTGCGCCCATCGGCAGCCATTACGCGCGCCAGGACCCCGGCTATGTCGACCTCACCGGCGAATACCCCTACGACCCGGCCAAGGCCCGCGCGCTGCTGGCGCAGGCGGGGTATCCGCACGGGTTTTCCACCACCATCGCGCTGCCGCCGGTTTCCTACGCCACGCGCGCCGGGCAGGTTATCGCGGCGCAGCTCGCTGCGATCGGCGTGCAGGCGAAGCTGGTGCAGCTGGACTGGGTGCCCTGGCTTACCCAGGTGTTCGGGGCGCATGATTTCGACCTGACCATCGTCAACCATGTCGAGCCTCTGGATTACGGCATCTACGCCAACCCGGATTATTATTTCGGCTACAACAACCCGCGCTACGCCGCGCTGCTTGCGCAGCTCGACGCCACGCAGGACCCGGCGGTGCAAATCGAGCTGCGGCAGGCGTTGCAGAAAACCCTGGCCGACGACGCGGTGAACGTGTTTCTGCTGCAATTCCCCGACATCACCGTGCAATCCGCCCGCGTCTCACTCGACTGGGCGCCGGGGCCGGTGCAGGATTTCGACCTCGCCACGGCCGCCGTGCCGGGCGATGAGGGCGCAGGCCATGTGGCCGCCGGTGCGCGGTATCTGGCCCTGGGCGGTGGCGTGTTGGCGCTGGCTCTGGCGGGGGGCCTGGTACTGCGGGCCGGGCTTGGTTACGCGCTGCGCCGCGCGGCGGGGCTTCTGGCCACGCTGCTCGTGGCGTCGCTGATCATCTTCACCACCATGCAGATGATCCCCGGCGATCCGGCAAGAGCGATCCTTGGCATCCAGGCCAGCCCGGCGGCGGTGGCGGCTTTGCACGCGCGGCTGGGGCTCGATGCCCCTTTCTGGTGGCGCTACGCGCATTGGCTGGCCGGGCTGGCGCAGGGCGATCTCGGCACCAGCTTCGCCTATCACCAGCAGGTGGCGGTGCTGGTGGCGCAGAGGTTGGCGCTGTCCTTGCCGCTCACCTTGTACGCGCTGCTGCTCTCCACCGTGTTGGCTCTGGCGCTGGGGCTGGCGGCGACGTATTGGCGCGGGCGCTGGGGCGGGGCGCTGGCCACAGGCTTGGCGCGGCTGGCCCTGGCGGTGCCGAATTTCTGGTTCGGACTGATGCTGGTCATTCCCTTCGGCATTGTGCTGCGTTGGGTCCCGGCGGGGGGCTTCCCGGGCTGGGGTGCGGGGCTGTGGCCAGCCTTAAGGGCGCTCACCTTGCCCGCCATTGCGCTCGCCTTGCCGCAGGCGGCGGTGCTGGCGCGCGTGCTGGCGCTGGAGCTGCGTGAGCTGTCGGGGCAGGATTTCCTGCGCACCGCGGCCGCAAAGGGTGCGGGGCCGTTACGCATCCTGCTGCGCCACGCGCTGCCCAATGCGCTGGTGCCGCTGCTCACCATCCTCGGCATGCAATTCTCCTTCCTGCTCGCGGGCGGCGTACTCATCGAGAACGTGTTCTTCCTCCCAGGGCTCGGGCGGCTGATCATCCAGGCCATCGCCAGCCGCGACGCGCCGGTGGTGCAGAGCGTCTCCCTGCTGCTGGTGGCGCAGGTGGTGGTCGTCACGTTGCTTGCCGATCTTGCCGCCGCCGCGGCCGATCCGCGTCGCCGCACCGGAGCCAGCCAATGACGACGACCTTCCGCGCCGGGGCGGCGCTCACCGCCCTGATCCTGGCCCTCGTGCTGCTTTCCTTCCTCTGGCTGCCTTATCCGCCGCAGGCCATGGACATCCCCCATCGCTTGGCAGCGCCCAGCCTCGCGCATCCGTTTGGCACCGACGCCTTCGGGCGGGACGTGCTCGCCAACGTGCTGGCGGGCGGACGGGCCTCGCTCGCCGTGGGGGCGCTGGCGGTGCTGCTGGGGGCAGGGTTTGGCGTGCCGCTGGGTATCGTTGCCGCCATCTCGGGTGGCTGGGCCGACGAACTGCTCTCCCGCTTCTCCGACGTGGTGTTTGCCTTCCCGGCCTTGCTCATCGCTGTGCTGGCGGCGAGCCTCGCCGGGCCGGGCGTGGGGGATGCCATCGCCGCCATCGGTATCTTCAACATCCCCGTCTTCGCCCGGGTGGCCCGCGCGGCGGCAGGGGCGCAATGGCAGCGCGACTACGTGCTGGCCGCCATCGCCGCCGGCAGGGGGCGGGTCTTCATCGCCCACGCGCATATCCTGCCCAACATCCTGCCCCCGCTCGGCGTGCAGGCGGCGATCCAGGCCTCGCTCGCCATCCTGGCGGAATCCGGCCTCTCTTACGTTGGGCTCGGGGTGCAGCCGCCTTTCCCCAGCTGGGGCCGGATGTTGGACGATGCCGGCACGTTGATGACCGCCGCGCCTTGGCTGGCGCTGTTTCCGGGGCTTGCCATCCTGCTCACCAGCTTCGCCCTGGCGCTGCTGGGCGATGGATTGCGCGACCTTGCCGACCCGCGCCGGGAGGCTGCCCGATGAGCCTGCTCACGCTCGACAACCTCACAGTCTCGCTCGGCGGACGGGAGTTGCTGCACGGTGTCTCCCTCAGCCTCGCGTCCGGAGAGGCGCTGGCCCTGGTGGGCGAGTCCGGCTCCGGCAAATCGCTCACCGCGCTTGCCATTGCCGGCTTGTTGCCGGAGGGGGCGGCGCGCCAGGGGCGCATCCTGTTCCAGGGCGAGGACCTCGCCGCCGCGCCGGAGGCCAGGCTGCGCAGCTTGCGCGGCGCGAAAATCGGCTTCGTCTTCCAAGAGCCGATGACCGCGCTCAACCCGGTGCAGCCGGTGCTGGACCAAGTGGCGGAGGTGTTCCAGCTGCATCGCGGCTTGGCTCTGCCCAAGGCGCGCAACCATGCCATCGCCGCGCTCTCGCAGGTGGAGCTGCCAAGCGGCATCGCCGCCGGGCGCCATTACCCGCACGAGCTTTCCGGCGGGCAGCGGCAGCGCGTGGCCATAGCCATGGCGCTGGCGCTCAACCCGGCGCTCATCATTGCCGACGAGCCGACCACCGCGCTCGATCCGGTGACCGAAGCGCAGATCCTGGCGCTGCTCACCCGGCTGGCGCGGGAGAGCGGGGCAGGGCTGCTGTTCATCTCCCACAACCTCCCCGCCGTGGCGCGGGTGGCTGGGCGGATCGCCGTAATGGCCCGAGGGGAAATCGTGGAAACTGGGCCGGTGGCGCTGCTCAGCGGCGGGGCCGCGCGTCCGGTAACGCGGGCGCTCATCGCCGCCGCCCGGCCCGAGCCGCCGCCCGCCAATGTACCGGGGCACGTGCGGTTGGCGGTTGACGGCGTCTCCCACCTATACCCCGGGCGGCGGGGCTGGCTGCGGCATGGCGTGCCGGTGCGGGCGCTCGAGGATGTCTCCTTCACCCTCGCCGCCGGGGAATGTGTCGGGCTGATCGGGGAGTCGGGCAGCGGCAAGTCCACATTGCTGCGCGGCCTGCTGGGCCTGCAGCGTCTGAGCGGCGGGGACATCCGCATCGACGGCATCTCGCTCAACGCCGCCAGCGCGGCGGAATGGCGCGGGCTGCGGCAGAAGCTCCAGATCGTCTTCCAGGACCCGGCAACGAGCTTCGACCCGCGCTGGCGGATCAGTGACATCATTGCCGAGCCGCTGGGCCTGCGCGGCCAGCGGCTCGGTGAGGCCGCGATTGCCGCGCTGGTTGCCGATCTGCTCGCGCAGGTCGGGCTCAGCCCCAGTCATGCGGGGCGCTATCCGCACCAGCTCTCAGGTGGGCAGCGCCAGCGTGTGGCGATTGCCCGGGCGCTGGCCGTGGACCCGGAAATCCTCGTGCTGGACGAGGCGACCTCGGCGCTCGATGCCACGGTGAAAGCGCAGATACTGGCCCTGCTGGTGCGGCTGGCGCGGGAGCGGCGTCTTGCTTGCCTGTTCGTGACGCATGATCTCGATGTGCTCCGTGCCGTCGCAGATCGAGTCATCGTTCTGGAAGCGGGGCGGATCGTCGAGGACGGCCCCGCCGCGCAGGTTCTGGCGGCACCGCGCCATGCCTATACGGCGAAGCTCATCGCCGCCGCCCCTGGGCTGGATGCGGCGCTGCGGACGGCGCACGCCTGAACGCAGAAAGGAGAAGGAGGAGCCGAAGGCGAACAGGTCCGCCAGGGCGCCTTGGTTAGCCGGCGGCCTGGGCGGCGGGGCGGTAGGCGTTTGCCACTGTCTCGCCGAACGGGCCGCTATTGCGCGACTGGCCGAAGCTGGCCACCGGATGGGCAAAATTCAGGCGCGGGAACACCAGTTCGGCGACGCGATAGGCTTCCTCGAGATGCGGGTAGCCGGAGAGGATGAAGTTCTCCACGCCAACATCCATGTATTCGCGCATCAGCCGCGACACCTGCTCGGCATCGCCGACCAGCGCCGTGCCCGCGCCGCCGCGCACCAGCCCTACGCCCGCCCAGAGGTTGGGGTAGATCTCCAGGTTGTCGCGCTTGCCGCCATGCAGTGCCGCCATGCGCCGCTGCCCCACGGAGTCCATGGAGGCAAACTTGGCCTGGGCCTTGGCGATGGTGGCGTCGTCCAGATGCGAGATCAGGCTCTCCGCCGCATCCCACGCCTCCTGGGCGGTCTCGCGCACGATGATGTGCAGCCGCACGCCAAAATTCAGCCTGCGCCCGTATTTGGCGGCGGCCGCCTGGGCCCTGGCCAGCTTCTCACCCACGGCGGCAGGCGGCTCGCCCCAGCTCAGATAAGTGTCCACCTGCTCACCGGCGACATCGATGCCGATATCCGACGAACCGCCGAAGAACAGCGGCGGGTGGGGCTGCTGCACGGCGGGGAAGAGCAGATTGCCGTTTTCGAGGCGCAGATGCTTGCCCTCGTAATTTACCGTCTCACCGGTCAGCAGCGCCTTCCAGATGCCCAGGAATTCGCGCGTGATCTCGTAACGCTCAGCGTGCTCGAGGAAGATGCCGTCGCCGGTATTCTCCTCCGGATCGCCGCCGGTGACGATGTTCACCAGCAGCCGCCCATTGGAGATGCGGTCCAGCGTGGCGGCCATGCGCGCGGCGAGCGACGGGTTGAGCAGCCCGGGCCGGAAGGCGACAAGGAAGCGCAGCCGCTCGGTGAGCGGCACCAGCGACGAGGCAACCACCCAGCTATCCTCGCAGGAGCGGCCGGTGGGGATCAGCACGCCATAGAAGCCCAGCCGGTCGGCGGCTTGGGCGATTTGCGCCAGATAGGCGTGGTCCACCTCGCGCGCGCCAACGCTGGTGCCAAGGTAACGCCCATCGCCATGCGTGGGCAGGAACCAGAAAACATTCGCAGATTTTGCAGGTTGCAGGGGCATTCGCGGGTCTCCTCACGCGTTCCAGGCATCGGCGGAGACGTCGATCTGCGCCGGAATCAAGCCAAGTTTGTAAAAGGTATCAGCAATCTGCTGCTGCCCGGCGAAGATCTCCGGGGTGAGCTTGTGCACGCCGTATTTCTGCCGCGCGAACCATATCTTCAGCACCTCGGGCGGCAGGCCGATGCTGGGCGAGATGGCGGCGGCGGTATCACTGATATGCTGGCTCTCCCAGGCTTCCAGCTTGTTGAGCTCGTCGATGACGTTGTTCAGTGCGTCCGGGTGGGCGGCGGCGAAGTCCCGCCGCGCGGTGTAATAGGCGCGGTTGGGCATCAGCCCGGTACCGTCGGTGAGCAACTCAGCGCCCGCCGCCTGGGCGCCAGCCAGGAACGGATCCCAGATCGACCAGGCATCGACGGCGTGCGTAACCAGGGCGGCGCGGGCATCGGCCGGCTGCAGGAAGATTGTGTTCACCGCCTCATATGGCACGCCGGCATGGGCCAGGGCCGAGACGAGCAGGTAATGCGCGCTGGAGCCCTTGGCGACGGCCACGTTCTTGCCGGCCAGATCCTTGGTCGTGGCGAGCTTGCTGCCTGCGGGTTTCAGGATGCCGACGGCGCGGGGGCTGGGGTCGGTGGCTGCCGCATAGACCAACGGGGCGCCGGCCGCCTGGGCGAAGATCACCGGTGGTTCCCCGGTATAGCCGAGGTCCACCGCGCCCGAGGCGAGAGCTTCCAGCAATGGCGGGCCGGAGGGGAATTCAGCCCAGACGACATCATAGCCGAGAGGGTTGAGCCTGGCCTCGAACACCCCCTTGGCCTTGGCCAGGACCAGAGTGACCGAGGATTTCTGGTAGCCAATCCTGAGCGTGCCCTTGGCACCGGCGTGCACTGCGCGGGTGCCTAGCAGCAAAGCGGGGGCGGCGAGCGCCGCGCTTGCAAGAAGCGAACGGCGGCTGAAGGTAGGCGTGATCACTGGCGATATTCCTGTCCAGGCTTTGTGAGGGACGAATTGCACAGTAAGCCTACCTGTGCAATAGATATATTAGACACAAAAATTGAGGGGGTCTGTATGTCCGTATCGCTCGATGCCCCGCTGCGGATTTCGCTGTTCCGGCGCGGGAGCTTCGTTCCCGCCACCCTGCTGCGCCGGGCCGTGGTGCCTGCGATGATCGTCGCGCTATGGCAGGGGCTGACCGCCTCCGGGCTGGTCGACCCCCAGACCATGCCTCCCCCTGCCGCCGTGGCGGAGAGTTTCTGGCAACTGATCGTCACCGGCCAGATGTGGCCAAACCTGCTGATCTCGCTGGAACGCGTGGCGGCGGGGCTGACGCTCGGCGTCACCATCGGCACGGCGCTGGGGCTGACCGCGAGCCTCTCGCGCCTGGGCGAGGATGCCATCGACGCTTCGGTGCAGATGGCCCGTACCTTGCCGCATTTGGCACTGATCCCGCTGATGATCCTATGGTTCGGCATCGGCGAGACGCCGAAAATAGTGCTGATCGCGCTGGGCAGCATGTTCCCGATCTACCTGAACCTGTTCTCCGCCGTGCGCGGGGTAGAGCGCAAGCTGGTCGAGGCTGTCTCGGTGCTTGGTCTCTCGCATGCCGAGACGATCTGGCATGTGATACTCCCGGCGGCGCTGCCGGGTTTTATCGTCGGGCTGCGCCAGGCCTTCGGCATTTCCTGGATCAGCCTGGTCGTGGCCGAGCAGATCAACGCCTCCTCCGGCATTGGCTATCTGGTGATGAACGCTCGCGACTTCCTGCGCACCGACATCATCTTCGACGGGCTGCTGGTCTACGCGCTGCTGGGGCTGACCACGGACCAGCTCGTTCGCGCGCTGGAGCGTAAGCTGCTGGTCTGGCGCCCCTCCATTGTCACCGTGAAAGGCGTTTGAGCATGAACATGCTGACGGACATCCAGCCCGGCCAGGATGCGCCGGTGACACAGGGCGGTTTCGCCGTGGAGGTACGCGGGCTGACGCGCCGCTTCAGTGCCAACATTGTGCTGGAGAACCTGCATCTTTCCATCCAGCCCGGAGAGTTCGTAGCGCTGCTCGGGCGGTCCGGCTCGGGCAAATCCACTCTCCTGCGCACGCTGGCGGGGCTGGACGAAGCGCCCGCCGGCGTGCTCAGCGTGCCGGAGGCCCGCGCCGTGGTGTTCCAGGAGCCGCGCCTGCTGCCCTGGAAGCGCGTCTGGCAGAACGTGACGCTCGGACTGCGCATGCCAAACGCCCGCCGCTTGGCCGAGGACGCGCTGGGCGAGGTGGGACTGAAGCACCGCCTGCAGGCTTGGCCGCTCACCCTCTCCGGTGGCGAGGCGCAGCGCGCCGCCCTGGCCCGCGCTTTGGTGCGCGCGCCGGAGCTGCTGCTGCTGGACGAACCCTTCGCCGCGCTGGACGCGCTGACGCGGTTGAAAATGCAGTCGCTGGTGGGGGCGCTGTGGACCGCCCATCAGCCCGCCGTGCTGCTGGTGACGCATGACGTGGACGAGGCGCTGATCCTGGCCGACCGCGTGCTGGTGCTGGAACATGGGCGCATCGCGCTCGACATTCCGGTGGACCTGCCGCGTCCGCGCCGTCATTCTACGCCGGGCTTCAGCGAGTTGCGGACGCAGCTGCTGGAGGCGCTGGGCGTGAAGGAAGGATAAACGGCAAACTCACTGATTTTTCAGCATGCTGCCGCCTTGTACCTCAAGGAAGGAGAGCTGAGCCTGGCTTTCATTCGTAATCAGTAGGTCCCCAGTTCAATCCTGGGTGTCGGCACCAGTAAAATCAAAGGGTTGCGGCACATTTAAGGCCCGGGTTTTACGGCTGGGCCTTATTGGGGCCTTATCTGCCCTCCCGCCACATATTATCACCGGCTATTCTGGCAGTTAGTTGTCTCAAGAAGCGAGGGGGCTTCTGGCGCCTAAGCGATCTCTTTGCTGCTCTGCATTGAGCATGGTCTTGCCGTGCTTACTTTTGCGGGCTTTTCTTTGTGAAGCGCAATGATAATGAAATGTGAACGGCAGCATAGCAGGTGCCCTGGCGATTCGACTGATGATGGGGATGGCGACCTCCATCATACACACTACGCCGCTAATTCGCTCACAGCGCCACTGATACGGGAATAGACGAAATTTTTGAAGTGTTCAGCCTTTTCAGGGGGAAATGGCTATTGCTCTTGCTGGGGCGATTGCGTTTCATCTGGAATGACTTCCAAACCGATCTGGTTGCCTTCAACCCAGCGCCGCCGCGCGCGGTAATAAAGGCCCCCGAATGACAGTGAAACAAACTCCGGAATATCGATGGGATGCACGTAGGTTTCGACGCGAATGCCGGTTTCGGAAACGTCGAGCACTTCGCAGCTGAGCACGCGAGGTTCCTTCCCCCCATAGGCCAGTCTTCCCAGTGAAGAGAGGTTTTCACGCGTTGCGCGGCGGTGTTCTTTGCTGGGAGACGCGGGCGGCAGGATGTCGGTGCCATCGGGCACGGGTTTTGAATCGTTAACGTCCAAAGTAAACATCCTTTAATACAAAGAAAAAACTCGCTAAATCGCATGAAGGGGAGCTTGTTTCTCCGTTGGCAGAGATTAGGCGTTTACAGCGCAGATTTGCAATGAAAATTAACAATGCGCCGCTCAGAAAATCTCTCAATCGACATTCGATAGAAAACTCTAAAATAATTTTTTGGCCGGTTTAGTTGAACAATTTTTTAGATTTTGATCGGCCTGACCGCGAAGCGGATCATTTCAGGTTTGGGGAATTGTGTGGAGTTTTTCATGATTTTGTGATTTACTGTTAACAATTTCGGAATGCTGAAGAGGCGCAGAAGATGATCGCGTTTGCCCCGCAATTTGATCCAAACAGCACAGATCGCCGTACCGAACACCGGGCGCGAGCAATCAAGTCTGGAAAGCTGGTCTATGGCGGTTTCAGCCCGACCGTGATTGATTGCATTGTCCACGATCTGTCAGAAGATGGAGCGTGTGTCGAAACCGAGGTAATGGTGGAAGTGCCAGAGTCTCTAACCCTGTGTTTCGCTGACAACACCAAGCGCAAAGCGCGGCGCTGTTGGGCACGTGGCAATCTCGTCGGCCTCGAATTCGTAACCAAGGCATAACGCGTCAAGTGAAATCAGGGCCTTCGCGGCCCTTGAACGCTGCCGCCATGTTCGCGCCCGGCCGGGTGAGGTAGCGCTGCTGGTCCGTTGGGTGAAAAGCGACGCCAAAGCGCTGTACCTTAATTAGCAACTAACCGGATTAGCGGGCGAGAAGCGTGCCTCCGCACAACATGCATTGGTGCGGCGCAGCAACCGCATGGCTGCTACCTGTAGTTTATACTGAAAAAGCAACGTTTGGCGGGGTGTTGTCCTGGGAAAACTCAGCCTTTCAGGCCGGGTTCGCGGGGATAAATGGGTGTTGGAAAGAAAATGTGGCAAAAATGTTACAGTTGCCAAGGGTTCATGGCAGCCTTCCGCTAGGCGCATTCTTTTTGTTTTTTAATGGGTTATATTAGTTATTGCAACCTATTTGCTAAGGATATTGAAATGAAGCTCCGTTTCGCGCTTGCCGCCGCCACCTGCCTGGCCGTGCCGCTTGCCTCTCACGCCCAGCCTGTCAAAGGCCCCTATGTGAGCCTCGGCGCGGGTACCA
>Ga0335083_10002069_pt1 | contig 26895 bp, 25 predicted proteins | sample Lox_Sample_42_FD_206716 | JGI IMG/M metagenome (GOLD analysis project Ga0335083, IMG submission 206716) | Soil microbial communities from Loxahatchee National Wildlife Refuge, Florida, United States - Lox_Sample_4.2 | ecosystem: Environmental > Terrestrial > Soil > Wetlands | place: USA...
ACGGCAGCAGGTCGCCCGCCCGAGCGAGCTCGACCGCGCGGTACGCGGACGCCGCGGCACGCCGCGCGTCCCCGGCGGCGAGCTCCGCGTGGCCGAGCGCGACGAGCGCGCTCGGCACCCGGCGCAGGTCGCCGATGCGCTCACGCAGCGCAAGCGACTGCCCGAGCCGCCGCACGGCCTCCGCGGGGCGCAGATCCCGGTACAGGTAGTAGAAGCCGACGTGCCGGTGGATCTCCGACGCGCCGTACAGGTCGCCGCTCTCCTCGACTGCCGCGGCGAGCCCGAACGCCGGCCACAGGTACGTCATCCCGCCGTTCCAGTCGTGGCGCAGCACCTGGAACACCAGACTCAGCCCCCAAAGAGCCCGCGCGGTGCCCGCCGAGTTCCCCGTCTTCTCCCAGGCGGCGAGCGCTTCGCGCATCAGCGACTCCTCGGCCGCCACGTCGTCGTCGGGCACCTTCTCGCCGTGGGCCAGCCGGTTGATGTTCCGGCTGTGCATCGTCAGGCCGAGCCCGGTGATCGCGAGTGCCATGCACTTGCCCTCGCCGTCTCGCGCCGCGATCTCCCGCGCGTCGGTAAAGAGCCGTTCCGCCTCCGCGAACTCCCCGGTGCGAAACGACCCCTCGATCAATGCCTCGTCGGCAGCGGCGCACAGCGCCTTCGAGGCCAGCCCCGGCGGAGTCGTCATGACACCAAGCGTAACCGGATGGACGGCGCCACCTGGATCGTCCCTAGATCCGGGTCAGGCAGACGAACGCCCCAGTCGCTAGAGCCAGTTCTCCTGCATGACGCCGACCTGCTCGGCCACGTCCACCGCCATTCCGGTGAGCGACAGTACTTCGTCGACGGTGAACCCGGCCGCGATCTCCTCAAGGGTGAACCGCGGCACGGACCGCGACGCCCGCCGCAGCAGCGCCAGGTCGGTGATGATCGCGTCCACGCAGTTCGGCATGGTCAGCGGCAGGTCGCAGCGTGCCACGAGTTTCGGCCCGCCGCGAGAGTCGGTGTGCTCGAGCGTCACGAACACGTGCTGCGCGCCCGCGGCGAGGTCCATCGCGCCGCCGATACCGCCGCCCGTCATGCCGGGCGCCGCCCAGTTCGCCAGGTCACCGTTTCCGCCGACCTGATACGACCCGAGGATGACCGCGTAGAGCCGGCCGCCGCGCGCGATCTCGAATGACGTCACCGAGTCGAAGAACGAGGTGCCCGGCCGGGTCGTGATGAACATCCCGCCCGCGTCGTGCAGGTCGGGGTCGAAGTCCTCGTCCGAGGCGAACCCGCCGTAGTTGAGCAGCCCGTTCTCCGCATGAAGAACCACCGGCCGTTCCGTCACCCAGTTGGCGACCTGGACGGGGAGTCCCGCGCCGAGGTTCACCACCGCGTCGTCCGGCAGCAGCGCGGCGGCACGCCGCCCGATCTCGGCTCTGGTCAGCGCGGGCTTGCCCAGGTACTGCCTAGCCGATCCCGCGGGACGGTTGACGCGGGCAGGCAGGTTCCTGATGTCCATCGCCACGGTGATCGGCACCACCCGGGCCACGAACACCCCGGGCAGGTCCACTTCCGAGGGCGCGATCGACCCGGTCGGCACGATCTCCTCGGCCTCGACGATCGTCACCCGGGCCGCCTTCGCGAACGACACGTTGAAGTTCTGCGACCCGCCGCGGAACGACACGTTGCCGAAGTGGTCCGCGCGCGCCGCCCTGATCAGCGCGAAGTCCGTGGTGATGGCCCGTTCGAGCACGTAAGGGCGCCCGTCGAAGTAGCGGATGTCCTTACCTTCGGCGATCTCGGAGCCGTACCCGGTCGGCGTGTAGATCGCGGCGAGCCCGGCGCCGCCGGCCCGCATCCGTTCCACCAGCGTGCCCTGCGGCACCATCTCCAGCGTCATCTCGCCGGCCAGGATCTGCTTTTCCGCCTCGGACACCACGCCGGGCCTGGCGGAGAAGCAGGTGACCAGGTGCCCGATCTGATGGTTGTCGGCGAGCAGGTGCCCGGTGGGGAAGCCGGGCTGGCCGAGCCCGTTGCAGTACACGGTCAGCCCCCGCGAGCCCTTCTCGCCGAGCGCAGAGATCAGCGTCGACGGATACCGGTGCGACAGGCCGAACCCGGCGATGCCGACGCTCGCGCCGTCCCCGATGTCCGCGACGGCCTCGGCCGCCGACATGACTTTCCCGCTCGCCTCTGGGCGCTCAGGACCCCCGTCCTTCCCTCGTCGCTCGGTCACTCGTTCCTCGCTCCCTCGCTCCTCAGTCCAGGACAGGGGCGCGCCCTTTGGCTCACGGGAGGTACTCATAACGCGTGGATATCCCTTCAGGCTTACGTGTGCTTGCGAATCCAGTCGGCGAGAACCGCGGCGACCTCGGCGTTGTTGAGTTCGAGCATCATCGCGTGCCCGTTGCCGTGGATGCCGAGCTCGCCGAGCCTGATCTCGTCCACGGACGCGCCGCAGGACCGCAGGTACTCCGCGGTCAGGTGACACGACGGCTCGAACCCGGAGCACTCCGCCGAGACGACCGCGACGGGCACGCCGTCCAGCTTCGCCTGACCGGCCCCAGGTCCGAACGAAAGCGGCACCGGCGTCAGCCCGTGGCTGAACGACCCGAGCGCCGGATGGTCAACGAACGGCGGCCCCGCGGGCTCCACCGCGACGATCGCCTTGACGAGCGAGCGCCGCTCGGACAGCGCCAGCCAGCCGAACCCGCCGCCGAAGGAGTGGGTGAGCAGCACCGACGGCCCGATCTTGTCGAGCAGCCCGGCCGCGCCCGACCGCATGTCCTCGTGCGCCCGCACGGGGTCCGGCGGGAACGGCTCCTGCCAGGCGAGGAATGTGGCAAGCGCGGGGTCGGACGCGTCGCCGCTGCCCGGCCACTGCGTGTGCGGTGGCAGCCCGGGCGGCGACGGCGCCGCGAACGACGCCACGAACCCCTCGAAGGAGGCGGGCGGCGCGTACGGCCCGAAGATGTCCGGATGGTACGGCGACCGCCCGAGCCCCGGCCGGTCCACGGTGTACACCGCGAACCCGTCGCGCAGGAAGATGGTCGACCATCCAGGCCGCCCGTCCGCGGTGGTGAGCATGTCGAGCGCCTGCCCGCCGCCCCCGTGAATCAGAACAAGCTGATCCCGAACGGATTCGGGCACCTGGTACTGCACATGGGTTCCGTAAACACTCGTGCCTGCCGAGGTGCGCACCGTCTGCAGCCCGGTGAAGAAGTGTCCCTGGTCGCTGATGACCAGCGGCTTCATGACAGGGCGGCCGGGCGCAGCAGTGACCCGACATGGTCGGCGCGAAACGGCGGTGTCGCGCGTCGTGTCATCGAGTTCTCCTAAAAGAGGCTGTCGGGCCTAGAACAGGCTGTCGGGCAGTCCGAAATGAAGCCTGGCCACCTCGGCCGCCACGATGTCGTGCCGGGCGGAAATGTGTCCCAGGTAGATGGCGGCGTCGCGGAAGTGGCGCTGCATCGCGGCACCCCGTCGCGCGGCCGAGGAGGAGGCCGCGCCGAACAGTTCGGTGGTCGCGTCGACGGCCATCCGGGAGGCGACCTGGATCATCGAGTACATCTCGGCGTCGTCCTCGCGGGTGAACGGCTCCCCGGTCCGGTGCCAGCGGTCGGCGAGCTCCATGTACTTCTGGCCGCACTGGCTGATGATCGCCTCGGCGCAGTCGATGAGCGCCCTGGCCTGCCCGTAGTGCCGCTGGTATTCCTCGACCGTGTACCTGGGCACGATCGGCGGGAAGTACGTCTTCTTGGTCAGCAGGATCTGCTCGTACTCGTGCAGCGCGCCCTTGGCGGCGCCGATCACCGGGATGACCAGGCCGGCGTGGTACATGGCGTAGATCCGCCCGCAGAACAGCGGGTCGTCGTGCAGGTACATGCCGGGCGCGGCCCGGCCGGTGTTGTGCGTCCAGTTGCCCGAGCAGGTGCAGTACTCGGGCACGAACACGTTCTCCGCCCGCACCGAGTTGGACCCGGAGGAGTTCATCCCGATGATGTTGCCGTTGCCCCAGTCGGGCAGCACGGTGACGTTCTCGATCGGGGTGCAGATGGTCAGCGGCCCCTCGGACTCGCGCCCGGGCACCATCGTGTTGCACATGAAGTGGGTGGCGTGCCCGACGCCCGAGCAGTAGTCCCACGTGCCGTTGACGATGTATCCGCCGTCCACCGGCGTGGACGTGCCCATCGGGGCGGCGCGGTGCGGGCACTTGAAGTTCCCCGTCGCGCCGAAGAGCTCGATCTGCCCCTCTTCGGGGAACCAGGAGCCGACCCCCGGCGCGTGGTGCGCGCCGAGGCAGAGCCCCCAGGCGGTGCCCGCGTCGCCCTCGGCCACGGCCATGATCACCTTCCAGAAGGTGTCCATGCCGAAGGCGTAGCCGCCGAACCGCCTGGGCTGCAGTATCCGGTAGAAGCCCGCGTCGGTGAACTTCCTGTCGAGTTCCGGCACGTGCTTGCCGATGCGCTCCGCCTCGTCGGCCTGCGCGCGGATCTCCGGGATCAGCGCCTGGGCGCGGGCAATGATCGTCTCCGGCGTCAGGTCCGGCTCGGGAGCCGGGATGCTGTTCCGGGAAACTGTCTGCTCTGACACAAGTACGAGCCTGATACGCGTGGACGCGAGAGGCAATATGCGCGAGTGTGCGGAAACGGGCGGTTGTCCCAGCGGACACATGGGTCTGCGACCCGTTGTGCTGAGATCACGGGTTTCCGCGGTGCTCAGTCAGTGGCGGGTCAGTGCCCGGTCAGCGGTCGGCGCGGTCCAGCCACTTGCCCACGGTGACCGGCGTCCAGGCGGCGAGACGGTCGAGCAGCCTGCCTGGATCGTCGTCCACGATGATCATGTCGCGGTGCGCCTGGCGCACGAATCCGGCGGTCACCGCGGCGTCGAGCATGGTGCGCAGCGCGCCGAAGTAGCCGCCCACGTCGAGGATGCCGCACGGCTTGGCGTGGATGCCGAGCTGGGTCCAGGTGACCACCTCGAAGAACTCGTCGAGGGTGCCGAAGCCGCCGGGCAGCATGACGAAGGCGTCCGCGGCGTCGGCCATCACCGCCTTGCGCTCGTGCATGGTCGCCACCACCTGGAGCTCGGCAAGTCCCTGGTAGGCGACCTCCTTCGCCTTGAGCGCCTGCGTGATGACGCCGAACGCCTGACCGCCGCTGCCAAGCACCGCGTCCGCGACCGAGCCCATCAGCCCGACCTGGCCGCCGCCCCACACGAGCCTGATGCCCCGCTCCGCCAGTACCCGGCCGAGCGCCGCCGCGCCCGCCGCGTACGCCGGCTCGCTCCCCAGGTTGGAGCCGCAGTAGACGGCCACCGCGGACAAGTTACTCGAACTAATTTCTGACATGCCCGAATTGTCCCACGCCAGGCCGTCAGGTCCCAATAAGCTGGTCATCTTTCCGGAGCGGAGCCGCGCGGCCAGGTCGCGCTGCACCCGGTGCGGCCAGAACGGTCCCTGGTAGATGAACGCCGTGTACGCCTGGAGCAGGGTCGCGCCCGCCGCAAGCCGCGCCTCGGCGTCCGCGGCGGTCTCGATGCCGCCCGCCGCGATGAGCACCAGCCGCTTGCCCGTCCTGTCGTGCAGCCGGGCCAGGACCGCGAGCGACCGCTGCTTCAGCGGCGCCCCTGACATGCCGCCGGGTCCCGCGTCCGCGACGGCGGCGCTGTCGGCGAGGCCGTCGCGGGAGATCGTGGTGTTGGTCGCGATGATGCCGTCGAGCCCGAGGTCGAGCGCCATGTCCGCGATGGCGTCGATGTCCTCGTCGGCCAGGTCGGGCGCGATCTTCACGAGCAGCGGCACCCGGCGCCGCGGCGACCCTTCGTCGAGCGCGTCGCGGACTCCGATCATGATGGGCCGCAGCTTGCCGACGGCCTGCAGGTCGCGCAGCCCCGGGGTGTTCGGCGAGCTGACGTTGACCACCACGTAGTCGGCGACGTCGGCGACGACCCGGGCGCTCGCCTTGTAGTCGGCGACCGCGTTCTCCTCGGGCACGGCCTTGCTCTTGCCGATGTTCACGCCGATGACCGGCTTCGCGCCCGGCTGGGCGCCCCATTGTGCGCGGAGCGCGCGCAGCCGGGCGGACAGCGCGTACGCGCCGTGGTTGTTGAACCCCATCCGGTTGACCAGTGCGCGCTCGTCGGGGAACCGGAACATCCGCGGCCGCGGGTTGCCCGGCTGCGGCCGCGCGGTGACGGTGCCGACCTCGATGAACGAGAAGCCGAGCGCGGCGAGCCCGAGCACGCCCTCGCCGTCCTTGTCGAACCCCGCGGCGAGCCCGAGCGGCCCGGGAAAGTCAAGACCGAACGCCCGCACCCGCAGCACAGGATCGCGCGACCCGAGCGCCTTCTGCCCCGCCCAGGCCGCCCCAGGCACCTGCGCGGCCGCCCTGATCAGCCAGAACGCTCCCCGATGGGCCGCCTCGGGAGGCAGGTGCCGCAGCACGGAGTCGTAGAAAACCCGGTACACCCAGCCCCCAGTCACGGTCCTTACCGGCCAAGGACACTCTACGCCGCGGCTGATTGGTGCGCGCGATGGCATAAACCGCCACCGTATCGCGCGCACCAAGCAGCCATATCTCCCGGGGGGACGACCCCCCGTATCCCCCCGATGTGAGGCGCGAAGCGCCTCACAGGTCGTTGCCTGCGTAGGACAGGTTGAAAGACTTGTTCACCAGAGGGAAGTCAGGGACGATCGTGGCCGCGAGGGCGACCGGCAGGGCCGGCCAGTTGAAGAACGACGGGTCGACGATCTTCACCCGCGTCAGCGTCCCCGATTCGTCCATCTCGACCCGGTGCGCGATGGTGCCGCGCCACCCCTCCGCGAGTCCCACCCCGGACCGCGGCCCGCCAGGCGCGGGCAGGTCGCCGGCTGGCGCGGTCCCGAGCTGCCCGGTTAGCCGGGCGGTCAAGTCAGTGATGTCCCGAACGGAAGCGGCTGCCTCCTCCACCCGCACGATGAACCTGGACAGCACATCGCCCTCGGTGTGGCTGTACGCGGTCGGTGCCACGGTCACGCCGGGCAGCGGGTGGTCGTGCCGCGCGTCGGTGCGCAGGCCGCTGGCCCGTGCCACGTAGCCGAGGGTGCCGAGCCCTGCGGCCTGCTCCGCGGGCAGCACGGCGGTTCCGGTGAACCGGTCGAGCACCACGCTGTGCCCGAGCGCGAGCGCCGCGACCTCGGCGATGTCCGCGCCGACCGCGGCCAGCTCGGCCGGGTCGGGCAGCGCCCGCAGCGCCGCGCCGCCGGGGAAGACCGCGCCGCGCAGCAGCCGGTGCCCGGTGACCGCGTCGTTGACCCGCAGCAGCCGCTCCCTGATCCGCCCGGCGTGGACGTTCAGGATGGAGTGCCCGACGTCGTTGCACAGCATGCCGATGTCGGCGGCATGGTTGTAAAGCCGCTCAAGCTCAAGCAGCAGCGCCCGGATGAGATAGCCGTCGCCGGGCACCGCAAGGCCGAGCGCGTCCTCAACCGCGAGGCAGAAGGCCACGGCGTGCCCGACTGTGGTGTCTCCGCTCACCCGTTCGGCGAGTTCAACTCCGGCGGCCGGCGCGCGCCCGGCGAACAGCTTCTCCATGCCCCGGTGGGTGAACCAGAGCCGGGCCTTCAGGTTGAGTATCGTCTCGCCGACCACCGAGAAACGGAAGTGCCCGGGCCCGATCATCCCCGCGTGCACCGGCCCGACCGGGATCTCATACACCCCGGGTCCTTCGACCGTACGGAACGGGTACGGTCCGTCGACCTCACCGAAGCCCGGCGGCTCTCCCGCGTCGCTCAGCATGGGGTGCCAGCCCTTGGGCCAGTGGAAGTGCCGCACCAGCCGGGCCGGCCGCGGATGGTCCTCGGGCACGATCCCGTACAGGTCGTGCATCTCCCGTTCGAACCGGCCGGCCGGAAACGACAGCCCGGCAAGCGACGGCACCGCCGGCCGCCCCCGGTCCAGCGGCACGTGCAGCTCCACCCGCCGCCCGGGCGAAGCGGCGGTGAAGAGGTAGACCGCCCGCAGCCGCGAACGCCCGCCCGCTTCGGCATCCTCGTGCCCGGCGGCAAGCGCGACGCGGAAGCCCGCGGCAAGCAGCGCGGCGGCCTGCTCGGTCAGTTCGCGCGGCGCGATGACCCGCCGCTCCGCCGCCGGCGGCCCCGGGGCTGCTTCGCCGGACACGATCATGTCGCCGCTGGGCGTGCTCATCGGTTCTCCGGTCATGGGGTCACGACTGCCTGGGCGGCCGCGTGCAGCAGCGTGGTCACCGGTCCGGCGTAGACGCCGAGCACGGCGCAGGCGGCGAGAGCCACGACCACAGGCAGCAGGCCGGAGTCGGGGAACATCGCTGCGGGTTTGGCTGTCTCCGCCGCATAGATTGCGGGAGGGGCGAGAGTTGCCACGCTCCCGTTCTGGATAACGGACGCGGTACTGGCGCGCTCGGTTCCGGCTTGCGGCGGTGCGGCACCAGCCGCCAGGCCCCCTTCCGTCGCGGCGGGCGCGGGCCCGAGCAGCATGCGGCTGACATGCGTGAGCAGCATCGCGGCGATGACAAGGACAAGCGCGAGCGCGACGGTGGTGACCCAGCCGAGGCCGGACGCGAAGCCGGCCCGGGCGATGCCGAGCTCGCTGGCGAACAGGGAGAACGGCGGGAAGCCGAGCAGCGCGAGTATGCCAAGCCCGAGGCAGCCGGCCAGCAGCGGCGCGCGGCTCGCGAGGCCGCTGACCCGGTCGATGCGATGGGTTCCGGTCAGCTGCAGCACGCGCCCGGCCGAGATGAACAGCGAGCCCTTGGCCAGGCCGTGGCCGAGCATGTGCAGCAGGACGGCGGCGACCGCGAGCGGACTGCCCGCGGCCGCTCCGAGGGCGAGCAGGCCCATGTGCTCGATCGAGGAGTAGGCGAGCATCCGCTTGTAGTCGCGCTGGCTGATCAGCAGCGACGCGGCGAGCAGCAGCGAGGCGAGCGCCAGGATGAGCAGCAGCGTCCTCGTGTACTCAGTGCCGAGCGCCAGGTCGGCGATGACCTTGACCCGCAGGATCGCGTACATGGCGACCGACAGCAGGACACCGGACATGAGAGCGGAGACCGGGGCGGGCGCCTGGCCGTGCGCGTCGGGCAGCCAGGCGTGCAGCGGGGCGAGGCCGGCCTTGGTGCCGAACCCGATGAGCAGCAAGGCGACGGCGATCCGGGTGACGCCCCTGTTGAGGTGCGGCGCGGCCGCGACGAGACGCGTCCAGTCGAGGCCCGCGGGCAGGCCGGCGTGCGCGGCCGCGGCGTTGAGCACCAGGAGGCCGAGCAGCGCCAGCGCGATGCCGGTGGAGCAGATCATCACGTACTTCCACGCGGCCTCGACGGCCTGCCTGGTCTTGCGCTGCCCGACGAGGAACGCGGTGACGATCGTGGTGGCCTCGATCGCCACCCAGGTCAGGCCGAGGCTGGCGGTGAGCACGGCGGCGGCCATCGCGGCGAGGAAGAGCTGCACCAGCGCGGAGTGCTTGGCCGCGGCCCGTGGGCTGGCCCGCCGCGCCGCGATCTCGGCGTTCAGCCAGGCGGGCGACGCGGCGGTGGCGAGCAGGCCGACCGCGCCGATCACGATCAGCATGAACTCGCTGAGCGAGTCGGCCCTGACCAGGCCGCCCAGGGCGGTCACCGGACCGTGCCCGGACCTGACGACGGCCAGTGCGATCGCCGCGCCCAGGGAGAGCGCCGCGCAGGCCGGCGACACCCAGGCGGTGAGCCGCCAGCCCGGGCGGGGCCGCAGGGTGGCGAGCAGGAAACAGGCGGCACCGAACAGCGGCACCGCGACCGAGGCGAGCAACAGCGCTTGCGTTCTCATCAGTCGCGCAGCTCCCGCAGCTCGTCGAGGTCGGCATGGCCGAAGGTGTCCCGCACCCGGCTGGTGAGCACCTGCAGCACCGCCGCGGCGAACAGCACGTCGAGGGAGATGCCAAGCTCCATGATCAGGCTGGTGCCGGCCGTGGTCAGCAGGCCGACGGCGGTGATGCCGTTGTCCATCAGCAGGAAGGAGGCGAGCTGCGACATGGCGCGCCGGCGGGTGACCAGGGCGAAGAAGCCGATCAGCGCGACGGCGAGGCCGATCGGGATCGCGTGCGCGGCGGGGGAGGCCGGCGTGAGCTGCACCACGGGGCGGGACACCGCGTAGGCCAGCAGCGTCAGCACCGCGGCGGCCAGCAGCGACGCGGTGACGTTGACCAGCGGACTGGTCTCGCGCAGCGCCCGGCCGCCGCCGTCGGCCTCGGCCCTGGCGAGGGCGCGGCGCAGCAGCAGGGGGAGCGCGATGACGCGGAGCGCGAAGACGCCGGCGGCGATCGCGCCGAGGCGCGCGTCATGGCCGTCGACGGCGATGATCGCCGCGATCGCGGTCAGGGCGAGTCCCTGCACGGTGAACCAGCGGATGATCGCGGCGAGCTGGCGGCGCCACAGGATCAGCACGGCGGTGACGAGCAGCGCGCCGCACGCCAGGTTGAGGAGTTCGACGAAGGCGGTGTGGTTCATTCGTTCCTGGATTCAGGGTTCACAGGTTCGGGCCGGTGAGGAAGTAGGACGACGCGACGGCGAGCAGGGCGAGCAGGAACGACCCGGCGAGCAGCTCGGGGACACGGAACAGGCGGATCTTCGCCATGAACACCTCGCCCGCGGCGAGTGCCGCGCCGAGCAGCGTGACCTTGGCGGCGAACGCGGCGACGCCGCCGGCCAGGGCCAGCGGGGTGAGCGCGGTGGCGATGCCCCAGGGGAGGAACAGCGAGGACAGCATCCCGAGGAACACGACGAGCCGCATCGAGGAGGCGAGTTCGATCAGCGCGAGGTCCGGTCCCGCGTATTCGAGGATCATCGCCTCGTGCACCATGGTCAGCTCGAGGTGCGTGGCCGGGTTGTCGACGGGGATGCGTCCCGTCTCGGCGATCGTGACGACGCCGAGGGCGACGGCCGCCAGCAGGCTCGCGGGCGAGATCACCCGGACCGGGTCGTGGACGGTCGCGGCGACGATCGCGGCGAGGTTCGTCGACCCGGCCCGGACCGACAGCGCGAACACCGAGACAAGCAGGGTGGGCTCGACGAGCGCGAGGATGGTCATCTCCCGGCTGGCGCCCATACCGCCGAACGCCGTCCCGGTGTCGAGCGCCGCGAGTGCGAGCGTCGCGGTGCCCATGGCGAGCAGCGCCACCACGGCGAACAGGTCCGCGACCGGGCCGGCCGCGCTCGCCGTCGTGACGAACGGCACGGTGACCGCCGCGGTGAACGTGGTGGCGAGCAGGACGAGCGGGGCGAGGCGGAACAGTTCGCTCGTCCCCTCGGGGGTGATCGCCTCCTTGCGCAGCAGCTTGCGCAGGTCCCGCCACGGCTGCCGGATTCCCTGGCCCGCGCGTCCCTCCAGCCTCGCCCGGACCTGGCGCATGACCCCGGTGAGCACCGGCGCGCCGCCGGTCACGATGACGGCCTGGAGCACGCCCCCGGTCACCCCAAGTGCGTTCACCGGGTCACCGCCAGGACGATCAGCAGCCCGGCGACCGCGTAGAAGCCGTAGCCCAGGTAGCGGTGGACGCTGCCGGGCGCCAGCCGCCGCGCGGCGTCGCCCCACGCGCCGACCGCCCTGAGCACCGGCTCGTAGAGGCGGCGCTCGATCCGGTCGGGGACCCGCCCGCGGTATTCGGCGGAGGCGACCAGGTAGCGGGCCTCATCGTGATGGGTGACGTCGAGGTCGGTCTCCGGGGCGAGCACGTCGTCGAAGACCCGCTGCAGCGGCTCGGCGAACGACGTCGCGGTGTACTCCATGCGGGCCGTCAGCGGACCGCCGCCGCAGTCCCACAAGCGCGCTTTGCGGCGTGCGCTCCTGGCAGGCAAGGCTCGCAGCCAGGCGGCCGCGGCGACCATGACGATGAGCAGGGCAACGGTCAGCAGCAGCGGGGAGACCTCCCCGGCCAGGCCGTCGAGGCGGAGCGTGACCACGCCGCCCGCACCCGATGCCGCGGCAACCTCAGCCGCCGCGACGGCACGGCCGATCGCGGGCAGCACCGCGCCTGGCACCAGCGCGAGGATGGCGCAGGCAGCACCGGCCAGCCCCATGCCCGCGAGCATGCTGCCGGGGGACTCGTGCGCCGCCGCCGCGCCTGCGCTCCGCGGCTTGGCGAGGAACCCCGTGCCGAATGCCTTGACGAACGTGGCGACCGCGAGGCCGGCGGTGAGCGCGACGGCCGACACGGCAAGCGGCAGGGTGATCGCGGTCGCCGTCGACGCCCCGTGCAGCCCGTGGATGAGCGCCTGCACCAGCAGCCATTCCGAGACGAACGCGGTGCCGGGCGGCAGCGCGGACGCGGCCAGGGCGCCCCAGCCGAAGGCGAGCGTGGTCGCGGGCATGCCGCGCCGCAGCCCGCCGAGAGCATCCAGGTCACGGGTGCCTGCCGCGTGCAGCACCGATCCGGCGGCCAGGAACAGCAGGGTCTTGAAGGCGGCGTGCGTGGCGACGTGCAGCAGCGCGGCCGCGAGAGCGAGCCCGGCGAGAACCGGGTGCCCGGTGGTCGCGAACAGCCCGCCCGCGCCGATGCCGACACACGCCAGGCCCATGTTCTCCGTGGTGGAGCAGCCAAGGAGCCGCTTGACGTCGGTGGACATCGCGGCCTGGAGGATGCCGTAGACCGCCGACACCGCGCCGAGCGCGATGAGCAGCAGCCACCACCAGGCGGAGCCGCCGCCGAGCAGGCCGGACCCGACCCGGATCAGGCCGTAGAGCCCGAGGTTGACCATCGCCGCGGACATCAGCGCCGAGACGTGGCTGGGGGCCTCCGGGTGCGCGCGGGGCAGCCAGGCGTGCAGCGGCACCAGGCCAGCCTTCGACCCGAACCCGACGAGGACCAGGACGAACACGGTGCTTTTCACGGCGGGGGACAGGTGCGGCGCGGCCCGGGCGAGCGCCGCGAACGAGTCGCCGCGTGCGTGGGCGGCGAACAGCATCAGCCCGGCAAGCACGCACACCAGGCCGAGGTGGGTCATGATCGCGTACCAGCGGGCCGCCACGGCGACCTCGGGCCGCCGCTTGTGCTCGGCGAGGACGAGCAGCAGCGAGGTGAGCGCCATCAGCTCCCAGCAGGCGAGCAGCGTGACCGCCGACGCGGCGGCCGGGACGGCGAGCAGCGACGCGACGAACAGCGGCAGCACCGCCGCTGACGGCCTGCTGGCAGCGCGGCCCTGGTAACCGATCGCGTAGCTCCCTACGGCGACCGCGACCGCCCCGGTCACCGCGATGAACCACCCGCCGAGCGGGTCGACGGCCAGCGTCACCCCGGACAGCGGCAGCACCCCGGGCACGGACAGCGTGGGCGAGCGGTGCCCGGTGACGGCGGCGACCCCGGCTGCCGCCCCGGCGAGCCCGGTCAGGGCGGTGCCCGCGCCGGATACGACGGCACGCCATCGCCGGGGGACGGCAAGGGAGAAGAGCGCGGTAATCAGCGCCAGAGTCCCCGCGCCGGCCAGGGCCGGCCAGGTGAGCCCCCAGTGCGCGCCGATCCCGGGCCAGAACCGGCTGGCTGAGTGCGCGGCGGCCAGCGCGGGCGTGGCGGGGCTCACCGGCCGGTCAGCTCCCGCACCGCCGCGACGATCGCCTCCGGCCGGGGCGGGCAGCCGGGCACCTCGGCGTCGACCGGCACGATGTCCCCGGCCGCGCCCGCGACGCCGTAGGCCCCGGCGAACACACCGCAGTTGCGTGCGCAGTCGCCGACCGCGACGACCCGCTTGGGCGCGGGCACCGCCGCATAGGTCCGGCGCAGCGGCTCGGCCATGTTCCGCGTGACGACCCCGGTCACGATCAGCGCGTCGGCGTGCCGCGGCGAGGCGACGAGCCGCGCCCCGTATCGCTCCGCGTCGTACACCGGCCCGAAGGCCGCGCCGATCTCCACCTCGCACCCGTTGCACGACCCGGCGTCCACATGCCTGATCTGCACGGACCCGCCCAGCGGTGCGGGCGGGGCACCCGGCGCGGACCGCGTCTGCGTCGGCGGGGGCTCGGCGATCCGCCCGATGGCGCGCATCATGCGCCACAACCTCAACATCAGATGCTCCAGCGACTCGGGGGGTTAGGGCACGCGGGGTAGCGCCACGTCAGCCGGCGATGAGACCAGGGCTACCGCGGATCGCGCAGGTCCGCGAGCAGCTCTGCCTGCCCGGCGAGCACGACGGTGAGGATGTGCCGCGCCACCCGCAGCAGCTCGGCAACCTCCGGGCTGGTCAGCGAGTAAATCACCGACGACCCGTCCTTCCTGGTGGTCACCAGCCCCGCGCGCCGCAGCACCGCCAGGTGCTGCGAGAGGTTCGCGGCCTCGATGCCCACCTCCGGCAGCATCTCGCTCACCGCGTGATCCCGCTCCGACAGCAGCTCGAGCACCCGGATCCGTGCCGGATGCCCAAGCGTCTTAAAGAACTCAGCCTTCAGCTGATAGAGCGGTGTACTCACGAGCACGAAGACTATCAAGCACTATAGCAATTGCAAATCTTCGAAACTCCTAACTGGCGAACGCCAGCATACAACTGCCCGGCACGCCACGGGCGGGACAATGGACGCCATGCTGATCCGCCCCCGTCGCGACGGCGACCTGACCGCCTGCGCCGGCCTGGTCCGCGAGGTGCACGCCGCGGACCGCTATCCCCGGCACCTGCCCGCCGACCTCACGTCGTTCCTGCGCCCCGCGGACCCGTACGGCATCTGGGTCGCCGAGCGGGACGGCGAGATCCTCGGCCACATCGCCCTGGTCCCGCGCAGCGTGCCGGCGGCCATGGAACTCGCCGCAGGCGCGCTCGGCCGCCGTGCAGACCAGCTCGCCGTGGTGGCACGGCTGTTCGTCTCACCGCCGCCATCGCCCTGTACGAAACCCGCGGCTGGACCCGGGCCGGCACCATCACCGTCCGCTTCAAGGACGGAAACTCCCTCAGAGAGCACGTGTACCTAAGTCCGAAGATCATTCCGAAAATGAACTTGTCATAGCCGGGGTGATAGTCCCGGTAATGACAAGTTCATTCGCTAGCTTGTCCCGCTGCTGACTGGCGCCGGGTGTCGCACTGGCCGTCCCCGGTGAGCCGCGGATATGGATATGGTTTTTGCCGTGGCGGACGTCGCGATCGTTCCCTGTGCTGACGCCGGGGTGATCGCTGCGCTCCATCGGGCGACGGTCGCCGTTGCGTACCGGGACTACTTTCCGGGCAGCCCGCCGCCGGCGGTCGCCGAGCTGGAGGCTATCTGGGCTGAGCGCCTGGCGGATCCGACCGCGGTGGCGCTGGTCGCGTGCCGCGGCGGCCGGCCAGTCGGGTCGGTAATGTCTCGCGCGGATCCGGATTTCCCTGGCGGGCAGATCGCCGGGTTGCATGTGCTGCCGCCGGAGTGGGGAAAGGGCACCGGCAGCGGTCTGCACGATGCCGCGCTGGCCGTGCTGTCAGGGGCGGGATACCACGATGCCGGACTGTGGGTCATCGCTGAGAACGACCGTGCCCGGCGCATGTACGAAAGGCGGGGCTGGGCGCTATGCCCCGGGGTCGGGCAAGAGGCCTATGGCGTCATGGAGGTGCGGTATCACCGGGAACTTCCATGACGCGCATGGCTGGCTCCGAATTTGAGATCCGGGACACGCTCGATGATGCGGTGAGCCGGTGGGAGCCGGCTCACCGGTACTCACTCAAGATCAGTAAGTGTGTCATCCGGCGTTGAGGGCGCCGTCTATGAGGTGGAGCGAGCCCGAGACGTACTCCGACTCGTCCGACAGCAGCCAGAGCACCATGTTCGCCACCTCGGCGGCGGTGCCGTACCGCTTGCCGTAGGGCACCGACTCCCCGACCGTGCGGAACACGCCGTCCGGGTCATCCGGGTTGATCTGATGCGTCAGGTCGCGGCCCATCCGGGTGTCGAAGTGGCCGGGAGCGACGCAATTGATCCTGATCCCGTACGGCGCGGCCTCCAGGGCGGCGGACTTGGTGAGCCCGAGCACCGCGTGCTTGGACGCGATGTAGGGGGAGAACGTCGGCGCGCCCTTGATCGCGGCCATCGACGCGGTGTTGACGATCACGCCGGACCCCTGCGGCTTCATCACCTTCAGTACCGCGCGCAGGCCCATGAAGACACCACGGCCGTTGACCCCCCACACCCGGTCGAAGTCGGCGACGGACAGGTCCGTCATGAACGCCATCCGGCCTTCGATGCCGGCGTTGTTGAAGAACAGGTCGATCCGCCCGTGCGCCTCCACCGCCGCGGCCACGTACCCGTCGACGTCCTCCTCCTTGGACACGTCCGCCACGACCGCCAGGCCGCCGAGCTTCTCGGCCGCCGCCCGCACCCCGTCACCGTCCCAGTCGACCAGAACGAGCTTGGCGCCTTCCGCCGCCAGTCGCTCCGCGACCGCCAGGCCGAACCCGTTCGCCGCGCCGGTGATGACCGCGACCTTGCCGTCGAGCCCGTACTTAACGGTCATCGCACGCCCTCCGCGTCTAGTGCTCCGGTTGCGGCCGGGCCGACGGCGCCGGCCAGGATCGCCTCATGCCTGGCGATCACCCTGGTGTCCCACTCGTGGTCGGTGAGCAGGTACGGCTTCTTCTCCCGCACCGCCGTCACGACCAGGTTCGCGACCTCGGACGGCGGCATCCCCTTCGACAGCACGGAGTGCATGTGATCGCGCAGCTCCGACCCCGACGCGGACATCCCGCCCTCGTTGGACACCGCGGCCTGCCGGTTGCGCGACCCGTGGAACAGGTTGGTGGCGATGATCCCCGGGCAGAGCCCGGTCGCCGCGACGTTGGCGCCGGCGGCCTCGAGGTCGGCGTTGAGTACCTCGGTCATCGCGAGGATCGCGTGCTTGCAGATCCCGTACATGTTGGTCGCCGCGATCACCGAGGTCATCGAGCAGGTGTTGACCACATGCCCGGGCTCGCCGTGCGCCAGCATCCGGGGTACGAAGGTCCTGATGCCGTAGACCACCGACATCAGGTTGACCCCGAGGGTCCAGTCCCAGTCCTTGGCCGTCGCCTCCCAGATCTTGCCGTCCAGGTAGCCCTCGACGCCGGCGTTGTTGTGCACCAGGTGGATGTTCCCGAACCGGGACTCGGCCAGGTCCGCCAGCGCCTCGATGTCGGACAGCCTGGACACGTCGATCCGCAGCCCCGCTACCTGCGTGCCGGAAGCCTCGAGTTCGGCGACCGTGGCGTCGAGTGCGTCCTGCTGGATGTCGCCGATGACGAGGTTCATGCCCTCGGCGGCCCAGCGCAGCGCGAACGCCTTGCCCATGCCGCTGCCGGCCCCGGTGACGATCGCGGTCTTGCCCGCGAACTGTTCCATTTGATCGGGCTCCTTTGCCGTTATGCCGAAGGACGACTGATGATGCGCACGAGCGAGCCTGGGGTCTGCAAGCGACGCAGCGCGTCCGGCGTGTCGTCGAGCGACACCCGCTCGGAGACCAGCCGCTCCACCGGGACCCGCCCGGCCGCCAGGTGCGCGACCGACTCGCGGTAGGTGTCGTCGGCGAACGCGCACGCACCCACCACCCGGTGTCCCTCGCTGATCAGCGGAAACAGTGGCACCGAAGCCGCCTCGGGCGTCAGTGCGACCTCAACGACGGTGCCGCCAGGCTCGGTGACCGTTATCGCCTCGTTGAAGGCGCCCGGCGCGGCCGAGCACTCGAGCACGGCCGCGAACAGCGTGCCCGACTGCTTCGCGTACTCGGCCACGGAGATCTCCCGGGTGTCGATGACCACGTCCGCGCCCACGTCGGCGGCCGCCTGCCGCCGGCCGGCCGAGCGGCCCGCACCGACCACCGGCCCGACCCCCGCGAGCTTGAGCGCCATGATCGCGTACAGGCCGATCGGCCCGACCCCGTAGACGAGCACCGGGTCGCCCGGGCCGACCTGGGCCAGCTTCACCGCCTGCGACCCGACGGACAGCGGCTCGGCATGCGACCCGACCTCTATGGGCAGCTCCTCGGGCAGCGCCACGAGTTGACGCGCGGGCACCTTGACGTACTGCGCGTAGGCGCCGGGGATGGTGATGCCGATGTTCTCCACCGCGGGGCAGCGGAACGGCAGCCCGCGCGCGCAGATCCGGCAGTTCCCGCAGGAGCCGATCGGCGACGCGGCGACCGCCTGCCCCTCGGCCCAGCCGGACACCGCGGAGCCGAGCGCGACGATCCGCCCGCTGAACTCGTGGCCGAGCACCTGCCCGGGCGCGCACTGGCCGTTCTGCACGGCGTGCACATCGGAACCGCAAAGACCGCAGGCCTCGACGGCCACGATAACGTCGGACGGTCCCGGGCTCGGGTCAGGCACCTCGCCGACCGTGGTGCCGGTCTCCTGATCCACATATAGAACGGCCCTCATGCGGGCTCTCCTCCCAGTGTCGCCCCCGCGCCGAGCGGCGCGACGGTTCGTGCGTAGACCGACAGCCAGCCGCAGCCGGCCGGTGCGCGCAGCGGCGGCAGTTCCGCCCGGCGCGCGTCGAGTTCCGCCGCGGAGACCTCCAGGTCGAGGGTGCGGCGGTGCACGTCGATCGAGATCACGTCCCCGTCGCGTACCAGACCGAGCGGCCCGCCCGCCGCGCCCTCCGGCGACACCTCGGCGACCACAAGACCACCGTTGACCAGGCCGGACATCTGCCCGTCGGTGATCACCGCGACGGACGTGGAAAGCCCGGCGCCGTCGATGGCGAACATCAGCGCCGACGTCAGCCCCATGCCGGGCGAGCCGCGCAGCCCGAGGCCGGTCAGCACCACCACGTCGCCTGCGGCGAAGCGCCCGGCGCGCGCGGCGGCGACGCCCTCGTCGCGCGAGTGCACCACCTTCGCCGGGCCGCGGAATGACAGCGGCGCGTCGTCGGCGACCGTCCGTTTCAGCACCGCGCCGTCGGGCGCGAGCGAGCCGCGCATCACGACGATCCCCGGGTGGGTGGCGAGCGGCGAGGAGATCGGCCTGATCACGCCGGGATCCACCGACGCGTTCGCGATCGCCTCGCCCAGGCTGACCCCGGCGACGGTGCGCGCGGACAGGTCGAGCAGCGGCGCGAGCTGCCGCAGCAGCCCGAGCGACCCGCCAGCCTCCTCAAACTGGGTGATCGAAGTGTTCCCGTTGGGCTTGACGTCGGTCAGCAGCGGTACCTTCGACGCGAGTTCCTCGAACAGCCGGTAAACGTCGGTGTCACAACCAGCCTCGACGGCGATCGCCTGCAGGTGCTTGAGGCAGTTGACGCTTCCGCTGACAGCGAGAATCGCGGTGACGGCGTTGGCGAAGGCCGCACTCGTTAGGAGTGACCTTGGTCTTAGGTCTTCCTCGACGAGCGCCACGATCCGGGAGCCTGCGGCGGCGACGGCATCCCACATCCGCGGTCCCAGCGCCAGCACCGGGGTGGTGCCAGGCAGCGCCATGCCGAGCGCCTCGGCCGCCAGGTGCATGGAGTTCGCGGTGCCCATGCCGGCGCAGACGCCCGGCCCGGTGACCGCGCAGCGCGACATCTCGCCCAGTTCGGAGACCGTCATCCGCCCGGCGTTCACGTGCCCGGCGAACCGGAAGATGTCCTCGAAGTCGACCGGCTCCCCGTGGTACATCCCGGACGGCTGGTAGCCGCAGCCGATGATGATCGTCGGGATGTCGAGCCGCCCGGCGGCCATCAGCTGCCCGGGCGTGGTCTTGTCGCAGGAGGCCAGGCACACCATGCCGTCGAGCAGCGCGCCCTCGACCGCCACCTCGATGTCGGAGGCGATCAGGTCGCGCGACGGCAGGATGTACTGCCCGGCCGCCCCGGCCGAGGTGATCGCGTCGGACGGCGCGGCGGTCCGCACCTCGAACGCGACGCCGCCCGCCTCCTCGATGGCCTTCTTCAGCGGCGCGACGATCTGGTCCAGGTGGCTGAAGCAGGACGCGAGCTGTGACGAGGAGTTGACGATCGCGATCTTCGGCTTCTCCAGGTCCTCGTCGCTCAGCCCGAGCGCGGACCACTGCGCGCGGCGCATCGCCCACGGCGTGGTCCCTGGCGTGAAGTTGGAGCGCAGCTTCCGGTCCGGCACAAGCTGAGCCTGATACCTCGCCGCCCGCCGGGCAAGAGGGGCAGACCAGCCAAAACCCGCCGTCCGCTTTGTGGCATCCCACCATGCGCGGTGGCCGGCATCAACGCCGTTGATGACAGCAGGTTCGACGACGGGATGCTCCAAGGCGCGACCGCCCCGAACGACGAGTGCTTGGCTTGGCTATCGCGTACCCCGATAAGCAGAACATGTCGAATCTGGGTACCGATGAGTGTCGAAATGAGGCACTCATTACCGTCGAAATCAGGTACTGAACATTGTCGAAATTAGGTACCCTGATCCTCATGGCGGAACGTTACGTTACCCGCATAGTCGACGGCCTGCTCGATCAGCTGCTCGCGTCGTTCGGTGCAGTCTCGCTGGTGGGACCGCGTGCCGCGGGTAAGACCACCACGGCCGTCCGGCGCGCGGGCACGACGCTCAGGCTCGACCGCCCGAACGTGCGTGCCGCGGTCGAGGCCGACCCCGATGCGATGCTGCAGGGCTTGCGGGAACCGGTGGTCATCGACGAGTGGCAGGAGGTGCCCGAAGTCCTTGGCGCTGTCAAGCGGTCTGTCGACGACGATCCGAGACCGGGCAGATTCCTGCTTACTGGCTCCGTCCGGGCCGAGCTGGAGAACCGCGTCTGGCCGGGGACCGGCCGCATCCTTCAGGTGCCCATGTTCGGCATGTCGGTACGCGAGCAGCTTGGCCGTGCTGCTGGGGAACCGTTCATCGACCGCGTGGCACGCGACGGGGTAGCGGCGGTGCCATCCCACGGCGCTGAGCTCACGATCCGTGGGTACCTGGACCTGATGCTCGAGGGCAGCTTTCCCGAACCCGCGCTCCGCGTGCCGGCGTCGGCACGCAGGCGGTGGTTCGAGGGCTACGTCGAACAGATGATCACGCGTGACGTTCCGGCGATAGCCCCGCGGCGGGATCCGGATCTGCTTCGCCGATATCTCTCCGCCTTGGCCGTTAACAGCGCGGGGCTTGTCGCGGAGGAAAGCCTCCGCGAGGCGGCCGGCATCAACGCCAAGACCGCCCGTGAATACCAGGCCCTCTTCCAGCGAATGTTCGTGCTTGATCTCGTGCCCGCCTGGTTCTCCAACCGGGTCAAGCGGCTGGTGAAGACTCCCAAGCGATATCTGTTTGATCCAGCGCTTGTCGCCGCGGTCCTCGGTCTCGGCCGGGATGCCATCTTGTACGGACCTGACATGCTCGGCCGTCTCATGGACACCTTCGTCGCCGCCCAACTCCGTGCGGAACTAGCCGCAAGCGATCTCGGCCCCCGCCTGTACCACCTGCGCGAGGAGCACGGCCGCCGCGAAGTGGACCTCATCATCGAGACCGCCAGCGGGACGCTCATCGGCATCGAGGTCAAGGCGTCGGCCACCGTCACCGCGTCAGACGCGCGGCATCTGGCCTGGCTGCGCGACGAGACAGGTGACTCTTTTGCCGCTGGCCTGGTGTTGCACACCGGGCCGCACGTCTTCCCGCTCGGCGACCGCCTCGTCGCGGCGCCGGTCTCCGCGCTCTGGACCTAGGTGCCCCGGAGTTCACGGCCGCTACAGGATCGCCTCCGGGGTGCCGCGGCCGAGGTAGGCGCCCTGGTCTTCAAGCCGCCGCTGCAGTCCGGGCACGTCGATCGCGCCGCCGTGCACGCCGGCCGACAGCGCCATCCGCGCGGCGGTGCCCGCCGCCTCGCCCATCACGAAGCACGGGCCGGTGACCCGGGCGGCCGACTGGGCTCCGTGGGTCATCGATGCGCAACGCCCCGCCACGTACAGGTTGCCGACGTTACCCGGCAGCAGGATACGAAACGGTAGCTGGTTATACCCGCGCGCCGCCCGCTGCCACCTGAACTCGACAGTGCCCGCCACGTGCGCCTCCACCGGCCAGCCGTTCACCCCGATGGTGTCGTCGAAGTCGGCGCAGCCGAGCACATCCTCCTCGGTCAGCTGGTAGGGCCCGACGATGCGGCGCGTCTCGCGGATGCCGATCTGCGGCGCGATGTCGACGATGTAGGAGTCCTCGAAGCCCGGCGCCGCGTCCCTGATGAAGGTGAACGCGTCGAGCACCTGCTGCCGTCCGGTCAGCTCGCCGCGGGTCAGCTCGTCGACGTCGGTCCCGTCGATGGCACCGCCGTCCGCGCGGCGCAGCTGGGTCAGGTTGGCCCGCCATTCGAGCGGGTTGCGCTGCGGCCTCACGATCGGCTTCTTGCGCGGGAAGGTGTGCGTGCCGGCCCGCTCCGCCTCGTCCATCAGCCGCTCGACGGTCCGCCACGGTGCGGGGCCTGCCCGGTTCACGTCGACGCCGTTGATCCGGAACATCAGCGACGGGTACATCATCCCGTCGATGGGCGGCGCCTTCTCCCACGGCACGCCCGCCCACGCGGCCAGGTCGCCGTCACCCGAGGCGTCGATGAAGAAGCGCCCGCGCACCGCCTGCCTGCCGGACTTGGACTCGATGAGCACCGCGTCGATGACCCTGTCACCCGTGGTCGAGGGCCCCGTGGTTGACGGCACCGCCATCACCACCCCGACGGCCATCGCGTGGAACAGGATCCGCGCGCCTGAGCCGGTCACCAGCTCGTCCGCCGCGATCTTGTAGGCGGAGATGTCGAATGCCTGGGCCGCGATCCCGTCGGCGATCGTCAGGTGCGGCGCGTTGAGGCCGTCGAGCTTGACGAGCCGGTCGAGCAGCTCGTCGGCGAGCCCCCTGATCACCCGCACGTCCTGACGGTGGGTCCTGGCGTGCAGCCCGCAGAACGTGGACAGCCCGCCGGCCGTGCCGGCGCCGCCGAGGAACCCGTACCGCTCGATGAGCAGCGTCGAGCAGCCGGCCCGCGCGGCGGCGGTCGCCGCCATGATCCCGGCCGGCCCGCCGCCGACCACCACGACGTCGAATTCTCCGTACACCGGCGTCTGCCGGCCCGGCTCGGTAATCGCGATCAATCTTTCTCCTCGACCTTGACGATCGCCAGCGGCCGGTCCCAGAAGCCGAACGTCTCGACGATGGACGACACCCCGGCGTTGGGTGCGCCGGCCACGACGATCTGCACCGAGTCGATCGACTGCAGCAGCCGCACCGGCGTATCGGGGTCCGACGGCGCCTCCTGCGGTATGGCGTCCGGGTGGTCGGCGGGCAGTCGCCAGCCGGTGCCCTTGGCGATCGCCTCCTTGCCCGCCGCGGCAAGCGACCGGTACGTCCGCCAGCCGCGATCGACGATCGCCTGCCGCACGTCGTTCTTGGACCAGCCGCGGGAGTCGAACATCCGGGCATGCTCGGAGTTGAGCACGATGAACCCCGCCGCGATCGGCCGCACCAGCGCGCCGGTGCGGCACAGCGAATCGGCGAAGTCCTGCGCCAGCTGTTCGGGCACGATCGTGTGCCTGGCCTCGACGTGCAGCACCGAGCGGATGACCGTGGCGGTGACCGCAGAATCCGAAGCCGCGAAGCCGTTGTCGGCGGCGAGCGACGGCCAGGGCGAGTCCTCCTCGTTCTCCGCGATGAAGCAGGAGTACTTGGCCGGGTTGCCCTGGGTCGCCTGGTCGAACTCGTGCGGCTTCAGCCCGAGCCCGTTGATCGCGCCGAGCCTGATGGCCCGGCCGACCGTGGCATTGGCCCGGAACCCGGAACCCCACACGTTGCCGCGCGAGTTGAAGCCGAGCGTCGTTCGCAGCGGCCCGAACAGGACGGAGAACGGCGCGGTTCCCGTGGTCGACTGCCAGATCGACCGCGACACCATCCCGTCGCGCTGGAACGCGTCCCACGCGGCGAGCACGACGGGGAAATAGGACGGCAGGCAGCCGGCCAGCGCCGCGTTGATCGCCGCGAGCCGCACCGTCAGCGCCTTGTTCAGGTGCGGCATCGCGATCAGCACCTCGTCGGGGTCCCGTGACGTAAAAGCCAGGAACTCCGACAGGAACGACGCCGTGACCGGGACGACGGGCAGCCCGTCGGTCCAGCCGCGCTCCTGGTAATACTCCTGCACCCGGCGGAACTCGGCCACGTCCACCAGCGACGCGTCGTCGATGACCGGCGGTTCTGAACTCATGCGCGTGACCCCCTCAGCTCGACGGGCGGATGGTCAGGCCCGCGCCAAGGACGCGGACGATCTCCGGCAGCGCTATTGCGGCGATCTCGTCAATCTCCTCCTGAGTCCGCGAGGCGACTGGGTGCGGCACGGACACGTACTGGTAACCGGGGAATCCGAGCGACCTGGCCATCGCCTCGGCGGTGATACGGAAGGCAGTTGTGCAGATGCTGGCAGCCGGGATTCCCGCCCGCTCCAGCACGATCCCGTCGGCCAAACTGGCCGCGCTGCATGAGCCTCAATCACCGATGGCCGCGACGGCGAAGTCGCAGTTGTGCAGCATCTGCTGGACGACGGACTCCTCGACGGGGGTGCCGAAGTAGCCCTTGCGGAACATCCGGACCTCCCGGACGCCGTACTTGTCCTTCAGTTCCCTGGCGACGGCCTCGAGCAGCACCGTCGCGTTCGGCTTGGCGTTTTCCAGCAGGCCCACGGTGAGGCCCGCGAGTGACTGCGGCCTGGGCTGCGCGAGGGACGTGTTCGTCCCCCGGTCACCGTCTCCTGTCGGGTCGAGCAGCGGCTCTGGCATAGCCATTAACAGGTCACCTCCTGACCAGGCTGCGGGCCTTGGCGGCCACGTTGGACGGGGTAAGTCCGTAGTGCTCGTACAGTTCGGCGGGCACGCCGACCTCGAGGTCGGCATCGGGCAGCGCGACCTGGTCCAGGCGGACGGACAGGCCGGCCCGAGCGATGGCCTCGGCGACCAGCGAGCCGAGCCCGCCGACCACGCTGTGCTCCTCGACCGTCAGCACCCGGCCGGTCTTCTCCGCGCTCGCCAGCAGCGCCGTCTCGTCATACGGCCGCAGGTACGCGGCGTCGAACACGTCCGCCTCTACGCTGTCATGCTCGAAAAGCAGCGATGCGGCGGCCGCGGCTAGCCCGAGGCCCATCCCGTGCCCGATCAGCGTGACGTCCGCGCCGGACCGCAGCCGCGGCCACTTCCCGAACTCGTACGACGGCGCCTCGTCGTACACCTTCAACGGCGCCTCGGCGATCCGGATGTAAACCGGGACCTCAAGCGAGGCGGTGGACATCATCAGGCTGACGCAGGACGCCGCGTCGGCGGGGGACAGCACCACCGTGTTGTTCATCGTGCGCGCGATGGCGATGTCCTCCACCGCGTAGTGCGAGGTGCCGAAATATCCCATGGCGAGCCCGGACAGCCGGCCGACGAGGCGGACGGGCAGGTGGTTGTAGTCCACATCGGTGCGCCACTGCTCGCACGTCTTCAGCATGCCGAACGGCGACATCGAGTAGATGTACGGGACAAGGCCCGCGCTGGCCAGGCCAGCGGCGAGCGAGACCGAGTTGGTCTCCGCGATGCCGCATTCGATGTACCGCTCGGGGAACTTCGCGATGAACTCGGCGACGGTGTTGGACATGTCCGCGGCGAGCGTGACGATCCGCTCATCCTCCGCGCCGAGTTCAGTCACCGCGTAGCCCGCCGGGTTCGCGGTCATGGCCGTCTCGCGCTCGACGTCGCTGAAGACGTCGACCATCTTCTTCTCAGCCATTGGCGAGCTCCATCCTCGCTGTGATCTCCGCGACCACGTCGGCATACTGCTCGTCGTTGAGCAGGCCGAGGTGCCAGGCCTGCGGCTGCTTCTCCATGAATTCGACCCCGTGCCCCTTGCGCGTCCGCGCGATGATCGCCACCGGCTCCTCGCTCGCCGGATCCGGCAGCTCATCAAAAGTCTTCAGCAGAACGTGTGCCTGGTGCCCGTCGATCTCGCGCACCGTCCACCCGAAGGCCTCGAAACGCTTGGCCAGCGGCTCGATGTTCATCGCCTGCGACGTCGGGCCCGCGCCGGAGAAGCCGTTCGCGTCGATGATCGCGACCAGGTTGCCGAGCTTGTAGTGCGAGGCGGCCATCGCGGCCTCCCAGACCTGGCCCTCCTGCAGCTCGCCGTCGCCGGTGAGCACGAAGGTCCGGTAGTCGCGGCCGGTGAGCCTGGCGGCGAGCGCCATGCCCGCGCCGACCGACATGTTGTGCCCGAGCGAGCCAGACGAGAAGTCGATGCCGTGCGCCAGCTTCATGTTGGGGTGGTCGTTCAGCGGAGAGCCGACCTTGCCGAACTGCCCGAGCCAGTCGTGCGGATAGTAACCGAGGTCGGCGAGCACCGGCCAGAGCCCGGTGGCGACGTGGCCCTTTCCGAGCAGGAACCGGTCCCTGTCTGGCCAGTTCGGCTCGGCGGGCCGCAGCCGCAGCGCGTGGTAGTACAGGGTGGCCACGAGCTCCGCGCAGGAGAACGTGGACGAGTAGTGGCCGAGGCCGGCCTGGGCGATCAGGTCTACCGTCTGGAGCCTGATCCAGTCCGCCCGGCGGAGTAGCTCGGCCTCGCTCAGTGGCCGGCCCCGTTCAAGGGTGATGTCTGCTGGCATGACGCCCAGCCTAAATTCACCGCAACTTGTTGACAATATGTGGCGTTATCAGTGCGGCGGCCGATCGGACTGTGCCCGCCCACAACGATTTACTGCCTAAATCGCTTCCAGTTATGCTCCCCATAAGGCAGGTAAATGAAGATACCTGTTAATGATGCGCCCTTAGAACCGTGGCTATGTGCTGGGAAGACAACGTTCCGGTCGCTGCCGTGCTGGTCCGGCGATAGAGACCGAAGCGAGACCGGTTTTTGTCGACAGGCTGGTTGACAATCCGATGGCCTGCCCTCAAATCTGTGGGCTAAGTGGTCGGTGGACCCCCAAGATGTAAATGCGAGGGCGCATGGATGGGATTAGAAGACATAATCATCGAGTAGCGCGGGTCGCCTACAGCGGCATTGCTGCGTGCGCGGC
>Ga0335083_10002070_pt1 | contig 26889 bp, 20 predicted proteins | sample Lox_Sample_42_FD_206716 | JGI IMG/M metagenome (GOLD analysis project Ga0335083, IMG submission 206716) | Soil microbial communities from Loxahatchee National Wildlife Refuge, Florida, United States - Lox_Sample_4.2 | ecosystem: Environmental > Terrestrial > Soil > Wetlands | place: USA...
GTGCGTATCCACCCGGATGCCATCGCCTTGCGGCCAGGTTGCGCGGCGCACACGTCCCGGGCTGGGCTGGAAATCCCGCGCCGGATCCTCGGCGTTGATGCGGCATTCGATGGCGCAGCCGTCGAGGCGCACGGCCGATTGCGGCAGCGGCAGCCCGGCGCCGTCGGCGATGCGCAGCTGCGCCGCCACGAGATCCAGTCCGGTCACCTGCTCGGTGACCGGATGCTCGACCTGGATGCGCGCGTTCATTTCCAGAAAGTAGAACTCCCTGCGCGCCGCGTCCACGAGAAATTCCACCGTGCCGGCGCCGCGGTACTGCAGCCGCGCGGCGAAGCACACCGCGGCCGCGTGCAGTTCCGCGCGCAGCACTGGATCCAGCCCCGGCGCGGGAGTTTCCTCGATGAGCTTCTGGTAGCGGCGCTGCACCGAGCAGTCGCGCTCGCCGAGGTGGATCACGTTGCCGCGGCCGTCGCCCAGCACCTGTACTTCCACGTGGCGGCCGCGCGCCACGTAGCGCTCGAGATATACGCGCGCATCGCCGAACGCGGCGCCGGCCTCGCCGGCGGCCATGTCCAGCGCCGGCGGCAGGTCCGCCAGGTGATCCACGCGCTGCATGCCGCGGCCGCCGCCGCCACCCACGGCCTTGACCAGCAGCGGCGCGCCGAGACGCGCTGCCAGCGCCGCGGCATCAGCCTCGCTGTGCGCGGCGCCGCCTGGAACCACCGGCACCTGCGCGGCCCCGGCCGCCGCGCGCGCGGCCAGCTTGTCGCCCACGGCCGCAAGCTGCTCCGGCGTCGGGCCGATGAAGACGAGCCCGGCCTCCTCGCAGCGCCGTGCGAACGCCGCGCGCTCGGACAGGAAGCCGTAGCCCGGATGCACCGCGTCGGCGCCGGTGCCGAGCGCGGCCTGGACCAGAGTGTCGATCCTCAGGTAGGAATCAGCCGGGCGAGCCGGGCCGATGCACACGGCGCGATCGGCGTGACGCGCCGGCAGCGAGTCGCGGTCGGCTTCGGATACGGCCAGCACCGTCCGCAGGCCGAGCTCGCGGCAGCTGCGGATCACGCGCAGCGCGATCTCCCCGCGATTGGCGATCAGCACGCTGCGGATGGGCACGCGCGGTCCCGGACGTCAGTCCGCGCGCACGAACAGCAGCGCCTCGCCGTGTTCGACGAGCTCGCCATTGCGCGCCGGGATCGCCACCACCGTGCCGCGCACGCCCGCGCGCACGCTGTTCATCAGCTTCATCACCTCGATGATGCCGATGATGGTCTGACTCTCCACGCGGTCGCCCACTTCCACGAACGGCGGCTCGCCGGGCTTCGGCGCGCGGTAGAAAATGCCGAGCAATGGCGCCGGCACGGCGGTCGCGCCCGGCGGAACTTCCATCGGTGCGGCGGCTGCGGCCGCAGCGGGCGGTGGCGATTCGGCCTTTGCGGATGCGTGTGCCGCAGGCGCGGGCGCAGCCGCCGCTCCGCCGCGCCGCAACTGCAGCTTCACGCCATTGAGTTCCAGTTCCAGCGTATCGAAGCTGGAAGCCTCCAGGGCCTTCAGGATCTCGGCCACATCCTTCGCGGTCAGGCTCAATGCCGGCCTCCGAACACGCTCATCACATGATGCAGCGGATTGTCCTTTGCCGCGGCCACCGGCGCTGCTTCTTTCATGGACCATACCGTTTCCGGCCGGCTCTGCAGGATGCGCAGCGCGCCGCCGCCGTCGATGGCCCATTCGATGTCCTGGGGGCGGCCGTAGTGCTTCTCGATGCGCCGCGCGACTTCGCGCAGCTGCTGCAGCTCCTCGTCGGAGACGCAGGGCATCTCGCGCAGCGGCGGCGGAGTGGCCTCTTCCGCGACGCCGCCGCCCGGACGCGGGACATGACGCACGTGCTTGTCGCGGATCTCGCGCACGCTGATTTCGCCGGTGAGCTTGCCGAGCACGAAGCGGTCCGGCGTGACCTCGCCGCCCACCACCGCGGACCCCAGTCCCCATGCGCCCTCGATGACGATCACCGAGCGGTCGCCGCTGGTGGGGCTGCGCGTGAACATCACGCCGGCCGAGCGCGCGTGCACCATTTTCTGCACCACCACGGCCATGGCCACCTCGTTCTCCGGCAAGCCATTGCGGCGCCGATAGGCCATCGACGGCACGGAGTAAAGGCTGGCCCAGCAGGCGCGCACCTGGCGCTCCACATCCCCGGCGCCCATTACCCACAGATAGGTGTCCTGCAACCCGGCGAAGCTCGCGTCCGCCGCATCCTCGGTGGTCGCCGACGAACGCACCGCCAGCGGCGCACGGGCATCGCCAGCGCAGAGCCTGCCGTGCGCCGCGGCCAGTTCCGCGCGCGGCGCCGCGGGCAGCGGCGCGGCCTGCAGGCGCGCGCTGAGCTGCGCAGACAGCGCGGTGATGCCATCGAGGTCTTCCGCAGCCAGCGCCGCAACCGCCGCGCGCACGGGCCGCTCGCGCTCCAGCACCGCGATGAATTCCTCGAACGCGGCCGTGCGCACCACGAAGCCTTCCGGCACGGCGATGCCGGCGCGGGTCAGCTCGCCGAGCGAGCCACCCTTGCCGCCCACGGATGGCCGGTCCGCCAGCGTGAGGTCGGCGAACCAGCCGATCGAGCCCGTGGCGGCCATGCGAATTCAGTCGAGCAGCGTGACGATGCCGCGGCCGCCATCCACGCGGATGCGCTGGCCATCGCGGATGCGCCGCGTGGCGGTGCCGGTGCCGACCACGGCGGGCAATCCGTATTCGCGTGCCACGATGGCCGCGTGGCTCATCGAGCCGCCGATGTCCGACACCGCCGCGGCGATCTTGCGGAAGATCGGCGACCAGGTGGGGTTGGTGACCTGGCACACCAGGATGTCGCCGTCGCGCAGCCGACCGATCTCCTCGACCGCCTTCACCACGCGCGCCGTGCCCTCGACCACGCCGCGCGAGGCGGCGAAGCCCTTCAGCTCCTTCGTCTCGCCGGCATCCTCGGCGGTGAGCCAGGCATCCAGGCTCTCGCGCGTGATGCCCCACAGCATCACGATGGCCGGATCATCGATGATGTCCGGCACCGGGCCGAGCGCCGGCGGCGTATCGTGCTTCGTCCATGCCGCGATGGCGGCGCGGCGCTCGGCCACGATGGCCGGCCACCGCGCCGGGCCGCGTGGCGGCGAGCCGGCGGACCAGGACTGCATCAGGTCGATGATGGCGGACTTCAGCTCGTAGTGCGTGAGGTGGAACACGTCTTCTTCCTTCGCGAAGAAGCCGTGCGCGACCAGCAGCCGGCCGAACTCGCGGATCTTGTTGAAGAACAGGTTGGTGTACCAGTGCTCGCAATAGAACTTGTGGCCTTCCACGTAGGGGAACACGCGATGCGCGAGGCCGATCATCTGGTCGAAGGCCGCGCGATCCGCGTCGGTGGCCAGCAGCTCGCGGTAGTCGGATATCAGCTGCGCGCGCTCCTGCAGCAGCTGCTTCACCGGCCGCTCGAGATTCCCGCCGGCGCGCACCTGCCGTATATAGCTGGGCAATGCCGAGAACGGCAGCGACAGGTCGTCGTTCCACGAGCGGTGGTAGTGATAGAAACCGTCGCCGACGTTCACGTTGAACCAGGGATGGCGTGAGGATTCCAGCTCCTCCAGCCACTTCTTCCCCGACGGGCCCATGTCCTGCAGGCTTTCGAGGATGGTCTGTACCGTCGAACCATCCTGGAAAGGCTGTTCCACGCCCAGCTGCACGGCCACGCGCGCCAGCCGCCGCAACTCGTCATCGGGCCGGAAGATCTCGGCCTCGATGCCCGCCACCATGCGCGCGATGGACTGGTCGCTGATCTCGGGAAAGGCCTTCTTGCAGAAGGCGAAGAAGGTCATGTAGGCGCCATAGCCCAGCAGCAGGAACTCGAAGTGGTGATGCCACATCCGGAAGTAGCCTTCCAGCGCCTTCTGGTAGATGTCGAGCAGCGAGTGGTTGGCGGCAACGCCCTTGCCCGCGCGCACGTTCTGCAGCGGCTCGTATTTCGGCAGGTCCAGCGGCGGCAGCTGCTGCGCATCCTGGATCAGCGCGCGCATCTTCTGCTTCCACTGCGCGTACAGCGTTTCCCAGTTCTCGTAGTAGTAGAACGCCCGCTGCATGAACTCGCCGGTGCGCTCCCTGATCTCCTCCGGGTCGGAAACGCCGACGCCGCTGATGTAGATGCGGCCGTTGATGATGCGCTCGTCGATGCCCTTGACCGTCGGCAGGCAATGCACGCGCGTATTGCTCGCGCCCAGCGCGCAGTAGGCCGCCTCGCCCGTGACCGAGTCGAAGGCATGCATCGGCTCGGGGAAGTGCATGGAGTTGTAGAACCAGAAGCGCGTGTCGTCCTCCGGCCCGAACTGCATGTAGTAGGGATAGGCCGCCTGGGCACCCTCGGTGCCCGGCACCACCTTCAACGAACTTGGCAGCGGGAAACCCTTCATGGCAAACCTCTACTTCGCACGGCCCATGTAGCGCTGCGCCAGCAACGGCAGCGCGATGATCTCGTTGCGCGCGCCGGGCGTACCCCAGCCGCCGTAGAACACGCAGCCGAACAGGGTGTGGTTGTCCTTGCCGCCGATCATCACGGCATGCGTGCCGCGCGGGGCCGGAATCGAGCCCAGGAACCCGCCGGCCGGCGAGAACACGTCGACCGAGGAATTGGTGGATACATACAGGCGGCCCGCGGAATCCACGGTCGAGCCGTCGCCGCCCTGGCCGCCGCGCAGCTTCGCGAATTCGCGCTGGTTGGCGAGCGATCCGTCGGCATGCACGTCGAAGGCCACCACCACGGCGCCATTGGTGACGTACAGGGTCTTCTCGTCGGGGCTGAGGATGATGCCATTGGCCGCGGGCGCATCGCCGTACTTCGCCAGCACGCCCTGCGGCGTGGCGTAGAACACGCCGGCACCGGAGAGCGCCAGATACACACCGCCATGCGCGTCGGCCGCGATGTCGTTGACGGTGCCGCCCGCGCATTCCAGCGGCTCGCCCTGGAAGGTGTTGACCAGCATGCGACGCTGCGGCTCCAGCTGCTCGATACCGCTGCCCAGCCCGCGCACGGCCAGGAACAGCGCGCCATTCCTGCTGCGCGACAGCGCGCCGCCGGTGTTGGTCCTGTCGTACAGCACCGTCGCGAGCCCGGTGGCCGGATCCAGCTGCATCACATTGCTGGCGTCATTGTTGGCGTACAGGATGGTGCCGTGCTCGCCGGCTATCGGGCCATCGGCGTTGTTGCCTTCCCAGGACCACACCACCTTCCATTCCTGGCCCGCGGCCAGCACTCCCGCGATGGCCTGGGTGGCCGGCAGCTGCGGTGCAGGTGGCGCCTCGTTGCCGGCGGGACCACCGCGGCCGCCGGGAACCCGCGTATTCGGCTGCACCTTGCACTTCCCCGCCACCGCGGCGAATCCCGGATCCTGCGGCGCCTGCAGGCTGTGGCCGCGGTCGAATGCGGAAGAAGGTTTCTGCTCCGCCGCCGCGGCGACCGCCGCGGCCAGCAACGCGGCCACAACGAGCTTTGATCCGATCATTGCCCCCCCGATTGACGTGACCCGCCTGCCGCGTCAGCTGCCCATCGCACCCTTGATCAGTTTGACCAGCTCGTCGGGCGCGGCCTGCGGGCGATCCTCCAGCGTATCGCGTCCGCCGGCCTTGCCGGTCAGCGCATCGACCAGCGTCTTGCCCTGGTCATCCTTGATGTCCGCGCGCGCGCCATGCTCGAGCAGGTGCTGCGCGACGCGGGTCCAGTTCTGGCTCACCGCGCCGAACAGCGCGGTCTGCCCCTGCCGGTCGGTCATCGAGCTCGGCCGCGCGATGATGGCGGTGTGGCTGCTGGTGTCGGTGATGCGCGCATTCACGTCGGCGCCGGCCTGCAGCAGCATGTCGATCACGGCGATGGCGTAGGCCTGGGCGTCCACGCCGCGCAGCGGCCCCTCGCTGGTTACCTTGCCACGCCCTGCGCCGATGCCGGCGGCCGCCATCAGCGGCGTCACGCCCATCACGTTCGGCAGATCCGGCAGCGCGCCGTGCCTGAGCAGCAGCGCCACCGCGTCCTTGTCCACCGACAGCGCCGCACGCAGCAGCGGCGTGCAGCCGGTGGTCATGAGGTCGTCGGCGAAACGGCCGCGGAAGGGCCGGTGCATGTCGAGCTGGGTGTTGGGGTCCACGCCCATTTCCAGCAGGCGCTGCAGTATCTGCAGCGCGCTGCCCTGCGGCGCGGCGGGCGCGGCCGGTGCCTCGTTGTTGCGGAATCCGGCCGGTCCTCCGCGTGCGCCGCCGCGCGTGCGCATGTCGGCCGCCAGGTACACCGCGGTGCGGCCCCACCAGTCGAACAGCCGCGGATTGGCGCCCTGGTCGAGCAGGTAGTTGGCGACATCATAGTGGTTGTTGTCGATGGCGTTCATCAGCGGCGTGACGCCATCGGGCGTGGGACGGTTGATGTCCGCGCCGGCCTTCAGCAGCGATTTCACGCACGGCAGGCAGCCGGACATGGTGGCGTACAGCAGCGGCGTCAGGCCGCCCGAGGCACGGTACTGCGCGCGCGGCTCGGAAGTGATCTGGTTGCCCCAGTCGTTCGCCGCGGCGCGCACGTCCACCCCGGCCTTGCTGGCGATCAGCAGGTCGACCACCTGCGGGTTGGGCGGGTTGCCGTCGACCGCCCACATCAGCGCCGTCTGGCTGCGGGACTGTTCCTTTTCATTGACGCGCGCGCCGGCCTGCAGCAGCGACTGCACCATGGGGAGCGAGCCCATGCGCGCGGCCAGCATCAGCGGCGTCTCGTTGTCGGCATTGCCGAGGTTGGGGTCCGCCTTCGCCTGCAGCAGCATCCCCACCATGTCGGTGTCGCCGAGCGTGATGGCTTCGCGCAGCGCCGTGGCGCCGAGCGAATTGCGCAGATTGGGTTTCGCGCCGTGCTTCAGCAGTTCCGCCACGAGCTCGTGGTCGACGCCATGCACCGCCCACAGCAGCGGCGAGGAACCATCCCCCTGCAGCGCGTTCACGTCGCCGCCGTCGCGGATGGCCTGCAGCGCGGCCTGGCGGTCGCCCTTCTGGATCAGGTCCGCCACGCCGGCGGCACCGGCCACTACCGGCAGCAGGACCAGGGCCAGCGCGGCCGGCAGGATTTTCCCGATACGCATGGCTGCGCATACTACCTCCGCTGTCATCACCGGGCGACAGTCCCCGGAATATTCCTACGCCCGAATGCTGCGGCCGGGAACTGCGCTGCCCCGAGCTGCTCGGCGAACCTGTGGGTCATGGTTCAAAACGGGCCCTCATGGGCAAGGAGCAGTTCTATGAAGAGCAAAATCATCGCGGCAACGGTTGCCTGCCTCGCCATGGGCGCGCTGGCTATCGGCAATGTCTCGTTGGCGGAAACCGCGGGCCAGAAGATCGACGACGCCACGCTGGTGACCAAGGTCAAGTCCAAACTGCTGGCGGCCAAGGACGTGAGCGGGCTCGCCATCAACGTGGACGCGACCAATGGCGTGGTGACGCTGTCGGGCACCGCGGATACGCAGGCCGAGCGCACCAAGGCCGGCAAGATCGCGCGGGACACCGGCGGAGTGGCCAAGGTCGAGAACAAGATCATGGTCAAGCCGGCCGGCAGCTCGTCGACCAGCGAGAGCAGCAAGTAGCCTGCCGCGGGTGCCGGGCACGTAGACGCGCCCGGCACCCGGTCCTTCAGTCCTCGCTGCGGACCGGGTCGCCGGAGGGCAGCAGGTAGCCGTGCCGGGCCATGCTCATTTCCGGCGCGTAATCGCAGGGCACGCAGTCCGGCAGGAACAGCCCGGGCTGGCGTCCGCTCACCGGGTTCTTGTACCCCCACCACATCGGCAGGATCTGCGGCCAGTCCCAGGCTTCGCCGGTGCCGCCCCTGAAATGCTCCTGCAGCCTGCCCAGTTCCGTGATCGGCACATCCGGCTTGAACACGGCAACCAGCGCCGCGCCAACATAGCGCTGCGGGCGCGGCGGTGTCGCAACTCCGTTGACGGCCGCCGGCGCGGTGGGTGGTGCCGGGCGCGGGGACCCGACCGGCGGAGCCGGGACCCGGTCCCTGGCACCGGCCCACCCCGCCTGCCAGTTCGGCATCTCGAAATAGGGCTCATCGAGCGACAGGTTCCACAGCCGCCAGATGCCGTCCTCCAGGATCAGGTGATCGTCGGGATACATCGCGCCGAACAGTGTGCCGCCGCCGCGCCTGGCCGTATCCGGATGAAAGAGGTAAGTGCGCACGCGCGCAGAGCGTCCATCCGGGGCCACGTTGATGAAGGGCTGGATGCGCCAGTGGAAAGCCACGCTCGCCTTGGTGGCATCGAGCCTGACGGGATCGCCGTACTCCAGGTGCAGTCCCTGCGAAATGCGCGCGAAGCCCTTGTAATAGCCGGCGAAGGGAATCTGCTTGGTGCCCTCGCGGCCAAACAGCTGCGCCAGCCAGTCCCATTGTGAATCATCGGCGAAGAAACCGTAGGAACTGGAGACGTTCTCCGCACCATCGTAGGCCTCCGCCACCATTACCTTGCGCTCCGCTTCGCGCAGACGCGCCTCCACGCCGGCATGCGATGTCCTGGAGGCGGGCGCGGCGATGGCGTCGGTCAGCGCCTGCGCCGCTACCAGACGCATGCCCGCGGGCGCTGCCACGGGCTTGCCGGTCACCGGATGCACGGACACGAAGGCGGGGATGATCCGGTCCTGGCCACCTGCATCGGCGGCTGGCAGCGGGCGGTCGGGCGCCAGCGCGCCCGGCTGGGCAGTTTCGACGATGCGGCTCCTGCCCCAGCCCTTGCGGTATTCGGAACGGAACAACGGGAACACACGCATTTCGCGCACCTTCCACAGGCCGCCCTCCTTCACGAAGCGGTTGTCGAATATCGATACCTCCCAGAATCCCTCGCCCTTGTCCGCCTCGCCGAGCATGCCCAGCTCCAGGCCGCGCACCCGCGCCTCGCGCCGGCCGGGCGCGATGCTGACCACGGTGTCGAACTGCACGCGATCATTGAGCACGCCGTGGGTCAGCCCCGCCGGGCCCATGCGCGCAAGCGCCTTGCGCACTCCTTCCTGTCCCTTGTAGATACCCACGCCGCCGACCTCGTAGACGGCGTCGGCGGCGAACAGGTCGGCGACGTCATCCCACATGCGGCGGTCGACGTAGTAGCCATAGGCAGCCTGCAGGTTGCGCACCAGGTTCTCGTCGTCGAGTTCCGCGACGCGGCTCTCCAGCTGCGCGAGCGTCAACCGCGTGGCGTGCGCGGCGCCCACCGGCGGCGGAACGGGAACTCCAGCCTCATCCGGCGTGAAGTGGTAGGGCAGGATGCCGAGGTCGCGTCCCTTCCAGTTCGTCCAGCCGGTTTCATATGGCCCGGCATATTGCGGATAGAAATGGTGGACGCTGATCTGCCACTTCCCGCCGCGGCGCACATACCTGTTCTCGAAGACCCCGGCGCGCATGCCGGCATTGCCCTGCGCGTCGCTCTGGAGCAGCAATCCGTACCAGCGCCCGGTGGCCGAGTCGCCGTCGACGGACAGATTCACCACCGGATGATCAAGGATCTCTGCATGAATCTCGCCGGGCAGCAGGCCCTGGTGCCCACCGCCCTCGCGCGCAGTGAGGTAGGCGGCGATGGCCGCGCGCCCCGTGACCTTGTCATCGTCGAAGACATAAGTGGCATCGCTGGCGAACAGTGCGGCCATCTCCCGCCACAGCCCGTACTGCGAATACTGGGCATAGGTGCGCTGCAGGTTCTTCACCGCGCGTACGGACGCGGCGCGGTCCACATCGCGCGCCAGTTCGTCGCGCGCATTTCGGTTACCGGCAAAAGCCGGCGAAAAAAGGGCTGCGGCGGCCACCGCGCCCGCCCAGAACAAGCTCGTCCGGATCGACATGCAACCCCCTCGCGTGCCGCGGATGCCCTCATCGGCCACGTGAAACCACGTTGCCGCGCGCGGCGAGGCAGTATCATGAGCGGCCCGGCGAGAGGACCTCAAGCCGGGACCTGTCACCGCACCGATGAGGCGTCACGGCTGCCGGCACGGAACAGGAACTGGTCCGATACAAGCAAGACTTGTCCCGACGGGAGGGAAGATGAACGGGGAACAGCGAGCATCGCGCCGGAAGATCCTGCAGGGGGCCATCGGCCTGGCCGCGGTGGCATCCACCACGATTATTTCTCGGGCGCTGGCCCAGCAAGCCGCGCAGCAAAGCGGCGCGCAGCAAGGTGCCGCGCGGCAGGCCGCGCCCGCCGGCGGCAATGGCAATCGCCCGGCGCGCGGCGGCAACGGCAACAACTCCTCCGATCGCGTTCTGCCCGGCACGCAGGTGGTGCTGCTCGGCACGCGGGCCGGCCCCGGCGTGGATCTCAAGCGCGCGGAAACCGCCACCATCATCATGGTCGACGGCACGCCATACCTGGTGGACTGCGGTTACGGCGCGGTGCGCAATCTGGTGGCCGCCGACATCAGCGCCTCGAAGATCAACCAGATCTTCTTCACGCACCTGCACAACGACCACACCGCCGACCTGCCGGCGCTGCTGACCCTGCAATGGACCAGCGGCCGCACCAAGCCCATCGACCTGTACGGACCCTACGGCACCGCGGACATGGTTCGTGCCATCGTCGACTACTGCAAGGCCGACGTCGGCATCCGCACCGTCGATGAAGGACGCAAGACCAATCCGGCCGACCTGTACCACGGGCACGACATCGAAGCGACCGCCACGCCGCTGCAGATCTTCAAGGATGAGCGCGTCACGGTATCCACTGCCGAGAACACGCACTATCCGGAGCACTCGCGTTCGCAGATGCCGTACCGCTCCGTCGGCGTGCGCTTCGACACCAAGACCCGCTCGGTGGTGATTTCCGGCGATACGAATTATTCGAGCAACCTGGTACAGCTCGCGAAGGACGCTGACGTGTTCGTCTGCGAGATCATGGAGCAGAGCACGCGCGACCGCTGGCTCGCGCAGCTGAAGGCGAACCCCGACCTCGCCAACCACGCCAGCGTGGGCCGGCACGTGTCGGAAACCCATTCCACGCCGGAGGACGTCGGTCGCATGGCCGCCGAGGCCAAGGTGAAGCTCGTGGTGCTCAACCACCAGCTCACCAGCGCCGGCACCAGCGCGCCGCTGGCGCCGCTGCTGCAAGCCGTCCGCAAGTACTACTCGGGCGAGGTCATCCTGGGCCAGGACCTGATGATGATCTGACCCGGCTCGCCGGTCCGGGCCGAACCTTCCGGGCTCGCGGGAATCTGAAGTAATTGAGAGAAACATTCGGCCCCGGCGGTTTTCGGAACGCGAAGACATGCGCCGGAGCGGGATGGGCTCTGCCGCGGTATCTTTGGGGGTTGGAACACAGGTCATTGCACCCGCCGGGAGCGGACGCAATAACACTACATCAAGAGCCAAGAGGAACGGGGTGATGCGCAAGAGTCGAGCATTGGTGGATGGTGCGCGGAAGGTGGCTGCGAGCCTGCCCGCGTGGCTGGTGCTCGCGGCTGCGGCCGTGCATGCCGCGCCGGCAGCGCAGAGCGCCGATGCCGCGAAGCAGTTCTCCACCCTCACGCAGACCTACTGCGTCAAGTGCCACAACACCGACGATTGGGCCGGTGGCGTGGCCATGGACACCCTCGACGTGACCCACCCCGGCAAGGATCCGGAAACCTGGGAGCATGCTGTCACCAAGCTGCGCGGCCGCCTGATGCCTCCGGCCGGGCAGAAGCAGCCCTCGCAGGCCGACGTGGATGCCTTCGTGGGCTTCCTCGAGACCTCGCTCGATTCCTCCAGCAAGGAACACATCGGCCACGTGCCGATCGAGCGCCTCAGCCGCACCGAGTTCGCCGAGTCGGTGAAATCGCTGATCGGCGTCGACATCGATCCCAAGCAGGCGCTGCCCACCGAAAGTTCGGTGGATGGTTTCACCAACGTGGCCGGTGCGCTGACCGTCTCCCCCTCCTTCATGGAGCAGTACCTGTCGACGGTGCGCAAGGCGGCGCAGCTGGCGGTGGGCCAGCCGGTGCCGAAGATGTTCAAGACCACCATTCCGGTGACGCCGACCACGGCCGCCGACTTTCCGCTGGGCACGCGCGGCGGCACGGCGCGGGGCGGCGTGAGCTTCACCTATGTGTTCCCGGCCGATGCCGACTATCGCTTCAGCATTCCGGCCGAGGACTACATGGACATGGGGCTGTATCCGCGCGGCGCGCAAACCGCGGCCACGATGGTCATCCTGGTGGATGGAGTGGAAGTCGCGCGCAACGTGCTCGGCGGTCCCGAATATCTCGACGTGCTGGACCGCGACGGCCCCACTGGCGCCAAGGAGGCCCTGGCCATGGCCGCCACCAAAGCGCACATCAAGGCCGGCACGCACAAGGTGGCGATGACCTTCATCGAACGCTCGCGCAGCCTCAGCAATGACGCCACGGGCGGCGGATTCGGCGGCGGCGGGCGGATTTCCGACATGCCCGTCATCCAGACCGCAGTGCTGGTCGAGGGGCCGTTCTCGCCCACCGGGCTGTCGATGAGCGCCAGCCGCGCAAAGATTTATGTCTGCCAGCCGCAGAATGCCGCCGAGGAACGGCCCTGCGCGGAGCAGATCGCGCGGCACCTGGCGGCCGAGGCGTTCCGCCGCCCCGTGACCGACGCGGACCTGAAGTTCCTGATGCCTTTCTATGACAGCGGGCGCGCCGAGGCCGGCGGCTTCGACTCCGGCATCACCGAACTGGTCACCGCCATCCTGTCCAGCCCCGACTTCCTCTATCGCGCCATCCCGACCACGGCGAAGCAGACCGATTCGCGGCCGCTCACCGACCTGGAACTGGCCTCGCGGCTGTCCTTCATGATGTGGGCTTCGGGGCCGGACCAGCAGCTGATCGACCTGGCCACGTCGAAGCGCCTGTCCGACCCGAAAGTCATGGACGCGCAGGTTGCGCGCATGCTGAAGGATCCGCGCGCGGACGCGCTGGTCAACGACTTCGCGCAGGCCTGGCTCAGCCTCGATCTCGACCAGGTCGAGCCCACCGACATGAAGCCGGAACCCATCGCCGCGTTGCGCGCCAACCTGAACACTGAAATGCGGCTGTTCCTGTCGAGCGTGCTGCTCGAGGACCGCAGCGTGATGGACCTGCTGAACGCCGACTGGACCTTCGTCAACGCCGAACTGGCCCAGCGCTACGGCATCCGCGGCGTGTACGGTTCGCAGTTCCGGCGGGTGCAGCTCACGGATGAGAACCGCTTCGGGCTGCTCGGCAAGGGCGCCGTGCTGATGGCCACCTCGTTCGGCGACCGCACTTCGCCGGTGCGCCGCGGGCAGTGGGTGCTGGACAAACTCATGGGTACACCGCCCTCCCCGCCGCCACCCAATGTCGCCACGGACCTTTCGGTGAAGGAAGGCGAACTGCCCACCACCGTGCGCGCGCGGCTGGAACTGCATCGCACGAACCCGACCTGCAAGGCCTGCCATGGCCTCATCGACCCGCCGGGGCTCGCGCTGGAGAATTTCGACAACACCGGGCAGTGGCGTGAAGTCGACCGCGCCGCGCGCAATGCGCCGATCGATGCCAAGACGGAGCTGTCCAGCGGTGTGGTGCTGAACGGGCCGGTGGACCTGCGCAAATACCTCAACAGCCGTCCGGACCAGTTCCCGACCACCGTGACCAAACGGCTGATGACCTATGCCCTCAACCGGCAGGTCGAGTACTACGACATGCCGCTGGTGCGGCAGATCGTGGCCGAGGCCGCGAAGAGCAATTACCGGTTCAGCGCCATCATCGACGGCATCGTGAACAGCGACGCGTTCCGCCGCCAGGGCGTCGAAGAGAGCAAGCAGCCGAAGCAGACCCTGGCATCCACCGGCGTCACCGCCGCCCAGCATCCTTGAAGCGAAGGAAGACAACCATGGCAACATTCCTCACCAAGAAGCACCTGTCCCGGCGTACCTTCCTGCGCGGCAGCGGCGTGGCCCTGGGACTGCCCTTCCTCGATGCAATGGTGCCGGCCGCCACGGCCTGGGCCGATACGGCGGCTGCGCCGAAGCTGCGCGCCGGTTTCTTCTACCTGCCGCACGGCGCGATCCAGAACAACACGCCCTTCGGCAAGGAGGTCGACGGCTGGACCTCCAGCGGCAAGGGCGCGGACTTCACGCTGGGCAGGACGGTGGCGCCACTGGAGCCGCTCAAGAAGTACGTGACCACCTTCGAGAACGTGGAGAACACCGCCGCTGGCGGCTCGGTGCATGTACTGAATCCGGCCACCTGGCTGTCCTGCGTGCGGCCGGACACTTCCTCTTCCAGCGCCAGCATGTCCACGACGCTGGACCAGGTCGTCGCGCAGCGCCTGGGACAGACCACCGCGCTGCCCTCGCTGGAGCTGGCCTCCGAAACCACTGTGCAGATCGCCGCGGGCAATGGCGGCTTCTACGCCGTCACCACCTCGTTCGCGGCCCCGAACAAGCCGCTGCCGATGGAGTACAACCCGCGCAAGGTGTTCATCCAGCTGGTCGGCGAAGGCGACACCGCAGCCGAGCGCGCCGCGCTGCTGCGCAAGAACGCCAGCATCCTCGACATGATCTCCGAGCGCGCCAAGACGCTGTCCGGCGACCTCGGGCCCGGCGACAGGCGCGCCCTGTCCGATTACCTCGACACCGTGGGCGAGCTGGAGCGGCGCGTGAAGATGTCGGCGAGCCGGGACCTGGGCAATGTGCAGGTGCCGGACGCACCGCTGGGCCAGTTCGACGACTTCGACCAGCAGCTGAAGATGATGTTCGACCTGATCGCGCTGGCCTACCAGGCGGACCTCACGCGCGTGGCCACCTTCGTGCAGGCGGCGGAAGGCACGGCCCGCGAGTACTCGAACCTCAAGGTGCCCGGCGGCTTCCACCCGATCAGCCACCACTCCAACCAGCGCGACCGCATCGACGGGCTGCTGAAGATCCAGCGCTACCACATGGAGCGCTTCGCGGAGTTCCTGCAGAAGCTGGCCAATACCAAGGAAGGCGATGGCAGCATCCTCGACCACTCGCTGTTCCTGTATGGCTCGAACATGGGCAACAGCAACGCGCACGACAACTATCCGATTCCGGAGGTGCTGATCGGCGGCGCCAACGGCAAGCATGTCGGCGGCAAGAACCTGACGCTGCCGCCGCGCACGCCGCTGGCCAACATCCACCTGACGATCCTCGACAAGCTGGGCATCCCGCAGAAGAGTTTCGGCAACAGCACCGGCGTGATCTCCGAGGTCTGAGATGTCCCTGGATCGCAGAAATTTCCTGAAGGCTTCACTCGGCGGCGCCGCCGGGCTCACCGCCATGCCGCTGCTGGGCGGCCTCGCCGGCTGCCAGCACATGCCGGTCAGCGCGTCATCCGCGGCGCCAACAGCGGTGAAGCGCGCCACTGCGCTGCCGGTCGCGAAAGTCACCGACCGGGTCAGCGTGATCAGCGGTGCGCCCGGCAACGTGATCGTGCTGAACACCGGCGACGGCGTGCTGCTGGTGGAAAGCGGTTCGGTTGAACTTGCCCCGTCGGTGCAGAAGAGCCTGGGTGGCGCCAAAGTGCACATCCTGTTCAATTCGCACTATCACGCCGACCAGACCGGCGGCAACGCGCTGTTCGCGAACGCCGGCGCCGAGATACACGCGCACACCATCACCAGGCAGTGGCTGGCGGCCGACTACTACGTGCCCGCCGAGGACCGCTGGGTGAAGGCGCCGCCGAAGGAAGCCGTGCCCAGGGTCACCTTCCGCGGCAAGGGCGAAATGAAGGCCGGCGCGGAACGCGTGGAGTTCGGCTACCTGCTGGAAGCCCACACGCGCGGCGATGCCTACGTGTTCTTCCGTGATTCCAACGTGCTGGTGGCCGGCGACGTGGTCTCGCCGCTGCGTGATCCCATCCTCGACTGGTTCGCCGGCGGCTGGTTTGGCGGCCGCGTCGACGCCATGGATGATCTGGTGAAGCTGGCCAACGACAAGACGCTGGTCGTGCCGGCCTACGGCAAGGTGATGACCTGTGCCGAGCTGCAGGCCGAGACCGACATGATGAAGAAGCTGTACGACCTGACCGCGGACCTGGTGCATCACGGGCACAGCGCGCAGGACATGATGAACGACAAGGTCCTCGACAAGGTGGACCGCAGGTTCGAGGATCCCTACAAGTTCCTCTACGACGTAGAGAAGGGCTTCCAGGCCCACTACACCAATTTCGGGGGCAACGTTGTCTAAGCTCATCCGCCGCGTCCGGGGATTCCGGACCCTCGCCGCATTTGGACTGCTGTCGCTCGGAGCAGCGGCGGCCTCGGCCGCCACGGATACACCGCAGTCGCTGGTCGATATGGTGCGCACCAGGCAGCGAGATACCGCACTGGCTGCGATCGGCTCGCCGGGCATCGACATCAACGCGAAGGCGCCGGATGGTTCCACCGCGCTGATGTGGGCAACTTTCTACGCCGACCATGAAATGGTGCAGAAACTGCTGAAGGCCGGCGCAAAAGCCGACGTCACCAGCAATTACGGCGACACCGCGCTCACCGAGGCGATCAACCTCCAGGACATGGAACTGTTCCACACGCTGCTCGATGCGGGCGCCAACGTGGATTCGCCCAACCTGGACAACCAGACCGCGCTGATGCTGGCGATCAGCCTCAACAACCAGGACATGGCGAAGCAGCTGATCGACCGCGGCGCGAATGTCAAAGCCATCGAAACCTTCCGCGACCAGACCGCGCTGATGTGGGCGGCCGCGGGCAACCTGCCGGACATGGTGGACCTGCTGCTGGCCAAGGGCGCCGCAACCCAGGTCAACCTGCGCGCGAAGTCCGACGACTGGGCGCGCCAGATGACCTCCGAGCCCCGCGCCCAGTTCAGAAGCCGGCAGACCGGCGGCCTGACTCCGCTGTTGTACGCCACGCGCTCGGGCTGCTATCGCTGCGCCGTTTCCCTGGTGCAGGCAGGCGCCGACGTCAACAAGCCCAATCCGGATGGCGTCACCCCGCTGATCAACGCCATCGACAACCGTCACTTCGACATCGCGATGCTGCTGCTGGACAAGGGCGCGGATCCAAACACCTGGGACATGAGCGGCCGCACGCCGTTCTACGTCGCCATCGACATGAACTCCTTCCGCGGCGGCGGTGGCGGCTTTGGTCCGCCGGGCGGCGGCGGCGCCGTGAATTTCGGTGGCATCGGCGGTGTGGTCGGCGGTCCCCCGGGCCGCGGCGGACCTGCCGGGGCTGCCGGCCCGCCTGCAGCAGGTGCGCCTGCAGGTGCCGGCGGACGAGCGGGCGGACCGGGCGGACCGGGCGGCCCTGGAGGCGCCGGTGGCTTCCGTGGCGGAGCCGGTGGTTTCGGCGGCGGTGCCGGAGGCGGCGCACGCGGCCCGACGGCAATGGACGTTGCGAATCGCCTGATCGGCATGGGTGTGGACGTCAATCACCAGCTCACGCGCAAGCGGCCCTACGGCAATGGCCGCGACCGATTCACCGATTACGACATGCGCGACGGCGCGGGCCCGCTGTTCATCGCCGCACTGGCCAATGACCAGGAAGCCATGGAACTGCTGCTCAAGCACGGCGCCGAGGTCGACCTGCCCAATGTGTTCCAGATGACGCCGCTGATGATCGCGGCCGGCATGCGGGCCACCGGAGACCCCGGCGGCGCCGGGGGCAATGAGCGCGCATACAAATCCATCGACATGCTGCTGGCCGCCGGCGCGAACATCAACTACCAGATCACCGGCAGCCGCAACCACACCGGCACCATCATGGCTTATGTGGCGGGCCGGGATCAGGAAGGTCACTCGGCGCTGATGGGCGCCGCCGACAACGGCTCCGAAGGCATGGTCAGGTATCTGCTCGAGCACGGTGCCGACCCGACGCTGCGCGATCCCGAAGGCAGGACCGCCCTGGATCTCGCCCGTGCGCCTCCTCCCGATAGCATGAAGCGGCCGGAACAGAAGGAACGACTTGCCAAAGGCCGCGCCGCGGTCGTGCCGATTCTGGAAGCGGCACTGGCGAACAAGGGTCCTGGCACCCGGACGGCTGCGCTGAAATAGGATTTATCGCCAGTCTCCTTGCATAATTCCCTGCCCCGGGTGTGCGGCCCTGCCGTTCCCGGGGCAGATTTGTTTCCGGGTCATGAAAGAAGAATTTGGGGGAATCATGAAACCAGTACGCTGGATTGGTATGTCGGCAGCGGCCTGCCTGCTGGTAACGGTCGCCGGCGCCGCGCCGTCGGTATACCCGGTCGGTGTCACCACCTATCAACCGGACAAGACCTGGAATGGCTTCACCGTGCTCAGCCTGCTTGGCGCGCCCGGCGTCGCGGTGATCGACATGAACGGCCACATCGTCAAGCAGTGGGAAGGCCTCAACAGCTCGGCCGGCGGCCCGGTGCGCGTATTGCCCGGTGGCGAGGTGATCGGCGCCGCCGGTGCGCGCCAGGGACGCCAGGAATCGCTGCGGCTGGTGGAGCAGGATTTCGACGGCAAGGAACTATGGTCGCTGAACGGGGATTCCGAAATCGACATGCCGGACGGCAGCAAGGCCAAGGCATTGCGCCAGCATCATGACTGGCAGCGCGCGGACTACCCTTCAGGCTACTACTCCCCCGACTTCAAGCCGGCCACCACCGGTGCCAACACCCTGGTGCTGACGCACACCGATCGCAAGCTCCCGGCCGTCAGCGACCGCCTGCTGCAGGACGACCGCCTGATCGAGTACGGCGCGGACGGCAAGGTGCTCTGGCAGTGGTACGCCGCCGACCACATCAAGGAATTCGGCTTCTCGGCTGCCGCGCTCGCTGCGATCAAGGCCGGCGCTGGCGCAGGTGGGGGCCCGGGTGGCGGCCCAGGTCGCGGCCCCGGTGGTGGTGGACCTGGCGGCGGCGGAGCGGGTCCCGGTGGCGGTGCTGGCGCAGGCGCCGGGCCTGGTGGCAATGCAGCCGCTGCAGCTGCCGGCACGGACACTGCCACTGCTACCGGTAACACGGCCGAACCGGCGCGGGCCGGCGGTGAAGCACGCGGCCCCGGTCGCGGCCCCGGTCCGGGCGGTGCCGGCGGACGCCGTGGCCCCGCGGCACCGCGCGCCTTCGACTGGCTGCACACCAATGCGGCCGCCTACCTCGGACCGAACCACTGGTACGACGAGGGCGACAAGCGCTTCGCGCCCGAGAACATCCTCATCAGCAGCCGCCAGGCGAGCTTCCTGGCCATCATCGCGCGCAACGGGCACGTGGTGTGGCGCATGGGCCCGGACTTCCGCGAAACGCCGCAGCTGCAGCGCATCGGGCAGATCATCGGCCAGCACAATGCACACCTGATCCCGAAGGGCCTGCCCGGCGCGGGCAACCTGCTGGTGTTCGACAACGGCGGCGCCAGCGGCTATGGCTTCGACACGCCCATCGGGCTGAACGGCTACGGCGGCCTCGCGCGTTCCAGCTCGCGCGTGCTGGAGATCGATCCGGTGAAAATGCAAACCGTCTGGTCCTACACCGGCAGCGGCTTCTTCAGCACCAACATCAGCGGTGCGCAACGCCTGCCCAATGGCAACACGCTGATCACCGAGGGCGCGGGCAGCCGCGTGTTCGAGGTGACGCCGGACAAGCACATCGTGTGGGAATACATGAGCGCCAACGAGAAAGGCGCGCCCGCCGCCGTGTACCGTGCCTACCGCGTGCCCTACGACTGGATTCCGCAGCTGCCGAAGCCCATCGAGACGGCGGTGACCCCCCCGGCGGGCTTCCACGCACCGTAATCCGCTACGGGTCCGCGGGCTTCGGGTCCGCGGGCTTCTCCGGCTCGTAGATCTCGGTGATGCCGGTGAACATCGGCTTGCCGCTGGCATCCTTGATGGAGCTGACGTACGCGATGTTCGGGAAATTGCGCGCACGGGAGGCGACGACGGTGACCTTGTCGCCGGCCTTCAGCGAATCCCGCTTCCAGCCCCTGCGCATCAGCGTGGTGGGGCTGGGCAGCTCGAAATCCCAGTGCTCGGTTTCGCCACCGGCATTGACAGCATCGACGTACAGGCGGGCATGCGGGCTGCGCCAATCCACCTTGGTGACCTCGCCCGCGACGGTGACCTTCTGCTTGAAATCGAATTCCGACTGCGAGTGATGCGCACCCGCCGGCGATGCCGGCGCCAGCCCGAGGCCGGCGGCCAGCAGCGCCATGAAACGATCGCGCATGCCGGGCGCCCTCACCGGTAAAGCTTCACGTCCTGTTCGTTGTCCATGCAGATCTCCTCGATCATCGGAGTATCCACCTGGGCCGCCATCTCGATGGTGACCGTCCACGGCTTCGTGTAGGCCTTGGGATCATCCACCGTGATCTCCACCAGCATCAGGCCGAAATTGACGCGCTTCAGCCGCTCGGTGAGCTTCGCCTGCGAGGTGATGGGGCTGCCCTCGATATCCAGCCACATGTCGTCGCGGATGCCATTGGTCTGGATCACCAGCACGTCGCCCTCCCAGTGCGCGATCGAGTAGCCGTTCCAGGTGGGGTTCGGATCCACGGGCAGCGGCCGGCCGTCCATGTAGATCTCGCGGTACGCCGCGTTGAACTCGTGCAGGATCACCATCTCTTTCGGCGTCTGCACGATCTTGGTGTACTGCGGCAACGTCCAGGCGCGCGGGAAATTCGGCGGCTTGCAATAGGTGTGCGGATCGTCCCGGCCGCCATTGGCGCCGCGCACCTTCATCTGCTCTTTCGACCATTCGGTGTAAGGCAGGCCACCCTTGAGCTTGCGGCCGATGTTCATCTGCTCGCCGGCCATGCGCTCTTCCTGGATGCAGTCCGCGGTCCTGCAGTAATCCTTCGAGGGCACGTTGGCGAACCACATGCCGGAGAAATCCGGCTTGCCGTCGGCGGTGCGCGGAGTCGGCGCCTGCATGTCCGGCGCGCCATTCTTCAGGCGCGGCACATCCGGGGTCTTGTAGCCGATCCATTGGGCATGGGCCAGCGGCACTGCGCACAGTGCCGCGAGCAACATCAGGATCCGGGGCTTGATGCTGGGCATGGCTTTTGTTGTGGATAGGTCCCGTCCTACACCGCGTCGCGGGAGGCGCCGAAGTTACAGCACCTGCCCCTGACTGCATAGTGACCGCCATTCGCGAGATCACTCGCTCCGGAGGGTCCATGAACAATCACAAGTCGCTGGCGGTGGCGGCCATTCTGGCCACGGGAGTCCTTGCATCCGGCTGCGATGTCTTCCGCGGCCAGTCCACGGCGGGCCAGTACGTGGATGACGTCGCCATCACGGCCAGGGTGAAAGCCAGGCTGGCCGATTCCTCCAGGGTGGACGCGCTCGATGTCAACGTCGACTCCTTCAACGGCAAGGTGACGCTGACCGGCTGGGCCAGCTCCTCCGCGGAGTCGAAAGCCGCCAGCGAACTGGCCCGTTCGGTCGACGGCGTGAGGTCCGTGGACAACCAGCTGCGGATCAAGAACTGAACGGCCCGGCGCCTGGCCTGTAGTCCTTTTCCTACATCCACTTGCGGTTCCCGGGAAGCGTCGCCGCCGGGCGGCCCCTTGATATGGTAACCGTGATACCGCGGCGCGAAGGGGCCTCGGGGAGAGGCTTCAATAATGGGAACAGGCTCGAGCCGGCGCTGCCGGTCGTTGCATGGCGGACGGCTAGCACGTATGGCACGCATCGGCCTGTATGTCGGCACCGCGTGGCTGCCCCTTTGCCGGGCGGCTGCGCTGACCGACATGTCCCTGGAAGAGCTGGGACGCATCCCGGTCACTTCGGTGTCCAGGACAGCCGAACCGCTCAGTGATGCGCCCGCCGCGATCTATGTAATCACCGGTGATGCCATCCGCCGCTCCGGCGTCACCACCCTCGCCGATGCGCTGCGCCTGGCTCCCAACCTGCTGGTCACGCAACTCGGCTCCAGCAATTACTCGGTGGCGGCGCGCGGCTTCGGCGGCCGCCCGGACACGCAGAGTTTTTCCAACAAGCTGCTGCTGTTGATCGACGGTCGCAGCGTGTACTCGCCGCTGTACTCCGGCATCTACCTCGATACGCAGGACGTGCCGCTGGCCGACGTCGACCGCATCGAGGTCATCAGTGGTCCCGGCGCGACGCTGTGGGGCGCGAATGCGATGAACGGCGTCATCAACGTCATCACCCGGCCCGCGTACCTGACGCAAGGGCCCGAGGTGTGGACGGCTGCCGGCAATGACGAGCGGCAGATCACCGCGCGCTATGGCGACGATGCCGGCCGGGACATCTCCTATCGTGTCTATGGCAAGGCCTTCCGGCGCGATGCCATGAATCTCGAAAATGGCACCAGCGCCGGGGACGGCTGGCACCGCGGCCAGGCGGGCTTCCGGCTCGACCTGGTGCGTGGGGACGGCACGGCCACGCTGCAGGGCGACGCCTATACCGGGGCTGACGACCGCGTGGGCCCGGGCACCGAGGCGGTGGGCGGCGCGAACCTGCTGGCCCGCTGGGAAAAGCAGACCGGCAGCTCCAGCTGGCATGTGCAGGGCTACTTCGACCACGTGGAACGGGCCGCGCCCGCGGACGGCACGGCCTTCGTGCTGAACACCTGGGACGCGGAAATCCAGCAGAGCCTGGCATGGGGCCCGCGCCAGCAACTGGTGTGGGGCGGCGGCGCGCGCCTGCACCGCTACCAGATAGACGACACCGCGACGCTGCTGTTCGAACCACCGCAGCGCGCGCTGCAGATCTGGAACCTGTTCGCGCAGGACACGCTGGCGCTGGCCACAACGCTGAAACTGACCGTGGGCCTGAAACTCGAGCACGACTCCCTGGGCGGCTGGGAGCCGCAGCCCGATGCGCGGCTGGCCTGGAATGCCGGCAGTTCAAGCCTGCTGTGGGCGGCCGCCTCGCGCGCCGTGCGTGCGCCGACACCCTTCGACACCGACGTGGTGGAAAGAGCCGGCGGCGCGGATTTCCTCGTCGGCAAGCCGGATTTCCACAGCGAGGACGTGCTGACCTATGAGCTGGGGTACCGTGGCGCCATCTCGACGGCACTGTCGCTGTCTGCTTCGGTGTTCTACAACCGGTACGACAACCTGCGCACCGTGGAACTTTCCGCGCCACCCACCTACCTGCCGCTGCACTGGGACAATCTCATGGCAGGGCATACCTATGGCCTGTCGGCCTGGGCCACCTGGCAGATCGCCGACTGGTGGCGGCTGTCCCCCGGGGTGCGGCTGCTGCACAAGCACCTGTACCAGAAGACCGGGGCCTCCGGCCTGCTCGACACGGGCCAGGACGACGACGATCCGCGGCTGCATGCACTGGTGGATTCGGCCTTCGAGCTGGGACGCGGCGCGACCCTCGACCTATCGGTGCAGCGGGTGAGCAGCCTGCCGGAACCGGCGCTGCCCGCCCGCACCGAGCTCGCGGCGCGCCTGGCCTGGCGCTTCGCCGATTCGTGGGAGCTGTCGCTGCGCGACACGAATGTGCTGCACCGGCGGCAGCTCGAATATCCGGCGCCCGCCGGCGTGCCCATCCGCAGCAGCGTGCTGGCCGAGGTCCGCTGGAATCCCTAGATGCAGCATCGAGCCGACAGGACGCGCGGCCGCAGCCGGATGTTCCGGACACTGGTCGTCCTGTGCATGCTGTGCGGCTATGCGGCGGTGAATTCCGGGCACACGCTGGAGACCTACCCCGAGGATGCGGTGAAGGCCGCCTTCGTCTACCGCTTCGCCGCGTACGTCAAGTGGCCCGAGGATTCATTGCCGCCCGACAGGTTCACCATTGCGGTGCTGGGCGCGGGCGATGTCGCGGCGAACCTGCACGCGCTGACCAGCGGCCGGACCCTGCTCGGCCGGCCCGTGCAGGTACGGCAGGTCGCCAGTATCCACCAGGCGGACGACGCGCAGATCCTGTTCGTCGGCAACGACCGGCATACCAACCTGCACGCACTGCGGTCCGCACTGGCCGGACGCGCCACGCTCGTCGTCAGCGACGCGGAGGACGGCCTCAACTGGGGCAGCGCCATCAACCTGCTGCTGGTGGAGCACCGCGTACGCTTCGAGATTTCGGTGCCGGCCGCGGAGCAGGCAGGACTGAAGATCAGCTCCGACCTGTTGACGCTGGCGGTGGAGGTGCGGCAATGAGCCCCGCGGCGCGCGGCCGGATCAGGCGCGGCAGCATCTCCTCGGTGCGCGGCCAGCTCACCTTCGTGGTGCTGCTGACCACGGCGATGGCGCTGCTGACCATGACCGGCGCGCTGCTGTACCGCGACCTGACCGATTACCGGCAGGCGCAGATCACCGACCTGACCACCGAGGCGGAAATCATCACGCTGCTGACCACTCCCGCGCTGTCGTTCGAGGACCGGCAGGCGGCCGAACGCAACCTGGCCGCGCTCAGCGCGAAGCCCGAGATGCTCACCGCCGCGCTGTACTCGGACAGCGGCGAACTGTACGCGAGCTATGCGCGCCGGAACGCCGCGCCGCCGCCCGCGCGCGCGCCGGTACCGCGCGCCGGCGTACAGCTGGTCACGGGCCGGCTGGAGCTGACCCGTGCCATCCAGCGCAATGGCGAGCACCTGGGCGTGCTGTATCTCAGCGCCGCCTACGATCCGTGGACGCACGTGCGCGCCTATGTGGGCGTGCTCGGCCTGATGATGCTGCTGAGCCTGGCCGTGGCGCTGGTGCTCTCCGCGCGGCTGCGCGGCCGGATCACCGGCCCGGTCGAGGCGCTGGCCGCGCTGGCCGACGACATCGTCACGCGGCGCGATCCCGCGCGACGGGCTCCGGCCTTCCAGCTGGAGGAATTCTCCGTGGTGGCACAGGCCTTCAACAGCGTGCTGGATGAATCCGAGGGGCGCACCCGCGAGCTGCAGGATTCCAACCGCGCGTTGCGCAAGAGCGAGAACCTGTACCGGGCCATCGGCGAATCCATCGATTACGGCGTGTGGGTGACCGACGCCGAAGGGCGCAACATCTACGCCAGCGATTCCTTCCTGAAGCTGCTGGGCGTCACGCAGGCGCAGTGTTCGGACCTGGGCTGGAGCCAGGCGCTGCATCCGGACGACGTGGAAGGAGCCCTCGCCGCGTGGCGCGAGTGCGTCCGGACCGGCGGCGTGTGGTATCGCGAACTGCGTTTCCGCGGCGCCGACAACCGCTACCACCCGGTGCTGGCGCAGGGCGTGCCCATGCGCGAGGAGGACGGCCGCATCACGGGCTGGGCGGGCATCAACCTGGACATCGCGCGCATGAAGAAGACCGAGAACGCGCTGCGCAAGGCCAATCGCCGCAAGGACGACTTCCTCGCCACGCTGGCGCACGAACTGCGCAATCCGCTGGCACCGATCCGCCACGCGGCGCGGCTGCTGGGCATGAAGGGGCTGGATCCGGCGCAGCACCAGATGGCGCGCGACATCATCGGCCGCCAGGTCGCGCGCATGGCGCTGCTGCTGGATGACCTGCTGGAGGTGTCGCGCATCACGCGCGGGCGGCTGGAACTGCGCAAGGAACACGTGTCGCTGGCCGCGCTGGTGAAGGCCGCGGTGGAAACCAGCAAGCCACTGCTCGAGGCCAAGCAGCACGAATTCACCGTGCGCATGCCGGAAGTGCCCGTGGAGCTGGAAGTCGACCCGCTGCGCATCTCGCAGGCGCTGTCCAACCTGCTGACCAATGCCGCGAAATACACCGATGCCGGCGGCCAGATCAGCCTGGAGGTGCGCAGCCTGCCCGGCGAGACGGTGTTCGAGGTACGCGACTCGGGCATCGGGCTGCCGGCCGCCGCCCTGCCCACCATCTTCGAGATGTTCTCGCAGGTGGATTCCGCCATCGATCGCAGCGAAGGCGGACTGGGCATCGGCCTGGCGCTGGTCAAGGGCCTGGTGGCGCTGCACGGCGGCAACGTGGAGGCGGCCAGCGAAGGGCCGGGCAAGGGCAGCCTCTTCACCATGCGCATTCCGGGCGGCCGCCCTGCGGAGCCCGCGGCAACCCATGAGAGGCGCCCAGCGCTGCAGGAAGCGGCGACCAGCCGTGGCCGCATCCTGGTGGTCGACGACAACGTGGATGCCGCTGCCACGCTGGCGATGGTGCTGCGCAGCTACGGCCATACCGTGGCCACGGCCGATTGCGGCAAGGCGGCTCTGGCGATCGGCGAGCAGCAGCGCCCCGACGTGGTGATACTGGATATCGGCATGCCGGACATGAATGGCTATGAGGTGGCGCAACGCCTGCGCCAGACCGGCTGGGGCAGCGGCGCACTGCTGGTGGCGCTGACGGGCTGGGGCCAGAAGGAGGACATCGAGCGTGCCCACCGCGCCGGTTTCGACAGCCACATGACCAAGCCGGCCGACCCGGAGGAGATCGAGACCGTGCTCGAGGATTTCCTGAAATCACGCCGCGCCGCCGGCATCGCGCGCGAGGCCTCCTGATGAACGACGCCGACGCCACGCGGCAGCCCGTCCGCATCGTGCTCGCCGAGGACAACGACGACCTGCGCGCGGTGATGCCGCCGCTGCTCAACGAGGTGCCCCCATTGCGCTGTGCGGCCACCACCGCGCGGCTCGACGAGATCGCGCCGCTGATCGCGCAGCACCAGGCGCAGATCGCCGTGCTGGACATACAGCTGCGCGGCGGCTCGGTGCTGCCGCGGCTGCCCGCGCTGCGCGCGCAGTTTCCCGCCACGCGCTTCATCATCCACAGCGGCCACGCGAACCCGGAACTGATCCGCCACGCGGGCGCCGATGCCTACGTGCTGAAGTCCGGCGATTTCGACGAGCTGGTCAGGGCGATCCAGTCGCTGATCGGCTGAGTGCGGCCGCGTCGCCGCCATTGCATGCGGCCTCGCGCTGCAGCGCGCCGCGCAGATCGCGCACGAAGGCCGTGAAGGCGGCGGTCCGCCCGCCCGCTTCGCGAATGCGCAGCAGCGCGGAAGGATGCAGCGTGATGAGCACCGGCACACCGTCC
>Ga0335083_10002071_pt1 | contig 26887 bp, 19 predicted proteins | sample Lox_Sample_42_FD_206716 | JGI IMG/M metagenome (GOLD analysis project Ga0335083, IMG submission 206716) | Soil microbial communities from Loxahatchee National Wildlife Refuge, Florida, United States - Lox_Sample_4.2 | ecosystem: Environmental > Terrestrial > Soil > Wetlands | place: USA...
CGCGCGTGCAGCTCCTTCGCCACCGCGAGCGTCGACTTGGTGTCGTGCGCAAGAAGCGGCGAGACCTCGAGCGAAACGTAGCCGTCCACGCCGCGCGTGCGCTCGAAAACGGGACGGAAGAGATCGGCCGCGCGCGTGATGTCCTCGAGCGCCAGCTCGAAGAACAGCGCCTCGCCGGAGCGTCCGGTACGCAGCTTGCTCCTGATCGCCGCGTCGTAATCGGAGCTGCCCTTGATCGCGTGGTCGAAGATCGTGGGGTTGGAGGTGAGCCCGGTGACCGACATCTCGGCGATGTAGCGGGCGAGCGTGCCGCTCTCCAGCAGGTCGCGCGTGATGTTGTCGAGCCACAGGCTCTGCCCCAGTTCGTGCAGCTTGGCGGTTGCCTTCATCGATCTACCCCAAGGGCTTCGAGGACATTGCGGAAGCGCGGCAGCAGGTGTCGTGGCCGTCGTTCAAAGTGCGCGGCGGCGGAGTTCTATTTCACGTGTTTCCGGCTCAATTGGCAAGGGGCGGCACGTGCCGCATGTCGTTCCAGAACCGGACGACGGGCTCGCTCATGTCGTGTTCGTAGGACAGCGCGCTCAAGCTCGCGGTGCCGAGCAGGAAATAGCGCCCGCCGCCGGGCGGCAGGCCGAGCCACCGCGCCGCGAGCACGCGCAGGATGTGGCCGCTCGAGAAGAGCAGCACGTCGCCCGCGGCGGCGCGCGCCCGGGCGATGACGCGGTCGGCGCGCTCACCCGCGCCGGCGGGCGACTCCCCACGCGGGCAGCCGTCGCGAAAGAGTTGCCAACCTGGTCGGCTCGCGAGGATCTCCGCGGTGCGCTTTCCCTCGTAGTCGCCATAGTTCCATTCGACGAGGTCGGCGTCCTCGGCGGCCGTCGCGCCGAAACCCGCGAGCTCGCAAGTGCGCATCGCGCGCTGCAGCGGGCTCGTCAGCACGAGGGCGAAGCGCATGCCCGCGAGCCTCGCGCCCAGGGCGCGCGCATTCGCCTCGCCGCGCCCGGTCAGCGGCAGGTCGGTGAGTCCGGTGTGCTGCCCGGAGAGGCTCCACGCCGTTTCGCCGTGGCGCGCGAGATAGACGGTCGGCAAGGCGTTGCTCATCGGAACCGCTCGGGTACGCAGGAAGTGCGGATAGTAGAATGAGTCGCCGCGTCCCCGCCACTTCGCCCATCCCATGAACGGTCCCGTATGACTGCCGGTGCGTCTCCTGCGCTCGTCGCCGGTGCGGGCGGCTTGCCTAAGGTCGTCCTCTCGTCCTTCGACGGGGCGCGGATCGAGGTCTACGCGCACGGCGCGCACGTGACCTCGTGGCGGGCGGCCGGGAGCGACGACGAGCGGCTGTTCGTGAGCCCGCTGTCACATTTCGTGGAGGACGGGGCGATCCGCGGCGGCGTGCCGGTCTGCTTCCCCCAGTTCGCCGACCAGGGTCCCCTGCCGATGCACGGCTTCGCGCGCACGCGTGCGTGGGGGCTCGTTTCGGCCGGCCGCGCGGAAGACGGTGCCGCGCACGCGCGGTTGCGGCTCGCCGACGCCGCCGACACGCGCGCGCTGTGGCCGCACGCGTTCGAATGCGTGCTCGACGTTGTCGCGAAGGGGCCGTCGCTCACGATCGAGCTCGCGGTCGTCAATACGGGCGGGCAGCCGTTCGACTTCACGGCCGCATTGCACACCTACCTTCGCACCAGCGACGTGCGCACCGCCGAGGTGCGCGGGCTCGCCGGCGCACCGTACCGCGACAAGGTCCTCAAGCGGGACGACGAGGCGCAGCGCGATGCCGTCCTCGTCGTCGACCGTCCGATCGATCGCGTATACCGCACGGTGCCTTCCGTGCTCGAAGTGCGCGAGCCGCGGCGCGCGCTCGAGGTTCGTGCGCGCGGCACGACGGACACGGTGGTCTGGAACCCGGGCCCGGGCGGGCCTTCCGATCTGGCGCCGGACGGCTACCTGTCGATGCTCTGCGTCGAAGCCGCGGTGGCCAGCACGACGATCGCGCTCGCCCCGGGGCAGGCGTGGCGCGGCGCGCAGACCCTCACGGCGGTGGCATGACCGCCGAAGAAGAACGCCTCGACGCCGCGCGCAACGGCAAGGCGCCGTGGCGCACGTGGGGACCTTACCTGTCCGAGCGGCAGTGGGGCACCGTGCGCGAGGACTACAGCGCCGACGGCACGGCGTGGGAGTACCTGCCGCACGACCACGCGCGCTCGCGCGCCTACCGCTGGGGCGAGGACGGCATCGCCGGCATCTGCGACGACGAGCAGCAGCTCTGCTTCGCGCTCGCGCTGTGGAACGGCGCGGATCCGATCCTCAAGGAGCGCCTCTTCGGGCTCACCGGCAACGAGGGCAACCACGGCGAGGACGTGAAGGAATACTACTTCTATCTCGACAACGTCCCGAGCCACGCGTACATGAAGTACCTGTACAAGTATCCGCAGCGGGCGTTCCCGTACGCGGACCTCGTGCAGGAGAACGCGCGTCGCACGCGGCTCGACCCGGAGTACGAGCTCCTCGACACGGGCATCTTCGAGGACGATCGTTATTTCGACGTGACGGTGGAGTACGCCAAGGCCGGCCCCACCGACATCCAGATCCGCATCAGCGCGACCAACCGCTCGCTGTATCCGGCGCCTCTGCACATCTTGCCGACGCTGTGGTTCAAGAACGACTGGTCGTGGACCGGCGAGCCGGGGAAGCCGCGCATCGCCGTCACGCACGAGGACGACGGCGTCACGGTGTTGCGCGCAGCGCATCGCGTGCTGCCGCCTTACTGGCTGCACTGCGAGCCGCCCGAGGAAGTCCTGCTGACCGAGAACGAGACGAACGCGCAGCGCCTGTTCGGCGCGCCGAACCCTTCCCCGCACGTGAAGGACGCGTTCCACGAGTACCTGATCGGCGGCCGCAAAGACGCGGTCAACCCCGCGCGCGTCGGCTCGAAGGCCGCGCCGCACTACGCCTTCCCGGTCGGCGCCGGCGAGACCGTCGTCGTGCGCTTGCGCTTGTGCTCCGGTGAGGCGATGCCGCGTCCGTTCGGCCCCCCCTTCGACGCGACATTCGACCTGCGCAAGCAGGAGGCCGACGCGTTCTACCAGCGCATCACGCCGTTCGACATTCCCGCCGACATGCGCAACGTGCAGCGGCAGGCGTTCGCGGGGATGCTCTGGAACAAGCAGTACTACCGCTACCTCGTCGAGCGCTGGTTGAAGGGCGATCCCGCGGAGCCGCCGCCGCCCGCGTCGCGCTGGCAAGGACGCAACCACGACTGGTGGCACATGTCCGCGGCCGACGTGCTGTCGATGCCCGACAAGTGGGAGTACCCGTGGTTCGCGGCGTGGGACATGGCGTTCCATACCATTCCGCTCGCGATGATCGATCCCGACTTCGCGAAGGAGCAGCTGATCCTGCTCACGCGCGAATGGTACATGCACCCGAACGGGCAGATCCCGGCGTACGAGTGGGCGTTCTCGGACGTCAACCCGCCCGTGCACGCCTGGGCGGCGATGCGCGTTTACCAGATCGAGGAGAAGTTCTACGGCCGCACCGACCGCGACTTTCTCGAGCGGATTTTCCAGAAGCTGCTCATCAACTTCACGTGGTGGGTGAACCGCAAGGACGCCGAGGGCAACAACATCTTCGAGGGCGGGTTCCTCGGCCTCGATAACATCAGCGTGTTCGACCGCACGGGAGGCCTGCCCGGAGGCAGCGATCTCGAGCAGGCGGACGGCACGAGCTGGATGGCGATGTACTGCCTCAACCTCCTGGGACTCGCGCTCGAGCTCGCCAAGAAGGACCCGGTCTACCAGGACGTCGCCACCAAGTTCTTCGAGCATTTCGTGTACATCGGCGCCGCAATGAACAGCGTCGGCGGGTGCGGACTTTGGAACGAGGAGGACGGCTACTACTACGACGTCCTGCGCCTGCCCGACGGCACGATGCGCCCGATCAGGGCGCAGACCATCGCCGGGCTCATTCCGATCTTCGCCGTGGCGGTGGCCGACCGCGAGGCCATCGGCGGCTTCGGCGATTTCGCGAAGCGCCTACGCTGGTTCGCGAAATACCGCCCCGAGCTCCTGCGCGGCCTGGGCGACATGACGCGCAAGGGCGTGCAGGACCGTGTGCGGCTCGCCATTGTCGACACCGACAAGCTCGCGCGCATCCTGAAGCCGGTGCTCGGCGAGGATGCCCTGCTGAGCCCGCACGGCGTGCGCTCGGTGTCGAAGTACTACCACGAGCACCCGTTCAAGATCACCGTCGGCGCCGACCACTTCCAGCTCGACTACGCGCCCGCGGAATCGACCACGCCGCTATTCGGCGGCAATTCGAACTGGCGCGGCCCCGTGTGGTTCCCCCTCAATTACATTCTCATCGAGGCGCTGCAAAAGCACGACGCCGTGCTCGGCGAGACGTTCAAGATCGAATGCCCCACGGGCTCCGGCCGCGAGATGACGCTGTGGGACGTGACGACGGAGCTGACGCGGCGCCTCATCACGCTTTTCACGCGCGACGCCGACGGACGACGGCCGGTGAACGGCTACCGCGAGAAGTTCCAGAGCGACCCGCACTGGCGGGATCTCGTCATGTTCCACGAGTACTTCCACGGCGACACCGGCGAGGGCCTCGGGGCAAGCCACCAGACCGGCTGGACCGGCGTCGTGGCCAAGCTCATCCACCAGTACGCGGAGTACGCGATGCAATCGCACCCCGGGCTCCCACGCGAGTTCGGCCTCGGCACCTGGGACACGAAGAAGTGACGCCCCCGCTCGCGGGCGCGGGGGCGCTTGAGTGGCTGGAAGCCGACGGAAACGGAGGATTCGCCTCCGGCACCGTCGCGGGCTATCGCACGCGTCGCTATCACGCCCTGCTGCTGGCCGCCACGTCGCCGCCGACGGGCCGCGTGGCGCTGGTCAACGGCGTGGAGGCGTGGCTCGACTCGCCCGCGGGCCCACTGCCCCTGTCGACGCAGCATTACGGACCCGACGTCGTGTACCCGCGCGGCATGGATCACGTCGCGGCCTTTGCCCCGGAGCCGTGGCCGCAGTGGACGTTCCGCTTCGCCGACGGCACGACGATTCAGCACGAGATCTTCGCGGCGCGGGGCGCCGACGGCGTCGTGCTTTCGTGGCGGCGCACGGGGGGCGGCGGCGCGACGCTGCACGTCCGACCGCTCCTATCGGGCCGCGACTACCACGCGCTCATGCGCGAGAACGCCTCGTTCGACTTCACCGCGCGCACGCGGGACGGCAACGTCGCGTGGCGCCCCTACGCGGGCCTGCCCGGCGTGGCGGCGCTTTCGACCGGCGCCTACGCGCACCAGCCCACGTGGTACCGCAACTTCCTCTACGCGAAGGAGGCCGAGCGCGGCCTCGACTGCATCGAGGACCTGGGGGCGCCCGGCGTCTTCACGTTCGATCTCTCGGCCGGCGAGGCCTTCCTCACGCTGCGCGCCGGCGATGCGATCGGCGACGACGCACGCGTGGCCGCCCTGCGGCTGCGCGGCTCCGAGAAGGCGCGGCGCGCCGCGCTGTCGGCGCATGATCGCGCCGCCGAGGCCTTCATCGTGCGCCGCGGGACCGGCCGCACGATCATCGCCGGCTACCCGTGGTTCACCGATTGGGGACGCGACACCTTCGTCGCGATGCGCGGACTCGTGCTCGCGCGCAAGCGCTTCGACGTCGCGGAGCGGATCCTCGTCGACTGGGCGGCGCAAGTCTCGGAAGGCATGCTGCCCAACCGCTTCCCCGATGCCGGCGCCAAGCCTCAATTCAACGCCGTCGACGCATCGCTGTGGTTCGTCGTCGTGGCTTACGAGTTCATGGCGCTGGCGAGTCCGGCGAACAAGGTGCGCGCCGCGCTCGTCGACGCGGCCGCGGCGATCCTCGACGGCTATTCGCGCGGCACGCGTTACGGCATCGCGGCCGACGGCGACGGCCTCTTGGCCTGCGGCGAGCCGGGCACGCAGCTCACGTGGATGGACGCGCGGGTCGGCGACGCATGCATCACGCCGCGCATCGGCAAGCCCGTGGAGGTGCAGGCGCTGTGGATCAACGCGCTGCGCGCGGCGGGCGCACGCTTCGCCACGCAAGCGGATCGAGCGCAAGTCGCGTTCACGAGGCGATTCTGGAATCCGGTGGGGTCATGCCTGTACGACGTGGTCGACGTCGATCACGCGCCGGGGCGCGTCGCGCCGGCGGTTCGTCCCAACCAGATTTTCGCGGTGGGCGGACTGCCGCATGCGCTGCTCGAAGGCGGCAAGGCCGCCGCCGTGGTCGACGCCGTGGAGAAGGACCTCGTCACGCCGACCGGCGTGCGCACGCTCGGGCGCTCCGACGCCGACTACCAGCCGCACTATCAGGGCGGTGTGGCGCAGCGCGACGGTGCGTACCACCAGGGGACGGCCTGGCCGTGGCTCATGGGCGCCTTCGTCGAAGCGTGGCTGCGCGTGCACGGCGACGCGCCGGAGCGCAAAGCCGAGGCGCGCGCGCGCTTCGTGGCGCCGCTCGCCGCGCACGTCGGCGATCCGGGGCTCGGCCACCTGTTCGAGATCGCCGACGGCGACCCGCCGCACACGCCGCGCGGCTGCCCGTTCCAGGCGTGGTCGCTCGGCGAGCTCCTGCGCGCTCAGGCGCTCACGACCTAGCGGCTAGGAGCTCGCGATAAAGCCGGGCGTATTGCTGCGCCGAGTGGCGCCAGCTCACGTCCGCGGTCATCGCGCGCGCCTGCAGACGCCGCCATGTCGCCTGGTCCTTCCACAGCGCAATCGTACGGCCGATCGCGAACGCGAGCTGCTCGCTCGTCACCGGCGAGAACTGCACGCCGGTGGCGACGCCCGAGGCAATCGCCGCGTCGTTGGCATCGACGACGGTGTCGGCAAGGCCGCCGACGTGCGACACCACCGGCAGTGCGCCGTAGCGCAGCGCGCACATCTGGGTGAGACCGCAGGGCTCGAAGCGCGAAGGCACCAGGACGGCATCTGCGCCCGCCTGCAGAAGATGCGCGAGCGCTTCGTCGTAGCCGATGTGCACGGCCGCGCGTCCCGGATAGGCGCCCGCGGCGGCGGAGAGCGCGCTTTCGAGATCGTGATCGCCGGTCCCCACCACCGCGAGCTGGCCGCCACCGTCGACGATGACCGGCAGCGCCGCGAGCACGAGGTCGATGCCCTTCTGCCACGAAAGCCTGCTCACGAGGCCGAACAGCGGCGCGTCGGGCGTGGCGGCGAGCCCCATGCGCACGCGCAGCGCCTCACGATTGGCGGCCCGCGGCGCGCGATGCGCCGCGTCGTAGCGCGCCGCGAGATAGCCGTCGGTCGACGGATTCCACACCGCATCGTCGATGCCGTTCAGGATGCCGGACACCACGGGCGCGCGATGGCGCAGCAATCCGTCGAGGCCCATGCCGCCTTCCGGCGTGCGGATCTCCGCGGCGTACGTCGGCGACACCGTGGTGATGCGGTCGGCGAGCTGCAGCCCCGCCTTGAGGTAGCCGATGCTGCCGTAGGATTCGACGCCGTCGATCGACCACGCGTGCCACGGCAGGCCGAGGTCGTCGCACGTGACGCCTGGAAACAGGCCCTGGAACGCGAGGTTGTGCACCGTCATCACCGTGCCCGGCCTTGCGCCCCCGTCGTAATGCAGGTACGCCGGTGCGAGGCCGGCCTGCCAGTCGTGCGCGTGCACCACGTCCGGCAGGAAATCCGCGATGGCGCCGCGGCCGATGTCCGCCGCGACGCGCGACAGCGCGGCGAAGCGCAGCGCGTTGTCGGCGTGTGCGTACGGATTGCCGGCGCGAAGGTACAGGTGCGGCGCATCGACCACGAGCGCGTCGAGTCCGCCCGCGCGCGCGGCGCGAACCCGCGCGGCGCCGCCGAAGAGCGTCGGGTAGGCATGAACGACGGGCGCATCGCCGATCGCCGCCATCACTTGGGGATAGCCGGGAAGAAGCGTACGCGCGGTTACGCCCTCGGGGGCGAGCGCCGCGGGCAGCGCGCCGACCACGTCGCCCAGGCCGCCCGTCTTGACCAGCGGAAACGCCTCGGATGCGACCGAGAGCACGCGCAGCTCGGCAAAGGGCTCGGGCCCCTTCCTGCGCGACACCCGCGTGGCCATGGCCCGGCAGCCCTGTGCTAGAGGCGGTCGACCATCGACTGCGTGATGAGGCAGATCCCACGCTCCGTGCGGCGAAAGCGCGCCGCGTCGAGCTTCGGATCCTCGCCCACGACCAGCCCCGACGGGATGCGGACGCCCGCGTCGACGACGACGTTGGCGAGCCTCGCGTGGCGACCTATATCGACGAAGGGCAGGAGGATGCCGTGGTCCACGCTCGCCCAGGAGTGCACGTGGACGTGCTCGCACAGAAGCGAGTTGTGGAGCGTCGCGCCCGAGACGATGCAACCGCCGGAAACGAGCGAGCTGATGCCCATGCCGCGGCGGCCTTCCACGTCGTGCACGAACTTGGCGGGCGGGGAGATGCCGGAGTACGTCCAGATCGGCCAGTCCTTGTCGAAGAGGTCGAGCTCCGGCACGACGTCGGTCAGGTCGATGTTGGCTTCGAAGTACGCGTCGAGCGTCCCCACGTCGCGCCAATACGGCGTGGGCTCGTCGGGCGAGCGCACGCACGAGCGCTCGAAGCGATGCGCCACGGCCTTCGCGTTCCTGACGAGCCACGGGATGATGTCGCGACCGAAGTCGCGCGACGACGCGGGGTCCTGCGCGTCGCGGCGCAGCTGCTCGTGCAGGACCTCGCGGCGGAACACGTAAATGCCCATGCTGGCGAGCACACGGCCCGGCTTGTCGGGCAGCTCGGGCGGCTGCGCCGGCTTCTCGACGAACGCCACGATGCGGTCGGAGGCGTCGACCTGCATGACGCCGAGGCCGCGCGCGTCGTCCACCGCCACTTCCATGCATGCGACGGTGACGTCGGCGCCTTCGTTGACGTGCTGCACGAGCATGAGCTCGTAGTCCATCTTGTAGACATGATCGCCGGCCAGCACGACGACGTAATCGGGCGCGTAGCCGTCGATGATGTCGATGTTCTGGAACACGGCGTCGGCGGTGCCCATGTACCACTGGTTCTCCACCACGCGCTGCGACGCGGGCAGGATGTCGAAGCTCTCGTTGCGCATCGGCTGCAGGAAGTTCCAGCCGCGCTGGAGGTGGCGTATCAGGCTGTGCGCCTTGTACTGCGTGGCCACCGCGATGCGGCGGATACCCGAGTTGAGCGCGTTGGAGAGCGCGAAGTCGATGATGCGGTTCTTGCCGCCGAAATACACGGCGGGCTTGGCGCGATTCTCGGTGAGCTCCATGAGCCGCGTGCCGCGGCCGCCGGCGAGCACGTACGCCATCGCCGAGCGGGCGAGCGGTGCGGAGTACGTTGCGCGGTCCATGTCGCTACGAGGCCTCGCTCACTTCAGTCCGGCGTCAGCCACAGCACGGCAAGCGGCGGCAGCGCGAGCGCCGCCGACCACGATTGTCCGCCGGCGGGCGTAGCCTTGGCCACCACCACGCCCTGGTTGCCGACGCCCGAGCCGCCGTAAGCGGCGGCGTCGGTGTTGAGGATCTCGCGCCAGCGGCCTCCGCGCGGCAGTCCGACCCGGTAGTTGGGTCGGATCTCGGGGGTGAAGTTGGCGATCATCGCCACTGGCCGCGCGCCCTCCGCGCCCTTGCGCAGCCAGGCGAACACGGAATGCTCGGCGTCGTCGACCACGAGCCATTCGAAGCCCGCCGAGTCGCAATCGAGCTCGTGCAGCGCGCGCTCGCTTCGATAGAGGCGGTTGCAGTCGCGCACGAGCCGCTGCGCCCCGCGATGCGCGGGATCGTCGAGCAGACTCCAGTCGAGCTCGGCGCGGAAGTCCCATTCCCGCTCTTGCGCGAACTCCTGCCCCATGAACAGGAGCTTCTTGCCCGGGTGCGACCACATGAGGCCGTAGAGCGCGCGCAGCGTTGCGAGCTTCTGCCAGCGGTCGCCGGGCATCTTGCCCAAGAGCGAGCCCTTGCCGTGCACGACCTCGTCGTGCGACAGCGCGAGCACGAAGTTCTCGGCGAACGCGTACGTCATGCCGAACGTGATCTGGTTGTGGTGCCACCGCCGGTAAACGGGAGCGTAGCGCAGGTAGGCGAGGGTGTCGTGCATCCAACCCATGTTCCACTTGAAGCCGAAGCCCAGGCCGCCGGCGTACGTGGGCTGCGACACGAGGGGCCACGACGTCGACTCCTCGGCCACCGTGATGGCGCCGATGTCGCGGGCGTACACGGCCTCGTTCAGCTTGCGCAGGAACGCGACAGCCTCGAGGTTCTCGTTGCCTCCGTGAACGTTGGGGCGCCACTGGCCGCTCTTGCGCGAGTAGTCGAGGTAGAGCATCGATGCCACCGCGTCCACGCGCAGGCCGTCGACGTGGTAGCGCTCGAGCCAGAACAGCGCGTTGGCGACGAGGTAGTTCACGACCTCGGGCCGGCCGAAGTCGAAGATCGCGGTGCGCCAGTCCGGATGCTTGGCCATGAGCGGGTCGGCGTGCTCGTAGAGCGGCGTGCCGTCGAACCAGGCGAGCCCGTGCGGGTCCTCCGGAAAGTGCGCCGGGACCCAGTCGAGCAGCACGCCCAAGCCGGCCGCATGACAGCGGTCGACGAAGCGCGCGAATTTCGCCGGCGAGCCGAAGCGCGCGGTCGGCGCGAAGAGCCCGAGCGGCTGATAGCCCCACGAGTCGTCGAGCGGGTGCTCGTTCACGGGCATGAGCTCGACGTGCGTGAAGCCCTGCTCGACGACGTACGGAACCAGCGCGTCGGCGATTTCGTCGTAGCCGAGCCAGCGGCGCCCGGGACCGCGCCGCCACGATCCCAGGTGCACCTCGTACACCGACATCGGCGCGCGCCGCGGATCCGCCCGCGCGCGCGCTGCGAGGAACGCGTCGTCGCCCCACGCAAAATGCTCGGTGTCGCGAACCACGGAGGCGGTTCCCGGACGCAGCTCGGCGCCGAAGCCGATCGGGTCCGCCTTGAGCGCGAGCAGCTTGCCGTCCTTGCCGACGATCTCGTACTTGTACAGCGCGCCTTCGCCCAAGGCCGGCACGAAGATCTCCCAGACGCCTCCGTCGCCGCGCTTGCGCATCACATGGCGGCGCCCATCCCACCCGTTCCAGTCGCCGACGACCGAAACGCGGCGCGCGCTCGGCGCCCACACCGCGAAATGCACGCCGGCCACGCCTTCGTGCTCGATCAGGTGAGCGCCGAGGCGGTCGTAGAGGCGGTCGTGCGTGCCCTCGCCCAGCAGCCACACATCGAGCGAGCCCAAGACCGGACCGTAGGCGTACGCGTCGTCGACCGTCCACTGCGCGTTCTCGTTGCGCGCGCGCAGGAGATAGCCGGTGCGGCGCGGGATCGTGCCTTCGAAGAAGCCCGCCGCGTGCCGCCGCGCGAGCTCGCCGAGCGGCTCGCCGTCGCGCGAGACCGCCTCGACCGCGTCTGCGCCCGGGACGAACGCACGCAGGCACAACGCCCCGTCGCTCTCGTGCACGCCGAGCACCGCGAACGGATCGCGATGCCGTCCCTCCACGACTGCCTCGACAGCAGACCGGGAGAGCGCGCGTGCGACCGCCATGGCGTGCTCAGCGTCGCGCCGCCGACAGGCCCCAGACCTCGCCCGCGTATTCGCGGATCGTGCGGTCTGCGGAGAAGAAGCCGACGTTCGCCGTGTTGGCGATGGCCGAGCGCCACCATGCCGCCTCGTCGCGCCACCGTTCGTCCACGCGACCCTGCGTGTCGCAGTAGCTCTGGAAATCGGCCGTCACCATGAAATAGTCGTGGCGGCGCAGCGTCTCGACGAGATCGCGGTAGCGTCCGGCGTCGTCCGGCGAGAAGAGACCGCCGGCGAGCGCGTCCAACGCCGACGCGAGGGCGGGCGAGGCCGCGATGAGCGCCTGCATGTCGAGGCCTTGCGCGCGCCGCGCGGCCACGTCCGCCGCCGTCAGGCCGAACAGGAAGAAGTTATCCCCGCCTACGCGCTCGCGGATCTCGATGTTGGCGCCGTCGAGCGTGCCAATCGTGACGGCGCCGTTGAGCGCGAGCTTCATGTTGCCCGTGCCGGAGGCCTCCATGCCGGCGGTGGAGATCTGCTCGGACAGGTCGGCCGCGGGAATGATCGCCTCGGCGAGGCTCACGTTGTAGTTCGGCAGGAACACGACCGACAGCAGCCCGCGCACCGACGGGTCGGCGTTGACCACGCGGGCGACGTCGTGGATCAGCTTGATCACGAGCTTGGCCTGGCGATAACCGGCCGCCGCCTTGCCTGCGAACAGCTTCACCCGCGGCACCCAGCCGCGGTTGGGATCGTCGCGCATCGCCAGGTAGAGCGCGACCGTGGACAGCACGTTGAGAAGCTGCCGCTTGTACTCGTGGATGCGCTTGATCTGCACGTCGAACAGCGCCGAGGGGTCGACATCCATCGCGGTCCGGTCCGACACCAGGCGGGCGAGCGCGGCCTTGGCCTGCCGCCGCTGCATTGCGAAGCGCTCACGGAACGCGGCGTCGTCGGCGAGCGCAGCGAGGCCGGGTAGCGCATCCGGGGTGTCGAGCACCTGCGGGCCGAGCGCCTGGGCAAGAAGCGACGTGAGCGGCGGGTTCGCCTCGAACAGCCAGCGGCGGAACGAGATGCCGTTGGTCTTGTTGACGATCTTCGCCGGCTGCAGGGCGTGCAGGTCTCGAAACACCGTCTCGCGCATGAGGCTCGTATGCAGCGCGGAGACGCCGTTCACCTTGTGCGAGCCCAGGAAGGCGAGGTGGCCCATGCGCACGCGGCGGACGCCGGCTTCGTCGATGAGCGACACCGAGGACAGAAGTCCGCCGTCGTCGCGCCCCGCGGCGCGCAGCCCGTCGAGGTGCTTGGCATTGATACGCTCGATGATCTGCATGTGGCGCGGCAGCAGGCGTGTGAGCTGGTCCACCGGCCAGGTCTCGAGCGCTTCCGGAAGCAGCGTATGGTTCGTATAGTTGAAGACGCGGGTGGCGACACTCCATGCCGCGTCCCACGCCATGCCGTGCTCGTCGACCAGCAGGCGCATGAGCTCGGGGACGGCGATCGCAGGATGCGTGTCGTTGAGCTGGATCGCGACGTGGTCGGGCAGCGAGGCGAACCCGTCGTGCTGCGAGCGATGGCGGCGCAGCAGGTCCTGCAGGGACGCGGAGGCGAAGAAGAATTCCTGGCGCAGGCGCAGGTCCTGGCCGGCGGCCGTGTCGTCGCTCGGGTACAGCACGCGCGAGATCGCCTCCAGCCGCACTCGATCGGCGAGCGCGCCTACGTGGTCCCCCCGGTTGAAGTCGTCGAGCGAGATCGGGTCGGTGGCGCGCGCCGACCAAAGCCGCAGCGTATTGACGTGACGTCCGCGCCAGCCGGGAATCGGCGTGTCGAAGGCCAGCGCGTCCACCGTCTCCTCGGGGTGCCACACCGCGCGCCGCGTGCCGTCCGCCGCGGCGACCTCGGACACCGTGCCGCCGAAGCCCACCGTACACGTGATCTCGGGCCGCTCGAACTCCCACGGGTTGCCGTAGGTCAGCCACTCCTCGGGCATCTCGTGCTGCCAGCCGTCGCGCACGACCTGGCGGAAGATGCCGTGGTCGTAGCGGATCCCGTAGCCGTGCGCGGGAATCGAAAGCGTGGCCATGCTCTCCATGAAGCATGCGGCGAGGCGCCCCAGGCCGCCGTTGCCGAGCGCGGGGTCGGGCTCCAGGCGGCGGATGCGCTCGAAATCCACACCGAGCTCGGCGAGCGCCGCACGCGCCGTGGCCGCGATGCCCAGGTTGGACATCGCGTCGAACAGCATGCGGCCGATCAGGAACTCGAGCGAAAAGTAGTACACCCGCTTGCGGCCGTCGCGATACGTTCGGCGGGTGGTCTCGCTCCAGCGGTCGATGATGCGGTCGCGCGCGGCGAGCGACATCGCGATGAGCCAGTCGTGGTCGCGGGCGTACGGCGGCTCCTTCCCCACCATGTAGCGAAGCTTGGCGAGCACCGCGGCGCGAAACGCCTCGACTTCGCGCGGCTCGGGGGGATCGTCGACGGCGTCGTGGGCGTCGACTGCGGCGGGTGAAGGTTGCATGTGGAGTCTGTCCGGCAGGTTCCTAGTTTAGTCGAGGCCGGTCCTTCCGGCGCATTGCGCGTCACAGGCGTAGCTTGTACGCTTGTGAGCGCCCTTCCCGAGGACACCCCATGATCGACTCGCACGCGCGACTCGCGCTTGTCTTTTCGCTTGCGCTTGCCGTCTTCGTCCGCCCCGGTCCCGCCGCCGCACAGACGCTCGTCGAGCGCGGCGAGTACCTGGCGCGGGCCGGCGACTGCATCTCCTGCCATACCGCGGTCAACGGCGAGCCCTTCGCGGGTGGCCTGCGTCTCGACACACCGTTCGGCTACATGCTCTCCCCGAACATCACGCCCGACGCGGACACGGGGATCGGCCGCTGGTCGAGCGCGGACTTCTCCCGCGCGCTGCACTACGGCGTGAACAAGCGCGGGCAGGACATGTACCCGACGATGCCCTACGACTTCTACACCCGTGTCACGCAGAACGACGTCGACGCGCTGTACGCGTACCTGCGCACGGTGAAGCCCGTGGGCAATGCGGTGGACGTCAACCACCTCGACTTCCCGTTCAACCAGCGCTACGCGATGGGCGTGTGGCGTGAGCTGTACTTCCGCGAGGGCGTGTACAAGCCCAGCGCGGCGCAATCCGCCTCCTGGAACCGGGGCGCCTACCTGGTCGAGGGCCTCGGGCACTGCAGCGACTGCCACTCGCCGCGCAATCTCCTGGGCGGCATCGAAAAGAGCAAGGCGATGTCCGGGGCCGTCATCGACGGCTGGTTCGCGCTCGATCTGACGTCCGACATCTCGAACGGGCTCGGCGCGTGGACGGTGGACCAGCTCGCCGCGTACTTCAAGACCGGCGTGGGCCGCGATAACACGACCACCCTCGGGCCCATGGCGGAGGTCATCCGGAACAGCCTGAGCTACCTCAGCGACGCCGACCGCACGGCAATGGGCGAGTACCTGAAGTCGCTGCCGCCGGAGTCGGGGCTGCGCACCGGGCGCGTGAAGCCCGATCCCACGAAGCTGCGCGGCGCGCAGCTCTATGCCGACAATTGCATCGGCTGCCACCAATCGGGCGGCCGTGGCGTTCCCAGCGTGTTCCCGCCGCTCGCCGGCAATCCCGTCGTGCTTGCCGCCGACCCCAACGACATCCTGAAAGTCGTCGACCGCGGCATCGCCGCGCGCGGCGGCTACATCGCGATGCCGGCGTTCAACGTCCAGCTCACCGACCAGCAGGTGGCCGACATCGCAAACTACGTGCGGACGAGCTGGGGCAACAACGCGGCGCCGAACGCGACGCCGGCCATGGTGGCGAAGCTGCGCGCGGGCCCCAATTGACGTGACGTGGCCGCGCTGACCGCCTTCCGCGTCTTCCCGAATCTGTACCAGGATTCGGTGTCGCTGATGCAGATCGCCGCGAAGCTGCGTGCGCGCGACGGTGTCGACGAGGCGTCCTGCGTGATGGCCACACCCGCCAACCTCGCCCAGCTGCGCGACGCCGACCTGACGGTGGACGCGTGCGCGGGTCCCTCGGACCTGCTCGTGGTCGTGCGCGGCAGCGGGACGGCCGCCGCCGAAGCGCTCGACGCCGCGGACGCGCTCCTGCGCGCGCCGCCCGCGCCGGCGTCGGCGGGCGCCGCCTACGAGGCCCCGCTGACGAGCATCGCGGCTGCGGTGGAGCGCGACTCCGCCATCGACCTCGCGCTCATCTCCGTGCCGGGCGCCTACGCCGCCGCCGAAGCGCTCAAGGCCATCGCGCTCGGCCTCGACGTGATGCTCTTCTCCGACAACGTCACGATCGAGGAGGAGCGGAAAATCAAGTGCGAGGCGCAGGCGCGCGGCCGCATCGTGATGGGGCCGGACTGCGGCACGGCCATCGTCAACGGCGTGCCGCTGGGCTTCGCCAACGTCGTGCGGCGCGGCGACATCGGACTCGTGGCGGCGTCGGGCACGGGACTGCAGGAGGTCACCTGCCGCATCCACAACGCGGGCGCCGGCGTGTCGCAGGCGCTCGGCACGGGCGGCCGTGATCTTTCCGAGGAGATCGGCGGCATCACCATGCTCGCGGGGCTGCGGGCGCTCGCCGAAGACGCGCAAACGCGCGTGATCGTGCTCGTCTCGAAGCCGCCTGCGCCGGCGATCGCGCGCGGCATCGTCGATCTCGCGGCGGGCGCCGGCAAGCCGGTCGTCATACACTTTCTCGGCGCCTCGGCGCCGATGGACGCACCGCGCCTGCATGTTGCGCGCTCGCTGCGCCACGCCGCCGATTGCGCGGTCGCGCTCGCGCAGGGCCGGGCGCCGCCGCCGTTCTCGGATTCGGTCGACGCGGCCCTGCGCGGCGCCGTCACGCCGCCGCCGGCGGGCCGCCGCTTCGTGCGCGGCCTCTTCACCGGCGGCACGTTCTGCTACGAGGCGCAGCTCGCGTTCCTCGCGCGCGGCTTGCCCTGCTCGTCCAACGCGCCGGTCGAAGGCGCCGCTGCGATCGACGGCAAGGTGTCGGGCCACGCGTTCGTCGATTACGGCGACGACGAGTACACGCGCGGGCGGCCGCATCCCATGATCGACCCGTCGCTTCGCAACGCGGCGATGCGTTCGCATGCGTCGGATCCGCAGACATCCGCGATCCTGTTCGATGTCGTGCTCGGCTACGGCGCGCACGCGGATCCGGCCACGGACCTCGCCGCGACGATTCGCGCCGTGCGCGCGAGCCGTGTCGCCGCCATCGGCCACGTCTGCGGGACCGACGGCGACCCGCAGGGCAAGGCCGCGCAGGTCGCCACCTTGATCGACGCCGGCGCCATCGTCGCCGACAGCAACTACGAGGCCGCCGCGCTCGCGGCGCACTTCGCGCGATGAATTTCGGCGACTCGCTCACCGTCGTCAACCTCGGCGTGGCCGCGTTCGGCGAGAACGTCGCCACTGCGGGCGGTCGCTGCGTTTCCCTGGCGTGGCAGCCCCCGGGACAGGGTGATCCGCAGGCGGCGCGCGATCTCGCTGCGGCGCTCGCCGACCCGCGCATCGACAAGGCGAACGCGACGGCGTTCGCGCGCTTCCTCGCCGCGCGGCCGGGGCTGGTCGACATCGCCGCGGCGCGCGACGCGATCCCGGCGATGCGCGGCGCGCGCCTCGTCCTGCATGCCGGCCCGCCCATCGCGTGGACGGACATGTGCGGACCGATGCGGGGGGCGATTCTCGGCGCGGTCGTGCTCGAGGGCTGGGCCGGCGACGTCGACGCGGCGCGCAAGCTCGTCGACCGCGGCCAAGTCGAGCTCGCGCCGTGCCACCACCATGGCGCGGTGGGACCGATGGCGGGGATCGTGTGCCCATCCATGCCGGTCTTCGTCGTCGAAAACGGCGCCGGCGGCACTCGCGCGGTGAGCAACCTCAACGAAGGTCTCGGCAAGGTGCTGCGCTTCGGCGCCAACGCGCCCGCCGTGATCGAACGGCTTCGCTGGCAGCGCGACGTCCTTGCGCCGACCCTGCGCGCGGCGCTCGCGCGCACGGGCCCCATCGAGCTTCTGCCGATCATGGCGCAGGCGCTCACGATGGGCGACGAAGTGCACAACCGCAATGCCGCCGCAACCGCGCTGCTGTTCAAGCGCATCGCGCCCGCGCTCGTCGGCGGCGATGTCGCAGGCGACGCGGCCGCGGCCGCCCTCGCCTTCCTCGCCGGCAACGATCACTTCTTCCTCAACCTGTCGATGGCCGCGTGCAAAGCGATGCTCGACGCCGCGCACGGCGTTGCGCACAGCTCGCTCGTCACCGTCATGGCGCGCAACGGCGTGAACTTCGGCGTCCGCTTGTCCGGCACCCGAGAGCGCTGGTTCGAGGCGCCCGCGAACCCGATCGAGGGCCTCTACTTTCCGGGCTATTCGGTGGCCGATGCGGCTGCCGACCTCGGCGACTCCGCGATCACGGAAACCGCCGGGCTCGGCGGCTTCGCGATGGCCGCCGCGCCGGCCATCGTCAAGTTCGTCGGTGGATCCGCCGACGACGCGCTCCATCACAGCCTGCGCATGCGCGAGATCACCATCGGCTCGAATCCCGCGTTCGCGCTGCCGGCGCTCGACTTCGCGCCCGGCGCCGCGGGCATCGACGCGCGCAAGGTCGTCGACCGCGGCATCCTGCCGATCATCAACAGCGGCATCGCGCACCGCGAAGCCGGCGTGGGACAGATCGGCGCGGGGGTCACCACGGCGCCGATGGCGTGCTTCGTGAAGGCGGTGGAGGCGCTCGCGCGGGAATCGTCGTAGGAGTCTTGCCAAAAGGGGGAGGACGCAATGGCTGACGCTGCAAACACCGGTGAAGTGCGCTTCTGGGTCGCGGGCGACTGGAACGGGTTCTTCGGCCTGTTCACCAACGTGCTCCTGAACGTGATCGTGCTCACGGGCCTGTGTCTGGGTGTCGTGCAGCTGCCCGCCGACACCGTGTTCGGGCGCATCCTGCCCGCGCTGGGCATCGCGCTTCCGCTGGGCAACCTCTTCTACGCGTATCTCGCCTGGCAACTCGGCAAGGCCGAGCGCCGCGGCGACGTGACGGCGATGCCGTACGGCCCGAGCGTGCCGCACATGTTCATCGTCGTGTTCCTCATCATGCTGCCGGTGTACATCAAGACCAGGGACCCGATGCTCGCATGGCACGCCGGGCTCGCCTGGTGCTTCATCATCGGCGTGATCGTCCTGCTCGGCGCGTTCGTCGGCCCGGCGATTCGCGCGATGACGCCGCGCGCGGCGATGCTCGGCACCCTGGCGGGCATCTCGATCGCGTTCATCTCGATGCGGCCCGCCTTCCAGATGTGGGAGGTGCCCTGGATCGGCCTCGTGTGCTTCGCGCTGGTGCTGATCGCGTGGACCGCGAACATCCGACTCCCCGGCGGATTGCCGGGCGGGCTGGTCGCCGTGATCGTGGGATCGGTGATCGCGTGGGGCGCCACATTCCTCGGATGGTCCGACTACATGCAGCCCGCGGCGGTCGGCAAGGCCACCGCGGAGATGGGCTTGCGGCTTCCGGTGTTCTCGATGGACGTCTGGCGCGGCCTCGCCGACGTCGCGCCCCTGCTGGTCACCGCGATCCCGCTCGGCATCTACAACTTCACCGAGGCGATGAACAACGTCGAGAGCGCCTCGGCGGCGGGCGACAACTACAACCTGCGCAAGATCCTGCTCGCGGACGGCCTGGGCGCGCTCGTCGGCTCCATGCTCGGAAGCCCGTTCCCGCCCGCCGTGTACATCGGGCATCCGGGCTGGAAGTCGGTCGGCGGCCGCGTCGGCTACTCGCTCGCCACCGGCATCGCGATCGCGATCGTGTGCTTCCTCGGCCTCACCGCGCTCCTGCTCGCGGTGATCCCGCTCGTGGCGATCCTGCCGATCCTGCTGTACATCGGCCTCGTCATCGGTGCGCAGGCGTTCCAGGCGTCGCCCGCGCCGCACGCGCCCGCGGTCGTGCTTGCGATCATTCCCAACGTGGCCGAGTGGGCGAAGACGCAGATCGACGGGGCGCTCGCGGCCGCGGGCACCTCGGTCGCGGAAGTGGGTGTGGACAAGCTGGCCGGCACGGGCGTGCTGTACCGCGGGCTCGAATCGCTGGGCGGGGGCTCGGTGCTCGCGGGCATGGTGCTGGGCGCCATGGCCGCGTTCATCGTCGACGGCCGATTGCGCACCGCCGCGGCCTGGGCGTTCGCCGGCGCGATCCTCGCGTTCGTGGGGCTGATCCACGGCGCGCAGCTCGGGTGGGCGGTCTCGCCGCTCGTCGCGCTCGGCTACGCGTTGTTCGGCGCGACCTGCCTCGCGCTCGGAGGACGTGAGCGGCCGTCCGCGCGGGCGGCCACGGCTTGATTGCACGATGGGGCGCGGCGGCAGCCGCGCTCTTTGTGGTACTCGCGCTTGTCGGCTGCGCGCACGAAGCGGCCAGCCCGGACCTCGCGCGCATGTACCGCACGGCGGCGGTGTCGCCCGACACCACGCCCGTCATCGTCATCCCGGGGCTGTTCGGCTCGAAGCTTCGCAATCGCGTCAGCGGCGAGCAGCTCTGGCCCGGCGATTACAGGCGCATCGCGTTCTCCGACTATCGTGACATCGAGCTTCGTTTCGATCCGGTGTCGCTCGCCGTGCTCCCCGACGACATCGAGGCGTACGACATCGCGGACCACGTCGTGGGCATCGACTTCTACGGGCGCCTCATCGAGACGCTCTCGAAGTACGGCGGTTATACGAAGGGGACGCCGGGAACGCCCGTGCGCGCGGGCGAGAAGCGGTATTACATCTTCGCCTACGACTGGCGGCAGGACAACGTCGTTCACGCCGCCGAGCTCGACCGCTTCATCGATCAGGTGCGCCGCGACTACGGCGATCCCGCCTTGCGGGTGGACATCGTCGCCCACAGCATGGGCGGGATCGTTTCGCGCTATTACCTGCGCTACGGGCCGGTGGACGTGCTCGACGGGTCGCCGTCGCTCATCACGCTGTACGGCGCGCAGCGCGTGCGCAAGCTGATCCTCCTGGGCACGCCGAACTTCGGCGCGGTCTCGTCGCTGCACGCATACCTGCGGGGCGAGCGCATCGGCTTCAACCGCATCATGCCCGAAGTCATCGCCACGATGCCCTCGGGATACCAGCTCTTCCCGCATCCCATCTCGGCATGGCTGGTCGACCTCGACGGGGCGGCGCTCTCCGACGACTTGTTCGACCCGCAGACCTGGAAGCGCTACGCGTGGGGCGTCTACGATGCGGCGGTCGAGGCACGCGTCCGCGAGAGCGCAGGTCCGCAGGCGGACGCCCGGTTGGCGGCGCTGCGCCGCTATTTCGAGCATCGTCTCGAGCGCGCGCGCCGCCTGGCGTGGCTCCTGTCCACGCCGGAGCCAGCAACGCCCATCCGCTACGTCCTCTTCGGCGGCAACTGCGAGCCTACCCCTGCGCGCATCCTCGTCGAGAACGAGGACGGCAAGCCGCGCGCGCGGTTCCTGCCCGACGAAATCAGGAACCCGAAGAGCGGCGTGCCCTACGAGGAAGTGATGCGCGAGCCCGGCGACGGCCGCGTGACGAAGCCGTCGCTCCTTGCCCGCGAGACGCTGGACCCGACGGCGCCCCAGCACGAGGAGTCGTTCCTGCCCATTGCCTACTTCTTCTTCCTGTGCGAGCGGCACGACCAGCTCACGGGCAACGTGAACTTCCAGGACAATTTGCTGAACATCCTCCTCACGCGGCAGCTGCCGTGGGAGACGATGGGACCGGATGTACCCGGCGGCGTGAAATGAGTCAGTCCAAAGGCATCACGACGGGGGTCACGGGCGCGGATTGATATCCGTATCGACGAGTGCCGGATACCGTCAGAGTCGCAGACAGTCCCGTCTCGGTGATCTGGTACAGGTACACACCCGGGGAGATCGAAGCGGCGCCACTGAACGTTTCGCCCTCGCCTCCGGCCCTTGCGGACACATTCGCCTGGGTGCCGAATCCCCACCCTTGATTGATGAAATCGGCGAGCGCCTGCTCGTTGGTGAACACGAAGACAAGCTGGTTCTGGTCGATGCCGAAGCCAAGCCCGCCCTGCACCTCCAGCATCTTCATGTACGTTTGGACTTTGGTACGGTTGTTGACAGCGAGTCCCTTGCCTCGCGTGCCGCCAGCGACCATGAGCTTCATCCCGAAGGTGCTGAACGCGGCATAGCCGGCAGCGTGAGATCGCCGAGCAGTCCTTGCGCGTTGCTCGCGGGCGCGACAAGGCAGAGCATGAGCATTGTTGAAAATAAGCTTCGACGCATGGTCGTTCGCGTCCTCTGATTCGACCCGGCAGGCATTCGCCGGCGAGGGGCGCTTCCCCGCCCCTCGCTCGGCTTCATGGGCTACCGGCTACGACCCCGCGTGTGCCGCCATCGCCTTCTGGATTTGCGCCTTCACGGCCTCGAGGTTGAAGCTCGCGCCCGGCTGCATCGGCGGGAAGTCGATGGCGGTCTGCGCCAACTTGCCGACCTCCTGCTGCACGAATACGAAGCGCCAGAACTCGAACGCAAACCAGTTGTAGAACGCGAGCGATCCGCTCGTAGAGCTTGGCAGCCCCGAGCGTTCGTAGGGATCGAGACGCAGGTTAGTCAAAATCGGCCAATCGACCTTGACCGTGGCGCCCAGCCAACCCTGAGGCTGGTCGGTGAATCGATACTTGAAGTCCTCGATCCGTACCGCGGAGAGGGTGCCCTCCGTGAAGTAGAAGATCTCGCGCCGCGCCGACGGGCCTTTGCCGGTGATGAGGTTCGTCTGGTCGTATCCGTCCAGGTGGACCTTGAACGTGCCATCCCCAAGCTGCTTGCCCTTGACCAGCTCGTCGGCGATGTTCGGGTTGCCCGCCGCTGCGACGAGCGTGGGGAACCAGTCGAGGCCCGAGATGATGCTGTTCTCCACCTTGCCTGCCGGCACCTTGCCGGGCCAGCGCAAGATCATCGGGACGCGAAAGCCCCCTTCCAGGGCCGTCCCCTTGCCGCCGGCGAAGGGGGTTTGGCCGCCATCTGGCCACGTGAAGTTCTCGGCGCCGTTGTCGGTCGTGAAGCCGAGGATCGTGTTCTCCTCGAGACCGTTGTCCTTGAGGTACTTCATGACCGCGCCGACGATGTCGTCGAGCTGGGCCATGCCGGCTTCCTCGATCGTCCAGCCGTTCTCGGGTGTGCGCAACGCTTCGTACTTCGGCGACAGGTGAGTGACGACGTGCATGCGCGTCGGGTTGAGCCAAAGGAAGAACGGCTTGCCCGCCTTGCGCGCGCCGTCGACGAACTTGAGCGCGTTGCCGAGAATCTCGTCGTCCACGGTTTCCATGCGCTGCGGACACAGCTCGCCGGCGTCCTCGATCTTCTGCTTGCCGACCTTGCCCCACCGCGGCTGCACGGTCGGGTCGTCGACGTCGGTCGCCCAGCTGTGGACCATGTGCCGCGGTCCAACCGTATCCTTGAGCGCCGGCGGGTAGTTGCGATGGCAGGGGTCTTCCATTGCGTCGAGGTGGTACAGATAGCCGTAGAACTCGTCGAAGCCGTGCACCGTGGGCAGGAAGCGATTGAGATCGCCCAAGTGATTCTTGCCGAACTGGCCGGTCGCGTAGCCCATGGACTTGAGCGCGGTGGCGATCGTGGGGGCCTGGTCGGGCATGCCGGTCGAGGACCCGGCCTGGCCGACCGTGGTCAAGCCCGTGCGGATCGGCAGCTCGCCGGTGATGAAGTTGGCGCGACCGGCCGTGCAGCTCGCCTCCGCGTAGTAGTCGGTGAAGCGCATGCCCTGCGACGCCAACGCGTCCAGGTTCGGCGTGCGCCCCGCCATGATGCCCTGGTTATAGGCGCCGATATTCGACCATCCGATGTCGTCGCCCATGATCATGATGATGTTGGGCTTGGCTTGGGCGTGCGACAAGGCGGGTAACGCCGCCGCCAGCAACGCGAGAAACGCCAAGCACAACGCCCGAAACGTCAAACGAGCTGCGTTCATGCAAGACTCCTTGGTTTGAGCTACCGAGCGTGCGTGTGTACGCTGCACGAGCGAAGTTACTTCATGGTGAACACAACGGAAATTGGACCTTGGTCCAATTATGCTGCAGCCGATTCGATGGCGGCCGCAAGGTCTTCGGCGTCGAACGGCTTGCGCAGCACGGGTATCCCCTCGAGCCCGCGCAGAAGCTGCGTCGTTTCGGGGCTCGCTAGAGCCGTGATGAACACCGTGGGTAGATCGCGATGCTCGCCTACGAGCTTACGCTTGAGCGCAGCACCGGTCATTCCGGGAAGCCCGAGATCGAGCACGAGGCACGCATCCGTCGTGTGAATCTCGCAGGCGAGAAAGGCCTGCGAAGAAGCGAAGGCGACCGCCTGATACCCCGCTGCCTTGGCCCAGCGTATCAGGGCGCGCCGTGTGGAAGCGTCGTCCTCGACGATGATGAGCCGGCGGGCCATGGACCGCACGAGTCTGCGCGAGCGCTGCCGCCGGGACAATTGGACCGAAGTCCAATACCGCCGCTAGGGCTTGCCCGGATCGATCTTCTGCGCCATGCGGACGAGGTCGGCGAGGGAGTCCGCCGCCATCTTCTCCATGACGCGCGCACGATGCACCTTGACGGTCTTTTCGGTGGTGCCGATGCGTGCGCCGACCACCTTGTTGGGAAGGCCTTGGGCGACCAGCGCGAACACTTGACGCTCACGCGGCGTGAGCAACGCAACCTTGCGCGCCAGCGCCTGCCGGTCCTCCTGAATCAATGCGGTGCGTTCGCTCGCTTGCAGCGCCGTGCGCACGGCGCGGAGCAGGGCCTCGTCGGTGAAAGGCTTTTCCAGGAAATCGATTGCGCCATCCTTCATCGCCTGGACGCTGGTCCGGACGTCACCGTGGCCCGTGATGAACACCACGGGCAGGGCGCGGCCCGCCTGCCTGAGCGCGGCATGCAACGCGAGACCGTCCATCGGCGGCATGCGAATGTCGAAGACCGCGCATGAGGGCATCATATGCCCATCGTAGGCGAGGAACGCCGGTGCCGACTCGAACGAGTGCACGACGTAGCCTTCCGAACGCAAGAGGCGCCCGAGCGCCTTTCCCATCGACGCATCATCGTCGACGACGTAAACCGTTCCCGGGTTGGCTGCCGCAGGCGCCGTCACCGCGCTAACCCGCCGCGGCGTCTAGCGAGAACTCGAACACCGCGCCACCGCCAGGTGCATCGCGATATCGGAGATGGCCGCCGTGTCCAGCAACGATCGTTCGCGCGATGGCAAGGCCGATGCCCAGGCCGTTCACCTTGGTGGTGACGAACGGCTCGAAGATGCGGACCTGCTCCGCAGCGGGTACGCCCGGTCCCGTGTCGGCCACCGACAGCTCGATGCGGTGCGGTGACGATTGACGGGCGCACACGACGATCCTGCGCCGATCCGGGGCTGTCCCAGCGAGCGCATCGAATGCGTTGAGCAGGAGGTTGACGAGCACCTGCTGGATCTGCACGCGATCGGCCCTGGCGTGGGACAAGCCGTCGGCGGCCTCGACCTCGACGGTGACATCCCGGCTTCGCGCTTCGGCAGCCAGGAAGCGGACGACCGTATGCAGCAGCCCGGCGATCGACTCGGCGGCGATGTCGGGCTCCTGCCGCCGCAGGAAGCGCCGCAACTCCCGCACGATCTCGCCGGCGCGATGAGTGTCCACGGCGATGTCCTCGACGCCTGCACGAATATCGTCGAGGTTCGGCTGCGCTGCCTTGAGCAGCCGCAACACCGCCTGCGCGTTCGTCAGCGACGCACCGAGCGGCTGGTTGATCTCGTGCGCGAACGACGACGCGAGCTGGCTCATCGCCGCCACGCGTCCCGCGTGCGCGAGAAGCGCCGACTGCCGCATGTACTCGTGGCTCGCACGCCTGCGCGCCAGGGCGCCCCCGAACGTATTGGCGACGAGCCGCAGGCGCCTCAGGACACTCACGGACCAGTGCCGCGATCTGCGGATGTCGCCGATGGCGAAGGCGCCGATTAATTGATCGGTGATGCGCACCGGGACCGACACGTGCGAGCGAAGACCGAGCTGGTGAATGAGGCCGTGCGTCTCCGCCGGCACTTCCGAGATGTCGGAGAAGTGAAAGCCCTCGCCCCTTTGCCATAACTCCACGAGCCATGGGACCGACGCCATACGAATCCCGGCTGCGCTATCGAAACCGGGACGCGCATAGGAATGCGTGCTGACGAACCCCTCGGATCCGACGACCTCGATAATCGAGCTGCGATCGGCCTCGAAGAACTCCACGATGCGGCGCAGCCAACGGTCGATCTCGTCGTCTACGTCCGTGCTAGGCACGCGAGCGAACGCCGCCGCGAACTCCTCGAGAAACGTCTCGAATGCGTCGTCGACGCTGGTCGAGGATTCCACCGCGAGTAGGGAAGCGGACCTGTCGTTCATGAACCGTCGCAGGGTGGGCCCGACAAGAGCGCTAGTCAGTTTAGCATCCGACGATGAGCGCTGACATAGCGGCCGCACGGGTCGGCGCGGCGCTGATTTCCGTGCTGCTGTTTTCCATCATTGCCGGCGCGCTGCTATCGCGGAGCGCCGCGGCGCGCGAGCTAAAGCGCGGCGAGCGCGCGACGAGAATCGGAGACCCACCCGAAGATCCCGCCCTGCGCCTTGATCATCTCCAGAGCGACGCGCTGGAACTCCGGGAAGTACGAGCCTACGCAATCGGCGAGCACGATGCATTCGTAGCCGCGGTCGTTGGCCTCGCGCACGGTCGTGTGCACGCACACCTCCGTCGTCACGCCGCACACGATGAGCGACTTGATGCCGCGGTTGTGTAGCGCGTGCTCGAGGTGTGTCGCGAAGAACGCGCCCTTGCCCGGCTTGTCGATCACGACCTCGCCCGCGATCGGATAGAGCTCCGGCACGATGTCGTGGCCGTGCTCGCCGCGCACGAGGATGCGGCCCATGGGACCGGCATCGCCGATGCGCTTGGCGCCGCGGCCGCGCTCGATCTTGCTCGGCGGGCAATCGGCGAGGTCGGCGGCGTGCCCCTCGCGCGTGTGGATCACCATCATGCCGAGGCGGCGCGCGGCCTCGAGCACGCGCCGGCAGGGCTCGATCACCGAGAGCAACGGCGTGACGTCGTTGCCGAGCGCCTCGCCGAAGCCGCCGGGCTGCACGAAGTCGCGCTGCATGTCGATGATGACGAGCGCGGTGCTCGCCGGGTCGAATTCGAACTCGTACGGCTCGGCGTGGATGGTCTTGCGGCTCACTGGACTACCCCGGCTTGAGTTGCCCCAGCCATTCTAGCGATGGACGCGCCGATCGCCTACTTTCAGCGATCCGGATCATTGCGACGCGCTCGGGTTTGGTGCACCGTCCCA
>Ga0335083_10002072_pt1 | contig 26884 bp, 25 predicted proteins | sample Lox_Sample_42_FD_206716 | JGI IMG/M metagenome (GOLD analysis project Ga0335083, IMG submission 206716) | Soil microbial communities from Loxahatchee National Wildlife Refuge, Florida, United States - Lox_Sample_4.2 | ecosystem: Environmental > Terrestrial > Soil > Wetlands | place: USA...
GTGGGGCTTTTGCGGGAGGCCAAAGGCGAATCGATTACGGTCGCCTTTTACGATCGTGACAGTGAAACGCTGGTGTTTCCCCGTTCAGCAATGCTCGCGGCCACCGACGACATCCTTACGGACAATGGCGTTCGCAGTCAGGGTTCGGCGGATACCCTGGCCATCTGGAACGCCAAGGCTTCCCCATAAGACGCCCGCCGGCAAACGTGAGTTTTACGTTTCGACCGGCGATTCAGACAGTCGGGCAGGTTTGTCAAATTGGCCTGAGGACACCGGATGAAAACAGACCATACAGGCAAGAAAGTCTGGGCCTTTCCCAGGAGATTTCTTGAGCATCGTTCACTTCCGATGTTCCTCGCCATCGGGGCCATGCTGGTGATGTTGCCCGCTTTGAAGACCGGCTTGGTGGCAGACGACCTGATGCAGCGCTCAGTCGAACTCCGGCCCAGCCAGTTGCCGCTGCGAATGCATGAGACGGGCAACCCCGCGGATTCCGGCAGTTTCTCGACGGTTATTTGTGAACTTTTCGGCCTCAGCCGGGATCAACAATGCCTGGCTTTGATGAAGAACTACGGCACGCTGCCGTGGTGGACGCCGGTCGATTTACATTTGAGTCTTTGTCGTCCAGTCGCCGCGTTCACGCATTGGCTCGATTACCGGCTCTTTCCCGATTCGCCCGCACTGATGCACGCTCATAACATCGCGTGGTTCGCTGTCACCGTTTTTCTCCTCACGATTGTCTATCGGAAGCTGATGGGGGTTGCGTGGCCCGCCGGACTGGCGGCGCTTTTGTTCCTGCTGGATGGCTACACCTACTTCCCGGTGATGTTCGTCGCCAACCGGGGCTTCATCATGGCGCTTTTCTTTGGCCTGCTGTGCCTTTACGAACATCATCAGTGGCGATCTGCCAGGTCCCGTTCTGCAATGGTCCTGTCGGCGTTATTCCTGGCACTTTCCCTATTCTCGGAGGAAGGCGGAGCTTCAATATTTGCCTTCATTCTCGCTTATGCCCTGGTCCTCGAGCCGGGTTCCTTTCGAAGCCGGGCGGTGACCGTCTTGCCTGCGCTTCTGGTCCTCATTGTATGGAGGACCGTCTACATTCTCTCCGGCTACGGTTTGTCCCATGAGGGTCCTTTTTACATTGACCCTCTGAACCAGCCGTTTCGATTTGTGCAGGAATTGTTTCCCCGGATGGTGGTTGTGCTCGGAGGCCAGCTTACCGGCGTGCCGCCGGAACTTTTGTTTGTGATCAAGCCTTCGCTGCATCCGATGATCATTGCGCTTTATGGCGCGTTCGCGGTGGCCGCTTTGGTGATTATGCTCCCCTGGGCGCGCCGTGACAAAATGGCCGCATTCTGGTTCACCGCCATGCTGCTGGCCGCCATCCCCGAATCATCGCTGGTGCCTTTGTCCAAAAACTTTGGTTTTGTGGCCGTGGGAGTTTATGGATTGATCGCCAGTTTCATTGCCGCCCTGCTCACCCGTCCATTGCCGGAAGGATTGGCTTACCGGATCCCGGCATGGATTGCCTGCGGGCTGCTGCTTTTGGCACATGTTCCGGGGGCCATCGTCGAAAGAGTCATAACGGTTAAAACCACTTCTTTTCTTTTTGCTCAGGTAAGCCAGTGCCCTCGTGATTGGCCAGGCATCGAGAACGAAAATGTGATCGTCATAAACTACCCCTGTCCACTCGTGTCGGCCTATGTGCCTTCTTACAAGGCGTATTTCCACCAGCGGCTGCCGCGCACCGTGCGGGCACTGGTGCCGGCTTGCACCAGCTTTCATGTCCAGCGGACCGATGACAAAACCCTTGTAATTCGATCCCAGGGGTCGGACATTTTTTCGTGTGATGACGTCGGCCCCATCCATGCCGCCTATGCCTTCAGCACTTGCAACTTGCTCCTGGGCGCACCCCATTGCAAAAAGGGCGACCGGATTGACCTCAACGGTCTCACGGTGGAAGTCCTGGAATCGGATGCGGCGGGTTTGCCTTCCTGTGTTGCTTTCCGGTTCAACACCTCGCTGGATTCGCCCGATTTCCGCTGGCTTTGGTTCGACTGGCGGACACTTTCCGCTCCTGCCTTTAAAATGCCGGCCATCGGACAGAGCGTCACGCTATCCGGCCCGCAAAAGAATTAATCGGGTTAGCCGGATTCAATTTCGGCGTGCGGCAAATCCCGATTGCCCATATCTTCACGCCGCTCTTATGGCCATGGTAAAACCCTTTGCCGCGGTGCGGCCCCGACCGGAACTCGCTCCGCGAATCTGCGAACTGCCCTACGACGTGATGTCGTCGGATGAGGCGCGCGCGATCGCCGCCGGCAATCCGCTCAGTTTTTTGCACGTCAGCAAACCGGAGATTGATCTGCCGTTGGAAGCAGATGTGCATGCGCCGGAAGTCTATACCCGGGGACATGAACACTTCCAGAAACTCATCCGCGACGGCGCGCTCCAACCGGATACGCAGCCGTGCTTTTATCTGTACCGGCAGATCATGGGTTCGCATGCCCAAACCGGCCTCGTCGCTGTCGCCAGTTGCGAGGAATATCAGCGCGGCATCATCCGGAAGCACGAGCAGACCCGCGTGGACAAGGAGAACGACCGCGTGCGGCACATCGAAACGCTGAACGCGCAAACCAGCCCGGTATTCCTGACCTATCCCGCCGTCCACACTCTGGACGCTTTCATCGCGGAAAGGGCCTCCGGCAAGCCGGAGATTGATTTTACCGCCGGGGACGGGGTGCGGCATGTGTCCTGGACCATCCGGGAGCCGCACGATATCAGGTTTGTCGAAAAGCAATTTGCCCGGATTCCTAATCTGTACATCGCCGATGGTCATCATCGCACTGCGGCCGCCGCGCGGGTCTATCAAACGCGCCAGGGCGCGGGTGAAAGTGGGCGGTTCCTCGCGGTGATTTTTCCGCACAATCAGGTGCAAATCCTGCCCTATAACCGTGTGTTGAAAGATTTGAACGGCTGGACGCCAGAACAGATGCTGGAAATTCTCGGCACGATTTTTGCCATTGACCCTCGTGGGGCGGCGGCGCCCGGCCGTCAACACGAACTGGGTCTTTATCTGGCCGGCCGATGGTATACCCTCGCCTTCCGCCGTCAGTTGTTGGAAACGCACGAAGCCCCGGAGTTGCTCGACGTGGACTTGCTGCAAAAAAAGGTCCTCGAACCGGTTTTTGGCATCGAGGATCCGCGCACGAATCAGCGCATCCAGTTCGTCGGCGGCATCCGCGGCACGGCGGAGCTGGAAAAGCTGGTGGGCAGCGGTGAATTTGCCTGTGCCTTTTCAATGTTTCCGCAGGGTGTCGAGACGTTGATGGCCATCAGCGATGCGGGCGGGGTCATGCCGCCCAAAAGCACGTGGTTCGAGCCCAAACTCCGCGACGGAATGTTCTGCCACCTGATCTAGGATTTACAATTTGCGATTTACGAAGTCGCTGGGGTTTCGGGACAGGCGTGTAAATCGTAAATCGTTATTCGTAAATTCTTTCGTGTCATTACGTGGGTTTCGTGGTTAATAATCCGCCTGTGCCGCCGAACCGCCTGCAACGCAGCCTGCGCGCCACCTTCGCGGGTATGGCCGTGAACTTCGTGTTCTCAGGCGTAAAACTGGTTGCGGGCATTGTGGGCCATTCGCACGCGCTTATCGCCGATGCGGTTGAATCCTTTGCGGACGTATTCAGTTCGCTCGTCGTCTGGCGCGGCGTCGTCGTGGCAGCCGCGCCGGCGGATGAGGATCATCCGTATGGCCATGGCAAGGCCGAACCCATTGCCTCCGCCATCGTGGCCGCCATGTTGCTGGGGGCGGCGCTGTGGATCACCATCACGGCGTTCGGCGAAATTCTGAAGCCGCATCTGGCGCCCGCGCCGTTCACGCTCATCGTGTTGGTGGCGGTGGTGGCCGTGAAGGAAGGCCTGTTCCGGTTCGTTTCGCGCGAAGGCCAGGCCGTGGACAGCTCGGCCGTTAAAACCGACGCCTGGCATCATCGTAGCGATGCCATTACGTCCGTGGCTGCCGGCATCGGCATCAGTGTGTCGCTCATCGGCGGCAAGGGATTTGAGGCAGCGGATGATGTGGCGGCGATTGCGGCGGCGTGCGTCATCGCCTGGAATGGCTGGCATTTGCTCCGTCCGGCGCTCAACGAACTCATGGACACCGCGCCCGGCCCGGAAGTGATTGACCGGATCCGGCAGATTGCAACCTCCACGCCCGGTGTGGACCACGTTGAAAAATGCTTTGCGCGCAAGGTGGGTTATCAATATTTCGTGGACATGCATGTGGAGGTGGACCCGCAGATGACCGTGCTGCGTTCGCATGAAATTGCCCACGACGTGAAGGACAAGGTTCGCGCCGCCGTCCCCGCCGTCAGCGATGTGCTGGTCCATATCGAGCCGCTCGGCATCGCGGCGCATTCGCGGGGAATTCCAAACCCGTCAGATGAAAGTACGGCCTCAACACCGGGGCATACTCCGGCAAAATAATCTGTTCCTATCCCCCCGGCGGCGGACATTTATAGGCAAATGCCTGAATCGGACGACAACGCGCCCATCGAATTGCTCATGGTCGAAAAGGCAAATTAATACTGGACAAACCGTGCTTTAAGGTGTGCTATTGAGGCGGATACCATGAATCGCCAGTCCAATTCTCTGTTTTTCTTGTCACCTTCCGGGCCAAACCGGGGACAGGTATGAGAGCAAGGACATAATGAATCCAAAACCATTATTCCTGACCTCCGGTTCATGAATGTTTTGATGAATCCGGGAATCGATTTAAAATATGCAAATGATGTGCAACCTTTGGCCGGTTTTTCCTCTGTAAATGGTGATTCGATGAATCGCAGAACGAATTATTAATCCTATGAAAAAACTAGTGGTCCTTCTCGCCCTCGGGGCCGTGGTCGGCGCCCTGGGTTTGACCGGCTGTTCCAAACCTAAAAAAACGGCGGCCTCATCCGGGAGCGGCCCCGATGCCACCGCCGCTTCCGTTGCACCCGATAGTCCGGTGGACATGAAGATCAAATGGACGCCCGGCCGGAAATATCCCATGCGCATTGAACTGGCGCAATCCACCAAAACGGACGTGCCCAACCAGCCTCAGCCCGTGGTGCAGGAAATGAAACTTACCCAGGGTATTGAATTCACGGCGGTCAAGGAACTGGCTGGCGGTGGCCAGCAGCTGGAAATGAAATTCGAGACCGAAACGATGACTGTCTCCCAGAACGGCACCAGCGTGTTGAGTTTCGATTCCCTGCAGAGTCCGGCCCAGGACGCCAACAATCCGGCGGCCCCGATACTGCGCGCAATGACTGGCGCGCGCCTTCAGTATTTTATCGATGCGAACGGCAAAGTGGAAAGAATGGAAGGCGTGGACGAATTGAAGAAACGCATAGCTGCGACTGGACAGCCGCAGACCCAGGGGGCGTTCCAGCAAATGTTCAGCGAGGACACGCTCAAGCGGTATGGTTCCCTGGCCGAAGCCCTGCCGGGCCATCCGGTAAGCCCCGGCGACAGCTGGCCGTTCAAGGAGGATGTGTCCGCCTCCATCGGGGTGGTGACGGTGGACTTGAAATATACCTTCAAGAATTGGGAACAGCATGGCGACCGTCAATGTGCGCACGTGGAGGCGGCGGGCGATATTACTACCAAATCCATTTCCACGGCCAACGGCATGGTGGTTGAAATCAAAAAAGGCAAAATCACCGGCGAATTCTGGTATGACCCGGGACTCGGCATGATCGTGGAGGCGGATAACGACCAGGAATTGCCGCTTAAAATCACAACCCGGGCGCAAACCATGACGTCACAATTCAACCAGACAGTCCGGATGGCACTCGTGGATGCCCCGTGAGGCCGGATGCAGGAACCGGTTGACAAACCATTATGAAATGGGTTGGCAGCAATGGCATTACCGGGGGACGGAATGCCCGATCGGCATTTACGTTGATCGAATTGCTGACGGTCATTGCCGTCATTGCGCTTCTGGCGGCCCTGTTGTTGCCGGCGCTGTCGTTGGCCAGGGAAAACGCCAAACGCACCTTCTGCCTGAATAATCTAAGGCAACTGGACCTGGCCTGGCAGATGTACGCCGACGCCAACCGCGGCGTGCTGGCACTGAACGACTGGTATTTTCGCTCGGCGAACGTTCCTGAAAGCCCGACCAATTCCTGGGTCGTGGGGAACGCGGGCCTGGACACAAACCCGGCCACCATCACCAGTGGTACGATATATCCGTACATCAAAGATCTGCGCGTTTACCGTTGTCCCGCGGACCGGAGCCTGGTTTTGGGCACGAGCATCCCGATTCTGCGCACTTATTCGCTGAGTTGCTTCATGGGTGGACCGCCGCAGGACACGACCGATTACGGCATCAAACCATTGACCCAGAACAGCCAGATCCGGACTCCGTCCAAATTGCTCACGTTTTTGGAGGAAGACGATGCGACGATTGACGACGGGCATTTTCTATACTCACCCACGGTCAATAACTGGTACAATATTCCGTCGTGGCTGCATCAGAACGGCGTGACGCTGGCGTTCGCCGACGGCCACCAGGAATACTGGCGATGGCAGAGTGCGCGTCCCACGACCACTTTCTTCACGTCCGGCAGCGCGTTGACCGATCCCCGGGCGTTGCAGGATGTCGCGCGGATGCAACAGACGGCGCCCGCGGCCCCGAATTGATTGTTGCGGTAATTAGGTTTCCCGTTCGTGTTTGTGTGGGACGAGGCGGCTGACGAGCCGCCCGCTTGGCTTTGAGCTGGATCCGGCTCGCGGGGACGCTCGCCCCACCACCCGAACACCCGCCATTTCCCCTTTGCGTTTTACGCGTACTGGCGGGATAATATCCGCTCATGAAAATCGTTCTGGCATATTCGGGCGGCCTCGATACCTCGGTCCTGTTGTCGTGGCTCAAGGAAACCTATGACGCCGAGATAATCGCCTTTTGCGCGAACATCGGGCAGGCGGAGGAATTGCGCGGCCTCGAGGCGAAAGCGAAGAAAACCGGCGCGTCCAAAATTTACATCGCGGATCTGCAGGAGGAATTCGCGCGCGACTTCATCTATCCGATGATCCAGGCGGGCGCGATTTACGAAGGCCAGTATTTTCTCGGCACCAGCATCGCCCGGCCACTCATCGCCAAGGGCATGATCGCCGTGGCCAAAAAGGAAAAGGCCGACGCCATCGCCCACGGCGCCACCGGCAAGGGCAACGACCAGGTGCGGTTCGAACTCACCGCCGCCACGCTCGCGCCGGAGCTGCAGGTGATCGCACCTTGGCGGGACGCGCGGTATCGCAGCGAATTTCCCGGCCGGCAGGAGATGATTGATTACTGTGCCCGGCACCGGATTCCCGTCCAGGCCAGCGCGAAGAAACCGTTCTCGAGCGACCGTAACCTGCTGCACATTTCCTACGAGGCGGGCATCCTCGAAGATCCGTGGATGGACGCGAGTGACAAAAAATATCGCGGGTCGTTCACCACGCTTTCGGTATTCCCCGAAGACGCGCCGAACAAACCGGAATTTGTCCTGCTGGATTTCAAGAAAGGCAATTGCGTGGCCGTGAACGGCAAAAAACTGTCTCCGCTGGGCGTGATGCAGGTGCTGAACAAGATTGGCGGCAAACACGGTGTGGGCCGGGTGGACATGGTGGAAAACCGGTATGTGGGCATGAAATCGCGTGGCGTCTATGAAACGCCCGGCGGCGCGATTCTGCACTTTGCGCACCGGCAGATGGAAAGCCTTACGATGGACCGGGAAGTCATGCATTTGCGGGACTCGCTGATTCCGCGGTACGCGGAGCTGGTGTATTACGGCTACTGGTTCGCGCCCGAGCGGCTGGCGTTGCAAGCCCTGGTGACCGAGAGCCAGCAGAACGTGACCGGGACAGTGCGGGTGAAGCTGTACAAGGGCAACATCATGGTGGCCGGCCGCAAAAGCCCGGTGAGCCTGTACAATCCGCACATCGCCACGATGGAAGCCGATCCCACGAAGGCGTACAACCAGGACGACGCGACCGGCTTCATCCGGCTCAACGCCCTGCGGTTGAAGGTGGCGGCCAAAGTCCAAAAGACAAAATGAATTGGCGCGCGAAGTGCATCCCGCTTTGCGGGATCGTGGTGCAAGTACATCAAGGTAAAAAGTGTTGCAGGACCGGATACAAAATCCAAGTTCCGTAGATCGCACTGTAATCGAAGCTAAAATTGCAGAAGGATATCGTGTCATTCTGCAATTTGATAGATCTCCCTATTCACCAGAGCTCTTAAACAAAATAAATAATCTCTGTGGCGAGCTCGGTGAAAAGTTGGAAGTCCGCTTTTATGGGCATTACAGAACTTCTTTCGACGCATCAGTTCTGAATAATTTGCCGGAAGTTCAATCACTATCAATTGATTGTCTGTTTGATGTTTCTAACCTAGGAGCCCTTGGCGCTTTGAAAAATCTGCACTGTTTATCTCTCGGGATCTACAACCTAGTGGACCCGAACATTTTGCATTCGCTTCAACTGCAAAATCTCAAATCACTGACACTTAGTGAATCGCTCAAAGCCAATTTTGACCTCGCACCACTACAATCGTGCAAAAATTTGAAAGAGCTATTTATTCAGAAACACACCGGGAACATCGATTTATTACCAAGACTTCCGGTGCTTCAATCGCTTGGACTCAGCAGTATCCCCAAAAAACAACGACTTGATTTTGTTTCTAATATCAAGTCATTAAAACGCCTTGTTTTAATTCTTGGAGGCAGGACAAATATCTCTGAAATCCATCACCCGCACCTTGAGGGACTAGAGATTATACGTGTGATGGGTTTTGGTGACGTTGATTCTATCGACGCCATTCCATCATTGCGTTCTTTGAAGATAGAAGACCAAATTCGCCTAAAGTGCATTCGCTTTACTTCGGCGAACAAAAAAATCCAGTCTTTGAGCCTATTTAACTGCAAAGCACTGCAAGCACTGGAGGGTCTTGAAAACTTAACGGAACTAAAATCGATTAGAATCGGCGTGACTGCTTTGAAAGTCGATTCCATCCTTGAACAGAATCTTCCAGGTTCGCTTAAAACCTTTGCGTTTTACACAGGCATAGCAAAAGAGAACGAAAGAATCCGTAAAAAGCTAGAAGCGCGTGGCTATTCTGAGAGCACATTTGATGCAGCATCTTTGTAACTACCCGCCGATACGATTTAGAGCACCTGCCCGCCGGAAGCCTCAATGCGCTGGCCGTTGATCCAGTAACAATCTTCGGACAGCAACGCGTTGACCACACCCGCGATGTCGTCGGCCTGGCCCACGCGGCCCAGCGCGATGTTTCCTTCCATCATTCTCTTGAATTGCGGATTGTTCCGGATGAAACCGCCACGGAAATCCGTTTCCGTCGCGCCCGGCGCCACGACGTTGACGCGAATTTTGCGCGGGCCGAGCTCCTTCGCCATGTAGCGGGTCAAGCCTTCCACGGCGGTCTTGAGCGCAGCGTAGATCGAATAGCCCGGCAGGACAAACCGGGTGGTGCCGGTGGAGATGTTGACGATTTGCCCGCCGTCGTTGATAAGCGGCAGCAGCGTCTGCGAGAGGAAGAAGACGGATTTGAAATGGACGTTGGTCATCTCGTCGAACTGCGCTTCAGTGGTTTCGGCAAAGGGCTGCGACAGGCCGATGCCGGCGTTGTTGATGAGGAAATCAAATTTCGGCGCGCCGAGTTTTTCAAGGGCAGCCTTGGCGACGGCGGCAAAGTTCATGTACGAATCCCGCGCCGACACATCCAGCGGCACAGCCAATGCGCGGGCGCCGGACGCCGCGATTTGTTTTACGACTTCGCCGGCCTCGGCCTGCGACGATTTGTACGTGATGATGGAATCGAGGCCTGACTTGCCCAGGCGCAAAGCGATGGCCTTGCCGATTCCGCGGGATCCTCCGGTGATGATGGCAATTTTGTGGCTCATAAAAATTTCGGAGCTACTCTTCGCATACATCGATTGCAAATTCCAACTGGAATTTTATTTGGCGCTTTTCATCCGTGTTTCATCTGTGTTCCATCTGTGGCTAAAGACATCATGCCTACCGACCTCATCCATCGCATCGGCATCGCCGCGGCCACCGAAAAGATATATCGCGCCATCACGACCGAGGAAGGCATCAAGGCCTGGTGGACCACTGACGTGAAGATGGATGACAAACCCGGCGGCAAGGCCGTCTTTGGTTTCTTTGACCATTCGACCGTTTTTGAGATGAGCATCGAACAATTGACGCCGCCCTCGCTCGTGCGCTGGAAATGCACCGGCGGCAGCGCGCCAGATTGGGTCGGCACGGCGCAGGAATTCGTCCTCGAACCGCAGACCGACGGCGAGGTGCTGCTGAAATTCTGTCACGGCTGCTGGGAACGCGGCGGCGCCCATTGTTACTTCTGCAACACCACCTGGGGCCACCTGCTCGTGTGTCTGAAGGATTACGCCGAGCACGGTGTAATCAATCCCTACTTCACTTGAATTGCCAGTACTCCCGGTGCGCATCTTTGTCCCCATCGTTCCCCTGTTCCCGGCATGATTTTACCGTTTAACGTCGGGCCAACCACGGTGACTGCACGCCAAGGCCGGGTTGAGCGAGCGCGTATTTAAGGAGCGGTTCCGGATTTCCCTGGACGGAAACGAGGACCATTTCCTTGCCGTCAAACACCAGCACGCAGCATTTCAAGCGATGGACAGAGATATTTTTTCCCGGCACATAGACCGCAACCAGGTTATGGCCGTCCATCACCCCCACCGCGCGCTCCCAACCGCGGGTGGTCATGGCCGAGTCGGCGGCAGTGAGCATGGCCGCGCGATCCGGCGGCGGTGTTCCCGAGGCCAACTGATAGACACCCACCTCGGCGGCCCGGACGGATTGAAGGGCGGCCCGCGCCCCGGGGTCCAACCGGGCGCGTGACAACCCGAGGCGGACGGCGCCCAGGGTGAGATGGCCTGCATTCAGTACGATCCGCTGTCGCCACTCAACGCCGCTGGACCTCATCAATCCATTGCGCAACGCCCGGGCATCTGCTCCCAGGTAAAAGAAACTGGCTACGCCTGCACCCAGCAGCAGGAGCAGCAGCGGAGGCGTGGCGAGGAGGCACCAGAGCCAGAGTCGGCGGGACGACCTGCGCGTTGCCGGCGGAGGTGGAGTCGGATTCATGGTGCCGGAGGGAAAGATTTTGAGGAGGGGCAGTGCCGGTCAGGTTGAAAACCGGCACAGCCAGTAACGTTTCCAATCAGTTTTCCTGAGTTTTTTCCTGGGGAGATTCTTCCTTCGGCGCGGCATCTTTGGAAGCCGGACCTTTCAGGGCGGCGCCGATATCCTTGAGCGGTCCAATGTCCAGCTTCTCACCCAAGGCCGCGACCTGTTCGGGCCGGATATCGCCGACGATGTTGATCAGCACCACCTGGTTCCTCCCATCGATCACGGTGATGACGAGTCCGGCCAGGGCCTCGCCGCCGTGCGTTTTGGTGTAAATCCCAACATCCTTGCCGTCCTTTCCCTGCACCGTCACGTTATGATCCCAGCCCCGGGCGTCAAGGTCGTGGCGGATTTGCCGGACGCGTTTTGTCAGCTCGGCGCGGTTATCGTCGGTAAGCCCGACAACGTTCACATGAACGAGTTGCACGCTGTGCAACAGTTTGGCAGTCTCGGGCTGCTGGTTTTCGACCACCTGGGCGGCGAGTGAGAGCAGGTTGCTGTTGATCTGGATTTCCACGAATTGGCCATCGTCGCCAGGCGGGGTGAATTTGCCAAAATCCACCTGGCCCGGAGGCGGACCGGCGAGAACGTTCAAGCTGATGCCAGCCGCGAGGACGGCGATGGCCAAGGGGTAACGGATCGTTGTTTTCATAAATTCATCAATTGTTGGTTCAGGCGTTCTCTTCGGGAAACCGGAGTTTCCGGGATCCGAAAGGTGTTCTACCATTTGCGTCTCTGTGGTTGTACTTAGGAATCCTCCCGGGAAGGTTGCAGAAAATGTTGAAATTATCGGATCAGCGACCACTACCCTGGGTCATCGTCCAAACCAATCATCGACCTGTGACTCCTTCGTGGCAACGCTGGGCTGAATGCCATAACCCCTTTGGGATATTTTTTACCGCTGCTTTTACCTTTGCGCCTTGGCGACCTTGCGTTAACTCCCTGGCATGAACAAAATGCCTGATTTCGTCCCACCGTACCATAGCCTCACAGTTTGAGGTTGACAAGCCTCGTGGTTATAGGTATTATCTGCGTGATGAAGAAAACCAATCCCAGTTTTTTGAACGGTGTTCCGGAATTGCTGGTGCTGCGGCTGCTGGCCCGCCAGGAGATGTACGGCTACCAGATCGTGGAGGAAATCCGGACCCGGACCGGCGAGGCATTGGCTTTTGGTGAAGGCTGCATCTATCCGTACCTACATTACTTGGAGGCGGAAAAGCAGGTCAGCAGCCGGCGACAGGAGGTGGAGGGTCGGAACCGCAATTATTACAAACTCACCGCCCGCGGCCGGAAACGGCTCGACGAGTTGACCTCCGAGTGGAATCGCGTGACCACCGGGGTGGCGCTCCTGATGGAGGAACAACATGCCTGATTTCATTGAACCTTTGCGCCGGCGGCTGGTGGAACTTGGTTGCCCCATGAAACAGGTGCGGCGGTTGGTCCGGGAGGTGGCCGACCATCGCGAAGACCTGAAACAAGCCGCTTTGGCGGAAGGATTGTCTGAAACCGAAGCAGAAGCCCGCGCGAACACATCGCTCGGGGATCCGGTGCTCCTGGCCGAGGACCTCATGGCGTCATTGCGACGATCCACCTGGTGGGGCCGGCATCATGTCGTTGCCTTTGGTCTTCTGCCGCTGCTCGCCTATCCGGTATTGTGGGCATTGCTCTTCACCCTTGAGCTGGCGTTGGAATTCGCGCTGGGCTACAGTTGGGATGCAAAGAAACTCCAGGTTGCGGTTAACAATCCGGTGACATTCCGCCATCTCTCCCTGGCGTTACATTTCATGGATTATGCAGCCATTGCTTCCGTGGCATTACTCTTCGGCCGGCTCGCCCGCCGATCGGCGGTGAAATTCAAATGGACGGTGATTGCCTGCGCCATTTGTTCGGTTTACGGATTGTTCACCTGGGTCAGTTTCGGGATGCACTCTTTGTCGCTGGGGTTTACTGTGAGTGCCTCCTTGGTTCCGCAGTGGACTCGAGCAGCAATTCCGCATCTGGTGGCTGGTGCAATATATATTCTCCAACGCCGGACCATTCGCCGTTTCCGCGAGCAGGTTGCGGGTTAATTTCCCGTCAGCGTGCCGCCCTGGAGCAGATTATCCAGCGGTCCTTTGACGGCTTCGGCCCAGATTTCGTAACCCTTGGTCGTCGGATGCAATCCGTCGCTCATGATGTCCCTGGGTATGGTCCCATCCGGACTCAAAAATTTGGGGCCGATGTCCAGGTAGAACACGTGTTTGCCGTCGTTGAGCCCGGAAATAATCGCGTTGATAGCGGTGATTTCAGTCCGAAACTGGCTTTTTGGCCCGCTTCGCGGGAAAATACCAAGCAGAAGGATTTTGGCGTCGGGAAAATCTTTGCGCAATTCCTGAACGACGGCGGCAACGCCTTCGGCGATTTGGGGCGCGGTATTGCGTCGCGTGTTATTGGTCCCGATCATGAGCATAATGACCTTGGGTTGGTAGCCCTCCCCTTCGCCATTTTGCAGTCGCCACAGGACGCCTTGTGTGGTGTCGCCGGCAATGCCGAAATTGGCGACCTTCATCGAGCCAAAATATTTGTCAAAAACCGGTTTGCCGGTGTAAGCACCGTTCGGGCCATGTGGAAAATTATTCGTCCAACCCGGGTTCCGCCACCAGTCGGTGATGGAATCGCCCATGAATAAAACGTCGATGTCACCCTTTTTGGCGATTTCGACGAAGTCCTTGTGCCGGGGCATGAAACCCGGATTGAGCTTCGGAATGACGGCCGTGTTTGTGATCTGATCGGCCGGCGTGACGGCGGCGGCATTGGTGGAGTCGGCCGCGCGGGTTACCAGACAAGGCATCAGGCCGGCCAGGCCTATCGCACCGATCAAAATCGTGCGACGGAAGTGTGTAAATGATTTCATGCCGGCATTTTGAATCGGTGGGGAATTAATTCAAGTTTTGACTTTCCCGGCCAGCCACAGTCCATCGTGTGTCAGGCGCGGCGGGCAAGGTGGTCATTGCCTGGCTGAGACAAGAGAGTTACTCTCGCTCGAATCCAAGCAACCCATGTCCAAATTGAACTTCACGCTGCTGTCGCTCGTCGGGGTCCTGCTTTCACTCGCGCCGGTTTGCCCGGGTCAACCCTCGGTTTCAGCCTCGACCGGACTGGACATCTATGACGGGTTTGAAACGGCCAGCCTTAGCGGGCTTTGGGAAACGGAGAGATTCGAACCCGGTGCGGTGACGATGCAGACGAACATTGTCCGGGCCGGCCACGGCGCGGCCCAAATAGTTGTTCACGCCGAAGATAAATTTGAAGCCGGCCTTAAAGGCGATGGGGGTAGCGAGCGGGACGAGTTGCTGGAAGCCAGAAAACTGACCGCGAAGGAAGGTTTCAATTACGAGCAGTCCTTCAGCATGTTCTTTCCGACGAATTTTCCCATCGTGCCGACGCGGTTGGTCATTGCGCAATGGAAGCAGTATTGCGGCGGCAACGACAATTGCTCGGATGACAGCCCGGTGCTGGCCATTCGTTATATTTCCGGCACGCTCAAAATCACGCAAAACATCAATAGCAAACACGAAACGGTCCTTTATCAGGAGAAGGGAGAGTTGCGAGGCCGGTGGCTGGACTTCAAATTCCAGGTCCGGTTTTCGCCGGGTGAAAGCGGACGGGTCAAGGCGTGGCTCGACGGCAAACCACTTGTAGATTACAACGGCGTCACCGCCAATCCGGAAGACGCCGCCACCGGATATCCCAGCCCCAGCCGCTTTTATTTCAAGATGGGGCTGTACCGCAATGTAATGCCCGAGCCGATGACGGTTTACATTGATGAGTACCGGAAAAGAGAATTGCCGGAAGGCGCGCTTTGACCGGCCTGACCGAATCCATCGCCGAAGGCAGAATCAAACCCGGATGAAACCCACGAGGAAAGGAAACCATCTTTTGAAAACGCGGGTGACCATCCGGCCACCGACCCTTCGGGACTGGCCGGCGTTTCAGGTGGCGGTCGGGCGGAGTCATGCCCTTCATCGTTCGTGGGTTGCGCCGCCCAAGACGCGTAAAGCTTTTGAAGCTTACGTCCGGCGCACGGCTTCAGATTCGTGCCGTGGATTTCTGGTGGTGCTGCGGCGGTCGGGCGAAATTGTCGGCGTCATCAACCTGGGCAGCATTACTCGCGGAATGCTGCAAGGGGCGTACGTGGGCTATTACGCCTTTGCCCGCCATGACGGGAAAGGACTGATGCGCGAGGGCATGCAGTTGGTTCTGAAACACGCCTTTCAGAAGCTCAAACTCCACCGACTGGAGGCCAATATTCAACCGAAAAACCGTGCCTCGATCCGGTTCGCGCGGAGTTGCGGGTTTGTGCGGGAAGGATTCTCCCGTCGCTATCTGAAAGTCGCTGGAAAATGGAAGGACCATGAACGCTGGGCCGTCCTGGCCGAAGACCTGACACGCAAAACCCGTCGGATTCCGTAAATTCGCTTTACTTTGATTTTTTCCGCCGCGACCCTGCGCCCGTTAACATCTCCAGACTGATATGAAATCCTGGCGCACCATGGTTTTTTCCGCCGTTGCGTTGATCACGGTTGCTCCGGTCGTTCGTGCTGCGCCCACCGCCTTTCCGGCCGTGAACGATTTGCCCATCCGCAAGGAAATGCCGGATGCCCTGACGATGGACGACGGCACGAAGGTGACGACGGCCGCGCAATGGCGCCAGCGGCGCGAGGAGATGAAGGCGATTCTGGAGCATTACGAACTCGGCCACGCCCCGCCGCCGCCCGGTAACGTGAGCGGGCAGGACCTCAAATCCGGCCTCCTGCTCAATGGGACGGTGAACTACCGGCTGGTGCATCTGAACTTCGGGCCGGCGGGAAATCCGGGATTTGACATCGCGATTTTCACGCCGGCGACAGGCGCCGGTCCGTTCCCCACCATCATCAATCCGTCGTTCTTCAACACGCCGGGTGTTGCCGTTACGAACCCATTACCGGCTCCAGCCGCCACGGCGACGAATTTACAGGCGCGCCTGCGATTCCTTTTCAATTCTCCCGTCACGCCGGAACGCGGGGCCGAAGGTTTCAGCAACCAGTTGGCTCGCGGTTACGCAATCGTGACATATCGCTACACGCAGTGCGGTGCGGACAACGCCGATTTCCGCAGTTCATCCTTTTACCCCGCGTATCCGGGTTATGATTGGGGGGTGCTGCTCGGCTGGGCCTGGGGCCTGTCGCGCGTGGTGGATTACCTGGAGACGCAACCGTTCGCGGACACGAATCAGCTCATCGCGCTGGGCCATTCGCGGCTGGGCAAACTGGTGATGGTGGCCACGGCTTTCGACGATCGCATCGCGCTCGGCGCGCCCGCCGGGTCGAGCGGCGCCGGCACCGGCGCCTACCGGTTCTGCGGCCCGGGCCGCGGCGGCAAGGAAGGCATCGAGGACATGACGCGGAAATTTCCGTATTACTTTGTGCCGCGGCTCAAGGAATTCACCGGGCAAATGGACAAACTGCCGTTCGAAGCGTACTGGTACATCGCCCTGACCGCGCCGCGTCCATGGATTTCGGTGGAAGGCACGGACGACCAGAACTGTGTTCCCAATGCGGTGAGGCAATCCGTGCTGGCGGCCCGACCGGTGTACGTGTTTTTGGGCGTAAATCCGGACCGGGTGGGTGTGAGTTACCAGCCGCACCGGCACGCGTTGACGGCGGGCGATTGGACGGCGGCGCTGGATTTTACCGACCAACAGTTGCGCGGGATTGATCATCATCGGCAGTTCGACCAATTCCCGCCGCAAACATCCGGCGCCTCCCCAACAAACACACTCGTAACACCATGAAACAAATCCGGCTCGTTGCGCTTTTCCTCCTCCTGATCGGGTATCCGGAGTACACCGCGGTGCGGGCGGCGACACTCGATGTCCACGCCTTCGGTGCGACCGGCGACGGCACGACGAAGGACACCGCGGCGTTTCAGCAGGCGCTGAATGCCTGTGCCACTGCGGGCGGTGGCGAAGTCGTCGTGCCCGCCGGAAATTATCTCATCGGCAGCATCGAGCTGAAATCGCACACGACCCTGTTGCTGAGTTCGGGCGCGCATCTGTTGGGTAGCCCCGATCTGGCGGATTATCCAGTGATGAAAGTCCGTTGGGAGGGGAAATGGATTGATGGCCATCGTGCGCTGATTTTCGCCCATGATGCCGACCACATTGCCATTATCGGGCCGGGAAAAATTTCCGGCAACCCGGCGCTGGGCGGACGGGAAATGCCGCGCCGCCCCGTCGTCATCGAGCCGATTAATTGCACCAACGTTCAGTTCAAAGGTTTTACCACGGAACATCATAGCATGTGGTCCATCCATCCGACCTGCTGCGAAAACGTTGCCGTCGAAAATCTCACCATCCGCAGCACGGGCGGCAATGGCGACGGCATCGACGTGGATTCGTGTCAACACGTCCGGATTGAAGCTTGCGACATCGCGACCGGCGACGACTGCATCGCCCTCAAATCCGGGCGCGGCCTGGAAGGCTACCGCATCGCCCGGCCAACCGAGGATGTCTTGATTTCACATTGCACCCTGGCCGACAGCCTTTTTGCGTGCATCGGCATCGGGAGCGAAACCTCCGGCGGCATCCGGGACGTGCGGATTGAAGACTGCAAATTCACGCGGGCGAGAACCTACGCCATATACATTAAAAGCAGGCCTGGCCGCGGCGCTTTCATTGAAGACATTTCCGCGACCCATCTGGATGTGGCCACCGCGCCCGGCGGTTTTCTGCGCGTGAACCTTTTGAGCAGCGGCATACAAGATCCCGAACCGGTCCCCGGTGACGAGGGAATTCCGGTTGCGAAGAATTACCGTTTCGATGATGTAAAGGCAAACTGTGGTACGCTGGTGGATGCCGCTTCGATTTCGCCGGCAAAACCGTTGGATGGATTTTCCTTGATGAACCTCAGCGGCACCTGCCGGAAGGGCATCGCGCTCGCCAATATGACCCATGTGGAATTGCGCAACATCCACGTCACCGGTTACACCGGTTCCTTTCTCACGCAGACCAACCTCCAGGACCTCAAACTGGAGGACATCCCAAAGTGATGGTCCGATGCAACTGAACTTTCGGCGGGCAACGTTGGAGGATTGCGCCCGGCTCGCGGAGTTGAATCATCAGTTGATTCATGACGAGGGGCATCGGAATCCGATGACGGTCCCCGAACTGGAGCAGCGGATGAAAAGCTGGCTGGCCTCCGCCTACACGGCGGTGATTTTTGAGGACGGCGGGGCGGTGGTCGCTTACGCCTTGTGCTGCGAGCAGCCGGAGGAGGTTTATTTGCGACAACTGTTTGTGGTGCGCCACCGGCGCCGGCAAGGCCTGGGCCGCCAGGCCGTGGAAATTCTACGCTCTCAGATCTGGCCGAAGCACAAACGGTTGACGGTTGGCGTTCTGGTTCAGAACACGGCCGCCGTCGCCTTCTGGCGGGCGATGGGTTACCAGGATTATTCTTTGACCCTCGAAATTTTGCCGGCCGAAATCGCAGACGATGATTCCCCATGACCATTCAACCGGTCGTTATTTCGTTCCGACCGAAGACACGCTTCGCAGGATGGAGAATGTTATGATTTGCATGGACAATGCTCCAAAGCGTCTTTTCGGGCTTGAAGTAATGCGTATTTAAATGGAAACATTATCTAATATATGAGACCCGAGCAGTGGGAGATTTTCAAGAAAGCCGCGCGTTTGGAGAAACTCGACAAGGTCCCGATGGCCATGATTATTGATAGTCCGTGGATACCGGGCTATCTCGGCGTGAAACACATGGATTATTTCCTCGACCCGGAATTGTGGTTCCAATCCAATCTGAAGATCCACAAGGAATTCCCGGAGATCATTTTCGTGCCGTCGTGGTGGATGGAGTACGGCATGGCGGCTGAACCCTCCGCGCTGGGCGCGAAAATCAAGTTCTGGCAGGACAACACGCCCAGCGAGTACCACACCCTTTATCATATCGAAGACCTGGCAAACTGGCCCGACTACGAGGTGGAAAACGACGCGTTCATGGCGATGACCCTCCATCGCATCCGGATGCACCGGCAGCGAATCCTGGACACCGGCGAAATCCTGCCGCTGGTCACATCGCGCGGGCCGATGTGCACGGCGGGTTTCGTGCGCAGCACGACGGATTTCATGATCGACCTGGTGGAAAAACCCGAATGGGCGCACAAGCTGCTCGACCGGTGCACGAACCTGATCATCGACTGGCTCAAGGCCCAGCACAAGGCGATGGGCAACACCGTCGAGGGCATTTTCATCCTGGACGACATCGTCGGCTTTGTGAATGAGGAGCATTACCGGGAATTTGCGCATCCGTATCTGAAGAAAATCTGCGACGCGTTCCCGAAGGATTGGGTGAAGATTTATCACAACGACGCCGAGGTTCAGGCGTGCCTTGATTACCTGCCGGATTGCGGGTTCAACGTGTTGAACTGGGGCAAGCAGACGGACATTGCCGAGGTCAAGGAGCGCGTCGGCGACCGGATGTGCCTGATGGGCAACGTCAACCCGCTGGAAGTCGGCGTGCGTGGCACGCCCGAAGAGGTGCGCGAAGCCACGCTGGATGTACTCGAAAAAAGCGGCGGCCGGGGAATCATCCTTTCCGTCGGCGGCGGCACCAGTCCGGGCATGCCGAAGCAAAACATTGAAGCCATGTTGCAGGCGCTGGGAGAGTTCAATTCCCGACACGCCGCGGCGTGAGGGGACACCCGGACACGAGGAGAAAAATCACATGCCGGATTATGCGTTGATGAACCAATGCCTTTACGAGGGCAAGGCCAGGGAGGTCGAGCAAATGACCCGGGACGCCCTCGCCGAAGGCCGGACTGTTCAGGAAGTTTTGTCCGAAGGGCTCATCGCCGGAATGAGCGTCGTCGGCGAGGATTTCAAATACAACATCCTCTATGTGCCGGAAGTGCTCATTGCCGCGCGGGCGATGAAGGCCGGCATGGGGGTGTTAAAACCGCTGCTGTCCGCGCATGATTCGGGCGTGCAACCGGCGGGCGTCCTGTTGATGGGCACCGTGCGCGGTGATTTGCATGACATCGGAAAAAACCTGGTGTGCATGATGGCCGAAGGCGCGGGGTTTGAAGTTCACGACATCGGCGTGGACCAGAGCATCGAGAAATTTCTGGCTGCGACGGAGCAATTCAAGCCGGGCATCATTGGCATGAGTGCGCTGCTCACCACGACCATGACCTACATGAAGACCGTGATTGACGGTTACAAGGAGCGCGGCCTCAACCACATCAAATTTGCCATCGGCGGCGCGCCCATCAGCCAGATGTATGCCGATGAAATCGGGGCCGACGGCTACGGGGCGGATGCCTCGAGCGCGGTGGATTTGTTTCTCTATTTCATGGGCAAGGGCGCCGCGCCCACGGCGAAATCAAAAATTGAGACCATCGCCGAGGTCAAAGCCGAGCGCGAACAGTCGCGGGCGGCGGCGCGGGCGGCGGGCGCCAAATCGAAGTTTCAAATCCTCTACTGGCAGGACATTCCCTCGCAGATCAAGGCCTGGGACGATTTCAACGAGATCAAAATTGAACTGCCGCAAAGGTTTGCCGTGCGCATTGATTCGCTGGCGCAAGCCCAGGGCTTGACCAGCACGGACGATTTTCTGTCGCAATGGAAATGGAGCGACGAACAGGAGCGCGATGGCGCGGCGGAGGACGTCGCCCAGGCCATCAGGTTCGAACTGGAAGCGAAATTTCCCTGATTAAACGAGGGGTTATGCTGGCGGGGCGATGCAAACACTGCGCGAAAAATTATTTGAAACTTCCCGTTTCCTTATCGGGACGGAACTGGTGTCGGTGCGCGGCTCGATGGCCGGGAGCAGCGCGATAAAAGCCCGCGCCTTCGCCAACGAACTCGTCGCGTCGTCCGAGATCGACTGGATTTCCATCACCGACAACGCCGGTGGTAATCCCCAACTTGCGCCACTGGCCCTGGGCCGGCCGGTTCTTTATGCCGGCAAGGAAGTGGTGATTCACCTCACCTGCAAGGACCTGAACCGGAACGGCCTCGAGAGCGAGGCGTGGATGCTGAACAGCGAGGGCTTCCACAACATCCTGGCCATGACCGGCGACTATCCGGTGGCGGGCAATGACGGCCTCGCCAAGCCTGTGTTCGATATCGATTCCATCGGCCTGATTTCGATGCTGGACAAGATGAACCAGGGGCTGGATCCGCGGAACGGAGAAGGTGGCAAGGAACAACGGCTCGCCAAAACAGATTTTTTGATCGGCGCGGTCACGACCAATTTCAAACTGCGTGAAGGCGAGGTGATGCCGCAATACCTGAAGCTCGAAAAAAAGGTCGGGTGCGGCGCGCGGTTCATCATCAACCAGATCGGGTTCGACTCGCGTAAAATCTCCGAACTGCGGCTTTACCTCGATACCCATGGGATGAAAACCACGCCGCTCATCGGCAACGTTTATCTGTTGAGCCCGCGCGTGGCGGCTGTTTTTCACGAGGGCAGAATCCCCGGCGTCGTCGTTACCCCGCCGCTCCTGGAACTCTGCCAAAAGCAAGGCCGGTCCGCGGACGGCGGCAAGACGTTCTTTCATGAATTGGCTGCGAAGCAAATCGCCATTTATCGCGGACTTGGATTTCGAGGCGTCTATCTTGGCGGCGTCCACAATTACCAGGCGATTGAAAGGATTCTGGAGATCGAGCGGAAATTTGCGCCCGACGACTGGAAACAATTCGCGCGGGAAATCAGGTTCTCGCGCCCCGACGAATTTTTTTATTTTGGAGAAAACCCCACGACCGGCCTGGCCGACCCGGTCGCCGGAAATTCACATCCGCCGGCTCGGTCCGGGCACGTCACGGCGACTTATCATCTGTCCAAGTGGAGCCATGAGCACCTGTTCGCGGCGGGCACGGCCTTTGCCGGATGGGGCGCAAAAGTTTGCGCGCGCGCGAGCGATTCCTTTCAAGGACCGAAACCGTTGCGCCTGCTGGAAAAGGCCAGCAAGGCGATGTTGTTCCAATGCCGGGATTGCGGCGACTGTTCGCTCCCGGACATCGCGTTTTTGTGCCCCGAATCGCAATGCGCGAAAAATCAACGCAACGGTCCGTGCGGCGGCACGCGTGAAGGCCGCTGCGAGGTGGACGGCTACGGTGATTGCATCTGGTTGCGCGCCTATGAGCGTTTGAAACACGACGGCCGGGAGCAGGATTTGTTGCAGCACGCGCCGGTCGTCCAGAATCAGGGGCTGCGGGGAACCTCGGCCTGGGCCAACCACTGGCTGGGGCGCGACCACACGGCCCGGCCACCGCGCGCAGCCGGGGCCAAAAGTTAAGGTGGCTTCTCATGAGTCATAAATTTCATATTGTCGGTGAGCTGATGAACAACTCGTATGCGCGCGCCCGCAAGGCCTTCACCGAGCGGGATCCGAGCGGGTACCGGGAACTCGCCCGGTTGCAGGCCGGCCTCGGCGCGGATTTTCTGACGCTGAACCTCGACGGCACGCAGCGCATCCAGGTGCGCCGCCAGGAAATGCTCGATTTTCTACCGGACGTGATTTCGGCGATCCAGGAGGCGACCTCAACACCCATCGCCTTCGACAATCCGTCCGTCGAATATCACAGGGTCGCGCTCAAACATTACGACCGGAAGAAGAGCGGCGCGCCGATTCTTAACTCACTGGCAGCCTCGCGCGAACATCTCGAGGAGATGGTCGAATTGGTGAAACACTACGACACGCTGGCGGTCGTCATGGCTTCGGAAACATTCGCGCCCGGCGGAACGGCGCAATGCCTGGATCCCCGGGACTCCCATCGGGCAGCGAAGCATTTTGTCGAACTTCTCGCCACGAAAGCGGGCCGCCGCAACGATCAAATCATCATTGATCCCGGACTCGCACCCGTGGGCGCGGACACTTACGGCCTGGTGAACATCGGCCTGGACGCGATGCGGCTGATCCGCGCCGATCCGGACTTGAAAGGCGTGCATCTCATCGTCGGCCTGTCCAATTTCGCCTGGGGCACGCCCAAAGGTGTCCGCGAGGAGCTGGAAAAAGCCTATCTCACACTCGGGATGGAAATCGGCCTGGATTTTGCATTGGCAAATCCCGAAAAAGCCCCCGGTCCGCTGCCGAAAGAACATCCCATGGTCGTCCGACTTCGTGATGCGCTTGAGCAGGGCCGTCCGCGCGATGGCGAAACGCACGAGACCTCAGGATTCCGCCAGGCCGAGGCCATCATGGCCATGTGCAGTGAGGTACAAACAGTTGACGATTGATGGAAATTTCCGGTGCCCAATGAAATCCTCTCTCCCGGCCTTCGGCCACCCTCTCCCCGCCGGATGGGTCGAGGGATGGGGCGAGGGTTGCCCCCAGCGATCCGAATGATTCCTGACAACCAATCTATTCCGCCGGCAACATCGGAACGTCGTATCTGGCTGCGTGTTGGCACGTTGCTGGATGGTGTCAACGCGAAACCGTTGCGGAACGTGCACATCGTTTATGACCGGAACCAAATCCTGTTCGTCGGTGAGGATTCTCCACCGGCGGATTTGGTCAAGGGCGGCCAGCGCCAGCCGGATTTTCATCTGCCGGGACACACGTTGCTGCCGGGACTGATTGAAGCCCATGCCCATTTTTTCCTCGAAGGCGGCGAATTGAACCTGGACAAACGCGCCGCGTATCTGAAACAAACACGGGAAGACCTGTTCCGCCTCGCCCGTCCACGGCTGGAAAAGCTCATACGCCTGGGCGTCATCGCCGTCCGCGATGCGGGCGACAAAGACGGCGTCGGGCTCGCGTTGAGCAAGTTGTACGCATCCCCCGATCGCCCGTTGATGCCTTATGTCGACAGTCCCGGTGCCGCCATTCATCATCGGGGACGCTACGGCGGTTTCATGGCCGAACCGATAGAAGATTTCGCCTCGCTCCGGGAATGTGTTGAAGCCCGGATCAAAACCGGGGCTGACCGTATCAAGTTAATCCCCACCGGCATCATCAATTTCAAAAAAGGCGCGGTCATCACCGAGCCGCAGATGACCACCGAGGAAGTCCGTGGGCTGGTTGCTGCGGCGAAATCATTCGGCCGACAGACCTTCGCCCATGCTTCCGGCGACGCTGGCATCGAGCGGGCGATTGACGGCGGCGTGGATTCCGTCGAGCACGGATTTTTTGTACGCGCCGATCAACTGGCCAAAATGCGTGACCGGCAAATCGCCTGGGTGCCGACGTTTGCGCCGGTTCAGGAACAGGTGGACCACGCCGAGGTGATGGGCTGGAATGAGGAAGTCGTTTCCAACTTGAAAAACATCCTGGAGCAACACGCCGCGAGTCTGGCTAAAGCGCACGAAATGGGCGTGCCTATCATTGCCGGCAGCGATGCCGGTTCAGTTGGCGTAGCCCACGGCATTGGGTTTCTGAACGAACTGGAATGGATGGAACGTGCCGGGCTGCCGCCGATCGCCGTCATCAACGCTGCGACGGGAACGGGTTCGAACCGGCTGGCTTTCAAAGAAAAATTCGGCCAGATAAAACCGGGCTTTGTCAGCCGATTCATTCTCACCGGCCATCCGCCATTGGAAAGCGTTTCCAATTTACGGAAACAACGGATTATTGTGTTCGACGGCGCGATTTTTGAAAGCGATGAAAATTCCGATCCGGGCGGCCTGTAAGCGGTCACGCTGACATCATTTGGCTTGCTTGAGAATTGCGACGATTTGCTCCGGGTCATAGACACAACCGCCCCAGGTTCCGCCGCTGGCCAGTTGCAGCGCTGCCCAAAGGCGCGTATCCGCCGGCAAGGCCGCATTTGGCGTCAGATCGGGTCGCGTCGCACGACGGTTCAAAATTCCGACGCCTTCTTCCGGTGTGAACCGCTGCCGGCCTTCACCAACGAGATCAACGGTTCCTTCCATTGTCCGGCAATCAATGTGGATACGGATGAAATCGCCATCCAAAACCTTGCCGATCGGTCCGCCGGCCAGGCCTTCGGGACCAATATGGCCGATGCAGGCGCCGGTCGAGACACCCGAAAAGCGCGCATCCGTCAGCAGCGCGACATCCTTGCCGAACCGCAAATGCTTCAAGGCGCCGGTGACCTGATAAGTCTCTTCCATGCCGGTGCCCATCGGCCCGATACCGGCCAACACAATTATGTCGCCCCCGAGAATGCGGTTTTCCTTGATGGCCGTCATGGCGTCTTTTTCGCTCACGAAAACCCGGGCCGGTCCTTCTTTGTGATACACGCCGTCGGCACCTATGACGGACGGATCAATTGCCGTGGCTTTTACTACCGAACCGTCCGGTGCGAGATTGCCACGCGGGAAAATCAAGGTGCCGCGCAGACCGCGTTCACGGGCTTTGTCCGGCGGGAAAATGACTTCATCGGCGTCCACGCCGTCATGTTGTTTGAGCAATTTGCGGAAACGCCGTCGCCGTTCGGATTTTTCCCACCCATCCAGATTCTCGCCCAGAGTTTTTCCGGTGACGGTAAGCGTGCCGGCATTCAGCAGGCCCAAACGGCGCAAATGCAGCATCACCTCGGGCACACCGCCCGCGAGATACACCCGGACCGTGGGATGATGCACCGGGCCGTTTGGCAAAACACTGACCAGCCGCGGAACGCGGCGATTGACGGAAATCCAATCCTCCACGGTCGGACGCGGCAAACCGGCGGCATGAGCGATGGCGGGAATGTGGAGCAGCAAATTGGTGGAGCCGCCGAAGGCCGCGTGCAGGACCATCGCGTTCTGAATGCTCTCCGAAGTCAGGATCTGTTGTGTAACCAGTTTACGTTCATCCAGATGATGGAGCGCACGGGCCGAACGCCGGGCCATGTCCAGCCATACCGGTTGACCCGAAGGTGCGAGCGCCGAATGCGGCAACGAAAGTCCCAGCGCTTCGCTGACCACCTGCGAGGTGGCCGCCGTGCCAAGGAATTGGCAGCCGCCTCCCGGCGACGCGCAGGCCCGGCAACCCAGTTCAGCGGCTTCGGACAATGACACCTGCCCGTGTGCAAAGCGTGTCCCCAGGGTTTGCACCGCACCGGCATCTTCGCCGGTCGTCGGCGGCAGCGTGACGCCGCCGGGAACCACGACCCCGGGCAGCTCCCGCAAACCCGCGACCGCCATCATCATCGCCGGCAAACCCTTGTCGCAGGTGGCAATGCCGAGCACGCCGGCCCGCAGCGGCAGCGAGCGGGCCAGACGACGGAAAATGACGGCGGCATCATTCCGATAGGGCAGGCTGTCGAACATACCGGTTGTTCCCTGGGTCCGGCCATCGCACGGGTCGGAACAGAAGCCCGCAAAAGGGATGGTCTGCAACCTGCGAAATTCCTCCGCGGCGGCCCGCACCAGCAATCCGATTTCCCAATGCCCGGTGTGATAGCCGAGGGCGATGGGTTGGCCGTCGGGTGCGCGTAATCCGCCCTGGGTGCTGAGAATCAAAAACTGTTTTCGCCCGGCCTCAGCGGGATTCCAGCCCATGCCGGCATTTTGCGTCAGTCCGAAGAGATTGCCGCTGGGCTGATCCAGGAGCATTTCTTCGCTGAGCGGCAATTGCCCTGTAGGTCCGGGAGCTGTGGTTTGAATCTGATAGATGTCCGGTGCGGCATCAAACACGTCATTGCGAGAGCTCATAAAATTGATGGGAACAAAATGTCAGGAGACACGCC
>Ga0335083_10002073_pt1 | contig 26881 bp, 20 predicted proteins | sample Lox_Sample_42_FD_206716 | JGI IMG/M metagenome (GOLD analysis project Ga0335083, IMG submission 206716) | Soil microbial communities from Loxahatchee National Wildlife Refuge, Florida, United States - Lox_Sample_4.2 | ecosystem: Environmental > Terrestrial > Soil > Wetlands | place: USA...
TCGCGGCCACCGCGGTGCCGATCGCGGGCGAGCGCTGCGCGAGCTGCGTGCGCCGGCTCGTGCTCGAGGGCGATCTCGCTTTACCACCGGTGCCCGGCCAGGCCGCGCGGCCTGCGCCGACCGGCGGCGAGCTCGTGCTCGATCGCGCCCTGCCCGGCGACTTGCCGGCCGGCGAGCCCGGCCCGGACCGCGCCGGCGAGATCGCGACGATCGTCGCCGCCGTGCGCGCGCGGATCACGCCCGATCTCGGCGCCGCCCACACGACCGCCGCCGTTGCCGCGGTCGCGACCGCGGGCGACTGCACGACATTCGCGCTCGCCTACGCCGCGCTCGCGACGAGCCGCGGCATCCCGACGCGCGTCGTCACCGGGCTGCGCATCGACGACGACGGCGCGCGGCTCGTCCGCCACCGCTGGGCCGTGAGCTGGACCGGCCGCGCCTGGATCGCGGTCGACGCCGCGTTCGGTTCGGCGCCCGCCGGCGGCAACCTCGTCGGCCTCGCCGTGCACGATGCCGACGACGCCGGCCTGGTCGCCGGCGAAGCCGCGCTCGCCGCCGTGCGCGCCGCGACGTGGTCGCGCTGACACGCACACGCTGCACGCGCGTGCCGCTCTGGCAGCGCGCGCGCGCCTGCCGCGAGGCGAACTACGTCACCCCGCCGCCCGGCATGCCCACAGCGCGCGCTGGACGGCCGCCTCGTCGAGACCGTCTCCGATCAGCACGAGCTCGGTGCGGCGCGGCGCCGGTCCCCACGGCTCGCGATACGTGAGGTCGGTGCGCACGCCGGCGCGCTCGACGAAGCCGCGCCGGTCGTCGCCGGCCAGGTGCACGAAGCCCTTCGCTCGCACCAGGCGATCGCCGAGCGACGCGAGCACCGCGAGCACGCGCTCGCCGACGAGCGGCGCGTCGTCGGCGAACGACACCGCGACGAGCTGGCCGTGATGCGCGTGATCGCGCTCGCCGTCGCCGTGGCCGTGCCAGGCGCGCAGCTTGCGGCGCTCGAGCAGCCACGCGGTCATCGCGAGCGCGCCCGCGTCGTCGTGCGGGAAGCTCGCGCGCTCGGCTTCGGGCGCGAGCTCGTCGAGCCGCGCGTGGGTGGCGCGCACCGCGTCGGCGCGCGCGACGTCGAGCTTGGCGAGCAGCACGCGATCGGCCGACGCCGCCTGTTCCTGGGCCGACTCGCGGTCGGCGAGCGCGGCCGCGCCGGTCTCGGCATCGACCACGCACGCGACACCAACCGGCGCGATGCGCTCGCGAACGCTCGCGGGTACGCGCACCAGGCCATCGAGGATCGCGGCTGGCTCGGCGATGCCGGTGGTCTCGAGCACGACGTGATCCGGCGCGCTCCGCGACACGATGTCCGCGATGCCATCCCAGAGGTCGTTCTTGAGATCGACCTTGCAGCACACGCAGCCGCCCGCGAGCTCGAGCACGTCGCCACCGCGGCCGACGATCAGCTGGGTGTCGATCGAGATCCGCCCGAGCTCGTTGACGAGCACGGCGATGCGCCTGCCGTGTTGCGCCGCCAACATGCGGTTGATCGCGGTCGTCTTGCCGGCCCCGAGCCAGCCGGTCAGGATCGTGAACGGCACGCTGCGCATCAGCGTTTGAACAGCGCGCGCTCGACGACGTTCGCGAGGACCTCGCGCACGAACGGCCGCACGACGAACGCGTCGGGACCGCCGTCCGCGCCGACGTCGTAGATGTCGATGTACGCGGACGTCATCATCACGATCGGGATGTCGCGCGTCGATTCGTCGGTCTTGAGCCGGCGACACACCTCGGCGCCGTCGATCTTCGGCAGGTCGCTGTCGAGCAGGATCACGTCGGGCGGCTCGTGCTGGACGCGCGACAGCGCGCTCGCGCCGTCGCGCGCGATCTGCACGACGTGCCCGCGTCCCGACAGGACCTTCAGGATCAGCCGCACGACATCCGGCTCGTCATCGATCACCAGCACGCGCGCCATGACTCAGTCCTCGTCGATGAGCGAGCGCAGGCACGTCTCGGCGACCGGCGACTGCCAGTCGCGCTTGTTGACGAAGTATGCGCGGATGTTGCCCTCGCGATCGATCAACGCCGAGTCGGGCACCGCGTGCAGGCCCCACGACTTCGCGATCGCGCCGATGTTGTCGTCGCCCTCGGGCGGGTCGAGGTAGACCTGGAACGGCACGCCGTCGGGCAGCGCCTGCTGGTAGGCCGCGAGCGCCTGCGGCATCGTGACGTGGTCGCCGGCCGGGACCTTATCCTCGCCGGCGAGCGCCTTGACGATCGCCTTCAGCACGTCGATCCAGTTGCGATCCGACGCGAGCGCGACGACCGCGAAGTCATCGCCGGCGAGATCGCCCGCCATCGCGTTGAGGTGCGGCTTCTCCGATTCGCACAAGCCACACCACGACGCCCAGAAGTTGACCAGCACGACCTTGCCGCGGAAATCGGACAGCCGGACGTGCTTGCCGCGGTAGTCGACCGCCGTGAAGTCGGGCGCGCGCATCGGGAACTTGCAGGCATCGCCCGGCTTGCACAGCGCCTGCGCGAGCGTGATCGAACGTTCGCACGACTCGTCGCCGCGCACGCACCGCGCGTTCGGATCCGGGTTGGGCTGGGTCGGACGCATGGCCTCGCACGCCGACTTGACCTCGCGCGCGGCCGCGTGCGGGACCATCCACAGAAACGCGATCAGCATGATGACGCCGAGCACGGCGACGGCACCGCCGACGACGATCACGCGCGGATCGAGGACGACGGCGCTCGGCGGATTCGTCGAGCGCGACACACCGTTGGCCATCTCGATCACTGTACCCCGCTTTCCGCTATGCTCAAAGGGATGTCGCTGCGCGGCGCGTTGAGCACGATGTCCGCCGAGGACGTGCTCGAATGGGTCGGGCGGCGCAAGCTGTCCGCGCCGATCACGTTCGAGCGCCGCGGCCTCGTGCGCAGCCTGGTCGTCGAAGACGGCGCGATCGTGTGGGCGAGCAGCAATCGCCGCGACGAGCAGCTCGGCGTCATCCTCGTACGCTCCGGGTTGGTCGCCGAGCGCGCGCTGGCCGACGCGCTCGAAGCGCGCGCCGAGACCGGCGTGCCGCTGGGCAAGGTCTTGTTGATGTCCGGACTGATGACCGAAGCTGACCTCGTGGATATTCTCGCCACGAAGATCCGCGAGACCGTGACCGACGTGATCACGTGGCATGACGGCAGCTTCGACGTCGTGCCGCGCGGCCAGCCGCCATCGACCGGCGTCAACGCGCAGCTCGCGATCGACGTGTGCCTGACCGTGGCGCGGCGCCGCGCCACGCGCATGACCGAGATCATGGACGTGCTCGGCGCCGACGACGTGACGTTCTTCGTGCCGCCGGGAGCGACCGCACCGCCGCCGAAGGAAGGTGACCTCATCGACGCCGCGAAGGCGTGGGGGCTCGCCGGGGATCGCCACACCGCCGCCGACATCGCGGCGACATTTGCCGCCGAGCGCTACGCGACGTACGACAAGCTGGTGCAGATGGTGCAAGGCGGAAAGCTCGTGATCGACCGCCGTCACCGCGAGCGCACGAACTCCGCCGTCGAGCTCGCCGCGGGAGCACGCGGCCGGCTACGCCAGGGCGACCGCGCGGGTGCGCTCGTGATGGCGATGCGCGCGCTCCATCAGGATCCGAGCGACCCGGAAGTGCGCAAGACGTTCGCGCAAAGCGAGCGGGCGCGGGTCGCCGAGGTCGCGAAGCAGCTGCTGTCGCGCCACCGCGTGCCGAAGCGGCTCAAGGAGCCGCCGGCGGAGCTCGCGCCGTCGGAGAAGTATCTCGCGCAGCGCGTCGACGGGCGGTGGGACTTGCTGTCGATCGTGCGCGCGTCGGGTATCCGCGAAGCCGAGGCGCTGCTCGCGCTCGCTCACCTCGCCGAGGTCGGCGTGATCGATCTGGGATGACATGGAAGCCGTCGTGACCTCACCCGCGATCGATCGCCAGCGCCTGCTGCCGCGCAGCGGCATCGGCGTCGACGCGCCGTGGCTCGTGATCGCGCCGCCCGGCAACCCGATCATCCGCCTCGACGCGCGGCTCCTCGATCGCGTCGAGCTGATCGGGCGATCGCCGACCATGCCGCTGCTCACGTCGGGGCTCGCGGTCGCCGGCGTCGCGGCCGCCGCGCTGTCGCTCATTCCGGGCAACGTGTTCGCCTGCGCCGGCCTCGCGTACCTCGCGCACGAGCGGTTCAGCGAGGCGCGCCGGCGCGCGCGCAGCCGCGATCTGTTGCTCGCGCTCGGCGATCTCGAGGTCGCGCTGCACGTCGCCGACGGCCCGGAGGCGGCCGCGAACATCAAGGATCAGCTGTCGCCGTACACGCGCGACGCGCCGATCACGCGGCCGGAGGTGTACGAGGACGCGAAGCGCCGCATGCGCGCGCAGGCCGAAGGCAAGGGCGAAGCGAGCGCGAAGCGCGAGCTCGAGAGCGCGCTGCTCGTCGGCGATCACGTCGTGCACTTGAAAGGCGACTACCTGATCATCGGGCCGTCGAAGGCGTTCAAGCTGCACGAGGTCAAGGAGCTCGCGCTGCGCGGCGCGAACCTCGCGCTCGACAACGGCCGGCTGCTCCAGGCCGCGCTCGGGCTGCTCGTCGTCGCCGCCGAGGAGCGCGCGGCCGGCGGCGAGGACCTCGCCGGGCTCGCCAAGCGCATCGCCGACTACGAGGCGTGGAGCGGCCACACGGCCGGACGCTAGCGTGAAGGCGTTGATCGTCGGCGCGGGTGCGGTCGGGCAAGTGTTCGGCTATCACCTCGCGCGCGGCGGCGCCGAAGTCACGTTCTTCGTGCGGCCGAAGTACGTCGACGAGTGCAAGCGCGGGTTCACGCTCTATCCGCTCGCCGACAAGGACGCCGTGCGCTTCGAAGGCTTCGGCGTCGTCACGACCGCCGCGGGCGGCGGCTGGGATCAGGTGTACCTGACGGTGTCGTCGCCGGCGCTGCGCGCGGGCGAGTGGATCGCCGAGCTCGCGCGCCAGACCGGCGACGCGACGATCGTGAAGCTGCAACCGGGCCTCGACGATCGCGAGTTCTTGATCGCGCGCATGGCGCGCGAGCGGATCGTCGACGGCACGATCAACTTCCTCAGCTACCACGCGCCGCTCCCCGGGGAGGTCCGGTTTGCCGAGCCCGGCATGGCGTACTGGCTGTTTCCCGGCAAGGGACCGTTCTCCGGCGACGATCCGGCGCGCGTCGCTGCGGTCGTCGAAGCGCTCGAGGCGGGCGGGCTGCCCGCGAAGGCGGTGCCCGACGCGACGACGCTGTCGCGCTTCGGCGCCGCGATCCTGTGCACGTTCGTGGCCGCGCTCGAGGCCGCCGACTGGTCGTTCGCCGCGATGCGCGCGCAGCGCACGGTCGATCTCGGGGCGCGCGCCGCGGCCGAAGCCCTGCGCGTGGTCGGCGGCGAGCGCGGCGCGCCGCTCGCACCGCGGCTCGTCGCCCACCCGCTCGTGTTTCGCACGATCCTGCGCGTCGCGCCGCACGTGATGCCGGTCGATCTCGAGGCGTACCTGCGCGCGCACTTCACGAAGATCGCGGATCAGACGCACGAGACGCTCGGCGAGTATGTCGCGCGCGGCAAGGCCGCCGGAATGGCCGTCCCCGCGCTCGCCGAGCTCGCCGGCCGCGTGCTCGCAGCGCCGGCGTGAACCAGCTCGGCGGCGCTACGCGTGGGCCACGAGCCGCAGCTCGAACGCGCAGCCCTGGCCCGGCGTGCTCGCGGCCTCGACGCTGCCGCCCCACGGCGCGATCACGCCGTGCGCGAGCTCGCCGAGCTCGGCGATGCGATCGGTGCCGCCGCCGTTGTCGGCGATCGTCACGACGTCGGCGCCGTCCTCGGCGACCACGCGCACGGACAGCGAGCTGCCGGCGACCGCTCGCGCCGAGCGCGCGCACGCCGCGACCAGCTGCGCGACGACGAGCGCGAGCTTGCCCGGCGCCCCGCGCGCGGCCGGCACGTTGCCGAGATCGAACACGAGCTCGATGCCCGAGCCGAGGTGATGGCTCGCGAGCCGGATGCCGAGATCGACCGCGGCCGCGAGATCGAACCAGTGCGGCGTCTCGTCGGCGAGCGCGCGATCGAGCTCGTCGAGGCGATGCGCGAGCTGCGTCGCTTCGAGGTACGCCGCCGCGAGATCCTGGCGCAGCGACTGCAGCTGCCGCCACGGATACGGCGTCGGCCCGGTCGACGTCGCGACGTGGCGCTCGAGGTGATCGACGACGAGCCCGAGCCGATCGCGCAGCGCGCGCACCGGCTCGGCGAGCTCGCGCGCGATCTCGACCGCGACCTCGCCGCCGGCCTCCTTCGTCACGACAGTGCGTCCCTTGACCGATCGCCGAGCGAGACCGAGCGCGGCGCGGCGGATCGGCGGACGGGTTGGAGGTAGGGGTTGGACGCGCGCCCGAAGCGCGGCGAGGAGCGGGCTTGCCGCCGAGCGATGGTCGCAGCCGGCGATCGCGTCATGGCACGCACTCTATAGGCTCCCCGTCAGCAGGAACCACGCTTCGCCGATTCCGCCCTCGATCAAGCCCTGCGAGTAGCCGATCTCGAACGTGCCGGGCACGAAGTAACCGAAGTACGCGTCGAGGCGCAGCGCACCGCCGACCGACCACCGCACGTCGGTCGCCGGATCGAACGCCGAATCGAACGCGGTGCCGACATCCGACAGCGCCGCGACGTGCAGGCGGCGGAGATAGATCGGCAGCGTGCCGAGCCCGTGCTCGATGTTCCAGATCTCCTGGCGGTACTCGATGTTCGCGAGGTGGTACTGGTTGCCGGTCACCGACCGCACCGGATATCCCCGCAGGTAGCCGCTCTGCGAGTAGCGCGTCGAGTTGATGATCGCCATCGCGACGTCCTGCGGCGGCACGCCGCCGAGCACGTAGCCGTCGCTGCGCACGAGATCGCCGGCGCGGATCGCGCCGCCGACGCGCACCGTCAGCACGCGCGCGACCGAGCCGAGCGTCTGGTAGATGTCGCCGGCGTAGCTCGCGGTGATGAACTTGTAGGTCGAGCCGAAGTCGGGGTGGTCGAGGCGTAGGCTGACCGCGGCGTCGAACCCGGTCGTCGGCCCGAGCGCGAACGTCGTCGAGCGCACGCTCGAGAACGCGACGCGCGCGCCGAGGCCAGCCTCGACGTAGTTCGTGATCGGCAGCACCGGCTCGCGCTGCTCGGGATCGAGCGCGATCGGCGGCGCGCCGACGAGGCGATACCAGTCGACATCGTAGTCGAACTGCAAGGACCAGCTCTGGCTCGGCCGCGACTCGAGCGGGATGCCGAGCGCGATCGTGCCCGCCCAATCCTCTTCGGTGTACAGGTTCGGCACGCCGTCGATCTTGAGGCCGCCGCGCTCGAGCAGCGTGCGCGCGCCGCCTACCGAGAAGCTCGGGCGGCCGCCGCTGTACGCGTACGACGCGCCGATGTCGGTGTTCGCGTTCGAGGTGTCGGTCGAGACCGCGAGCGAGTAGCTGTGCAGGCCGACCGCGTCGCTGCCGCCGGTCGTCACGCTCGCGCTGCTCGACGCGAGATCGAGCGTGCCCGTCCACGATTGCGGCGCGAGGGTCTCGAGCGCGCGATACGGCCGCGGCGCGCTCACCCACGCCTCGTCGTCGTGGATCTCGACCGGCGGTGGCTTGTCGTCGATGTACTCGCGCGCGGGCAGCCAGGCCGAGCGATCGACCGGCAGCTCGTAAAGATCGTAGCCACCGGCCGGCACCGCGGCCTCGAACGCGAGCCGCTTGCCATCGGGCGACGGCCGCGGCACGAACGCACCGCCGATCACGTTCGTGAGCTGCCACACGCTGCGATCGCGCGTGTCGTACGCGAACAGATTGCGGATGCCGGTGCGATCGCTGTCGAAGTAGATGTAGCGACCGTCGGGCGACCACGACGGATCCATGTCGATCGCGCGGTCACGCATGAGCTCGGTGACCTTGCCCGACGCGAGCTCGACGACGAGGATGTCGCGGTAACCGCCCGTGCGCCAGGCCGAGAACGCGAGGCGCGTGCCGTCGGGGCTCCACGCCGGCTGGTAGGCCTCGTCGTAGCGCTCGCCCTGCCACACGATCGATTCCTTCGCGTCGGGCTCGAGATCCATGACCGCGAGGGCGCTCTCCGAGTGCTGGTTGAGCGAGAACGCGAGCCGCCGGCCGTCGGGCGAGATCGCCGGATCGCGCGCGCGCCGCCCGGTCGTCAGCCGCGTCGTGTGGCCGGTGCGCGCGTCGAAGCGGAACAGATCCTCGAACGTGTAGTCGCGGCGGAACACGCGGCCTTGCTCGTAGACGAACGAGCCGTCGGGCTCGAGATCGAACGGGCCCATCGCGTCGATCTGTGCGATGTCGCGGATGCCGGGGTTCGGCCCGCACTTCGCCCGGTGCTTCAGTTGATTGACGCAGTTGTCGTCGCGGCCGACCGGGATCGCGCGCACGCGCGTGAGGTCGTAGCCGGTGTACTCGAGCCAGTACAGCCACTTTCCGTCGGCGGAGTAGCGCGGCAACAGGTTCGATTCGGCGGTGTGCGTGATCGCGCGGCCGAGCACGAGCCCGCGCCGCTCGGCCGCCATCTCCTGCATCCCGTACTTGTCGCGCAGGTAATCGCGCCAGTCGTCGTACAGCTCGGTGAACGGGCGCCCGACCACCTTCGCGATCTGGCGGTTGATCGCGAACGGCGGCGCGAACGCACCGGACGTGTGCGCCATCGCGCGCAGCGTGTCGTCGCCGAAGCGATCGAAGACGTACTGCAGGAAATGCGAGCCGTACACGTAGACCGCGTTGCTCTGCGGGAACTGGCGCGGCGACCCCGAAACCTCGTCGAGCCGGAGGTCGACGTGCGCCTTGCGCGCGATGCGGATGTACTGGTCGAAGAACGAGCCGCGGTTGCGACCGCCCGCCGACCGCTTCGACTCCTCGTACACCGCGATGCCTTCGATCACCCAGCGCGGCATGATCTGGTTCGGCGCCCACGTCTTGCCGAAGATGTGGTTGTAGATCGTCGGCAGTCCCTCCATCGTGTCGAGGTGGACGATGTGCGTGTACTCGTGCGCGATCAGGCCGTACAGCCAGTCGTCGAAGTCGTCGAGCTCGGAGAAGCCGGTCGGGCCGGTCGCGTAGAGCTGGATCGCGTTGCGCGGCAAGACGCCGGCGAACCCGTTCGCGTCGTCGGTGTCGTCGGACAGGAAGATCAGCGTCTTCTCGGTCGGGACGTGATCGAGCGCGACCGCGAGCGTGCGATGCGCCTTCTCCGCGGCCACCGCGACGTGATGTGCGGCATCGTCGAGCGGCGCCCAGTAATAGACGATGAAGTGCTCGGACTCGACCGTGCGGTAGTCGCGCAGCGGATCGCCCGCGTGCGCGGTCGATGCACAGATCAGGACTCCGGCCAGCGCCCACAGCCCGAAGCCCGAGGCCCTCATCTGCGCGGCGCCATCAGCCCGAACGCGTAATCCGTGACGATCGCGCGCACGTCGCTCGTCGTCGGCAGGTTGCGGATGCGCGCGACCAGCGCCTCGGCGTCCGCCACGGTCATCTGCCGGATCGTCTGCTTCACCTCCGGGATCGACACCGCGCTCATCGACAGCTCGCGGATGCCGAGCCCGATCAGCACCGGCGCGATCATCGGCTCGCCCGCCATCTCGCCGCACACGGTGACCGGGATGCCGGCTGCGCGCGCGGCCTTCGCGACCTCGCCGATCAGCCGCACGAGCGACGGATGCAGCGGCTCGTACAGGTACGACACGTACTCGTTCACGCGATCGACCGCCATCGTGTACTGGATGAGATCGTTCGTGCCGATCGAGAAGAAGTCGCATTCGATGGCGAGCAGATCGGCCGTGAGCGCCGCCGACGGCATCTCGATCATGATGCCGAGCTTGATCGACTCGTCGAATGCGGCGCCGTCGCGCCGCAGCTCGTCCATCACGTCCTGTACGACGGCCTTGACCGCGCGCAGCTCGGCAACGCCCGAGATCATCGGAAACATCAGCTGCATCGGCCCTTCGGCCGACGCGCGCAGCAGGCCGCGCAGCTGCGCGCGAAACAGCTCGCGGCCGAGATCCGACAGGCACAGCCGCGTCGAGCGCAGGCCGAGCGCCGGGTTCGCCTCGACCAGCTCGGCGTCGCTCAGGAACTTGGCGAGCTTGTCGCTGCCGAGATCGAACGTGCGGATCGTCGCGGGCTTGCCGGCCAGCTTCGCGAGCACCGCGCACGCCGACTGGAAATGGCGATCCTCGTCGGGCATGCCCTCGCCGGTCATGAACAGGTACTCGGTGCGAAACAGGCCGACGCCCATCGCGCCGTACTCGATCGCATCGTCGAGCTCGTCGGCGCTGTCGATGTTCGCGAGCAGCTCGACGTCGGCATCGTCGCGCGTGCGCGCCGGCAGATCGCGCATCGTCGCGAGCTGCGCGCCCGCGGCGACCTGGCGGCGTTGCTCCTCGCGGTACTGCGCGACCGTCGCCGGCGACGGATCGATGATGACCAGCCCGGTCGCGCCGTCGATCAGCAGGAGGTCGTCGCTCTCGACCAGCTCGGTGATGTTCTCGAGCGCGACGATCGCCGGGATCCCGTGCGCGCGCGCGATGATCGCGGTGTGCGACGTCTTGCCGCCCGCGTCGGTGATGAGGCCCGCGACCGCGGCCTTGTGAAGCAACGCGGTGTCCGCCGGCGACAGGTCGTACGCGACGACGATCGCGTCGGGCGGCGGCTGCAGCGGGCCGGTATCGCGGCCGAGCAGATTGCGCAGGGCGCGCTGGAACACGAACTCGACGTCGCTGCGGCGCTCGCGCAGGTAGGGATCCTCGATCTGATCGAACACCGCGCGGATGTCGTCGACCGCGCGGCGCAGCGCCCACTCCGCGTTGATGTTGTCGTCGCGGATGTACTCGACCGCGGCGCCGACGAGGTGCTCGTCGTGCAGCATCATCTGGTGCGCGGTGATGATGTGGTAGTCGCTCTCGTTCTCGCTCGCGAGCTTCTCCTTGATCTTCGCGAGCTGCTTGTCGCTGGCCGCGATCGCCTTGTACAGGCGCGCGACCTCGGTATCGACGTCGTCGGCCTCGATGTGGTGGCGCGGCGCCTTGAGCGTGTCGCGCCCGATCATGTAGGCGCGCCCGAACGCGATGCCCGGCGACACGCCGAGCCCGGTCTTGCGCTGTTCCTGACGGCCTTCGGTCACTCGTTCGCGAGCTTACCCCACGCGCCGCAGGCGCGATTATCGATCCTCCCCGAACTTGTCATCGACCAGCGCCGCGATCGCGGCGACCGCTTCGGCCGCGCGCTCGCCCTTCGCGCGCACGGTGATCGTCGAGCCCTTGCTCGCGACCAGCATCAAGACGCCCATGATGCTCTTGCCGTTCACCTCGTGGCCGTCCTTCGCGACGGTGACCTCGCACGGGAACTTCGTGGCGAGCTGCACCAGCCTCGTCGCCGCACGCGCGTGCAGGCCGAGCTCGTTCTGGATCTTCAGCGCCTTCTCCGCCACGTCCACCATCACTCGCCTCGCTCGACGTCGCGATGACGTACCAGGATATCCCACTCGTCGCCGAGCCTGCGGCGCAATTCCTCGACGACCGCGACCGAGCGGTGCCGCCCGCCCGTGCAGCCGACGCAGATCGTGACGTACAGCTTGCCCTCCTCGTGGAACTTGGGGAGGGCGAACCGGAGGAGCCCCTCGACCTGGCGCACCAGCTCGCTGCCGTCGGGGCCGAACACGAACTTCGCGACCTCGGGGTCGCGGCCGTCGAGGTGCGTGAGCGCGGGCTCGAAGTGCGGGTTCGGCAGGAACCGGACGTCGAACACGAGGTTGAACTCGAGCGGCAACCCGTGCTTGAAGCCGAACGACACCAACGTGACCGCGAGCTTGCCGGTGCCGCCGTAGCGATCCTGGATGATCGCCTTGAGCTGGTGCATGTTGAGCTGCGACGTGTCGACGACGGCCGCGCCCGCGCGGAGCTCGGCCATCAGCTCGCGGTCGCGGCGCACGCCGTCCTGCAGGTCGTCGCCCGACAGCGGGTGGCGCCGCCGCGTCTCCGAGAATCTCCGGAGCAGCACCTCGTCGCTCGCGTCGAGGAACATCACCTCGAGGCGGTGACCGGCCCCGCGCAGCTTGCCGAGCGAGGACGTCCACGTCGACAGATTGCGGCGCTGGCGGGCGTCGATCGCGATCGCGAGCTTGTCGCGGTCGCCCTCGTGCGCGAGGTTCTCGACGAGATCGAAGATCAGCGGGATCGGGATGTTGTCGACGCACGTGAACTCGATGTCCTCGAGCGCGCGCAGCGCGGTGCTCTTGCCCGCGCCCGACAACCCGGTGACGATCACGATCTGCACGTCACTCCACCGCGTCCGCGGCCTCGGCCTCGCTCATCGCGCGATGCAGCCGATCGCGAAACGCGCGCGCCGAGTGGATGCCCTGGACCTTGAGCAGCTGGTTGCGCGCGGCAACCTCGATCAGCGTCGCGAGGTTGCGGCCGGGCCGCACCGGCAGCTGGATTTTCGGCACCGCGATGTCGAGCAGCCTCTCGACGTGATCCTCGAAGCCGAGCCGGTCGTACTCGACGCTCGCGTCCCACTCGTGCAGCTCGACGACGAGCTCGATCTTCTTCGCCTCGCGCACCGACGAGATGCCGAACAGGTCCTTGACGTTGATGATGCCGAGGCCGCGGATCTCCATGTGGTGGCCGAGGATCCCGGCGCCGCGCCCGATCAGCTGGCCGCGCAGGCAGCGGATCACGATCACGTCGTCGGCGACGAGCCGGTGGCCGCGCACGACGAGATCGAGCGCGGTCTCGCTCTTGCCGATGCCGCTCTTGCCGACGACGAGCACCCCGATGCCGAGCACGTCCATCAAGACGCCGTGCAGCTCGGCGCGCGGCGCGAGCCGGTCGGCCATCCACGCCGTCACGGCCGCGATGAAGTCGGCGGTGACGAGCTGGCTGACGAGCAGCGGGACGTCGCGCGCGCCGCACGCGGCGACGAGCGCCGGGGGCGGCTGGCGGCCGCGGCACACGACGAGGCATGCCGGCTCGCTCGCGAGCATCGTCGCGATGCCGGTCGCGACGTCGTGATCCGCGAAGTAATCGAGCTCGGTGCCGCCGAGCACGAGCACGCGGCCCGGATGAAGCTGCTCGGGCCAGCCGGTCAGTGCGAGCCCCGGCTTCTGGATGCGCGGCGCGCTGATCTCGCGGCTCACCCCGACGTTTCCGGCAACGGTCGCGACAGCTAGCTCGCCTTGATCGAGGAGCTCGCGGACCGTCAACCCGGCCATGGCGCTCCTTCTCGCGCGCGTTCTGCCGTGCGCCGCGAGCAGGCCGGCCGGCGAGGCGGAGCGAGAACCGGCCTACGCGCGAGCATCAATATTTGGCGTCCTCGTCCGCGACGACGGAGTACATCGAATCGGCATCGCCGGCCGCCATCAGGCGGCGGCGGAACTCCGGATCCTTGAACACGCGGCTGATCCGTGCGAGTGCCTTCAGGTGCGCGCCGGTCGACGACTCCGGCGCGACCAGCACGAAGAACAGGAACGTCGGCTGACCGTCCATCGAGTCGAACTCGACGCCCCGTGGCGCGCGGCCGAGGCATGCGACGATCTCCCCGACCGCGCCGAGCTTGCCGTGCGGGATCGCGACGCCTTCCCCGATCGCCGTCGAGGCGAGCTGCTCGCGCTCGATGAGCACGCGCGACAGCGCCGCGCGGTCGATGCGCTGGTGGTGCTCGGCCATGAACGTGGCGAGCTCCTCGAGAATGGCGCGCTTGTCGTTCGCCTTGAGCGCGGGGACGACCATGTCGCGCTTGATCAGGTCGACGATCTTCATACAGCCGTGGGGTCACCCTACCACGTCTTCTCGTACGGTAAGAACGTACGGCCGAGACCAACGGCGAACGAGATCCAGCGATCCGAGGCGGATCGCGGCGCACGCTTTCAGGCAGACGTCGGCGTCTCGATCAAGCCGTAGCTCCCGTCCTCGCGCTTGTAAACGACCGCGACTCGCCCGTCGGTGTCGTGGCGGAACACGAGGAACGGCTCGTGGAGCAGGTTGAGCTGGACGATCGCCTCGGCGACCGACATCGGGTGCGCGTGGAACTTCTCGGTCTTCACGACCGTGAACTCGGGCTTGGCCTCGGCGTGCGCCGGCGTCGCCGCATGGCCGTTGCCATTGCTCTCGTTCAGCTCGTGAAACGCCTCGTCGATGATCGAGTGCGACCACGGCAGCGCCTGCACGTTATGCGGACGCGCGCGCATGCCTTCGAGCTTGCCCTTGTACTTGCGGACCTGGCGCTCGATCTTCGCGATGCACAGGTCGATCGAGCTGTACATGTTCTCGGTGGTCTCGTGGCCGGCGATCGAGAGCCCGTTGTGAAGCTGAAAGTTGACGTCGATGCGGTGGTTGTGACGTTCCGTGCTGAGGACGACGTGACAGGCGATCGGGTCGGGCAGGTACTTGCGGACTCGCTCCATCCTCTCTTTTGCGTATGCCTTCAGTGCATCGGTCGGTTCCATGTGGCGGAACGTCACCGCGAATTGCATCGAGCGCCTCCCAGGGGGTTGTTTGCTGGTACGCGATCGATTGTACCGCCGCGGTGCCGGAGGATCAGCGGATCCTCGACGGCGTTTTTCGGAGACGGTCGGTAGTCTACTCTAAAAGACTTGCTTCCGCTTGCTGCTCGACAAGATCCCCAGCTGCTCGCGGTACTTCGCGACCGTGCGGCGCGCGATGTCGATGCCGTTCTTCTTGAGCAGCTCGACGATCTTCTGGTCGGAGTGCGGGCGCTTGGGGTCCTCGCCGTCGACCAGCTCCTTGATCTTCGACTTCACGGCCTGCGATGCGAGGTCCTCGCCGTTGGTGCGCGAGATGCCGCTGTTGAAGAAGAACTTGAGCTCGAAGATGCCCTGCGGCGTGTGGACGTACTTCGCGGTGGTCACGCGCGACACCGTCGACTCGTGCATGCCGATGTCCTCGGCGACGTCGCGGAGGATCAGCGGCTTCAAGTGCGCGATGCCCTTGTCGAAGAATTCGCGCTGGAACTTCAGGATCGACTCGGTGACCTTGATGATCGTGCGCTGGCGCTGCTGGATCGAGCGGATCAGCCACTGCGCCGAGCGCAGCTTGTCCTGCACGTAGTCCTTGCTCGCCGCGCCCGAGCCCATCGCGCTCTTGTAGAAGCCCGAGATCTTCAGCTTCGGCAGGCCGTCGTCGTTCGGCACGACGAAGTACTTGTCGCCGACCTTGTGGATGTAGACGTCGGGCGTGACATAGTGCGGATCGTCCGACGAGTACTGCCGGCCCGGCCGCGGATCGAACTCCATGATCACCTTCGCAGCCTCGTAGATCTCTTCGAGCGGCTGCTTCAGGTCGCGCGCGATCGCCTGGTAGTTCTTCTTCTCGAGGTTGCCGAGGTGGCTCTTGATCATCTTGACGCACAGGTCGTCGTCCTGACCGCACGCCATGCACTGGATCAGCATGCACTCGGCGAGCGAGCGCGCGCCGACGCCGATCGGATCGAACGTCTGGATCTTCTCGAGCACCGCCTCGCACAGCTCGCCCGGGACCTCGAGGTCGGCGGCGAGCTCCTCGAGCGGCGGATCCTTGAAGTAGCCGTCGGCGTCGATGTTGCCGAGGATCGTCATGCCGATCTCGAGCTGCTCGGGCGGCAGGTCGGTCATCTTGAGCTGCCACGCGAGGTGATCGTGCAGGCTCGGCGGCTTGGTCAGCGTCGCCTCGAGCGACGGCAGCTCCTCGCCGTCGCCGCGGAACGCGGGCATCGGCGGGCCGAGCGTGTAGTTGTCGAGGTAGTTCTCCCAGTCGATCTCGTTGACCGCGTTCGCCTCGCCCTTGATCTCGGTCTGCGCGACGCCGTCCTGCACCGAGCCCTCGATCGGCGTCTCGGTCTGGCCCGTGGCCTCGAGCTGGCGAAGCTGCGACTCGTCACCGCCGAGCTCCTCGCGCTCCCTCGCGCGCTCGTTCTCGAGATCCATCTCGTCGTCGAGGATGGGGTTCTCGAGCATCTCCTCATGCACGAGGTCGGCCAGCTCCATCCGGGAGAGCTGGAGCAGCCGGATCGCCTGTTGCAGCTGCGGTGTCATCACCAGCTGCTGCGACAGCTTCAGTTCCTGGCGCATCTCCATCCCCATCGGGATTCTCCTTTAACTTCAGCTGGTTGGGATTGATGGTCGCGACTGGACGCCGGCTGGTACGACGCTTGAAAGAAGCGTGACACCAATCCTGCCCGCTGTAAAGGGGCCAGTGGTACGAGACTTGCTCCCGAAACTACTTGCGTTGCGCTTGATGCTCGAGCGCGGCCCGGATGAACCGCGCGAACAGCGGGTGCGGCGCGCTCGGCCGCGACTTGAACTCGGGGTGAAACTGGCACGCCACGAAGTACGGGTGCTGCGGAATCTCGATCATCTCGACCAGCCGGCCGTCGGGCGACAGCCCCGATAGCACCATGCCGTGGCGCTCCAGCGCGTCGCGGTAGTTGTTGTTGATCTCCCAGCGATGGCGATGGCGCTCGCTGATCTCGAGCGTGCCGTAGGCCTCGGCCGCGCGCGTGCCGGCCTTGAGCGTGCACGGATACGCGCCGAGCCGCATCGTCGCGCCCTTGTCGGTGATGCCGCGCTGGTCGGGCATGAGATCGACGACCGGGTGCGTGGTCGCGGGATCGACCTCGGTCGAGTTCGCGCCGGTCAGGCCGCACACGTGGCGCGCGAACTCGATGCACGCCATCTGCATGCCGAAGCAGATGCCGAAGTACGGCACCTTCTGCTCGCGCGCGTAGCGCACCGCCGCGATCTTGCCTTCGGTGCCGCGCGCGCCGAATCCGGGCGCGACCAGGATGCCGTCGTACGGCGCGAGCGAGGCCACGCCCGCCTTCTCGAGATCCTCGCTGTCGATGTGCTTGATCTCGACGCGACAGTCGTTCGCGATGCCGCCGTGCAGCAGCGCCTCGTTCAAGCTCTTGTAGCTCTCGACGAGCTGCACGTACTTGCCGATGAACCCGACCGCGACCTTCTTCTTGGGCTGCGTGATGCGCGCGACGACCTCTTCCCATGCCGCGAGCCGCGACGCGCGCGACCAGATGTTGAGCAGCGAGGCGAGCTTCGCGTCGAGGCCCTGCTCCGAGAGCATGAGCGGGATGCGGTACACGGTGTCGACGTCGACCGACTGGAACACGGCGTCGCCGGCGACCGAGCAGAACATCGCCATCTTGCGGATCGCGTCGTCGGTGAGCTTCTGCTCGCAGCGCACGACCAGCACGTCGCACTGGATGCCGATCTCGCGCAGCTTCTGCACCGAGTGCTGAGTCGGCTTGGTCTTGAACTCGCCCGCCGCGCGGATGTGCGGCACGAGCGTGAGGTGGACGCTCACCGAGTTCTGCGAGCCGAGCTCGACGCGCAGCTGGCGCACGGCCTCGAGGAACGGCAGCGACTCGATGTCGCCGACCGTGCCGCCGACCTCGACGACGAGCACGTCGAGGCCTTCGGCGCAGCGCAAGATCCGGCTCTTGATCTCGTCGGTGATGTGCGGGATCACCTGCACGGTCGAGCCGAGATACTCGCCGCGGCGCTCCTTGTTGATCACGGCCGAGTAGATCTGGCCGGTCGTGATGTTGTTGAGCCGCGACATCTTGGTCGAGACGAAGCGCTCGTAGTGGCCGAGATCGAGATCGGTCTCGGCGCCGTCGTCGGTGACGAACACCTCGCCGTGCTGCGTCGGGTTCATCGTGCCCGGATCGACGTTGATGTACGGATCGAGCTTCATGTTCGCGACCCGCAGGCCGCGATTCTCCATGAGCGCGCCGATCGTCGCCGAGACCATGCCCTTGCCGAGCGACGACACCACACCGCCGGTCACGAACACGAACTTGGTCTGCTGCGCCATCGATTCCTTCGTGGCGCCGCAAGCTGGTGTGCGCCAGAGGGTTTCTACCCGATCACGTCGTCGAAAAACAATGCCGGAGATCTACTGCAGCGCGCCGGCGAAGTTGTACGCGATGTAACCGGTCGCAGGTGCTGCGAGGTTTCCCCCGACTGGCCCGCCACCGCCGCGCGGACCTTCATGGTTTCGTGATAACGCCCGCGTGCACCGCGCAGATCCACGTTCGATTGGCTATGCTAGGTGCGCGGGATGAGCGAGCCGACCGATCCTCGCGAAGAGTCGATCGCGAGCCAGGACACGGTCGAGGCCGATCCGAAATCGCCCGGCAGCTCGAGCAACCCGCGCGTCGTGCGCGGGCGGCGCAGCCCGATCGCGCAAAAGCTCGGGCGCTACACGCTGGTGCGCTTTCTCGGCCGCGGCGGCATGGGCGAGGTCTACGTCGCCGACGATCCCGAGCTAGGCCGCCAGGTCGCGATCAAGGTGCTGCGCGACGACCACGGCGATCGCGCGCGTTTGCTGCGCGAAGCGCAGGCGCTCGCCAAGCTCGAGCACCCGCACGTGGTGTCGGTCTACGACGTCGGCAGCACGGACGACACCGTGTTCCTCGTCATGCAACTGATCGACGGCGACTCGATCGACAGGTGGCAGCGCGACGCGCACCCCGGCCCGCGCGCGATCATCTCCGCGTTCGTGCAGGCCGGCCGCGGCCTCGCGGCCGCGCACGCGGCCGGGCTCGTACACTGCGACTTCAAGCCGAGCAACGTGCTGATCGATCGCATGGGCGTCGTGCGCGTCAGCGATTTCGGCCTCGCGCGCACGGCCGGCGAGCACGGCGAGATCGCCGGGACCCCGGCGTTCATGGCGCCCGAGCAGTTCGAAGGCACGGCGACCGCGGCGAGCGACCAGTTCTCGTTCTGCGTCGCGCTGTGGCAGGCGCTCGCCGGTCAGCTGCCGTACGACGTTCCATCGTCGCTCGACACCACGACGAAGGTCGCGCCCGAGCGGCCCCGCAAGGCGATGCCCCGTGCCGCGCGCATGCCCACGCGCGTGGCTCGCGCGCTCGAACGCGGGCTCGCGATCGATCCGGCGCAGCGGTTCGCGTCGATGGACGAGCTGCTCGCGGCCCTCACGCCCGCGCGGCGCATCCGCCGCTTCGCGGCTGCGGGCGGGCTCGTGTTCGCGCTCGGCGGAGTCGCCGCGCTCGCGCTCGCGCGCAGCCCGACACCGCCGCCGACGCCCGCTTCGCCGCCCTCGCCGCCCGGACCCCCGCGCCTCGAGCTCGGCGCCGCGCGCACGCTGACCTCGTATGGCAAGGATGCGTGCGCGTACACGCCGACCGTGACGGCAGCCGGCACGATCGTCTACGATCTCACCGAGAGCGAAGCCGTCGACCTCTACGAGCTGCCGCTCGCGGGCGGCGCGAACCGACACCTGACCGCAATGCCGACGTGGGAGTGGCGCGCGAGCCGCGGCCGCACGCCAGGCGAGGTCATCTACCTCGAGCAGGACCAGGGCATCGGCGAACACAACGTGATCGCGGCGATCGATCTCGCGACCGGCAAGAGCCGACCGATCGTCGACGTCTACGCGCAAGACGCCGCGGCGGTGGGCGACACGATCTACTACGTCCCGCACACGCAGAACGAGATCCGGTCCTGGCAGAACGGCCGCGACGTCTCGGTAGCGAGCATCACGACCGGCAAGTTCGGTCCGATCACGGCCTCGCCCGCCGGCGATCGCCTCGCGGCGGTTTTCACCGCAAACGACGTCGCCGAGCTGTGCTTCCTCGAGCTGCCGGGCGGCCGCCTCGACTGCCCGCACGTGCCGACGATCTTCTCGCGCCCGGCGTTCGGCGCCGATGGCCGCAACATCTACTACGCGACCCACGACGGGATCCGCCGCCGCGACCTCGGCGGCACGGCCGACGAGCTCGTCGCGCCGGGCGTCGACGCGTACGGCGGGATCGCGATCGCACCCGACGGCGGCGTGCTCGCGTTCTCCGACTGCGAGTGGCGATCCAAGGCCGTCGAAGCCGCGAACCTCGAGCGCGTCGTGGTGGACGATCCGAGCGTGGATCAGATCACGCTCGGGCCGCACGGCGCGATCGCGTGGACGCGCGAGCGACGCGACACGCTCGTCTTGCTCGCGCGCCTGCCCGACGGACGCGTGCTCCAGCTGACCAACCCGAGCGATGGACCGATCTACGAGCCGTCGTTCAGCCCTGACGGCACGCGCGTCGCATACTACGTGGGCGGACCGCACCCGGGCATCCGCGTGGTCGGCGTGAGCGTCGACCACCCGGTCCAGGAAGTCACCGACGACCCGCGCGACGCGACTCCGTTCTGGGCCGACGACCACCACCTCGTGTTCGTGCGCAAGGAAGGCGCCGACGCGAGCTCGATCCACATCGTCGCGGCCGATGGCGGACCGCTGCGTCGCCTCGCCACCGTCGGCCGCACGCTGTACGGTGCGCACGACCATCGCATCCTCGCCGGCACCACCGAACGGATGCTGTGGATCGATACAGTGACCGGCGCCGAGCACGCCGGGCCGCCGGCGCCGGAATCGATCGCGAACGCGGTGCTGTCTCCGAACGGCAAGTGGATCGCGTACTCGTCCGGCGACGCCGCACCCGACGTGTGGCGGCTGTCGCTCGATCCGCCTGGCAAGGTCGAGCACATCGCACGCCTGGCCGCAGGCAACACCACCGACGGGTTCGCGGTCGAAGATGACGGGCGCGTGATCGTGGTCGTCTCGACGTGGAGCGGCGACCTCCACGTCATCCCGGCCGCGGCCGGCTCGAAGCTGTGAGCGAGCTCGGAGCGCGAGCTCGCCACGGTCGAGATCGGTGCGGCCGGTTCATCTCAGGCCGCGCCGCCACGCCGACGGCTCGACCGTCGTGCGCGCGCCGTTCGGCGCGGCGGCCGGTGCGTCGTGGTGCGCGACCGTGTGCGCTTCGATCGCGGCGGCCGCGATCGCGGCGACCAGCTCGTCGGCTTCGGCGCGTGGATGCAGCGCGTCGGCATTGCGACCGATGAAACCGGTGTCGAAGTCGCCGGCCGCGAACGCGGGGTGACGCACGCACCGGCGGTGGAACGGCAGGTTCGTCTCGATGCCGCGCACCTGATACTCGTCGAGCGCGCGCCGCATGCGCGCGAGCGCTCGCGCGCGATCCTCGCCCCACACGACGAGCTTGGAGATCATCGGATCGTAGTGCACGGGGATCTCGGCGCCTTCGTAACAGCCGCTGTCGTCGCGCACGTACGGGCCATCGGGCACGCGCAGGTGCGTGATGCGGCCCGGCGACGGCAGGAACTTCACGGGGTCCTCGGCGTAGATGCGGCACTCGATCGCCCAGCCGCGGCGGCGCGCGTCGAGCTCGTGCTGCGCCAGCGGTAGCGGCTTGCCCTCGGCGACGTCGAGCTGCCACGACACCAGATCGAGCCCGTAGATCATCTCGGTCACCGGGTGCTCGACCTGCAGTCGCGTGTTCATCTCGAGGAAGTAGAAGCCGCCGTCGGCTCCTAACAAGAACTCGCACGTGCCGGCGCCGACGTACTTGACCGCACGCGCGGCCGCGACCGCCGCCGCGCCCATCTTCGCGCGCAGCTCGGGCGTCACGACCGGCGACGGCGACTCCTCGATCACCTTCTGGTGGCGGCGCTGGATCGAGCAGTCTCGTTCGCCGAGGTGCACCAGGTTGCCGTGGGTGTCCCCGAACACCTGGATCTCGATGTGCCGCGGCCGCTCGATCGCCTTCTCGAGATAGATCGTGCCGTCGCCGAACGCGCCTTCCGCTTCGCGGCGCGCGCCGTCGAACGCGGCTGCGAACGACTTGGCGTCTGACACGAGCCGCATGCCTTTGCCACCACCACCTGCGGACGCCTTGATCAGGACCGGGAAGCCGATCTTGTGCGCCGCGGCGAGCGCATCGTCTGCGTTCGGGAAGCCGCCTCCGCCCGGGCCGTTGTCGCCTGGCACGACCGGCGTGCCAGCGGCCGCGACGGTCTTGCGCGCCTCGGTCTTGCTCCCCATCTTGCGCATCGCGTCCGAGCTCGGGCCGACGAAGGTGATGCCGGCGGCCGCGCACGCGTCGGCGAAGTCTTCGTTCTCCGACAGAAACCCGTAACCCGGATGCACCGTATCCGCCCCGGCGCGACGGCATGCGTCGAGAATCTTGTCGATCACGAGGTAGCTCTGCGCGGCCGGCGCGGGGCCGATCGCGATCGCGAAGTCGGCGGCCTGCACGTGCGGCGCGAGGCGGTCGACATCGCTGTAGACCGCGACCGTCTCGAAGCCGCGTTCCTTACACGTACGCATGACACGGACAGCGATCTCGCCGCGGTTGGCAACAAGAACGCGGCGGATCGACTTCGCGAGAACAGACACGAGCGCACCTTACCCGATCTGTGTAATATCGAGGCGGGAGAACGCCTTGGCCGATCCAAACACCCGACAGGGTAAGCGCACGCCGGTCACGCTCAAGATCAAGTTCAAGAGCGAGACCCTCGAGCAGTTCATCGAGCGGTACGCGGTCGACGTCAGTCAGGGTGGCATCTTCATTCGCACGAAGGAGCCGCTCGCGGTCGGCACGCAAATGAAGTTCGAGTTTCAGCTGCGCGACGCGTCGCCGCTGATCTCGGGTGAAGGCACGGTGGTGTGGACGCGCGAGAACGATCCGAGCCGGCCGGCGATCGCGCCGGGCATGGGCGTGCGGTTCGATCGGCTCAACGACGGCAGCCAGCAGGTGCTCGAGAAGATCCTCGCCGAGAAGGCGAAGCAGGCGCCGCAGCGCTCGGGTCACACCGAGACCACCAAGCCGCCGCTGTTCACCGATACGCCGACGCGCGTCGCGCCGGCGCCGGTGCAAGACGCGCTCGGCCTCGGGCCCAGCGGCCGCGCCGCGCGCGACTCCGAGCAGACGCCGCTGCCCAAGCCGATGCCGTTCCACTCCGACGCGGACGAGTTCGACGAGAACGCGTTCCAGGAGGCGACCAAGGTGCGGTCGCTCGAGGAGCTCGCCGCACAGTCGGCGCAGGCCGGCATCGACCTCAAGACCGCGACGACCGTGATGCCGATGGACGAGCTCGCGGCGCGCCGCCAGCACAGCCGGCTCGAGACGCCGCTCGCCGAGCCGCCGCCGCCGAGCCTCGACGACCGCGGCAAGACCGTGCCCGATCGCGACTCGGCGCCGGGGCTGCCCAGCCCGCCGACGCCGGAGCGCGACCTGCGCGGCGCGACCGAGCCCGCGCGACCCGGCGCGAAGATGCTCGATACGTCGCCGTCGCCGCGCACCGAGCCCGCGTTCACCAGCCACGATCAGGCCGGCGACGCGCCGCGCACGATCCTCGGCATGGAGCCGGCGAAGGCGGTGACCGCGGGCTCGAAGGTCGAGCCGACCGAGAAGGTCGCGATCCCGCGGCCGGTCGCGGCGGCGACCGAGCCGTCGCGGCCGCACGCGCCGAAGCGGCCCAGCATCGCGCCGATCGTGATCGCCGCGCTCGTGGTCGTCGCGGGCGCGATCGCGGCGGTGTGGTTCTTCGTGCTGCGCCCGGGCATGGAGGACAGCACCAAGGAAGTCGCGCAAAGCACCAACGCGACCAAGCCGCAGCCACCGCCGCCCCCGCCCGACAACAGCGGCAGCGCGAAGGTGGCGACGAACCCCGGCACCGGCTCGGCCGAGGTGAAGCAACCGCCGCCGCCGGCAGGGCCCACGGTCGATACCGTGATCACCGCGAGCGTTGCGAACGCGACCGTCGAGGTCGAAGGCGCGGACCAGACCGGCAAGGCGCCGTTCACCGCGAAGCTCGAGAAGGACAAGCCGTACAAGGTGCGCGTGCGCGCCGCCGGCTTCCTCGCGAAGGAGCTCGACGTGAAGGCGGGCGACAAGGTCACCGCGAAGCTCGATCCGAAGCCGCACATCTTGACCGTGACGAGCGAGCCGCCCGGTGCGCAGGTGTGGATCGACTCGCTCGGCACCGCGAAGGCGACGCCGGCCGACATTCGCTTGACCGCGGCGCAGGCGGCCAAGCCGAAGTTGAAGGTCACGCTGCGCAAGCCGGGTTATCGCCAGGCCGACGTCGTGTTCGATGCGTCGACCGAGACCGAGGACGACGCGCAGGTCACCGGCACCGCCGATGCAAAGCTCGTCGTCGCGCCGGTGGTCGTGAGCAACCCCGTCACCGCGCATCCGCCGACCGGATCGGGAAGTGCGAGCACGGCGGCGACGGGATCGGGATCGGGATCGGGATCGGACTCGGGATCGGGCTCGGGCTCGGCCGCGGCAGGAAATGGCAGCGGCTCGGACACCGGCGATCAGCCGAAGCCGGACACCAAGCCCGACACGAAACCCGACACGAAACCCGAGACCAAGCCCGACACTCCCAGCACGCCGCCGCCGGCAACCGGCAGCGCCTCGGGCGATCCCGAGCCCGACTGGTCGAAGCGTAACTGACCCGCCGTTCAGCCGGCGAACGACTTGATCCACTTCGAGGGATCACCGACGCGCGGCTTTTCGCCGCCGCGCACGAGGTAGCGCACCGCGGCGGCGAGGCCGTCGAGCGTGAGCGGCCACATCGCGAGCACGCTCGCGATCACCTCGATCGTCGTGCCGGCCCAGTAGCGATCGGGCTCGGGGTTGAGCCACGCGGCGCTGCGGAAGTGATGGGCGAGCCGGCGCAGCCACTCGAGGCCCGAAGCGCGGGTCTGCGACGACCAGTACAGCGCGCCGCCTGCATCGAGCAGCTCGGCCGGGTGCATCAGCGCGTCGCCGACCACGACGAGCTTCTCGTCGCGATCGCTGGTCGCGAGCAGATCGGCGACCGGCACCGCTTTGCGGAACAGCGCGTCCTCGTAGACCGAGCTGTACACGCAGTTGTGAAAGTAGAAGCTGCGGAACTTCGCGAACCGACCCGAGCGCGACGCCGCGGTGAACAGCCGCGACATCAGGTCGGCGTGCGGATCCATCGAGCCGCCGACGTCCATCAGCAGCAGGACCTTGACGCGGTTGCGGCGCGGCGGGCGAAACACGATCTCGAGCTCGCCCGCGTTGCGGCAGGTCTCGTCGACGGTCTCGTCGAGATCGAGCTCGTCCTGTGCGCCTTCGCGGCCGAGCTTGCGCAGGCCGCGCAGCGCGACGTCGATCTGGCGCACGTCGAGCACGACGTCGCGGCGATACTCGCGAAACCGCCGCTCGTCGGCGACCGCCATCGCGCTGCGGCCGCCGCCACCGCCGACGCGCATCGCGGTCGGGTTCTTGCCGCCGGTGCCGAACGGCGACGTGCCGCCGGTGCCGATCCAGCGGTTGCCGCCGTCGTGGCGCTCCTTCTGCTCTCGCAGCCGCTGTTCGAACAGCGCGCGCAGCTGCTCGAGATCGAGCGCGCGCAGCGCCTCGCGCTGCTCCTCGGTGAGGCCTTCGAGCGCGCGCGGATTCGCGAGCCAGTCCTGCAGCTCCTTCGTGAGCGCGAGCGCGTCGGTGTGGACGTCCTTGAAGTACGCGAGGAAGGCCTCGTCGTACGCGTCGTAGTGCGCGATGTCCTTCACGCACAGCGCGCGGCACAGGTGATAGAAGCCGTCGAGCGACGACTCGTGCAGACCGAGCGCCATCGCCTCCATCAGCGCGCGCCACTCGTGCGTCGACACGCCGAGCTTGCGCTTGCGGAGCTCGAACAGGAAGTCGATCAGCATCGGCTACGATCACTGTAACCCGGGAACCGCGGCTGGCGAGTCGAGGCCGGGGATCGAGCCGTCGCCGAGGCGGCCGTCGCGGTTGTCGCCCCAGCACGCGGCGAGGCCGTCGCGTCGGATCGTGCAACCGTCGCTGCCGCCGACCCACGGTCCGTCGATGCTGGCCGGCGGCAGCACCTGCACCGGCTTCTTGTCGAATTCGCGCGTGCCCCAGCACGTCAGGCTGCCGTCGGCGACCGACGCGCAGAAGCCGGGCTCGGTGGCGCGCAGCCCGGTCGCGCGAGCGACGCCCAGCACCGGACCGGGCGGCGAGACCTTGTCGTCGGCCGTGCCGCGCCCGAGCTCGCCCATGTCGTTGCGGCCCCAGCACCAGATCTCGCCGGTCTCGAACCGCGCACACGCGGTGGAGTGATGGACCGCGAGCTCGCGCGCCGGCGGGATCGAGATCGCCGCGAGCTTCGGCGCGCCACACTTCCAGTGGCCGGTCCTGTCCCCGACGCAGCTCGGATCACCGCACGCGACGCGGCCGTCCGCATCGCGCGTGCAGATCATCGCGAGGTGGCCGGTGACCTCGACCGCGCCGGGGATCGCGGGAACCACCGTCGGCTCGAATCCGGGCTCGCCGATCGCGATGTTCGGCCAGTACCGCATGCTGCCGTCGGCGAGGTGCGCGAGGTAGTCATCGTCGCTCTCTAGCGCCGTGACGGTCTTGATGCCGATGTCGACCGGCTCGCGGGTGCGATACGACAGGCACGACACGCCGCCGGTCTTGCGCACGAAGCACGGCACGTCGATCGAGCTCGGGCCGATCGCGACCGAGGCGAGATCGTGCGCGCCGTCGATCGGCACGGCCCAACCGGTGCGGCCGCCGCCCCACTGCCACGCGCGGCCGTCGCGGGTCACCGCCCACGTCTCGTTCTGGCCGGCCGCGATCGACACGACGTCGGTCACGCCGACCACGGGCAACGGCTTGGCCGCGCGGCCGCGATACGGCTGACCGGTCGCGCGGCTGCCCCAGCACACGACGCCGCCGTGCGCGCGAATCGCGCAGTCGAACGTGATCGCCGTGGCATCGGAGAGCTTCGGCAGCGTCGTCGCGTGGCCGAACGCATCGACGGTGACGACGTGGCCGCCGACCAGCCCGACCACTCCGCGGTCTTCGGGATCCATCGCGAGCGCGGTCGCGCCGTGCAGCGCCGCGAGCGCAGACGACGAGAGCGGCGCATCCCCGCTGGCGATGTCGATACCGTGGCTGGCTCTGCCCGCGAGCGCGAAGCACATCACGGCGCCGGCCGTGAACACCGCACACGCTTCGGAGTAG
>Ga0335083_10002074_pt1 | contig 26866 bp, 21 predicted proteins | sample Lox_Sample_42_FD_206716 | JGI IMG/M metagenome (GOLD analysis project Ga0335083, IMG submission 206716) | Soil microbial communities from Loxahatchee National Wildlife Refuge, Florida, United States - Lox_Sample_4.2 | ecosystem: Environmental > Terrestrial > Soil > Wetlands | place: USA...
CGAGGCCGTCGACCTGACCACGCTCGACGGCAAGAGCCTGCGCCTCGAGCTCGACTCCGAGAACGAGAACCGGTTCTGCAAGTGGTGGCGCGAGACGCCGGCGAACATGGAGCTGCGCATCGCGGTCCGGCGCGCCGGCGGCGGCGACATCGCGGTGATCGCGGCGACGTGCCGCGGCCGCATCGCCGACAAGCCGGCGGGCCCGCACGCGCTCGGCTGGGATCGGCTGTTCGTCCCCGACGACGAGGACCACACGCTCGCCGAGCTCGCGGCGGCCGGCACCGTGATCGCGGCGCGCCGCGAAGCCTACGAGCGCGTCGCCGCCGCACTCGAAGGCGCGTAGTGGCGCGGTTCGACGACCGCGCGACGCGACCGGCGCGCGGTCCACGCGACATGCTGAAGTGGAAGGTGTTGCGGCAGAGCGAGCCGCGGCACGCCGATCACGCCGAGCTCGACGCGATCCGGCCGGCCGTGCGCGACGGCGGCGCCGAGGCGCTCGCGACCGGCGCGCCGTGCGCGGTATGGATCGGCCACGCGACGTGGGCGCTGCGGCTCGGCGGCAAGCTCGTCGTCACCGATCCGATCTGGTCGCCTTCGATCTCGGGCGTCGTGCGCCGGCTCGTGCCGCCGGGCGTCGCGCTCGACGCGATGCCCGCGGCCGACATCGTGGTCGTCACCCACGACCACCGCGATCACATGGACCTGCCGACGCTCGCCAAGCTCCCCGACTCCGCGACCTACGTCGTGCCGCTCGGCAACGCGGCGCGCCTGCACAAGCCGAACGTCGTCGAGCTCGACTGGTGGCAGACCCACGAGCTCGGCGAGCTCGCGATCACGCTCGTGCCGGCGCGCCACTGGTCGATGCGCGCGCCGTGGAATCGTAACGACACGCTGTGGGGCGGCTACGTCGTGCGCGCGCCCGAAGGCACCGCGTATCACTCCGGCGACACCGCGTGGGGCGAGCACTTCGCGGAGATCGGCGCGCGGATCGGCGCGATCGACTGGGCGATGCTGCCGATCGGCGGATATTCGCCGCGCTGGTTCATGGAGCCGCAGCACGTCGATCCGATCGAAGCGGCGCGCGGCTTCGAGGCGCTCGGCGCGCGCGAGCTGTTCGCGATGCACTGGGGCACGTTCCGGCTCACCGACGAGCCGATCGGCGAGCCGCCCGCGCGGTTGCGCGCGTACTGGCGGGAGCGCGGCTGGGACGACGCGCGGCTGTGGATCGCGGACGTCGGTGAAGCGCGCCGTCTGTGAAGATCGCGCTAACCACGAAACCTTCACGTCGCGCCGCCGCGCGAAGGCGTACGTGGAGACATGCGCCAATCGTCCGTCGCGCTCGTGCTCGCGCTCGCTTCATCGCGCGCGTGGGCCGGGCACCATCATGTCGAAACCGACGAAGAGAAGTCCGAGGATGCGGTGATCCAGCAGGTCGACTCCCAGCCGCAGCTCGAGCTCGGCTTGGCAGGTCGGTTCGGCACGTTTCACACCGGCCCGGTCTACAACATGGCCGCCGGAGTGGCCGTCGAAGGCGGCGTTCGCCTCGACAAGCTCGCACTGCTCGGCGAGTACCAGCTGCTCGGGCTGTTCGATCCGAACGACAGCTCTCGTCAGCAGCCGAGCACGCTGCCGGTGAACGTCGACTCCGCGCCGGCTCCCGCGCAAGCAGCATCGCCGATGCATTCGACGCCGGGCGGCGTCGTCCACCGGCTCGGCGCGAACGCGCGCTACAGCGTCGGCCGCTTTCTTGTCGCCGAGGGCGGCATCGGCGTGCGCGGCGATCTGTGGCTCGAAGGTGGCCTCGGCGAGGAGCTGATCGAGTGGAGCGGCGGCGGCTATCTGCACCGCGCCGACGTCTCGATCGGAGCCGGCGCCGGCATTCGCTTTCGCGGCACGCAGCACCACGCCGGCTACCAGCTCGGCGTGCGCGCGACGTTCGCCGAGCCGCCCGCCGGTTACATGCCGGTCACGACGCCGACCTGCGCCGGCCCGTGCGACGCGCCCACCATCCCGCATGCGCTCGACCACAGCATCCTCGGCACGTTCACGATCGTGTTCGGCGGATGATGGTGCGAGTGGCCCTGGCTTTCGCCTTGGCCCTGGCGCTCGCGCCGTCGCGAACGTCGGCCGGCCACTACTATCCCGAGACCGACGACGAGAAGGCGGACAATGTCGTGGTGCGCGAGGTCGATCGCGAGCCGGCGGTCGAGCTCGGCATCTCGGAGCGACTCGGCTCGCGAAAGACGGGCGCGGATCACATGCTCACCGGCGGCATCGCGGCCGAAGCTGGCTTGCGCGCCGATCGCTTCGCGCTGCTCGGCGAGTACGAGCGACTCCGGCTGGGCGACGAGGTCGAGGACGAGTTGCTCGGGCACGAGCAACGGTTCGGCGCGAGCGCACGCTACAGCATCGTGCGGGGCCTCATCACGCGCCACGGGCGCGGCATTCGCGGTGATGTGTTCGTCGAGGCCGGCATCGGCGAGGAGCTCGTCGCGCTGAACGCCGGCGACCACTTTCATCGCGCGGACCTCTCGATCGAAGCGGGCGGCAGCTTCCGGGTTCGCGGCACGGAGCTGTTCGGCGGTTATGACATCGCGGTCCGCGCGACCTTCGCCGAGCCGCCCCCTGGTTACACGCCCGTAACTCGAGAGCTCGATCACGACGTGCTGATCATCATCACGGGCGTGCTCGGCGGGTAACGTCTCGATGACGTCGCGCGATCGGCCTTGAGACGTGCGCGCGTCGCGGCTATCGAAGGGCATGCGCGCATGGGGTGTGCTTGCCGTGCTCGTCGCCTGTCATTCGCCGGCCGTCGGCGTCGCGCCGGATTCGCCGGGCAGCGAGCCGCCGTCGCCCGACGCGGCGCCGATCGACGCCGATCTGAATGCGCCGACCGACACGCCGGCGGTGCCGTGCACGAACACGGTCGACGAGGTCTATCTGGTCGCGGCGTCGCAGACCGCGCCGCTCGGCACGATCCTGGCGTGCGCGGTGGACTCGCAGCTCGACCAGGCGACCGCCGGCTCGATGGCAGGGGTCACCGCGACGAGCGCGGTCAAGATCTATCGCATCGCGTATCAGACTCGCGACGGCAACGGTGGCCCCGCGGTGTCGACCGCGCGCGCGTACTTGCCGACGACGCCGAACGCGCGGCCGGTGCCGCTCGCGATCACCGGCCACGGCTCGGTCGGGCTCGCCGATTCGTGCGCGCCGTCGCTGTCCGCCGAGAACGATCTGCCGCTGCCGTACGCGGCGATCGGCTTCGCCGCGATCGATCCCGATCTCGCGGGCCTCGGCAACGCGGGCACGCAGGACTACCTGAACAACCGCGCGCAGGGCTGGCAGATGCTCGACGCGGCGCGCGCGCTGCGGGCGCTGCTCGCGCCGGGCATCACGTCGCAGCAGATGATCCTGTCGGGCTACTCGCAAGGCGGCGGCGCGGCGCTGTCGGCGCGCGCGCTGCTTCCGAGCGACGGCAGCGATGCCGGCACGCTGCTCGCGACCGCGGTGTACGCGCCGGAGTGGCCGATCCGGCTCAACTCGTTCCGCTACGTCGACATGCTGAGCGATCCGACGCAGCTCACGATCTCGTTCGGGCTGTCGTTCAGCTCGGTCGCGGTGATGCGCCAGTACGCGTACTACGACAACCACGTCGGCTTCGGCCAGGGCGAGATGGCCGAGCCCGCCGCGATGCGCACCGGCCTCGACAACGCGATCAACACGCAGTGCCTCGTGCCACTCGGCGCGTGGATCCAGCTCGACATGCTGCACACCGGCGATCTGATCGACGACACGCTGCGCACCGGGCTGCTCGCGTGCATCGCGGCCGAAGGTCCAGATGCGGGCTGCACCGGCAACGCCGCGGCGTATTACCAGGCGCTGCTCGACGACCAGCTCGACATGCCGTCGGCCGGCGGCCCGGTGCTGCTCGTGCAAGGCCTGCTCGATCAGATCATGCCGCCGGCCGGCGAGGGCGCGTGCATCGCGCAGAAGCTGGTGTCATCCGGCGTCGACTTCACGCCGTGCGTGTACTCGAGCTCGGACCACACGACCATCATGAACCAACACCCGTCGGGGGTAGCCTGGGTCGAGAGCGTGCTCGCCGGCGGCACGCGCGCGAGCTGCGGCGACTCCGGCGCGACGCTGCCGGCGTGTACGCAGTAGGCGCGGCGGCTTCGCCAGCTATCACGGCGACTTGTCACGTCCGGGCGGCGAGCCGAACCGGGTACGCTCGGCGGCCGTACATGCTTCATGCAGCGACGCATGTGGAGTGTTGCCGCCGTGGCGGCGCTCGTGGCCTGCAACGCCGGGCCGGATGAGGGGCACGCGGGCGACGGTGGCAGTAACAGCCACCCCGGCGATGCCGGCACCGACGGTCCGAGCGACGGCCCGAGCGACGGGGGCTCCGCGGCACCGGGCCTCGTCGCACCGCCGGTCGATCCGACGATCGCGAGCGATGTCTACGCGTCGACCGCGTTCCTGTACTCCGGCGCCGACCCGATCCAGGTCGGCGTCGCGCCGGGCACGATCGATGCGATCCGCGCTGGCGTCGTGCGCGGTGCGGTGTTCGCCGCCGACGGCATCACGCCGCTGCCCGGCGTGACGGTCGCGATCGCAGGCCATCCCGAGCTCGGTCACACGCAGACGCGCGCGGACGGCATGTTCGATCTCGCGGTGAACGCCGGCAGCACGCTGAGCGTGACCTACGAGATGGCGGGGCTGCTGCCGGTGCAGCGCCGGGTGGCCGCGCGCTGGCACGACTGGGTGCGCGCGGGCGACGTGGTGATGATCGCGAAGGACGCGGCGGTGACCGCGATCGATCTCACGCAGAGCACGGTCCAGGTTCACCGCGCGACCATCGCGAACGACGGCAACGGCATGCGCCAGGCGACGCTGCTGTTCCTGCCAGGCACGGCGGCCACGATGACGATGCCCGACGGCACCACGCAGCCGCTGACCAGCGGGAACGTGCGCGCGACCGAGTACACGGTCGGCGACGCCGGGCCGCACGCGATGCCGGCCGAGCTCCCGCCCAACACCGGGTACACCTACGCGGTCGATTACAGCTTCGACGAAGCCGATGCCGCGGGCGCCACCGTGTCGTTCTCGCAGCCGGTCGTGTCGTACCTCGAGAACTTCTTGCAGATGCCGGTCGGCAGCCCGGTGCCGGTGGGCTACCTCGATCGTGCAACCGGCGCCTGGCTGGCCGAGCCCAACGGCGTGGTCGTCAGCGTGCTCGACGTGGTCGGCGGCGCGGCGCGGCTCGACGTCGACGGCAGCGGGACGCCGGCGAGCGCTGCCGCGCTGGCCGCGCTCGGCGTGACCGACGCCGAGCTGCAAGCAGTCGCGACGCTGTATGCGCCGGGACAGTCGCTGTGGCGGTTCCGGGCGAGCCACTTCTCGGGGCGCGACGTCAACTGGGGGACGCGGACCCGGCAGGTCACGACCGGAAGCCCCGGCACCGGCCCGAAGGTGCCGGCCGAGTGTTACGAGGGCGGGTCGCGGATCGCGTGCGAGAGCCAGTCGCTCGGCGAATCGGTGCGCGTGATCGGCACGCCGTTCGATCTGCACTACGAGAGCGATCGCGCGACGTCGTCGAGCGCGACCGTTCACATCCCGCTGAGCGGGGCGACGGTGCCGCCCGATCTGATCCGCATCGACCTCACGGTCGACGTGGCCGGCGAGCACTTCGCGCGCAGCTTCTCGCCGCTGCCCGACCAGAACTACGACTACACGTGGGACGGGCTCGATGCGTACGGCCGGCGCATTCAGGGCCAGCAGGAAGTCGTCGTGAGCGTCGGTTACGTGTACCCGACCCAGTACCTGCTGCCGGCGGCGGCGCCGGGCGAGAATGCCGGCGCGCTGTTCGGATCTCCGTCGTACACCGGAGCGTCCGCGACCGCGCCGGTCGCGGGCTCGCGCACGGAGACCGTGTCCGATGCGTGGGCCGGCTTCATCGGCAGCGTCGATGGTCGTGCCGACGGCTTCGGCGGGTGGACGTTGAGCCCGCACCACACGTACGATGCCCAGGGCTACACGGTCACGCTCGGCGACGGCGATACGCAGTCCGCGCAGGCGCTCGGCCACGTGATCACCACGGCGGTCGGCAATGGTGGCTTCGGTTACTCCGGCGACGGCGGGCCGGCGACCGCGGCGACGCTGCGGCTCGGCAGCCCCCTCGGCAACACCGGTGGGGTCGCGGTCGGGCCCGACGGCACGCTGTACATCGGCGATCCGTACGACGGCGTGATCCGGCGCGTGTCGAGCAGCGGCGTGATCGACACGATCCACACCTCGGCGCTGACGGTCGGCGGCACCGACCTCGACGTCGGCCCCGACGGCAGCCTGTATGTCGCCGACCTCTACGACAACGTCGTCGAGCGGATCGACCCCGCCGGCACGGTCACCGTCGTCGCCGGCAACGGAACCCGCACCGCGCCGCAACCGTCGGACGACGGGCTGCCCGCCACCAGCGTCCCGCTCGGCCCGTACGGTCCGTACTGCGTCCGCGTGGGCCGCGACGGCAGCCTGTACATCGGCGGCAACGCGCTGATCCGACGCGTCACGCCCGACGGCATCATCCACACGATCGCCGGCGACTACTCCTACGGTTACGCGGGCGACCACGGTCCGGCGACCGCGGCGACGCTGTTCGGGCCGATCGCGCTCGCGCTCGCCCCCGACGGCAGCATCGTCCTGTTCGACACCACCGGCGGTGGCTCGGCCACGATCGTCCGCCGGATCACGCCCGACGGCGTGATCGAGACGATCGCGGGAGGGCCGGCCGCAACCTCGACCGCCGAGGGCATTCCCGCGACGCAGGCCGCGATCACCGCGTACGTGGACTCCGGGTTCGGCGCGCTCGCGGTCGATGCGGTCGGCAACGTCTACGTCAACGACAGCTACCGCAACCGCATCCGCGTGATCGGCACCGACGGCATCATCACCACGGTCGCCGGCTCGGGCAACGGCGGCTTCGGCGGCGACCTCGGGCCCGCGGTCGGCGGCGAGCTCTACGAGCCCGGCCCGCTCGCGCTCGCGCCCGACGGGACGCTGTACATCACCGATCTCGGCAACGCGCGCATCCGCCACATCACCCAGCCGCTGCCCGGCTACGGCACCAACGACGTGCTGATCGCCTCGCGCGACGGCAACGAGGTGTACCACTTCGACAACCTGGGCCGGCATCTCGAGACGCTCGACGCGTTCACCGGTGCGCAGCGCGAGCGGTTCGGCTACGACGCGGCGGGCTACCTGACCAGCGTGACCGACGGCGACGGCAACGTCACGACGATCGCGCGCGACGCCGACGAGCATCCCACGATGGTGGTGGCGCCCGGTGGGCAGACCACCACGCTGTCGCTCGACGCCCATGGCCAGCTGGCCGCGATCACCGATCCGGCCGGCAACGTGGTGCGGATGACGAGCGATGCCGGCGGCCTGCTCCAGACGCTCACCGACGCGCGCGGCAACGTCCACAGCTTCACGTACGATGCCGAGGGCCGTCTGACCTCGGACGCGAACCCCGCCGGCGGCAAGAAGACGCTCGTGCGCACCGAGTCGGCGAACGCGTTCACCGTCACGGTGACGAGCGCGCTCGGCAAGGTCACGTCGTACGAGGCCGATGTGCGGCCGAGCGGCGCGCTGCATCGTGCGATCACCGACGCGCGCGGCGCGGTCACCGACGACGTGCTCGGCAGCGACGGCACGGACACGCGAACGTATCCGGACGGCACGCTCGAGACCAGCGTGCGCGGCCCCGATCCGAGGTTCGGCATGCAGGTGCCGATCATCGTGTCGCGGACGATCACCACGCCGGCGGGCCGCAAGGAATCGGCGCAATGGAGCCGCACGGTCACGCTCGCCGATCCCGCCAACCCGCTGACGCTGCAGACGCTGACCGACGTGTACACGACGCCCGCGGGGACGTTGACCGCGACGTTCGACGCGACGGCGCGCACCTACACCCGCACCAGCCCGACCGGTCACGTCGCGATCACCCACGTCGACGCGCAAGGGCGGCCGCTCGACGTCGCGATCGACGCCAGCCTGGCGCACACCTCGTACAGCTACGACGCGACCGGCGAGCTCACCGCCGCGGCGCGCGGCACGCAGGCGCTGAGCCTCGCGTACGACAGCGCGCGCCGGCTCGCCAGCGTGACCGATGCGACCGCCGCCACCACGCAGCGCACGTACGCCTCCGGCGATCGGCTGAGCACGTTCGCGCGGCCCGACGGCGAGACCTACGACCTCGACTACGACGCGACCGGCAACCTCGCGGACGTCGAGATGCCGAGCCACGCGTCGCACGCGTTCGCGCACACCGAGGTCGATCGAGTCAGCGGTTACACCGCGCCCGATGGCGCCGCGTCGTCGTACGTGTACGACGCCGACGGCGCGCTCGCGCAGCTGGCGCTCGCGAGCGGGCGCACGATCGCGTTCGGGGTCGACGCCGGCGGGCGCCCGACCGGCCGCAGCTACCCGGAAGCGGCCATCACGTTCCACTACAGCGATGCCACGGATCGGATCGCCTCGGAGACCGTCACGCCGGTGTCCGGCGCCGCGCAGACCATCGCGTACAGCTACGACGGCAGCCTCGTCACCGGCGCGGCGTTCAGTGGCGCGGCCACCGGCAGCTTCACCTACAGCTACGATGCGAGCTTCTTGCTGTCGGGGATGGCGTTGACGAGCGGCGCCGACCACGTCTCGATCCCGATCGACCACGACGCCGACGGACACGTGACCGGGCTCGGGCCGTTCACGATCGCGCGGACCGGCCCCGCCGGCGCGGCGAGCTCGATCAGCGACGGCACGATGACGCTCGCGTACGGGCTCGAGCCGGAGGGGCGCATCGCGTCGCGCACCGCGTCGGTCGCCGGCACGACGGTCTACTCGCTGCAACTCGCGTACGACGCGGCGGGCGAGCTGACGCAGGCGATCGAGACCGAGGGCGGCACCAGTCACACGCTCGGGTACGCGTACGACCCCGACGGGCAGCTCGTCGCGGTCACCCGCGACGGCGCGGCCGCCGAGCAGTACGCGTACGACGGCAACGGCAACATCACCAGCCGCCAGCTCGGCGCCGGCGCGCCCGAGACGACCAGCTACGACTCGCGCGATCGCGTCGTGGAGCGCGGGGCCGTCGCGTACACGTTCGACGTCGACGGCTTCCTGGCGACCCGCGGCGCGGACACGTTCGCGTACAGCACGCACGGCGAGCTGCTCCACGCCGTCGTCGGCGGCGCGACCATCAGCTACGCGTACGACGCGCTGGGCCGGCGGGTCAGCCGCAGCGACGCGGCCGGTACAGCCCAGTACCTGTACGGCGCGCCCGACGCGCCGTTTCGCGTGACCCAGTCGCGCGACGCCGCCGGCGTGCTCACCACGTACTACTACGACGACGGCGGGATCCTGATCGCGCTGTCGCGGGGCGGCGCGATGTACTACGCGGGCGCCGACGCGGTGGGCACGCCGCGCGTGATCGCGGACGCGACCGGCGCGATCGTGAAGGTGATCGATTACGACGCATTCGGAAACGTCCTCACCGATAGCAATCCGTCGTTCCAGCTCGCGATCGGCTACGCGGGCGGGCTGGCCGATCCGACCACCGGCCTGGTGCGGTTCGGCTACCGCGACTACGATCCGGCGGTCGGGCACTGGACCGCGGCCGATCCCGCGCTGTTTCAGGGCGGCGGGCCCAACCTGTACGCGTACGTCGATAACTCGCCGGCGATGCACGGCGATCCCGACGGGCTCGGCGCGCAGGTGACGGTCAAGGGCAGCGGCGAGGGCCTGTATGGCGAAGGCAGCTTGATCCACACCGACCAGGGCACGGCGGTCTGCGGCGGCGTCGGCGTGAGCAACGAGAAGGGCGCGACCGAGACGGTCGGCGCGACCGACGAGCTGCCGGCGACCAGCATCAACGCCGAGTTGCGCGGCCGTGTCCACTTCACGCCGTGGGCGAGCCTCGAGGTGAGCTTTCGCCAGGACGGCATCATGTGCGAGAGCTGGCGGTTCGTCACCAAGCGGACGGCGAAGGCCGAGGCCCACCTCGGCCCGCTCACCGTCGACGTATTTCACCCCAAGGAGTGGAAGCTCGACGCGGCGGACGGTGTGAAGAGCACCAAGCTGTACAAGGAGGCACAGGAGGCCACCGGCGGCGAGACGGTCAAGGCACTGGACTTCGAAGTCACGGCGGTCGGGCAGTACTGCCAGCGGCTCGCGAAGTGAACCGACCGTCGGCAGCGGCTACGGGCTCGCCGCCGCCGCGCGCACGTCGGGATCCGGATCCGCCGCGAACGCTTTCGCGTCGAAGCCCCCGAGCGCGTCGGCGGTCGCGAGCGCGGCGACGCGCACCTCGACGAAGCGATCGCGGTCGCGCGCGAGGCGCTCGAACTCGGCGCGCCACGCCTCGACATCCGCCGGCGCGAGGTCGTCCGGTAGCGCGTCGCGTGCGGCGAGCTCGCGCGCGATCGTTCGGGCCGCCAGCGCGGCGGGGATCGCCGTGCGCCGGTCCGCGCCGCCGGCCGCGCGCGCCAGGGCCGGCAGCAGCTCGGCGCGATCCTCGACCGCCGGCGCGGCCGCGATGCCGGCGAGCCGCGTCGAGCGCACGCTCGAGTCGATCGCCCGCTCGACCACCGCCGGGCCGGCCAGAACACCCTGCCGCGCGGCCTCGTCCACGTCGCCCCGGTCGACCGCGGCCGTCATGGAGGCGATCCCGGCCACCAAGATCCCCAACAATCTTAGAGAAAAAATTGACATGGTGATGATGCGTTCAGTACCGTCATTCCGTTCAGTAGGAGAGGTTCATGGCCGAAGCCCTCACCCAGCGCCAGCGCGAGATCCTCGAGTTCATCTCTTCATCGATCGCCGAGCGCGGGTTCCCGCCGACGCTACGCGAGATCGGCGAGCACTTCCACATCCGCTCGACGAACGGCGTCAACGATCACCTGAAAGCCCTCGAGAAAAAAGGCCACTTGCGACGCGAGGATCTCAAATCGCGCGCGATGCGGCCGGTCTTGCCCGACGGCTCGGGCGAGCTGATCGCGATGCGGCCGCGGCTCGCGAACGGCACCAACGTCGGGGGGATCGCCGATGGCGCCGATCTCGCCGAGATCCCGATCCTGGGGCGGGTTGCCGCCGGTCAGCCCATCCTCGCCGTCGAGCAGGCCACCGACACGGTCAAGATCGATCGCGTGCTGGTCGGCGGTCACCGCGAGGTGTTCGGCCTCAAGATCGTCGGCGAGTCGATGATCGAGGACGGAATCTTCGACGGCGACTACGTGTTCGTGAAGAAGGCGCCCACCGCCCACAGCGGTGACATCGTGGTCGCCATGATCGAGGGCGAAGCGACGGTCAAACGCTACTTTCCGGAGGGCGACAAGATCCGGTTCCAGCCGGCCAACTCCGCGATGCAGCCGATCGTCGTCCGCAAGGCCGATTTCAAGTCCGTGGACATCATCGGAATCGTCGTCGGCGTGTACCGGAAGTTGTAGGGGTCTCTTAAGAAGAAATTCCTCGTGATTTCGGGCAACGGCATTCGGTTTGGCGTATGTCAAACTGGGGGCCCGTGGCACGAGCGCGCGCATACCGCAGCCGATGGCTGTGGATTCCGGCGATTGCCGTGTCCGCTACCTCGCAGAGCGCCGCGCTCGTCGTGTACGAGGTCACGCGCCCGGTTCCCAAGCCACAGCTGACGATCCGGCTCGACGACTCCGCCGCGAGCTGGGACTACGACGTCGGGCGCCAGACCGCGGCCACCCGCGCGATCGCGGTGACCGTTCCGAAAGATTTCCAGCTCGCGATCGACGAGCGTCCGGCCCAGAGCGGCGAGCGCGTCGCGCTGCCGGCCGGCGACGTCCCGGTGCAGGTGCGCGTGACCGCGCCCGACGGCACGGTGTGGACCAAGCGAGTCGACGTCGCGCACGATCAAGGCGCCGACGTCGACGTCACGTACACGCCGAGCCGCGGCTCGGTGCTGGTCACGCGCGTCGGCGACGCCGCGCCGCTCGCGCGCTGCACGCAGGCCCGCTGCACGGTCTCGGTCGAGCCCGGCACGAAGCTCGAGCTGTCGGCGCTCGTCGGCGAGGACGCGACGTTCGGCGGCTATCACCAGTATCCGATGCGCACGCCGCCGGCGCTCGTGCCGATCCTCGGCGACCCGCTCGCGTCGTGCATCGTGACCGACGCCGACGTCACGTCGGGCCGCGACGTGCGCGATTGCTCGATCGTGGTCAAGGCCGACACCGACGTCGCGGTCGAGTTCGGCCTGCAGCCCAAGCGCGTCGACGTCGCGTTCACCGATCCGCAGAACCTGTCGAAGATCCTCCGCCCGATCACGCCGCCCGCGCCCGCGATCGATGCCGAGAAGCTCGAGGAGCCGGTCGTGCTCGCGATCAAGCCGCCGCCGCCGCCGAAGCTGATGCCGCCGCCGCCACCGCCGCCGCCCGATCAGCCCAAGCCGCCGCCGCAGCCGCCGAAGCAACCGCCGCCGAACATGGTGATGGTCGAGGTCAAGGACGACAAGCACGTCGTCAAGGAGGCGCCGAAGGACGCGACGAAGCTGTCCGACAAGGATCGCGACGTCGCCGAGGAGATGCGCGCGACCAAGACCAACCTCGACAAGGAATCCGAGGGCAAGACCGACGCGTCGCGCGAGAGCGACGACAAGACCTCGGCCGAGATCGGCGGCCCGCAGGATCGCATCCGCCAGCTCGAAGAGACCAAGGCGACGACCGACAAGCACATCCAGGAGACCGATCATTCCGGCCAGAAGGAAGTCGCGAAGGGCGCGATCCAGGGCGAAGGCGGCGACAACGGCGAGAACGGTACCGGCGGCATCATGTCGATGCGCGGCATCGGCGGCCGCGGCTCGATCACCGAGCAGGGCGACGGCAAGAAGGCCGGCAAGAAGGGCCTGCCCGGCATCAACACGCCGATGGCGCAGAACGACTACGAGCGGATCGTCGGCAAGGACAAGGCCGACAACGAGCGCGAGGTCGCGGCGCGCAAGATGTCGAGCAAGAAGGGCCGGTGGGAGCGCAAGCTCGACGCGATCAAGAGCTCGCTCGAGAACTTCGTCCCCGACGTGCGCCCCGGCAACCAGACCGCGCTCAAGACGCGCGCACATCCGTACGCGCTCTACATCGCGCGCATGCACCGCCGCATCCACGAGCTGTGGGGCTTCGGCTTCCTCGAGGATCTCGAGAGCAAGCCGGCGGACTATCCGCTCAACGACTTCAACCTGTGGGTGAACCTCGAGATCTCGGTGAACCCCGACGGCACCGTGCACAAGGTGACGATCGCGAAGACGTCGGGCAAGACCGAGTTCGACGTCGCCGCCGTCGACACCGTGATCTCGGCGGGCCCGTACGAGCCGACGCCCGAGGCGATCCGCTCGGTCGACGGCCGCATCTACCTGCGCTGGGGCTTCTATCGCAACTGGCGGCAGTGCGGCACCTTCAACGTCGAGCCGTACATCCTGACGTCGGTGCCCGAGGACAGCGGCCAGGGCGTGCTCGACGACGGCGCGATGGTGAAGAACACCGCGCACCTGCCGGGCGGCAAGCGCGGCAGGCACGATCACATCCCGACCGGGGACAAGACCGTCACGCCCGACGACGGGATGGGCAAGCAGAAGGCCGAGCCCGAATCGAGCGTGACCGACAAGGAGGCGCTGTTCGCGGCGAATCAATTCGTCAGCGCGTTCGCGACCGCCGAGGTCGACAAGCTCGTGAAGTACTCGACGGTGCCGTTCTATGCGAACGGCAAGGTCGCGGCGCAGACCGCGGCCGACCTGAAGGACATGTTCGGCGGGCTCGTCGTCGAGTCCGGGCCGATGAAGGACTGGAAGCTGCTCTCGACCGAAGAGTACGCGCCCGGGTCGAACATGCCGCCTGGCAACGTCGTGTTGCGCGTGACGACGACGAAGGAATCGTTCGCGGTCGTGCTGACGAAGACGAAGTCGGGCGAGTACCGCGCGACGCAGCTGGCGCGCTGATACGATCGGCGTGATGACCGCGCGTCGCGTCGCGTTGTGGGTCGGCTTGTCCGCGTGCGGCCACCTGGGCTTCGACTCGGGCAACGATGACGGCTTGGTCGGCTGGTGGCGGTTTGAAGAAGGCAGCGGAACGACCGCGCACGACTCGTCCGGCCACGGCCACGACGGAACACTCTCGGCGGGCATCACGTGGACGACAGGCAGGATCGGCGGCGCGATCGAGCTCGATGGCGCCCAGAATCATCAGGTCGACCTCGGCAGGCCGGTCGAGTTGATGCCGAGCGGCAGCATGACGGTCGCCGCCTGGATCAACGCGCAGTCGTTCAAGCTGGGCGGCCTGGCCGATGACGTCGTGATCAGCCGCGACAGCGCGGCGGCTCCTAGCGATCACGGCTGGGAGCTCAAGGGCTCGGAGGACTGCGGGCAAGAGCGCGCGGTGCTGCAGATCGCCGTCGCGTCGAACGCGATCGTCGAACAGTGTGGAGCTACGGTGCTCGCGACCAGCACCTGGTATCACCTCGCAGGCGTTTACGATGCCGAACAGCTCGAGATGCACGTATACGTCAACGGCGTGCTCGACGACGGCATGCTCACCGCGAGCGTGCCGGGTGCGCAGCACGAGCCGACGGTTCTGGTCGACGTCCAGATCGGCAACGCGAGCCCGAGCGGTGGTGCGAGCACCGGCGGCGGCGACGCATTCACGGGACTGCTCGACGAAGTCCGGATGTACGACCGCGCGCTCAGCGCGACCGAGATTGCCGGGCTTGCAGCTGACTAGCTGCTCGGCTGCAGGACCTTCGTGACCCGCGCGGCGAACAGCCCCTTCGGCCCCTGTTGCTCTTCGTACTCGACCTGCTGGCCCTGGTTGAGCGTACGGAAGCCCTCGCCCGAGATCGACGAGTAGTGGACGAAGACGTCCTTACCGTCATCTGCGCGGCTGATGAACCCGTAGCCCTTGGCATCGTTGAACCACTTCACGGTACCGAGCGCCATGTCTACTGCCTCCTCGACAACAAGCGGCCAACCCCAGCGGCCGCGCCACAGCTGTTGAAACATGGGGGCGGGATGGGCTCAACACACATTTCCGAGAAAACGACCGCGCGTTGGAAACTTTCACCGAGAGCGAAAACGCGACGTGCGCTCCCGGCGGGTGACGCAACCGCGTCACAGGTGCGACTCACCACACCAGGCACAGGGCGGCGCCGGCGGCGAGCTGGAGGCGCGTTCGATCCACGCCGTCGATCACGAGGTACGTACCGGTGTCGAGCGCGACGCCGAGCGGGCCGATCACCTCGATCACCGCGCGGATGCCGCCGCCGACCGCGGGGGCGCGGAGATCGGCATCGAGCCCGAGATCGCCATGGAGATCGACCACGAGCCGGGGCCGCGAGGCGGCGGCCTCGTAGGCGATGCCGGCCGTGACCAACCCCGCATGGTCGCGGTCGAATCCGCGCCACGCGACGACCGCGCCGAACCGGCTCCACGGCTCGACGTCGAGCTCGAGCTCCGCGCGCTGGCGATCGCCGCCGTCGCCGGCGAGCAGCAGCGTGCCGCCGGCGGAGGCGCTGCCGTGCAGCGGACGGTTGGAATCATCGGCGCGTGCGGGGCGAACGAGCCCGAGCCCGAGCACGAGTGCGAGTGCGCGCTTCAAGCGATGTCGATGCGGCCGGCCGTCGTGATCGCCGTGCCGGGCGGCAGCTCGTGCGCGGCGAGGATCGCGACCTCGGGCAGCTCGGGCTCGAGCAGGTCGCGCAGGTGGCGGCGCACGTCGCCGGACGCGAGGATCACGCCGGACGTCAGCTTGCCGCGCACCGCGGCGACGATGTCCTGCGCGATCGCGGGCTCGAGCGCGAGCAGGGCGACGCCATCGCGACGGTCGATCGAGGTGCGGATGGACTCTTCGATCATCGCGTCGAGCGTGTAGACCGCGAGCTCGCCGCGCGGAGCCCACCGCGCGCTGATCTGGCGGCGCAGCTGGCCGCGCACGTGCTCGACGAGCGCGGGCACGTCGCGCGCGGTGAAGCCGCCAGGCTGTGACACGGGGGCGGGCGCGAGCGCGATCGCTTCGAGGATCGCGGCGAGATCGGCGAGCGGCACCTGCTCGCGCGCGAGCTCGCGCAGCACCTCGGCGAGCACCGGCAGCGCGACGACGCGCGGCACGACCTCGCGCACGAGCACGGGCGCGTGTGCGGCCGTGGCCTGGACGAGCGCGGACGTGCGATCGATGCCGATCAGCTCGGGCACGAGCTGCGCGAGCGCGTTCGGCAGCCGCTCGCGCAAGCCGGCGAGCGGATCGGCGCCGAGCTGGAGCCAGGCGACCGGCGTGCCGTCGAGCGCGAGCGCGACCTCGCGCTCGCCGAGCGCGTCGTCGCTCGCGATCGAAAGCGGCGAGATCGCGATGCCCGCTCGCGCGCCGGCCGCTTCACGCGCGGCGGCCGCGATCGCGCGTAGCTCGTCGCCGCGGGCCGCGAGCGCGGTCGGCACGCGCAGGCCGAGCCGCGGGCCGTGCACGGCCGCGGCGCCGGGCTCGTCGAGGACCGCGGCCGGCACCGGTCGCGTGCGCGCCGAGGCGAACGCGGCGGCGAGCGCGATCGCGCCGAGCACGACGAATGGCGCGGCGGGCAAGCCGGGCACGATCGCGAGGCCGACGAGCAAGATCGCGGCGCCGGCGAGCGCGCGCGGCGAGCCCGCGAGCTGCGCGCCGAGGTCCTCGCCGAACGCGCGGTCGCCGGCCGACGCGACCCGCGTGACGAGCAACCCGGATGCGACCGCGACCAAGAGCGACGGGATCTGTGCGACCAGGCCGGCGCCGATCGAGAGCAGCGAATACGTCTGGATCGCTTCGCCCGCGGTCATGCCGCGGCTGCCGATGCCGATCGCGAGCCCGCCGACGAGGTTGACGGCGACGATCACGATCGCGGCGATCGCGTCGCCCTTGACGAAGCGCATCGCGCCGTCCATCGCGCCGTACAGCTGCGACTCGCGCTCGAGGTCGGTGCGGCGCCTCCGCGCGCCATCGGGATCGATCGCGCCGGCGCGCAGCTCGGCATCGATCGCCATCTGCTTGCCCGGCATCGCGTCGAGCGCGAACCGCGCCGCGACCTCGGCCACGCGCTCGGCGCCGCGCGCGACCACGATCAGCTGCACGATCGTGATCACCGCGAACACCACGAGGCCGACGACGAGGTTGCCGGCGACGACCGAGCTGCCGAACGCGTGCACGACCGTGCCGGCGTCGGCGTCGGCGAGCACGAGCCGCGTCATCGACACCTCGAGCCCGACGCGGAACAGCGTGGTCACGACCAGCAGCGTCGGGAACGACTGGAACCCGAGCGGGCTCGGCGTGAACACCGCGGCCATCACGAGCGCGACCGCGAGCCCGATGTTCAGGGTCAAGAGCCCGTCGAGCAGCGGCCGAGGCAGCGGCACGATCAGCATCGCGACGACGCCGATCACGAGCGCCGCGATCGCGAGCTGCGCGGCGCGCATCTACACTTCCTCTAGTTCGCTCGGATCTAGCTCGATCGCGTCGTCGGCGACCGAATCCTTCGGGCCGCCGAGGTGCCGCACGAGCGACAGGTGGATCTGGCTGCGGATCATGCGCAGCACGCTGTCGAGCTCGGCGCTCGGCAGCTTCAACCGCGCGCGCAGCAGATCCAGCGTCGTCTTGACGAGCTGCTCCTTCGCCTTCTCGATCCAGCGAAACGCGGTGACGCGATGCACGCGATAGATCGCGCCGATCTCGTCGATGTTGAGGCCGTCGACGTGGTGGTAGCGCAGCAGCGTTTGCTCGCGCGCGCCGAGCTGGCCGAGCGCCTCGGCGAACGACGCCTTGAACTCGGCGGCGTACGTGCGCTTCATGTAGTCGACCTCGGGATCGTCGGCCGACACCGCGTGCTGCGCGATCAGGTGATCGTCGTCGACGAGCACCTCGCGCTTGCCCTTGCGCATGTCGTTCAGGCACGTGCGCACGGCCACCGAGCGCACCCAGCGGCGCAGGTCGCCGCGCCCGCCGTACTCCGCGATCTTGCCAGGGCTGGTCGGTGCGCCGGCGGTGCCGCCGCCGACGAACAGGCGCTGGCGCACGAGCTGCTTGACATCGGCGAGCCGCGCGCCGGTCACGCGCATCCGCGCGAGCGCGATGTCGACCTCGCGGATGTACTCGCGATCGAACGCGTTGACCGCGCCGGGCAGGCCGCGCGCGCACGCACACGCGAGGTAGAGGTCGGCCGGGCGCAGGCCGTCGAGCGCGGCATCGGCGAGCTCGGCCGTGACCTGGCGTGCCACGAACTCGACCACGTCGCGCGCGTCCAGCACGAGATCGGGCCACGCCGCGCGGCCTTCGGCGACGACCGTCCACAGCCGGCGGTCGAGATCCGCGATGGCCTCGAGCACCGGCCGGACGGCCGCCGGCGCGGCGTCGAGGAACGGTCGCACGAGACTCTCGGAGGCCATCCGTGACGATTAGCTCACGGCCACCGGCAATTGGTCAATCACGCTGGGAGACGCTACAATCGTCGTCGCAGGATGGAGCCCAACCGCAAGGTTCGTAAACAGGGGCTGGAGCACTTCATCAAGTTCGTGCGCGAGCTCCCGTGCCCGTCGCCGCAGGCGATGTTCCAGGCGCTCCACGAGCTGGGGTACCGCGGCCAGGATCACGCGCGCCGCGCGCTGTGCCTGATGGCGTATCGCCACGTCCGCCGCATCAAGCGCATCTACATCGACGGCGTCGATCGCGCCGAGCTCCCGAGAAAATCCAACTTCCTGTTCGTCGGGCCGACCGGCTCGGGCAAGACGTTCCTGGTCGAGTCGCTGTTCGGCAAGATCCTGAAGCTGCCGACCGCGCTCGTCGACATCACGACGTACTCCGAGACCGGCTACGTCGGCCAGGATCCGTCGACGATCCTGACGCGCCTGCTCCACACCGCGGACGAGAACCCGATGCTGGCGTCGATCGGCATCGTGTGCCTCGACGAGTTCGACAAGATCGCGTCGGGGCAGAACAACGCGATCTTCGCGGGCGCGGGGACGACGAAAGACGTCACCGGCATGGGCGTGCAGCGCGAGCTGCTCAAGATGCTCGAGGCGAGCGAGGTCGTCGTCCCGCTCGATCTCACGCACAGCTCGTACGCCGACCACGTCGTGATGTCGACGGCCGACATCGCGTTCATCGCGGCCGGCGCGTTCTCCGGCTTCCAGCAGATCGCGCACCGCCGCGCGATGCGCGACTCGATCGGCTTCGGCCGCGACCAGGCCGCGCCGCCCGGCGATCCCGACGCGATCGCGGTCGATTTCACCTCCGATCAAGTCGAGAACGTCGCCAACTTCCAGGCGTACGGCTTCCTGCCCGAGCTGGTGGCGCGGTTCACGCGCGTCGTGCCGTTCAAGGCGCTCGACGCGGGCACGCTCAAGGACATCCTGCGCACCGACGTGGTCGCGCGCATGACGCGCGAGTTCAAGCTCGAGGGCTTCGAGCTCGCGATCGACGAGGACGTGCTCGATCACGTCGTCGACGACGCGCTGCGCCGCGAGACCGGCGCGCGCGGGCTGGCCTCGACCCTGACGCGCAGCCTCGAGGACATCGCGTTCGGCACGTTCGGCGTCGCGACGGCGCCGGAGTCGGGGGCGGCTGCCGGCGGCGTGCACGTCCGCCTCCGCGACGGCGAGATCGCGGTCGAGATCGCGTAGGAGATCGCCATCTCCCGTGTCAAGATGCCGCGATGCTGAAGCGAATCGCGTGGGGGGGACTGTTGCTGCTCGCGCTGTCGAGCGTCGCGAGCGCGGACTCGAAGGCGTGGACCGCGGCGAAGAAGGCGCTGCCGGCGGGGATCCAGAACATCGTGAGCCTCAACGTGGCCGCGCTGCACGACACGAAGCTGTTCCAGACGCTGTGGCCGCTGATTCTCGAGAAAGACCACGACATCTCGGATGCGTTCGGCGCGATGAAGGACGCGTGTACGTTCGATCCGGCTAAGCACGTCGACTCGCTCGTCGTCGCCGCGGTCGACGACAGCGACGACAGCGCGGTGTTCGTGCTCGCGCTCAACATGATCGAGGGCGACGTCGAGAAGTGTTTCGCGAAGTCACTCAAGGCGCACGGCCAGGACGTCGTCATCGGCAAGGACGGCGCGTTCGTGACGTACAAGGTCGGTGACACGACCGCCTACGCACGCTGGCTCGACAGGAACACGATGATCATCGCCAAGCGCAAGGACGCGAAGGAATTCCTGACGAAGATGACCGCCGGCGGGATCGCGAAGGACGCGAGCCTGGGCGGCGTGAAGACCGACGCACCGCTGTGGGTCTTGCTCGTCAAGCCGGGCAACGTCGACCCGCTCGGCGTGAAGCCGTCGCGGGCCTACATCGCGGGCGACCTCAAGTCCGGCAACATCACGGCGAACGCGCACCTCGTGCTCGACGGCGCCGTGCAGGCGACCGAGGCCGCGAAGAAGGCGCAGGCGATGCTCGACGCCGCGAAGCTCAGCGGCCAGGTGCCGCCGCAGCTCGACTGGGTCGTCAAGTCGATCGTGATCAACGCGGTCGGCAGCGAGCTCGTGCTGACCGCGGCCGGCACCGAGCAAAACGTCGTCGATCTGATCAAGCAGGCCGCGCAATAGCGCGCGAATGCGGCGCGTTTACGGGGTAAGCAGTCATGGACAAGATCGTCGTCGAAGGCGGCGCGCGGCTCGCCGGCACCATCCCGGTCAGCGGCGCGAAGAACGCGGCGCTGCCGCTGCTCGCGGCGGCCCTGTTGCCGAGCGGCGCGTCGGTGTTCAAGAACGTCCCGCAGCTCGCCGACGTCCGCACGATGGCCAAGCTGCTCGGCATGCTCGGCTGGGAAGTCGCCGACGACCCGGTCGCGCGCGCCGTGCGCATCGCGCCGACCGCGCACCAGAAGCTCGAGGCGCCGTACGAGCTGGTGAAGACGATGCGCGCGAGCGTGCTCGTGCTCGGCCCGCTGGTCGCGCGCTACGGCCGCGCGCGCGTGTCGATGCCGGGCGGCTGCGCGATCGGCGCGCGCCCGATCGACCAGCACTTGAAGGGCCTCGAGGCGATGGGCGCGAAGGTCACGCTCGATCACGGCTACGTCGACGTCGAGTGCAAGAAGCTGCGCGGCGCGACGATCGTGCTCGACATGCCGACCGTGACCGGCTGCGAGAACATCATGATGGCCGCCGCGCTCGCGAAGGGCCGCACCGTGATCGAGAACGCGGCGCGCGAGCCCGAGGTCGAGGAGCTCGCGCTCGTGCTCAACAAGATGGGCGCGAAGATCACGGGCGCGGGTACGCCCGCGATCACGATCGAAGGCGTCGACGAGCTTCACCCGATCGAGCACGCCATCATTCCCGACCGGATCGAGGCCGGCACGTTCGCGGTCGCCGCGGCGATGACCGCGGGTGACGTCTTGCTCGAAGGCGCGCGCGCCGAGCACATGGAGGCGATCGTCGCGAAGCTGCGCGCGGCCGGTGCGAGCGTGTCGGCCGAAGCCGGCGGTCTGCGCGTGCGCGGCACGGGCGAGCTGCGCGCCGTCGACATCACGACCCAGCCGCACCCGGGCTTTCCGACCGACATGCAGGCGCAGTTCATGGTGATGGCGTGCGTCGCCCGCGGACAATCGGTGATCAAGGAGATGATCTTCGAGAACCGGTTCATGCACGTACCCGAGCTCGGGCGCATGGGCGCGGACATCCAGATCAGCGGGCGTGTCGCGGTCGTGCGCGGCGGCAACAAGCTGACCGGCGCCTCGGTGATGGCGACCGATCTGCGCGCGTCGGCGAGCCTCGTGCTCGCCGGGCTCGTCGCCGACGGCGAGACCGAGGTCTTGCGCGTCTATCACCTCGATCGCGGCTACGAGGCGATCGAGAAGAAGCTCGGCGCGGCCGGCGCGAAGATCCGTAGAGCGAAGCAGTGACGGCGCGGCCGATCATCGTCGCGCTGCCGAAGGGCCGCATCCTCGACGAGGCGGCGACGATCTTCGCGCGCGCCGGCCACGACCTCGCGCCCGTGCTCGCGGACACGCGCAAGCTCGTGATCGACTGCGGCGTGCTGCGCGTGCTCGTGCTGCGCAGCTCCGACGTGCCCACGTACGTCGCGCACGGCGCGGCCGACGTCGGCGTGGCCGGCAGCGACGTGCTCGACGAGGACGGCCGCGAGCTGTACGAGCCGCTCGACCTCGGCATCGGCCGGTGTCGGATGATCGTCGCGGCGCGCGCCGAGGCCGACGCCGATCCCGGCCATCTCCGCATCGCGACCAAGTACCCGCGCACGACGCGCGCCTACCTCGCGCGCAAGGGGCTCACCGCCGAGGTCATCAAGCTGTCGGGCGCGATCGAGCTCGGTCCGCTGACCGGGCTGTGCGAGCGCATCGTCGACATCACGCAGACCGGCGAGACGTTGCGCCAGAACGGCCTGGTCGAGGTCGACACCGTGGCGAGCGTCTCGAGCCGCCTCGTCGTCAATCCGGCCCGGCTCAAGCTCGACGGCGACCGGCTCGGTACGTTGATCGACGCGCTCGGCCGTGCTTGCGAGGGCGCGTCCTGACCCACGCGGCGCGCTAACTCGTTGTAGACTGCGTGCTCGGTGTCGTCCGACCTGCGCCCTTATGTCGCCGAGGAGATCCGGCTGCATCCCCGGGTCGCCTACCAGGGCCTGCTGTCCGAGGAGGGCGCGGCGACGCGTGTCGCCGCCGCGCTGCCGCCGCTCGCGCGGTTTCGCCACGACTACGCCGGCGCGATCTCGATCGTCGACTGGGATCATCGGCTGCCGTCGCAAAACCTCGTGCTCCGCGTCTACGGCTACTACAGCGAGGACACGCTCGATGCCGGCTACGAAGCGTTCGACGACCGGCTCGAGATGATCGCCGAGCGCGACAAGTACCCCGAGTTCGACGTCCCCGACTTCGACGGGCTCGCCGCGGACGAGGCGTACGAGATCGAGCTGTCGCCGGCGGGGCAGGTCGGGCGCAGCCGCTTGACCTCGGCGTGGCGCCGCACGGTCGCCGCCCGCGACGCGACCGCGGCCGTCGGCCTGGTCCAGACCTGCGACGAGTACCAGAAGCTGGTTGCCGGATCGCCGTCGCGGCCCCCGTACCTCGGTGATCTCGAGGCCGTATCGTGGACCCCACCGTGCGAGACCGATCACGCGCGCTGGACCCTCGACGTCTGGTATCTGCTCGCCTTCGACGGGAGAATCGGCTCGGGGCGGAGCTTCCTCGCCGACCTCGACACCAAGCAGATCGTGTCGGTCAGGGACTTTTCGGTACGCACCGGCTGACAGCCGGTGTCAACCGTCGACCGTCCCGGTTGCACGAATTGGCCTTGCTCGTCCCTGCGGGTCCAGGTCTATTCTCCGCGGCAAGAGGCCCCGTCATGACCCGCTTTTTGCTCGCGTCATCCATCTGTATCGCGATGGCCGCCTGCGGCCCGAGCCGCAACTCCGAGAAGGCGTGCGTGGGCACGGACTGCGCGTCCGGCAGCTGCACCTCGGGCGACGTGCGCGACTGCTACACCGGTGATTCGAGCACGGACAACGTCGGGCTCTGCCACGGCGGCATGCAGACGTGCAACTCGGCCGGGCAGTGGGACACCTGCGAAGGCGAGGTCACGCCGACCGGCGAGGTCTGCGGCGACAACATGGACAACGACTGCGACGGCCAGGTCGACGAGGACACCGACAACGACGGCGACGGTTACACGACGTGCCAGGGCGATTGCTGCGACAACCCGACCGAGTGCTCGAACCCGGGCCTCGTCAACCCGGGCGCGTTCGATGTCGCGGGGAACGGCGTCGACGATGACTGCGACGGCGTCGTCGACAACCCGCCGGTGAACTGCGACTCGGGCCTGTCGTCGAACTCGAGCAACGCGATGGACTACGCGAAGGCGATCGACCTGTGCCAGCAGGTCGACGCGATGGGCAACGTCGCGGGCAAGATGTACGGCCCGCGCTGGGGAGTGGTGAGCGCGACCTTGACGAAGGCGGACGGCACGGCGCTCAACAGCGCGCAGAGCGTGCAGCACTCGATCCGACCGCACTACGGCACCGGGACGATGCCGCAGGCCGGCGCGAGCCTGATCGAGCTGTCGACCGGCAACGCGGCCGCGACCTCGGACACCAACCCGGGGCCGGATGTCGAGGAAGACGGCGCGTTCGGCCAGAGCTCGCCGTTCCCGTCGGACTGGTACACCGCGAACGGCAGCAAGCTGCCGAACGCGCCGGGCTGTCCCGCTCCGAGCGGCGACACCGCGAACGATCCGGTCATGCTGACGCTCTCGATCCGCGTGCCGACCAACGCGAGCTCGTTCTCGCTCGGCCTGAACTTCTTCAGCTCGGAGTTCCCGGAGTGGACGTGCTCGCCGTACAACGACTTCTTCGTCGTGCTGCTCGACTCGATGTGGAGCGGCATGCCGGCGAACCCGACCGACAAGAACCTCGCGCTCTACACGCAGACGAGCACGATGAAGAAGTATCCGGTCGGCGTGAACCTGGCGTTCGGCAACACCGGGTTGTTCACCCAATGCATCAACGGCAACATCGGCTGCGACGGCACGGCAGGCACGATCAGCACGTGCATGAGCACGGCCGAGCTCGCGGGCACCGGCATGGATCAGCCCGACCTCGGCGGCGGCTGCTCGGGCGGTGACACCGAGCTCGGCGGCGGCACGGGTTGGTTGACCACGAGCGGCAACGTCAAGGCGGGCGAGATCATGAAGCTGCGCATCGCGATCTGGGACACCAGCGACGACGCGCTCGACTCGCTCGCGGTCATCGACAACTTCTTGTGGTCGGTGCAGTCGTCGGATCCGGGCACGGTCATCCAGGCCCGTCCCCCGAGCGCGCCCGTCACCGTCGAGCCGGTCAGCCGGCTCGAGCAGTAGCCGCGGCGGGCGCTCGGCCGAGGGCCGCGCCGAGCTCGGCCACGAGCACGTCGCGCGTCGCGGCGAAGTCGGCGGCGCCGAGCTGCGCCGCGAGCGACGTCATCACGCTCGCTTCGAAGCCGCACGGGTTGATGCGCGCGAAGTACGACAGGTCGGTCGTGACGTTGAGCGCGAGCCCGTGGAACGTGATCCACTTGCGGCACGCGATGCCGAGCGAGCACAGCTTCTTGCGCGCGCCGGTCAACGTCGTGGTCCACACCCCGGTCTTGCCCGGTTCGCGGTCGGCGGCGAGGCCGGCGCGCGCGCACGTGCGGATCACGGCCTCCTCGAGGTTGCGCAGGAAGCGATGGAGGTCGCGCTCGCCGTCGTGGAGCTGGACGATCGGATACGCGACGAGCTGGCCCGGTCCGTGATAGGTGACGTCGCCGCCGCGCTCGATCTCGATGACCTCGACATCGCCGGGCGCGAGCACGTTCTGGTGCGACTCGCGTCGCCGACCGAGCGTGAACACGTGCGGATGCTCGACCACGAGCAGCGTGTCGTCGCATTCGCCGCGCTGACGCGCCGCCACCAGCTCGAGCTGCCGCGCCCAGGCGTCGCGGTACGGCATGCGGCCGAGGTCGACGACTTGCCAGGCGCGCATAGAGAAGAATTACCGCCAAGGCGCCGAAGAGCCAAGGTACGCCAGGCAGAGATCAGGAATGGATCACTCGGCGGATACCGAGACGCAGCGCCGGGACGTTGAAGTTGATCAACAAGCCAAGCTGGAAAACGCCTGATTTCAAATAGGACAGTACCTGCGCTAGGTACGCCGGGATCAACGCATCGACCGCTGGGGCCGAGGTGACGATGAACATCGATCGCGGCACCGATGACATTGCGTGCGAGCTCGTCGAGATACTCTTCCGGTTCGCGCATGCATACGGGATCGACCGCCGCCGCGATTCGTTGCTTTGGCCGAAAACTGTCTCTTCTGGCGCACCTTGGCTCTGCGGCGCCTTGGCGGTAATTCTTCTCCTACCGGTTGATGACGTGCACGGCCTCACCGAGCGCCGCAGCCGCGGCTTCCATCACCGCCTCCGACAGGGTCGGGTGGGGGTGGATCGTCAGCCGCAGGTCGTCGGCGACCGCGCCCATCTCGATCGCGAGCGCGCCTTCGGAGATCAGATCGCTCGCGCCGTTCCCTACGATGTGCAAGCCGAGGAGCTCGCCGGTCTTGGCGTCGGCGACGACCTTCACGAAGCCTTCGGTGTCGTTGACCGACAGCGCGCGGCCGAGCGCCGCGAACGGGAACTTGCCGACCTTGAGCTGAACGCGGCCCTTGGCCTTCGCCTCGTCCTCGGTGAGCCCGGTCGTCGCGATCTCGGGATCGGTGAACACGACCGCCGGGATCGTGCGCACGTCCATCGCCGCCTTGTGGCCGGCGATCACCTCGGCGACGACCTCGCCCTCGTGCGTCGCCTTGTGCGCGAGCATCATGCCGCCGATCAAGTCCCCGATCGCGTAGATGCCGGGCACGTTCGTGCGCAGGTGGTCGTCGGCTTTCACGTAGCCGCGGTCGAGCGCGACGCCGACCGCGTCGAGCCCGAGGTTCTCGCTGTTCGGGCGGCGGCCGACCGACAGCAAGATCTTGTCGGCATCGATCTGCGCCGTCTTCGTTCCCTGGCCGTCCTTGAGCTCGACGGTCAGGACCGCGCGATCGCCCTTGTCCTCCCAGCTCTTCGCCTTGGTCTCGGTCAAGACCTCGACGCCCATCTTGCGCAGCTTGCGCTCGACCACCGCGACGCAGTCCTTGTCCATCGTCGCGAGCACGCGCGGAAGCGCCTCGACGACCGTCACCTTGCTTCCGAACTTCGCGTACACCATGCCGAGCTCGAGGCCGATGTAGCCGCCGCCGATCACGACCAGCCGCTGCGGCACCTTGTCGAGTGCGAGCGCGCCGGTCGAGTCGATGATGCGCTGCTGGTCGACCTTGAATCCGGGAATCTCG
>Ga0335083_10002076_pt1 | contig 26859 bp, 18 predicted proteins | sample Lox_Sample_42_FD_206716 | JGI IMG/M metagenome (GOLD analysis project Ga0335083, IMG submission 206716) | Soil microbial communities from Loxahatchee National Wildlife Refuge, Florida, United States - Lox_Sample_4.2 | ecosystem: Environmental > Terrestrial > Soil > Wetlands | place: USA...
TTCTCGGCCACGTTCCCCCCGAGGGTCGAGAACTTGAGGGATGCCGGATCGGGAGGATAGAAGAGCCCGAGCTTCTCCACGGCGAGTTGGAACTCCTCCGTCACCACCCCTGGTTCCACCTCGGCGATCAGGTTTTCCGTATCGATGCGGAGAACGCGGTCCATGCGGGTGGTGACGAGGACAATCCCTCCCCCCTTCGGGAGGGCGCCGCCGGTAAAGCCGCTTCCCGCACCGCGGGGAAAAACGGGGAAACGCTCGGCATTGGCCAGTTTGAGGAGTTGCGAGACTTCCAAGGCCGACGCCGGATGGACCACCGCATCGGGGAGAAATTCCAGCTGCGTTGCGTCGTACCCATAGCAAATCAGGTCCTGACGGTCGGTGGCGATGTTCTCTGGGCCGACGATCTGCTTCACTTGTTCGATGATGCGCGAGTCGAGCATGAATACCTCGTTCTGCATTCTATGTTCTATGTTCTATGTTCAACGTTCTATGTTCTTTGTTCAAGGGTACGGTTTTTCAACATCGATTTGTTGTCACAGAGAGGCTGGTACGGAGTTCATGACCGGCAGGACCGTTCCGCCTTCCGGGATCACGTACGCCCGGAAATCGGCGGGGAGCATCGCCGCAGCAACCGTCATCGCCTCGTCCATCGTCCGGGCCGGGGTCATCCCCATGGTTGCGACCTCCTCCTGCGGGAGGTCGGAAACCAGGATTACGCGGTAGCGCAGGGCCTTCTGCAGAGTGGCGTAGGCGGTCTGCCCGTTGATCTCGTAATTCCTCCGCAGTTCCGCTTCGAAGGGGGCCAGCTCCCTGAATCGGAACCAGTTGAAGAATGTGGCGTTGCCGTAACCGTCCCGGCATTGGGCAAGGAGGATCATCACCCCCCCCTCCCTGAGGGCCTGGCTTCCATACTCCATGGACTTGTGGGCCTGGATGAAGTTGATGTCCTTGGGGTAGCCACCGCAGGAGACCACGACGAGATCGGCTTTCTCGGCGATCACCTCGGTGAATTGCTCCCCGTAGAAACGGCAACCGTCCAGGTGGGCCTCCTGCCATTCGCCGGCAAAGGCGGCCATGATCCTCTTGTCCGGGGTGAGAACCGTATTGAGGATGAACGCAGGGCTCACCATGGCACAGGCCTCCACCATCGCCTCGTGCACCGGATTGCCGTCGAGGATGCAGGTGGCAGCACGGGGATTCCTTCCCGATCCGGCCTGTGGATGGAGTACGGCGTAATGGCTGGCCATGCAGCTTTTGCGGCTCGCAACACCCGGAAGGATACTCTTCCGGCCACCGCCGAAGCCGGCAAAGTAGTGAAAACCGATGGTGCCTGTGAGGATCACCCGGTCCGCCGAGGCGACCGTCCGGTTGATCTCCACCTCAATGCCGTTACCGGTTTTCCCCAGGTAGACGAGCTTACCCGGATCGTCACAGTCGTGGTCGACCACCCTGATCCGGCCATACAAGGTACCGACAATCTTCCGGTGCTCCTGTTCCGTCTGGCGCCGGTGAATGCCGAGGGCAATGACGATGTCGATCTCCTCTTCCCGCACCCCCGCAGCAACGAGCCGCTCCACCAGGAGCGGCAGGTAGACCTCGCTCCCCGTGTACCGGGTGATGTCCGAGGTGACGATCACCACTCTCTCCCCTCGCCTGAATTCCGAAATTATCGGGGCGCAGCGCTCGAGTGCCCGGGAGATGATCTCTTCTGCTCTGTCCTGGGGGGGGAGAACTGTTGCTCGGATGACGGAGAGGAGTCGCTGGGGAGGGAGATCCAGGGAGAATGCAGTGTCACCGTAACGTAATTCCATAACTAATTCATGATACAGATTCGGTGCGAAAAGAGCAAGGGTTTCCCCAAGCGGAATTTTTCGTTATCCGAGGGAAATGACCAATTAAATGATTGACAAAAGGGGTCATTTCCTATAACAATTTTTCGTTTTTGTGGAATGCGTTTCCACCGTACCCGCTCCGAAACAAGCAGCCTTTTGCGAGGCAATCATACAGGAGGTTTTTTTTCATGGAACAGTACGCAGTATATTTCGCCCTGGCCTGCGCCGTGGCGGCGGTAGCCTACGGGCTCGTCTCGGCCCAGTGGATCCTGGGGCTTCCCCAGGGAAACGAGCGGATGAAGCAGATCGCCGCAGCTGTCCAGGAGGGTGCCGGCGCCTACATGAAGCGCCAGTACACCATCATCGGCGTGGTCGGCGTGATCATGTTCATTGCGCTCTTTGCCACCCTCGGCGCCAAGACCGCCATCGGCTTTGCCATCGGCGCGCTCTTCTCCGGCCTGACCGGCTTCATCGGCATGTTCGTCTCGGTCCGCGCCAACATCCGCACTACCGAGGCCGCCAAGTCCGGTATCCACAAGGCCCTCAACGTCGCCTTCAAGGGTGGCGCCATCACCGGCATGCTGGTGGTCGGTCTCGGCCTGCTGGGTGTGGCCGGCTACTACATGGTACTGCAACATATCATGCCGGACGCTCCGGTCAAGGAAGTGGTCAGCCAGATGGTCGGCCTCGGCTTCGGCGGATCGCTCATCTCCATCTTCGCCCGTCTCGGCGGCGGCATTTTCACCAAGGGCGCCGACGTCGGTGCCGACCTGGTCGGCAAGGTGGAAGCCGGCATTCCCGAGGACGATCCGCGCAACCCGGCCGTCATCGCCGACAACGTGGGCGACAACGTGGGCGACTGCGCAGGCATGGCGGCCGACCTGTTCGAAACCTACGCCGTCACCCTGATCGCAGCCATGCTGCTGGGCGCCATGGCGTTCAACAACTTCGCCGGCGCCGTCAGCTACCCGCTGATCCTGGGCGGCATCTCCATCATCGCCTCCATCGTCGGCACCTTCTTCGTCAAGCTGGGGGGGAGCCAGAAGATCATGCCGGCGCTCTACAAGGGGCTGATCGCCTCCGGCGTACTGGCCTGCATCGCCTTCTACTTCGTCACCGTGCAGATGTTCCCGGACGGGAACCCCACCGGCTTCAGCGCAACCAACATCTTCATCTCCGCGATCGTAGGCCTGGTGGTCACCGGCGCCATCTTCTGGATCACCGAGTACTATACCGCCACCGAGTACGGCCCGGTCAAGCATATCGCCCAGGCATCCACCACCGGCCACGCCACCAACATCATCGCCGGCCTCGGCGTTTCCATGAAGTCCACTGCCCTGCCGGTCATCGTCATCGCCGCCGGCATCATCGTCGCCTTCAACTGCGCCGGCGTCTACGGCATCGCCATCGCCGCCGTTTCCATGCTGTCGCTCACCGGTATCGTCGTTGCCATGGACGCCTACGGGCCGATCACCGACAACGCCGGCGGCATCGCCGAGATGGCCGAGCTGGACGACTCTGTACGGGCCGTCACCGACCCCTTGGACGCGGTGGGCAACACCACCAAGGCGGTCACCAAGGGGTACGCCATCGGCTCCGCCGGCCTGGCTGCCGTCATTCTCTTCACCTCCTACGTGGACGAGCTGAAAGCTGCCGGCAAGATGGTCTCCTTCGACCTCTCCAACCCCAAGATCATTGTCGGTCTCTTCCTGGGCGGCATGCTGCCGTACTACTTCGCAGCGCTCTGCATGGAAGCGGTCGGTAAGGCCGGCGGCTCGGTCGTCGAGGAAGTCCGCCGCCAGTTCCGGGAAATCAAAGGGATCATGGAAGGGACCGGCAAGCCGGACTACGCCTCCTGCGTCGACATCGTCACCAAGACAGCCCTCCGGGAGATGATCATCCCCGGCATCATCCCGATCGCCGCGCCGATCATCATCGGCTTCACCCTCGGCGTGGAGGCGCTCGGCGGGGTGATCGTCGGCACCATCGTCACCGGCATTTTCGTCGCCATCTCCATGACCACCGGCGGCGGCGCCTGGGACAACGCCAAGAAGTACATCGAGGACGGCCACTTTGGCGGCAAGGGTGGCGACGCCCACAAGGCCGCCGTTACCGGCGACACCGTCGGCGACCCCTACAAGGACACCGCCGGCCCGGCCGTCAACCCGATGATCAAGATCATCAACATCGTCTCCCTCCTTATCGTGCCTATCCTCAGCAAATTCTAAGGGAAACGAGCAATGCACACAAAAAAGGGAGCGATGCCTGGGGCGCCGCTCCCTTTTTTGTCGTCATGTGCCGGGACGATGCTGAAACACCACTGCCGCCCTGAGACCTGCGCGTTCTAAGCCCTGTTTCTCCTGAACGGTTCATTCCCGGGAGATACTCCCCTCCCAGCGACGGTGCACCCTTTATTTGGAAAAATGGACATCGAACACACCACCGTTCCCGGAAAACCTGACCTTGTTGGGAAAGATGCGTTCGACCCGCGACCCCCCCACGGACATCCCTTGCTTGACGAACGTCCCGTTCACCACCGCCGAGCTGGCGGCAGGGTCATCCTGATAGGCGATGCCGTTCACCACCAGCGGCCCGGACGGCCCGGAGGAGACGGACGGCACCTGGGAGACATTGGTAGCCTGCACATCTGCAGGGGGCGGGATTTCACCCGTCCGTGGCTGCCGGGAGGCTTGGCGGGGGAGATTCGCCTGATCCCGGCGTACCGGTGCTTTCGCTGCCACAGGGGCCTGAGGCAGGGGGGCAGCGGCCGAAGGAGCAGCAGGGGAGGGAAGCGCCACGGGCTGAGCGGAAACAGCCGCCACCGGCGGGGCGGGAGCAGGTACCACCACCGGCGCCTTCGCATTCTCCGCTTCACGGGAACGCGACGGCGGAACGGTTTTGTGCAGGAAGAACCAGCTGATCCCCGCACCTGCCACGAACACCAACGGAATGACCGCCCATACCGCCCGCCGCGAGCGGGGGGACGAGGAGCGGCGGTCGGGGGCAAGAATGGCGCTGTCCAAAGATACCGGGGCATTCGTTCTCCCGGCGTTCTCTTCTTCCAGCTTTTTCAGCGCCTTGATGATAAAACTCATGCACCTCCTCCTTTGCCTTGCTGGGCGAGAGTCGGGACAGATTGGCCCCCGGCGGCCCGGTAGAGCTGGATCAGGGTGAGGGGTCCGGCAACCCCGGTTTCTTTGATCCGGCGGGACGCCTGAAACTCCTTGACAGTCTGCACGGTCTGCCGGTCATAGGTCCCGTTGGGGGTAAGCGTACGGAACCCGGCAGTCAGCAGGAGATCCTGGAGTTTCTTCACATCCTCTCCCCGAGACCCGGCAGTCATGGGAAAACGAATCCCCGCATCGTTGCGCCACAGGATGTACGCCTGCCCGGTCCAGATCGAAGCCAGCTCCCCCCTGCTGAAGTCACTTCGTCCCACGAGCGGCGGATCAACGATGTAGTTTCCGTCCTTTGTGCCTGTCAGGGCGATGAGATAGTTCCCCTTCGGCTCCCGCGGCGAGATCGAAAGAAGGAGCGGGATGTCGGTACGGAGCAGCTCATCCATGTCGCCGGTAATGTGAGTCATTTCCAGCCCCCCCTTGCCGGCCTGCCGTTTCAGCTCTTTGAGCAGCGGAGACCGTTCGTCGATCTTCCGGACAAGAGGGGCTTTCCACAGGGCGGCGATCGCATTGTACGCCCGCGTCGCGCTCCTGGCCTCGCTCCGCAGGGAGAGCTCCTTGTATACTGCCTGGACAGTCTCGGGGGGAAGTGATCCGGCGGCCGGTGCAGAGGGGGACGACGGAGGAGAAGATACGACCGGATGGTCCTTCTGGACGACAGCAGGCACCGCCGGGGACTTCCCGCCGGTGGTGGCGGTCCTGGAGGGAAAACCCACGTAGCCGATCGTCACCAGGACGATGATGAGCAGCGAGAGCGCTATGCCACGCCGGAATCGGGGGAAAAACCGCTCCGCCGGTTTCAGCATGACATCCCGGTAGGCGAGGGTCGCCGTTCGGGCAGTGATTTCACGCCGGTCCTCGGTATACCCGATGAGGAGCGCCCGGTCGGCGAGAATGTTGATGAGCCGGGGGGTTCCCCGGGAATAGCGGTACAAACAGGTGAGCGCCCCGGGGGTAAACGTGACACTCCCCTTTCCCCCCGCCAGGAGGAGGCGATGGTGGATGTATGCGGCACAGTCTTCCCGGTCCAGTGGCTGGAGGCGATACCGCAGGGCAATGCGCTGGTTGATCTGGCGCAGTTCGGGCCTTTCCAGGAGCAGCCCCAGTTCCGGCTGCCCCGCCAGGATGATCTGGATCAGTTTTTCCGTATCCGTTTCCAGGTTGGAGATGAGCCTGACCTGCTCCAGCACGTGGGGGGCAAGGTTCTGGGCCTCGTCGATGATCAGCACCACGGTGCGCCCCGCGGATTTTTCCTGCAGCAGGAAGCGATTGAGTGCCCCGGTAAGCTCGGCGCTGTTGTCCGAGTCCGAGGGGAGGCCGAATTCGTGATTGATGGCGCGCATCAGGTCGACCGCAGAGAGGGACGGGTTGAAGATCAGGGCGGTCCGGTACCGTTCTTCGCTCAGCTGGCTGAGGAGGGTGCGCAGGACCGTGGTCTTGCCGGTCCCCACCTCGCCGGTAAGCTCGATGAACCCGAAACGGTTGTTGATGCCGTAAAGAAGGAGGGCAAAGGCCTCCTTATGGGTCTTGCTGTAGAAGATAAAGCGGGGATTGGGGGTGACGGAGAACGGAATTTCGGTGAAACCGTAGAACGAGAGATACATAACGGGAGTCTGCCATAAAGCGAAATATCCAGCAGATACGACTATTTCACAAATGCCGATATTTTACAACGGAAAAAGCCCCCGCCGAAACAGGGGCTTTGGATACGCTATTTGCCATTCTCCAGCTTCACTTCCCCCACGCTGCCGAAGGTGGAGAGGGGCTTGTCGAATTTCCTGGAGTCTCCCACCACCACGAGAATGAGCTTGTCGGGGTGAAGGTACTTTTTCGCCACCCGGAGGACATCCTCCTTCGTTACCCCGGAGATCCTGTCCCGATAGTTCTCAAGGTAACCGGCAGGATAGCCGTAATATTCGAGGCGGACCTTCTGGCTGGCCATCGCCGCCGTATTGGTGAAACCGAAGATGAAGGAGTTGATGATGGAGTCCTTGGCCAGCTTCAACTCCTGATCGCTGACCGGCTTTTCGGTCATGCCGGCGATGATCTCCTCCATGAGCGCGACCGTTTTCGAGGTGCTCTCGGCCTTGGTCTCGGTCTCCGCCTCGAAGGTGCCGGGAAAGCGCCGGCCGATGTCGAAGCTGCTCACCACATTGTAGGCAAGCCCCTGGGCGGTGCGCACCTGGGACATGAGGCGGGAATTGAAGCCGCCGCTGCCGAGAATCGCATCCATGACGCGGATGGCGTAGAGGTCGGGGTTGTTCTTGTCGATGCCGATGTGACCCATCCGAATGACCGACTGGTTGACGTCTTTCTGCACATGGAGCACTTCCGGCTTGTACTCCATGTTCGGCCCGACCACCTGGGGAAATTCCACCGGCTCCCTGCGCCAGCCGCCGAAAGCTCTGTTCAGGGCGGCAATCATTTCTGGGATAGTGAAATCGCCCGCGACACCCAGCATCATGTTGTTGGGATGGTAGAACTTCTTGTGGAACTCCACCAGGTCGGCGCGGGTGATTGCCTTGACAGTCGCGATCGTGGGAAAACGGCCAAGAGGGGAGCCGCGGTAGATGGCCTTTGTCAGTTCCCGGTCGGCCACTTCCTTGGGGTCGTCATTCTGGCGACGGATCGCCTCGATGCTCTGTTTGCGGGCCAGCTCCACCTTGTCTTCCCGGAATGCGGGGGACGACAGCACGTGGGCGAAAATGGCAAGGGTCCGATCGAAGTTCTTGGTGAGGGAGCTCATGAAGACGTTCCCCACATCGCCACCGATGCTGGATTCAACGGAGGAGGCCATGAATTCCAGCTCCTCGTTGATTTTTTCAGGGGGGAACGCCGATGTACCGCCACTGCGCATGACTGCACCGACAAGCCCCGCGAGCCCCGCCTTCTCGGCCGGCTCGTAGATGCTCCCCGTACCGATGTAGGCAGTGATGTTCACCTGGGGAAGTTCGTGGTCTTCCATGAGGTACACGACCATGCCGTTATCGAGCACCGCCCGTTCGGCCTTCGGGATCTCGAATTTCAAGGGGGGAAATGACATGGTACGGGGATCGGGGATGTCCGCCGCAGACACTGCAAGCGGCACGACCACCAGGAGTATAATTTCCGTCACAGCACATATGAACCGTTTCATTTCGCCACCTCGCCCTTGGTGATCGTCCCCACGGTCCGGTTTTCCCGGACGAGGTACTTTGTAGCCACCCGCATGACGTCTCCTGCAGTCACTTTTGCCACGTTCTTCCGGTGCTCGATCATGTAGCGCCAACTCCCCGTGGTGGCCTCGGCCTCGGTGAGGCGGTAGGCAAGACCACCGTTGGAGCCCATGGCCCTGATCTCGCCAGCCTCCAGGATATTGAGCACCTGTTGCAGTTCCCGGTCGGTAACCGGCTCCTTTTTCAGCCGTTCAAGCTCTGCGTCGATGGCCTGCTCCACCTCGTTCACCGTGTGGGGACTGCGTGGCGTTGCGGATATCATGAAGAGGTTGGGATAGAGTGCCCCGGGGACGACGCTGGTCGATGCTTCAGTGGCAAGTTGCTTTTCCTCCACCAGTTTCTTGAAGAGCCGGGACGTGCGGCCGTTGGCGAGAATCAGGCTGATGACGTCGAAGACGTAGTCGTCACTGTTGGGGAGGGTCGGTTTGTGAAATCCCATCACGAGCTCCGGTTCGGCGTCGCCGACGACGTCGACGCGCCGCTCCCCCGTCTGCTCCGGTTCGTCCGTGGCAACCGGCGCCACCGGCGTTCCCGGAGGTATCTGGGCAAAGTATTTTTCCACCAGCGCGATGGTCTGAACAGGATCGATATCGCCGATAATGGCCACCACGGCATTATTGGGGGCGTAGTACCGGTGGAGGAACTCCTCCGCCTTGGTGCGGGAGAGATTTTCGATGTCCGACTGCCAGCCGATGACCGGCTGACCGTAGGGATGGGCAAGGAAGGCGATGGCCATGAAATTCTCCCACAGCTTCCCCCCCGGCTCCGCATCATAGCTTCGCCGCCGTTCCTCCATAACCACGTCTCGCTCTGTATAGAACTGCCGCAGCACCGGATTGAGCATCCTGTCTGCCTGAACAGCCGCCCACAATTCCAGCTTGTTGGCAGGAAGGTTCACCATGTACGCGGTTGAATCCTTGGCAGTGAAGGCGTTGAAATTAACCCCGCCGTTTTTGGCGAAGATTTCCGCATACTCCTCCGCCACTACGTATGTATCTTCGTCCGCCTGGAGGTCGGCCAGGGTCTTCGTCAGATCGGCGATGAGCTTCTTGTCTCCCTTGTCCCGCTTGAGCTTTTCCGCCATAAGGGCCTGCGCCGTCCCCTCGATCCGGGCAAGAAGGGGAATTTCAGCGACGTAGTTCTTGGTGCCGACGGTTTTGGTCCCCTTGAACAGCATGTGTTCCAGCATGTGGGCGAGGCCCCGTTCGTCGCTCCGTTCGTTGACGCTTCCCACCTTGAAGCGGATCCAGCAGGCAACGGTGGGGGAACTGTGACGCTCCACCATGAGGAGCTTCATGCCGTTTTTCAGGGTATGCTCCCGTACCTTCTCTTCGAGGCCGGCCCCGAGGGCCAGGGAGGCATAGAGCAGCAGGCACACGGCCAGAGTCGGAACAAAGGTTTTTCTCATGTTTTTCCCCAATAATAATGAAATGTACACGGCGGGCATGCTCAAAAATGCCCGGAAGCACTGCGCCGAGGGACGAGGAGTGATGCGTACCGGGGTACGCCGCAGAGACGAGGGACGAAGGCAACACCGCAGATGGGCGCTTTGCAGCATGCCCATCAGAAAACCGAGAACTTCAGATACCTCTTCGGATTCTCCTTCACATCCTTCACGAGGAGGTCGAGGTCGTCCACAACCCGGTTCAGCTTGTCATAGAGTTCGCGGTCGTTCACAAAGCTGCCGGCTGCCCCCTCGCCCCGGTTGACCTTGGAGGTGATCTCCTCGAGGGATTTCATGGAGCGGTCTGCCCGGTCGATGAGGGCAAGTCCCCGGTCGTAGAATTCCCGGTCTCCGAGGAGCTTGCCGATGGTTCCTTCGTTGGAGGTGAGACGGCGGTTCAGCTCCCGCACGTCGTCAGCCGCCAGGTTCGCCTTGCCGGCCAGGGCAACGAGCTTGTCGTAGAGTTCCCGGTCGTGGATGATTTTCCCGAGGGAGCCATCGGCGGACTGGATGTCCCTGAGGGTGTCGTCGGCACGGTTCAGGATGGCCACCATCCTGCTGTACAGTTCGCTGCTCCGGTTGAGCTTGCCGATGGTCCCCTCACCCCGGTTGGCCGTCGTGGCAAAGGTGGTCAGCTCTTTGGTCAGCTTGGCCAGATTATCGTAGAGTTGCGGATCACGGGAGAAACGCCCGAGGGACCCTTCCCCCCTGTTGATCCGGCTGATAATCCCGTTCAGGGTGGTAAAGGTCGCCCCTGCCTTCTGCACCACATCGTCCAGTTTCGGCACCGGCGTCCCGGTGAGGCGCCGGGGTGGGACCTCTGAATAGCTCCTGCTCGGGGTGATATCGACGTACTTCTCTCCCATGAGGCCCCGGGTCTTGACGGAGATGATGGAATCGGGGCCCATCTTCTTGAGGGCCTCATTGTCCACCTCCAGGTCGATCGTCACATCGTTGCTCTCCCTGGGATGCTCGAAGCGGACCCGGGTCACCGCTCCCACATCCACCCCTGCCAGCCATACCGGCGCGCCGATCTTCAGCCCCGCCACGTCCGACATGACCACCGACAGTTCGCCTTTGGGTACGAAGAGCTTGGTCTGCTTCCCCATGATGAGAATGCCGGCCGCCAGGAAGACGAGGGCGCAGACGATGAAAACCCCCACCTTAACCTGGGACCAGGCGATGTTATCGCTTCGTTTCATGAATCTCCTCGCGGGACGGGATGGTGGGTGCGACAAAGAGCGACGCGTCTGTCGGGCCGAGAAACTCGCGGATCGCCGGCAACTCGGAAGCAAGCATTTCCTCCCGATTTCCGTCGAAAATCAGGCGCGCCTTGTGGATAAAGGAAAAACCCTCCGACACCGCGAAGGCGGTCGCCAGATCATGGGTCACCATAAGGGTCGTCTTCCCCTCCTGCTGGAGCCGCCGCATCAGGTGGCAGATATTGTAGACCCCCACCGGGTCGAGACCGGTGGTCGGCTCGTCGAAAAAAATGTAGTCGGGCTCCGAAGCCAGAGCACGGGAGATGGCGACCCGCTTCTTCATCCCGCCCGACAGCTGGGAGGGATAATAGTCGATGGTGTCCGCAAGACCGACGAAACTCAGTTTTTCCAGGACGATCCGCTCGATTTCCTCTTCGCTCAGTTCGCCGTCCTGAAAGAGGCGGTAGCCGACATTTTCCCCGACGGTCATGGAATCGAAAAGCGCCCCCCCCTGGAAGACGATGGCGATCTTCCGGCGGACCCGGATCAGCTCGCTTTCGGTAAGGCCTCTGATGGCAGTGCCGTCAATGAGAATCGTGCCGGAATCGGGGAGGAGAAGACCCAGCATCAGCTTCAGAATGGTGGTCTTGCCGGCGCCGCTCGCACCGAGAATTGTCCGGTTGACCCCCTTCTCCACGAAGATGGAGACGTCCTTGAGGATTTGCCGTCCGTCCACCGAATAGCAAAGGTCATTGACCCTGATCCCCTGTTCCGCAGCCACGATCACCCTTCCTACCTGATGGTCACGAAGACCTTGGCAATGAAAAAATCCGATATCAAAATGATTACCGATGCGAGGACCACGGTGCGCTTGGCGGCCTCGCCGACCCCCGCGGCCCCGCCGCCGGTATTGAGGCCGTTATAACACCCCATCATGGCGATGATGAAGCCGAAGACAGCCGGCTTCACCAAGCCTTCGACGTAATCGATGAAAAACATAAACTGGGTGAGGGAATGGATGTACATGATCGGCTTGATGCCGTATCCCGCCGCCATCAGGTATCCGCCGACCAGCGACACGGTGTCGGTGACCACCGTCAGGAGGGGGAGGGAGAGGACGGTCGCCTTGAGACGCGGCGTCACCAGCCGCTTGACGATATCGGTCCCCTCAACCTGCATGGCGTCCACCTGTTCGGTGACCATCATGGTGCCAAGTTCTGCGGTAATGGCCGAACCGACCCGCCCTGCCACCATGAGGGAAGAGAGTACCGGTCCCAGCTCCTTCACCATCGTGACCGCCACCATCCCCCCCACGTAGCTCGTGGCGGCGAAGGGCTTGAGCTGGGCAAGGAACTGGAGGGCCATGACCATCCCGGTAAAGGTCCCGGTGAGAATGATGATGAAAAGGGAGCCGACACCGATCTTGTCCATCTGGATGGCAAATTCCCGATAGTAGAACGGCGGGGAGAAAACCTTGCGCACGGCATTCCGGGAAAGGCGCGAGAATTCCTGCACCTCGAGGAAGATCGTTTTGAGCATGCCTGCCAGGGCGGATATGGTCATTGTCCGGGAACCGCCGCGGCGGTCATGCTCCTCCCTCTCCGACCGAGAGAAGCGCTTCGCTCACCGCCTCACGCACCTCTCCGACGAAGACGAATTCCAGTTCCTGGCGGACGTCATCAGGGAGATCGTCCAGGTCCTGACGGTTGCGGTCCGGCAGGACCACCTTCTTCACACCGGCACGCCGGGCAGCGAGGACTTTTTCCTTGAGACCGCCGATGACGAGAACCCGACCGGTGAGGCTGATTTCCCCGGTCATGGCCACGTCCCGTCGGGCCGGGCGGCCGGTCATAAGGGAAACGATAGCCGTGGCCATGGTGATGCCGGCGGAAGGACCGTCCTTGGGAATGCTTCCCGCCGGCACGTGGATATGCAGGTTCATATCACTGAAGGACTTGTCCTGGATTCCCCATTCACTGGAGTTGGCCTGGACATAGGAGAGGGCTGCCCGGGCGGATTCCTTCATGACGTCCCCCAGGGAACCGGTGAGGATCAGTTCCCCCTTCCCCTTCATCCGGGTCGCTTCGACAAAGATGATGTCACCGCCGGTCTCGGTCCAGGCGAGGCCGGTGACCACGCCGACCCGGTCTTTTTCGGCCGCCACTTCATTGAAAAACTTGCGGGGCCCCAGGAACTCCTCTACCAGTTCCGGGGTGATGGCGGACCGGGCGGGCTTCCCCTGAGTGATCTCCTTGGCCACCTTGCGGCAGATGGAACCGATGCTGCGCTGGAGGTTGCGCACCCCGGCCTCCCGGGTGTAATCACCGATGACCCTGAGGACGGCAACCTCCGAGAACTCGGGAGGGGTTGCCGTCAGGCCGTTTTCCTCAATCTCCTTGGGGATGAGGAACTTGAAGGCTATGTTGACCTTCTCCTCAGTGGTGTAGCCCGACAGCGGGATCACCTCCATCCGGTCCTTGAGGGCAGGGGGAATCGGATCGAGGAGATTGGCGGTGGTTATGAACATGACGTTGGCCAGGTCGAACGGCACGTCGAGATAGTGGTCGGTAAAGGAGAAGTTCTGTTCGGGGTCAAGCACCTCGAGAAGGGCGCTGGCCGGGTCGCCGCGGAAATCTGCGCCGATTTTGTCCACCTCGTCCAGCATGAATACCGGATTGTTGGTGCCGGCCCGGTAGACTTCCTGGATGATCCGGCCGGGGAGGGCACCGATGTATGTCCGCCGATGGCCGCGGATTTCCGCCTCATCCCGCATCCCGCCCAGGGAGATGCGGATGAATTTGCGGCCGAGTGCCCGGGCGATCGACTTGCCGAGGCTGGTCTTCCCCACCCCCGGCGGCCCCACGAAGCAGAGGATCGGCCCCTTCATCTTCTCCTTCAGGGTGCGCACCGCCAGATATTCCAGGATGCGCTCCTTTACCTTTTTCAGGTCGTAGTGGTCCTCGTGGAGGACGGTCTCGGCCTGGTTGATGTCCCGGTTATCGGCGGTTGCCGCTGTCCACGGCATGCCGGTCAGGTAATCCAGGTACGTGCGGGAAACGGTATATTCCGGCGAAGCGGGATTGATCCTCTCCAGCCGCTTCAGCTCCTTGTCGGCGATCTTCCGCACCTCTTCCGGCATGCCGGCGCCTTCGATCTTCTTGCGGAGCTCTGTCATCTCGGCGATGCGCGAGTCGTCCTCGCCCAGCTCCTCCTGGATCTGCTTCATCTGTTCCCGGAGTATATACTCCTTCTGGGTTTTCCCCACTTTCTTGGTGACCTCGGCCTGCACCTCGCCCTTTATCTGGAGACGCTGGACCTCGCTCGTCAGGTGGATGTATACCTTTTTCAGCCGCTCGATGGGGTCGAGGGTCTCCAGGAGCTGCTGCTGCTCGGCAAGGGGGAGGTTTACATAGAGGGCGACCAGGTCCGACAGGCGGGCGGGGTTGTCGATGTGGTCGATCATCTTCATCACATCGTCGGGAAGCGGTCTGCCATAGGAGAGAGATATCTTCAGCAGGGCATTGAGGCTCGCCACGAGAGCTTCGGAGACCATCGACTTTTCCACGAACTCCCGCACCGCCTCCACCTGTGCGGTGATGATGGGGGCATAGCGCTCCACCTTCAGCACCCTGATTCTGGCAAGCCCCTCGAGAACCACCTTCGCCCCCCCTTCGGGCAGACTGTAGAACTGGTTTATCTTGCAGACCGTCCCCACCTCATGGAGCGACGTCGTCAGAGTGACGTTCTCCCCTTGCCGGGTCTTGACCAGGGCGACAAGATTGTCGTAACGGGCGCCCTCCTCGAAAATGGGAAGTTCCTCGTGGGAAAGGTAGAGGGAAATGACCATATAGGGAAACGCCACCATTTCCCGGAGCGGGTAGACCGGCAGGGAATCGGGCAGATGGATCGAGTGGTTTTCGGGCATAGGCTCTGGTTCCTCACCTGTCCTGCTGCGGATGGGAAAACTATTTGTAAAGAGTAATCAGTTACAAGGCCGGTGTCAAGGATATGTACGATGTGCGCCTCATTCCCTCCCGTTCTCCAAGCGGCGAAGGGCCTGGCGGATGGAACTGAACGCGACCTCCGCCGGGTCGATCTCGGCAGGCTCGGCCCAGACGATTCCGGAGATGTCATCGAGCGGGCTCACCGGGGGGACCGTCGGGAACCGGGCACGGAAAAAGAGGTCCACAGTTCGGTACATGATCCCCTTGTAGAGATACTCATTGGGAAAGGAGAAGAGATATTCGACTGCGTCCAGTTCGAGCCCCAGTTCTTCGCGTACTTCCCGTCGCAAACCCTCCTCGGCGCTCTCCTCCGGATCGATGAAACCTCCCGGCAGGTCGAGAAGTCCGGCGCCCGGCTCCCTCAGCCGCCGGGTAAGGAGAAGCCTGTCCCCCACCTGAATCACCACGCCAACCGCTGCGGCCACATTGAGAAAGAAATCGAAATTGCAGGTGCGGCAGACGGTCTCGTGGAGCCGCGGCCAGGAGAGTGTTTCCTCACCGCAGCGGGGACAATGGCGAAAGATTTTCGCATTGGGAGAGAGCATGGATGGTCCTCCGTGGAGAATGGTGTCAGTCATGCTTCTGCACCGGAGATCGGTTCCGTTTTCAGGATGTATCACCCCCATGGACGCGGGATGACACCTTTGGGAGCGCTTGCCGCCGGGTTGCGGCCCCCGACGAGGCAATTCACGTTAACGTCAACCAGAGCAGTGGTGCATGGAGGGAGACATCTGCGCGCAGAAAGCGGTTCCAGGGAGAGGGATAGGCAGCGGTCGCAGGTCCGCCGATGACGACGAACGAATCCGCTGCACCATGGCGGACCCGACGGGCAGTTTCGAGAATTCGCCCGTATCAAGGATATGAAGGGAGGAAATTCCCGCAGGGCGGGGACGGTGGAAGCACAGAATTCCCTTCCGTCCCGGCAGCCTCTATGCACCTGACTCCCTTTTCAGCAGCTCTTCGGCAATCCCCCTGCCGAGGGCCTCGCACTGCTCCAGTGCCTCCGGGCGCGGAGTGAAGGGCGCGCGGACAAAGGGAACCGGAAGCTTGAAATTAAGTCCCTTGAGCCGTTCTTCGGCTATCTTGCAGGCCTCTCCGCTCCAGCCATAACTGCCGAAGACACCAGCGATGCTCGTCTTGAGCTTCACCGAGGAGAGGAAGGCGAGGACGTCCCACATCGGCTTGGGTATATCCCGATTGATGGTCGGGATGCCGAACAGGAGGGCATCGGCCTCTTCCATCAGATCGCGGATCTCGTCCGCAGTATGGTGGCTGATATGGTAGCTCATCACCGTCACGCCGGGGAGGGCCGCCCCTTTCGCCACCGCCGCAGTCATTTTTTCCGTGTTGCCGTGGGGGGAGAGGTAGAAAATCACCACCTTCTTCCCATCCCCCTTCGGTCTGCACCATTTTTCGTAGTAACCGATGTGGTTCCACGGCTCGCTGCGGATTATCGGCCCGTGTGAGGGGCAGACGACCTCGATCCGCTCGTTGCGGATCTTGTCGATGGCAGCCAGGGCCTTGTCCTTGAAGGGGCGCATGATGCAGTCGAAGTAGAACTCCATGTCGGCGATGTAGTCGGGGATCTCGTCGGCAAAGATGCTGGGGCCGCAGAAATGGGCGCCGAAGGCGTCACACGTGAAAAGGACCGCGTCTTCCTCCAGCAGGGAGAACATGGTGTCGGGCCAGTGGAGGAACGGGGCGACGATGAAGCGGAGGCGTTTCCCCCCCAGGTCGAGAACCTCCCCATCCTTGATCACATGGGAGGCAAACGGCGTATGGATGAGATTGCCGAGAAAGGTCCTGGCCGCCTGGGTGGAGATGACCGTTGCCCGCGGTGACTGCTGCAGCATGAACGCCAGGGAGCCGGAATGGTCCGGCTCGGTGTGGTTGACGATGTAGTAATCGATCTCGGCCGGGTCGACGAGCTGTCGAACCTTGGCCAGGAACTCATCCGCCCGTTCCCCCTTGACCGTATCGATGATGGCGGTCTTCTCCGTTCCCATGATGAGGAACGAGTTGTACGTGGTCCCGTGCTCGGTGGGGAAGAGGTCGTCAAAGGTCCGCAGGTCAGGGTCTTCTGACCCGATCCACCAGATTCCCGGCTTGATCTCGATAATAGTGTGCATAGTTTGCTCCTTATTCGCTGCAGGCCGATGGACGCCGATCCTGCTCGCGCATGTGCAGAAATATGTCAGCATCTTACATACCAAATTTGTCCGGTTTGGGCAAGTATCAGGTAGTCCCCCCACGAACGGAAGGGGTTCGGCAACGGAAAGATCCGCCGGAACGTGCAATCAAGAGGATTGAACAAACAAACAGTTGACATCCCCCCTTCCGAAGGTAAAAATTATTTTTTTACAAGAATCGGTATTCTGCACATCGGCGTCTCACCGGTGTCGTAAGATATGCCTGAGCGTCACGAAGAGGAGAGAGGACATGCAGATAAAATTCGGAACCGACGGATGGCGGGGAGTGATTGCCCGTGATTTCACCTTTGACAACCTTTCCGTCGTGGCGCAGGCCACCATGGATTACCTGAAGCGGCAGGGAAAGGCCGACCGGGGAATCGTGGTGGGGTATGACCGGCGCTTTCTTTCTGCCGACTTTGCCGAGCGGGTGGCCGAAATTGCTGCGGGAAACGGTATCAGGGTCTGGCTGACCGACGGATTCGCCCCCACGCCGGCGGTTTCGTGGGCAGTTCATGAACTCGGGGCGGGGGGGGGGGTGATGATTACCGCCAGCCACAACCCGCCGGTGTACAATGGCTTCAAGGTGAAGGAGGACTTCGGCGGGTCGGCCCGTCCCTCGACCACGAAAGCTTTGGAGGAGACGGTAGCGGCAAATATGGCGGAGGAAAGGCCAGTGCTGGCGACTTCCTTCAGTAAAGCCTTGGCTGAGGGGAGGATCACCCTGTACGACGCGAAAACAGGCTATGTCAAGCAGCTCACCCGGTATGTGGACCTGGAACTCATCAGGAAAGCAGCCCTTCCGGTGGCGGTCGACCCGATGTACGGAGCGGGGAGCGGCCTGCTCGCCGAACTCCTCCCGGGAGTGGAGGAAATTCATGGTTCGGAAAATCCCGGCTTCGGCGGCCAGCCCCCGGAACCGACGGAGGAACACCTGGCAGAGCTCTCCTCCCTCGTCCGCAACGGCGGATTCCGAGTCGGACTAGCCCTCGACGGCGATGCCGACCGGATCGGCGCGGTGGACGAGAACGGCGAATTTTTCTCCTCCCACCGGATCTTCACCGTCTTGCTGCGCCACCTGTACGAGCGGAAAGGGTTGAGGGGAGGAGTGGTGAAGACCGTCTCCACCACACGGATGATCGATCTCCTGGCGGCGAAGTTCGGCCTCGAGCTCCATGAGACCCCCATCGGCTTCAAGCACATCTGCGAGTTAATGCTGGAACGGGACATCCTCATGGGGGGTGAGGAGTCAGGCGGGCTCGGCGTCAAGGGACACATCCCCGAGCGGGACGGCATTCTCATGGGGCTTCTCCTCCTCGAGGCGATGGCCATGTCCGGCAAGGGGCTGCGCCAGCTTCTCGACGACACCATGGCCGAGATCGGCGCCTTTTATTACCGTCGCCTTGATCTTCCCATCGACAACAATGCCAAGATGCTGCTCGTCGCCCGGTTGCAGGCGGGAGGAGTCACCTCCGTTGCCGGGCGCCCGGTCGCGGCGGAAAATTTCCGTGACGGGTTCAAGTACATCTTTGCCGACGGCTCCTGGCTCCTCGTTCGCCCCTCGGGAACGGAGCCTGTCCTGCGTCTCTACAGTGAGGCAGGCGATATCGCGACCGTCGCCGAACTTCTCGCTGCGGGGCGGGAAATGGCCGGGATCTGACTCCGTGGTGCGGGGACACTCACCGGAAGGCTCGGCCGGCCTGCTACCACCACGTATCTTGTAAACCTGCCGGTTTGTGAAATACTTAAGCCAGAGGGATGATGGGGATCAGAACGGACAGAGGAGGGTACAGAATGGTATCTCGAGAGCAGATCGACAGTTTTCTCGCGTCCCCTGCGTTTGGGGTCGTCGGGGCTTCCGCCCAGCGACACAAATTCGGCAACAAGGTGCTTCGCTGCTACCTGCAGAATGGATACCGGGCAATTCCCGTCAATCCCAACGAGCAGCAGATCGAGGGGGTTCCCTGCGTGGCAGGTATCTCCGATCTCCCTCCGGACGTCAAGAGCATCTCCATGATCACCCCACCGGCCGTGACGGAACAACTCGTTCCCGTTGCCATCGAGAAGGGAATAACCGGCATCTGGATGCAGCCGGGCGCGGAAAGCCCCGCAGCCGTCAAGTTGTGCCGGGAAAAGAACATCAACGTAATCGCTGACGGCAGCTGCGTGCTTGTCGTCCTCGGCTACCACGAGCACTGACCCCTTCCCGCATCGTAAGGCCTGAGTGGTTTTCAGGGGACTTACGGACGTGGTGGCGCGTACTCTCAGGAGAGTTCGATTCCCTGCTCCCGCAACTGCCGCAGCACAGTCTCTTCCCAGTTCCGGTTCGCCCCAGGATTGGCCGGGCTCGGATGGAGGATGCGTCCCACAGGCAAGTCGAGTCCTGCAAGTGCCGTGGTGGCCTGCTGGGCCGCGAAGGTGCCGATGCCGATGACCCGGGCCGGACGAAGCCTTTCCACCGACCGGCGCAGGGCTTTGTCACAGACGGCGAGGAGGGGGGCCCGCTCCGCCGGCCGCAATTTGTCGGGAGTAATGTTCCGTCCGGCAGCATCGAGAAAGAGGAGCGGACAGTAGTTGAGAACGAAAAAACGGCCGAAGAACCGCACCGGGTCCGGGAATATGCGCCGGAACAACCCCCAGAGCCGCCGGCCGCTCACCTCGCTGCGGCGGCAGGCGAAACCCTCCACCGGTTTTTTCGGGTGACCATCGGGCGGTTTCCCAACCGTTCCCTCGATGCTGAGCCACTCCCTCACCAGACCGACCTCGCCGAACGGCACGCCGGTCTGGGCCATCCCCCATGGACCCGGATTCATCCCGACGAACACCGCCTCCTTCGCCCCCTCCCCGAACCGGTTGAGATAGAGGAGATGGGGGACGCGGGCATAGACGAGAGGGTTGTAGACATGGGCGACCGGCGGCGAAAAGCGCAAACGTCCGACCTCCTCGGCCAAGGTCTCCGCAATCCGCACAAGGTTCATTCGTTCCTCCAATGGTGATGACTTCACCCCGCGGGGGGGAATGCCCGGGAATTGCCGCTCTATTGCCAGATTGCACTATGCTGGTTTCACAATCCTCACCGGAAGCAGTAGATGAACGGGATGAAGGTCGATGCGATGCAGCGGCCATTTTCTGCAGCCTCAGGTGCGGGCCGGCTCAGCGTCTGACGGAAAAGGCAAGGGGGAGAGCCCCGTTGGCGAGAAGGATGCTGCGCCCCCGGGGAGAACGGATGAAGGCAAGGAACTCACGCACCGGTCCGGAAGTTCCGGAAGTCGGGATGACAAGACAGAGCTGCTTGTACAATCGGTACTTGCCATGGCCAACGGCGGTGGCGCTGGGACTTCGGCCATTGTAGGTGAGAACCTTCAGCGGAACGTTTTCGGCGATGATCTGGGCCAGGGTCGCGGTACCGAATGCTCCCGGCATTTTCATGAGAATCTTGACATTCTCCTGGTCGGTCAAGGCGAACAGCATCCCCTCCCGTGTCAAGGCGGACGTAACTGCCCGGTCCATCTCGGGAGAAACCCCCTTCAGAACCCTGGTTGTACTGTTCCGTTCCCGGCGGAGCACCAGGCTGATGGGGGTGCCATCGGGCCAGTTCCTCGTCCGACCGCTGTAGATCTCTTCCACCTCACTGGTGGTGATATCCGACTTCGGATTGTTCCGGTAGGTGACGAAGACCACCGGACTCCGGGCAATCTCCACCATCTCGACCCCGGCACCCGTCTCCCCTTCTTTCTTGGGGCAACCGCTCACACCGATGTCCAGTGCCCCGTGAACAACCGCCCGCACCCCTCCCCTGCTCCCCATACTCGGAAGAACCTGCACCTTGATGGTACGGTTGGTCATCTCGAACTCCTTGCCGAGTATTTCCATGACCCCCAGGAAACTGCCGTCGCCGCCGACCTTTATCATCTGTTCTCCGCAGGCGAGGGCAGGAAAGCCGAGGCATGCCGCCAATCCCGTCACGAAAGCGGCAACACAATATTTAGTGACATTGATCAGCACGATTTTTCCTTCCTGGCCCCTCGCGGCTCTGCCGGGTGACCACGGCTTCCACACTATCCCGTGACGGTGTCTACGGCTGACTGACGTGGAGATGGTGCGCACCGGTAATTTTAATGTATTATCCCGAGAGCGGCACCATGTCAAGACAAAGTAGTTTCGATTCTCCTCCCCCGTGGATGAACAACGCATGTTACTATACGCGATTGTGTGCTATAGTGGGCAATTATTCTGCGGGCCTGCGCCCGGCAACCGGTCACGACAGGAGAACCATGGCAACGGATAAAATCATCGTCAAAGGGGCATGCGAACACAATCTCAAATGCATTGACGTGGAGATCCCCCGGGACAGACTCGTGGTGATAACCGGCATATCCGGGTCGGGCAAGTCGACTCTCGCCTTCGACACCATTTATGCCGAAGGCCAGCGCCGCTATGTGGAATCGCTCTCCGCATATGCCCGGCAGTTCCTCGAACAGATGGAAAAACCGGACGTCGAGTCGATCGAAGGGTTGTCGCCGGCCATCTCCATCGAGCAGAAGACCACCAGCCGCAACCCCCGCTCTACCGTCGGGACAGTAACGGAGATATACGATTACCTTCGCCTCCTGTTTGCCCGCGTGGGACGCCCCACCTGCTATAACTGCGGCAAAGAGATCGCCGCCCAGACAGTCTCCCAGATGGTGGACCAGATCATGGCATTCCCTGCCGGCACGAAGATTCAGCTCCTCTCCCCCATGGTGCGCGGACGGAAGGGGGAGTACCGGAAGGAGCTGCATCAGCTCAGAAAGGACGGTTTTGTCCGGGTCATCATCGACGGGACGCCCTATGATCTGGCCGAAGAAATCTCCCTCGACAAGAACAGGAAGCACGATATCGACATTATCGTCGACCGGCTGGTCATCAAGGACGGCATCCAGCGGCGTCTCGCCGATTCCCTCGAAACGGCACTGGCCCATGCCGAGGGGGTGGCAAAGGTCATGGTCGTGGGAAATGCCGGAGATGTCGTCGCCGACGGAGAACGGAATGCCTCCCCCCTTCCCGAACACACCATTCTCTTCTCCGAACAGCTGGCGTGTATCGACTGCGCCATCTCCTACCCGGAAATGACGCCGCGGATGTTCTCCTTCAACAACCCCTACGGCGCCTGCCCTGACTGCACCGGCCTCGGCACCCGGATGTACTTCGATCCGGACCTGGTGGTGCCGAACCCGGACCTCTCCATCCGCGAAGGGGCCATTGCCCCTTGGGAGAAACGACTTTCCGGCTGGTACCATCTGACCCTCGAAGCCCTCGCCAAGGCCTACAACTTCGATATCCGCACCCCTTTCAGAAAGCTCCCGAAGAAGGCCCAGGACATCATCCTGCACGGTTCACGTGGGGACAAGGTGGAGTTCTGGTGGGAGGAGGACGGAGGCCGCCGCCACACGTACTTCAAGGAGTTCGAGGGAGTCCTCAACAACCTGGAGCGACGCTACCGGGAAAGCGAGTCGGAACAGGTGCGTGAGGAGCTGGAGCGCTACATGAACGTCATGCCCTGTCCCTCCTGCAATGGTGCCCGTCTGAAGAAAGAGGCGCTCTTTATCAGGGTGGGGGGAAGCAACATCCGCGAAGTTACGGCCCTCTCCATCAAGGATGCCCTGGCATTTTTCGCAAACCTTCCCCTTACGGAAAAGGAAGCGGAAATCGCCCGCCGCATCCTCAAGGAAATCCGCGAGCGGCTCAATTTTCTCGTCAATGTGGGGCTCGACTACCTGAGCCTCGATCGCCCCGCGGGGACCCTCTCCGGCGGAGAGGGTCAGCGCATCCGCCTCGCCACCCAGATCGGCTCCTCCCTGGTTGGGGTCCTCTACATCCTCGACGAACCCTCCATCGGTCTCCACCAGAGGGACAACTCCCGGCTCCTGGCAACCCTCAAGCACCTGCGCGACATCGGCAACACGGTTCTCGTGGTGGAACACGACGAAGAGACCATCCTCGAAGCGGACCACGTTATCGATATGGGGCCGGGGGCCGGGGTCCACGGCGGCGAGGTGGTCGCCCAGGGAACCCCGGCGCAGATCATGGCATCACCCGCATCCCTCACCGGCAAGTATCTTTCCGGCGAGCTCGCCATCCCGGTCCCCCGCCGGCGGCGCACAGCAGGCAAGTTTCTCAAGATCATCGGCGCCTCGGAAAACAACCTGAAGAACCTGACCGTTTCCATCCCGATCGGGGTCATGACCTGTGTTACCGGCGTTTCCGGCTCGGGGAAGTCGACCCTGGTCATCGACACCCTCTACAAGGTCCTTTGTCAGCAACTCTACCGAAGCCGCGAGAAGGCCGGGCAGGTATCTGCCATCAAGGGTCTCCATCTCCTCGACAAAGTGATCAACATCGACCAATCTCCTATCGGCCGCACTCCCCGCTCGAATCCCGCCACCTACACGGGGGTCTTCTCCGACATCCGCGACCTCTTTGCCCAACTCCCCGAATCGCGCATGCGGGGCTACAAGCCGGGTCGCTACTCCTTCAACGTGAAGGGGGGGAGATGCGAGGCGTGTTCCGGTGACGGCATCATCAAGATCGAGATGCACTTTCTCCCCGATGTCTTCGTCACCTGCGAGGTCTGCAAAGGGGCGCGCTATAACCGAGAGACACTTGAAGTTCACTACAAGGGAAAATCCATCGCCGAGGTCCTCGACATGACCGTGGGAGAGGCGGTTCGCTTCATGGAGAACATCCCGCGTATCAAGACCAAGCTCGCGACTCTCGACGAGGTGGGGCTCGGCTACATCAAGCTCGGCCAATCGGCCACCACCCTCTCCGGTGGCGAGGCACAACGGGTCAAGCTTGCCAAGGAACTGGCCAAGCGGGCTACCGGCCGCACCATCTACATCCTGGACGAACCGACCACAGGTCTGCATTTTCACGACATCGCCAAGCTTCTGGAAGTGCTGCAGAGGTTGGTGGAAGGCGGAAACACTGTGGTGATCATCGAGCACAACCTGGACGTCATCAAGACTGCCGACTACATTATTGACCTTGGTCCCGAGGGAGGCGACAGGGGCGGCGAGGTGATTGCCACCGGGACCCCGGAAGAGGTGGCCAGGGTCTCACGTTCCGCCACGGGAAAGTTCCTGCGGAAGATGCTCTGACGGCAAAAAACGAGGGGCCAGGCTTTAACGGCCTGTTGCCCAAACCAAGCCAAAACTCGTTCTACCTGACTGAATATGTTATAATCGGCCCATCTTGTCTTGTCGGAGACCTGCGATGATGGGAAAGCACGAACAGCCTCAAAGCAGCCTGTTTCATTAGGGCGTCAACCTTGACCAGAGAATCAGAAGCAATCATCCGCTGCGCAAAGCGAGAAGAAGAACATCCGGTATATTTCCACGACCGATCCCGACGCCGCCATCATCAATCGTGGCAAACCGAAACTGACGTATCAGGTTCATCGGCGAGAGCGAAGTCGTTACCGCGACTACCGCCACTGCCGGCGATGTCAATGAAGCACACCTGATGCTACCGCTGCTCCGCCAGCACAAGGCGACTACAGCCCCACAGCACAAAGGAAACCTGGTAATGATCTTCATTGTCTTTCTGGATAATGGGAATCTGTTAGCTAGGGGAAATGTTGTTGCGGACAGGGTAAAACGGGATCTCTGACAGGCCAAAAATCTCGGCTAGAAGCTCAGGGGGCATTTGCAATGTGAATCGTCCACTCATGGAAAGGATGATCACCCTTGGGAATGGGTTGTTGGTCCCCTCTAACCAGAACCTTCCATCAGCCAATGGACTGCTGACTGTTTATCTGTAAAGATCCGGAAACATGACCGCGATTTACCGCTGTATCTTCTCCAAACTTGTTAATATCACCTGGATTGGCAAATGCTGCAACTTTGAAAGGCGCATGTAGTGTTTTTGCCAGATGTTCACCTGCACAGTAACGAATTATTTCAGATTTTGGCCGTGCCCACTGCGTTAAGTCGAGAAGAAGTCTCCAAACTTCGCGTTTTGTGGCTTCGCATCTTACTTCATCAATCACTTGTGTTGCTACTTCCACGGTCCATGGCCGCCCACCTTTACGAGAAGATAGCCATTTTGTTCAACATACTGATTTCCCATATTTTCAGTTCTTTCCAACATCAACTTGCTTTGATTGACATCATCTTGAATTTCCAGCAAATTTTGCCCGATCAGGATGAGTACAAAAACGGCCAAATCCAAAATGTACCGCATGCGGACAAAACTTCCATTCATCTTTTGACGCCAAACAATTGTACAGGTCGTCTAGGACTAAACTTGTATGGCATGCCGCATAGTCAGGATGGTTATCCATATGAGAACCTGACGACATATTACTACCGCAAAGTTACGTTTTATAAATTTTACCACATTTTCTTTTTTCTTATTTTCGGACACAATTTTTATTTTGGTTACTTTCTTCGGCCTCCTTAAAGATACCACCCGCTAACTGTCCTTTTTGCATGGCGCGGTTTGAAAGGGGGGTATGCCCATAATCCCTCACCCTTGTTCCATCCCACCCCCTACCCTCCTTAAAAAATTAACCGGCTCACCCTGGCAGAGGGGCCGGTTTTTTGCTTCGATTCCTCCCTAGCACAAAGGTCAGAGGATACGATAGCAGGATACATAAACTACGAAGGGGCTAGACTCCATAGCCTAACCCCCTGTTTTTATTGGTGGAGATGAACGGGATCGAACCGTCGACCTATGCGTTGCGAACAAACAAATATCATTATTTCACCTGCATTCAATCCCTCGCATGATATATCCTTTTTACAGTATAACACCTTGACTTAACGTTATTTATCCTGTATATGTATTCTCAGGTTGTTTCAATGCATTCCACCCTAGCACACTAATTTACTACGGCACAACTACGGCACGGCTTTTCATGCCGTAATAAAAAGTCAGGGGGCCACTATGAAGGTAACCACTTTCACCGACACCATGATTAAGAAGCTAAAGCCGGGCGCGAATAAGTATGTCCGGGGGGAAGGTAACGGCTTTACCATTCGCGTAATGCCTTCCGGCGTCAAGACATGGCTGTATGTATATGCCTTTGATGACAAACGCAGGGAATTAAACCTAGGGAGTTATCCGGACGTTTCCCTTGAGACGGCACGGGGACGGTTTGACGAGGCAAAAAAGAAGTTAAAGAACGGCATTGACCCCGTGGCCGAAAAAGAACAGGCGGCTGAAGGACGCCGGAGTGCTCCGACGGTTGCTAACCTCGTGAAGGAATACATAGAGAAACACGCCAAAACTCATAAGAAGTCTTGGCAGGAAGATCAGCGGTGCCTTGAAAAGGAAGTCTTACCGCTATGGGGGACGCGCAAGGCGGCAGATATAAAGAAGCGTGACGTTGTGCTTCTGCTAGAGGGAATAGTTGAACGTGGTGCGCCTGTCATGGCGAACAATACCCTTGAGAAAATCCGGAAGATGTTCAACTTTGCCGTCGAGCGTGACATTCTGGAATTCACCCCTTGCTATGGCGTCAAGAAACCGACAAAGAAGGAGCACAAAGACAGGGTATTGACCGACAAGGAAATTGTTACTGCTTGGAATGGCCTTGATACGGCAGCAATGACCGGTGAAATGAAACGCGCGTTGAAACTGATTCTTGTCACGGCACAGAGGCCTGGGGAAGTTATCGGGCTACATTCAAACGAGATCGAGGGCGATTGGTGGACTATCCCGGCAGAGAGATCAAAAAACGGCAAGGCTCACCGTGTATTCCTAACCCCCACTGCAAAGGAACTTATTGGTGACAAGAAGGGATTTATCTT
>Ga0335083_10002077_pt1 | contig 26858 bp, 22 predicted proteins | sample Lox_Sample_42_FD_206716 | JGI IMG/M metagenome (GOLD analysis project Ga0335083, IMG submission 206716) | Soil microbial communities from Loxahatchee National Wildlife Refuge, Florida, United States - Lox_Sample_4.2 | ecosystem: Environmental > Terrestrial > Soil > Wetlands | place: USA...
GCAGCATCAGGTTCAGGGCGTTGAACCCCAGTGCCGCCTGGAAGGCCGCGCGATAGGAGAGCGTGGCGTCGAAGATCGCGCCGCCCATCCAGCCACCCGCGGCCATGCCGGCCATGGCGAACAGCATCACCACGCCCAGCCGCCAGCCCGCGATGCGCGCACCGTAGAGATTGCGCAGGATGATGGCGTAGCCCTGGACGATGGCGATGTAGGGAACGCCGTGGATCACCGACAGCGTGTAGATGCCGCCGATGGTGCGTACGAACAGGTAGCCCGTCAGCGCCACGAGCTGGATCGCCGACAGCAGCAGGCTCACCTTGAGCGGGCTGACATAGTCCGACAGCCGGCCGGTGGCGAAGGTCGCCGCGACCGCCGTCAGCAGGATCAGCGACAGCGCCTCCGAGCCGCGCGCCGGGCTGATGCCGAGATCGCCGCAGAAGGCCACCATGTGCACGAAGGGCACGGCCATGGCGGCGCAGCAGCAGAAGCCTGCGGCCGAGAGCAGCGCCATGATCGTGCGCGACGGCAGCGGCAGGGTCGAGAGATCCTCCGGTGCGCGACGGCCTGCCGTACGCACGATGGGTGCAGGCCGCACATAGAGGGCGCAGAGGAAGAGCAGGACGCCCGCCGTCATGCCGTACACAACGAGCATGCGCCGCCAGCCGAGGTCCGGAAGCAGCCAGCGGTAGATCTGCGGCCAGACGAAGCCCGACACCGCGGGTCCCACCGAGATCACCGAGACGGCTGCGCTGCGGCGCTTGTCGAACCATCCCTGGATGTTGTTCATCGCCGGCGTGAAAGTGGCGGCATTGCCCAGCAGGCCGAGCGGAACGGCGTAGCCCGCGAACAGCGCCAGCTCGCCGCCACTGGTCGCGAGCCAGCCGCCGACGAAGATCGATACGCCGGCGATGAACAGCGGCACCCGTGGGCTGGTGCGATCGGCCAGCCAGCCCATGAACACGCCGCCTACGCCCATGCAGAAGAAGCCCAGCATGTAAGCGAGCGAGGGCACGCTGCGCTGGTCGCCGAACTCGGCCGCGATCTCCTTCAGCGCCACGACCGGCAGATAGATGCCGCCGCCGCCCAGGCAGATGCAGAACATGGACACGAAGGCCAGCCGCCAGGCGTAGGGGCTGTCGATGCCTGCCGCCCGCTGTTGCACGACAGCGGTCATTCGCGCGCCAGCGTCGCGGCGGCGGCGGCCTTGGCGTCCAGCGCCTGATCGTCGTCGAGGGTGAACGTCACCTTGCGCAGCTTGCCGGTGAAGGCAAAGGGCGCCTCGTAGTGCGACACCGGGCTCGAGCGGTCGCGGCCGATGTCGAGGCCCGACCAGGAGATGAAGCTGATGAAGCCGAGCTGCGTCGTGAAACCGCCGGCCGGTTCACCGTCGATCAGCAAGGTGGCGACGTTCTTGCCCTTGTCGCGCCGCATGCGCAGGCCGAGCAGATGATTGCCCGCCGGCACGGGCCGGCCGGACACGGCGATGGTGTGCTCGCCACCGATGTTCATGTCGTAAGTGAGCCGATTGTCCTTGATGTAGAGCGAGTAGCCGCAGGTCATGTCGCCGTGCGCGATCAGCACGCCCTCGGTGGTGGCACCCTCGATGCGCACATCGGCCTCGATCGTGTAGGTGCGGCTCCTCACATCGGGCGCCACGTCGGTCGGCACATGGCCCATGCCGGCATGGAACACGAACCGATTGCGCGGCCCGTGGAAGCGCTTGGCATTGTCGGCAAAGCGCGGCGCGAAGCGGTCGTCGAGCGGCAGCACCTTGTGCGCCTCGGCCTGCTTCCACCATTCGGCGATCATCGCCTCGAGCCGCCCGGGCTCCTTCTCGGCGAGATCGTCGGTCTCGCTGAAATCGCGATCGAGATGGAACAGCTCCCACTTGTCCTTCTCGAAGTCGCTGCCCATCGGATGGAAGGCGACGGCCTTCCAGCCGCCCTGCACCAGGCCGCGATGGCCGAACATCTCGAAATATTGCGGCGCCGCTTTCGACGGTGTGCTCGCGTCCTTGAGGCTCGGCGCGAAGCTCGTACCCTCCATCGGCATCTGCGCCACGCCGTTGATCGACTGCGGCGGCATCACGCCCACAATGTCGAGCACCGTCGGCGCGAAGTCGCTGGCATGGCAGAACTGGTGCCTGAGCTCGCCGCGCGCGGGCAGCCCCTTGGGCCAGGAGATCACCAGCGGATCGCGGATGCCGCCGCCATGCGTGTTCTGCTTGTAGCGGCGCAACGGCGTGTTGGCGGCCATCGCCCAGCCCAGCGGGAAATTGGAATGTGTGTCGGGTCCGCCGATGTCGTCGATGCGCGCGATCTTCTCCTCCATCGGCTCGCGGCGGAGATTGTAGGGGCCCATGGCATTGATCATGCCGAACGGCCCGCCCTCCTGGCTGGCGCCGTTGTCGGACATGACGACGATCATCGTGTCGTCGAGCTGGCCGGTCTCTTCGAGGAATTCGACCAGCCGCGCGATGTGCCGGTCGGCATGCTCCAGCATCGCGGCATAGGCCGCCTGCAGGCGCGTAAAGAGGCGACGCTCGCCGTCGGGAATCTCGGACCAAGCCCGTACCTCGTCGTTGCGCGGCGGCAGCCGCGTATCGGCCGGCACGATGCCCGTTTCCTTCTGGCGTGCGAGCCGGCGGTCGCGCTCGGCGTCCCAACCGTCGGCAAAAAGCGCATCGTATTTGCGGATCAGGTCGAACGGCGCCTGGTGCGGGGCGTGACAGGCGCCCGGCGCGAGCCACATCAGCCACGGTGTCTTTTCATCGTCGGCGACATGATCGGCGAGGTAGCGGATTCCCTGGTCGACCAGATCGGCCGTCAGGTGATAGCCGGTCGCGAAGGTGCCGGGCGGATCGCAGGGCGTGTTGTCACGCACCAGCTCGGGCGCGTACTGGTCGGTCTCGGCGTCGAGGAAGCCATAGAAGCGGTCGAAACCGCGGCCGAGCGGCCAGCCGTCGAACGGCCCGGTCGCGCCCGACTCGGTGAGCGGCGTCACGTGCCACTTGCCCAGCATGTAGTTGCGATAGCCGTGCGGCCGCAGCATCTCGGCGAGCGTGCCCGCCTCCTTGGCGATCTTGCCGCGATAGCCGGGAAACCCTGAATCGAAATTGGCGAGACAGCCGACACCGACCGAATGATGGTTGCGGCCCGTCAGCAACGCCGCGCGCGTGGTCGAGCACATGGCCGTCGTATGGAAGCCCGTGTAGCGCAGGCCACGCTTCGCTATGGCGTCGATCGTGGGCGTGGCGATCGGCGAACCGTAGCAGCCGAAATCGGAGAAGCCGACATCGTCGAACAGCACGACCAGGATATTGGGAGCACCCTTCGGCCGCTGGGGCGATTCCGGCCAATACGGCTGGGACTGGCCCACCGTCTTTCCGATCTTGGCCTTCTCATGGGCCGCCATTTCATTTCCTCCACTTTGATGATTCTTCTAGCATGCGGCATGGCTCAATTCACGACTGACGGCCTTCAGCTTGCCTACGATGAATTCGGCCCGGCCGATGCGGGGAAGGCGATCGTGCTGGTGCATGGCTTCTCGTCGAACAAATACGAGAACTGGAAGCGCATGGGCTGGTACGACGCCATCGCCGGCAAAGGCCTGCACGGATTGGCACTCGATTGCCGCGGCCATGGCGAAAGTGCGAAGCCACATGACGCAGCGCTGTACGCTCGCACAAGGATGGCGAACGACGTTTTTGCCCTGATGGACCATGTGGGCATCGAGCGCGCACATCTGCTCGGCTTCTCGATGGGTGCACATATCGCGCTGACGGCAGCGATGACCGACGGCAGCCGCATCGATCATATCGTCGTGGCGGGTGTGGGTGGCCGCATCTTCGAACCGCCGCGCGATCCCGAGGGCATGGCCAAGGCGATGGAAGCAGCCTCGCCCGACGAGATCTCCGATCCGATGATGAAGAGCTTTCGCCACTTCGCCGACGAGCAGAAGGAAGACCGTCTCGCCCTCGCCGCCTGCTCGCGCGGCCCGCGCGAGCCGATCACCGAAGACATGCTGTTCGCCGTCCGCCGCCCGACCCTGGTGATCGCGGGCCAGCGCGATCAGCTCGCTGGACCGCCCGACGGGCTCGCCAAGGCGATCGCCGGCGCCAAGTCCGTGACCATTCCCGGCTGCGACCACTTCTCGATGATCGCGCACGGCCTGTTCAAGGCCTCGGTCTTCGACTTCTTCGACGGATGGCTCGAGTAATGGCGCCCACGAAAGCACGAGTCCCCTTCAAGTCGGTTCGCGCCCGTGCTTCCAGGCGCAAAGGTGGCGAAAAGGTGCTCGCGAGCCTGATGCCCAAGAAGCCGAACAACAAGGCATTGGCCAAGGTGCCGGACGATCGTGTGCTGGCGGAGATGGCCGAGCGCATCTTCTCCGCGGGCTTCGTCTGGGACGTGATCGACAAGAAATGGCCGGGCTTCGAGGAAGCCTTCCTCGGCTTCAATCCCAAGGCGCTGCTGTTCCAGCCGGCGGAGTACTGGGAGAAGCTCGTGTCGGACACGCGCATCGTGCGCCATCCCGGCAAGATCAAGTCCGTGCGCGAGAATGCGAAGTTCGTGACCGACGTCGCAGCCGAGCATGGCAGCTTCGGCAAGTTCCTGGCGAAATGGCCGGCCGACGATCAGGTCGGATTGATGGAGTTCCTGGGCAAGCGCGGCTCGCGGCTGGGCGGCTTCAGCGGCCAGTATTTCCTGCGCTTCATCGGCTGGGATGCCTTCGTGCTGCAAGGCGACGTGCTGGCGTGCCTGCGCGACAGCGGCGTGCCGATCGGCACCGGCACCTCGAAGAAGGATCTTCGCGCCGCGCAGGCGCAGCTCAATGCCTGGGCTGAGGAAAGCGGCCTGCCGATCGCCCATGTCTCGCGCATCTGTGCGCTCTCGATCGGCGAGAACCATCCGGTGGCGCGGCTGAAGGAGGTCATGCAGCTCCCATGACCACGTTGCTGCTCATCAATCCCAACACGACGCAGTCGATCACCGATCTGGTGGCGAAACATGCGAAGCGCTTTGCCTCCAGGGGCACGACGATCCGCGCCGTCTCGGGCGCCTTCGGGCCGCGCTACATCGCCTCGCGCATCGGCTATGCCATCGCGGGCCATGCCGCCGTCGATGCCTTCGCCAACGACACGGGCCGCAAGGACGCCGTGGTGCTCGCCTGCTTCGGCGATCCCGGCCTTGCCGCTCTCAAGGAAGTGAGCAAGGTACCGGTCGTCGGCATGGCCGACGCCTCCATCCTGCAGGCCTGCTCGCTCGGCCGCCGCTTCTCCATCGTCACCGGTGGCGAACGCTGGAAACCGATGCTCGAGGAGTTCGTGGCCTCGCAAGGCCTCGCCTCGCGCCTCGCCTCGGTGCGCACCGTCGCGCCGACCGGCGCCGACATCGCGCGCAACCCGAAGGCCGCGCTGGCGCTGCTCGCCAAAGGCTGCCAGGCGTGCGTGAAAGAGGACCGCGCCGATGTCGTGATCCTGGGCGGCGCGGGACTGGCGGGCCTCGCCGCCAAGCTGAAATCTGCGGTCGAGGTGCCGCTTCTCGATGGTGTCGCCTGCGCGATCTCGATGGCCGAGAGCCTCGCCGGCCAGAAGCCCGCCGGCCTCGGCAAGAAGGCCGCACCGGTCGAGAGCATCGGCTTGTCCAAGGGGCTCGCAAAGCTGATCGGATCGCCCTGAGCATATTCCGTTCGGCTGTAATCAGCTGAACGGAATGTGCCGGCGGTCGAAGCGCTTCGATCAACGCGTTTCCGACCAAATGGAGCCGCTTAAGCGGTTCCATTTGGTCAGAAGCCGCTCTAGGGTCCCTCCATGCGGCTGATCAGTTTTCGCCACGCGGATGCCGACAAGTTCGGCGCCGTGGTCGAGGGCGGCGTCATCGATCTCACGAACAAGGTCGGCGGCTGTGCGACCCTGCGCTCGGCGATCGCGGCCAAGGCGCTCGATGAGCTGGCGGCTGTCGCGAAGAAGAGCCGTCCCGAGCTCAAGCTTGCCGATATCGAGCTGCTGCCGACGATCCCCGATCCCGACAAGATCCTCTGCATCGGCCTCAACTATGCGAGCCATGTGGGCGAAGTGGGTCGCGAGCTGCCCAAGGTGCCGAGCGTGTTCTCGCGCCTGCACAACACGCTGGTGCGCCACGGCGGAAACATCGTGCGGCCGCAAGCGTCGACCAACTTCGACTTCGAAGGCGAGCTCGCGGTCGTGATCGGCGAGCGCTGCCGGCATGTGCCGCGGGCGCGGGCGCTGTCGGTCATCGCGGGCTATAGCTGCTTTCTCGACGGCAGCGTGCGCGACTTCCAGAGGCACTCGGTCACTGCCGGCAAGAACTTCCCGGCAACGGGCCCGCTCGGACCCTGGATGGTGACGACCGACGTCATTCCCGATCCGCAGGCGCTCGAGCTCACGACGCGGCTCAATGGACAGGTCGTGCAGCACGATTCGACCGATCACATGATCTTCGACGTCGCCTCCATCATCGAATATCTCTCGACCGTGACCTGGCTCGAGCCGGGCGACGTGATCGCCACCGGCACGCCCGACGGCGTGGGGCTCGGCCGCAAGCCGCCGCTCTGGATGAAGGCCGGCGACAAGGTCGAGGTGGAGATTTCCGGCATCGGGACGCTGCAGGTCCATGTCGTCGACGAGTGATCCGATCGGCCTGCCGGCCGATACCGGCTCCCGGCGCGGCATCCTGCGCGACGCCCAGGTGATCGGCCTGATCTCCGTCGTGCATTTCGTGAGCCACGTCCATGGCATGCTGTTGCCGCCGATCTTCGTGCTGGTGAAGGAAGCGTTCGGCGTGGGCTATACCGAGATCGCCTTCGCGATCACCGCCTACAACATCGTCTCGGCGCTGCTGCAGACGCCGGCCGGCTTCCTGGTCGACCGGATCGGACCGCGCATCATGCTGACGGCCGGCCTGCTGGTCGGCGTGGCCGCTACCGCCGCGATCTCCCTGCTGCCGGGCTACTGGACCTTCATCGCCGCCTATGCGCTGCTGGGCGTCGCCAACACCGTCTATCACCCGGCCGACTATTCGATCCTGTCGAGCGCCATCGAGGGCAGGCGCATCGGCAAGGCCTTCTCGGTCCATACCTTCGCGGGCTATGTCGGCTTCGGCGTGGCGCCGGCCTTCATGATCGGGTGCGCGGCGATCTGGGGCTGGCGCGGCGCCTACCTCGCCGCCGCCGCCCTGGCACTCGCCGCGGCCGTGTTGCTGATGGTCGCCGGGCACATCCTTCCCAAGAGGCCGCGCGCAATGGCGGCCGCTCCGAAAGCCGCATCCAAGGATACCAAGGTCGGCTGGGACCTGCTGCTCAGCATGCCGATCCTGCGCAACCTGTTCTTCTTCCTCTGCCTCGGCATGGCCAATGGCGGCATCCAGACCTACACAGTGGTGTCGCAGAAGGTGATCCACGGCACGTCGGCCGAGATTTCCAACATCGCCCTGTCGGGCTTCCTGCTGATGAGCGCCGTGGGCGTGCTGCTGGGTGGCGTGATCGCCGACCGCACGGCGCATCACGAGAGAGTGGCGGCCATCGGCTTTGCCTGCACCGCCGTGATGGCGATCCTGATGGGATGGGTGGCCCTGCCCGGCTTCGTGCTGGTGCTGGTGATGTCGGCGGGCGGCGTGCTGAACGGCATGATCCAGCCGTCGCGCGACATGATGGTGCGCGCCGTCACGCCGCCCGGCTCCTTCGGCAAGGTCTTCGGCTTCGTGACGACCGGCCTCAATCTCGGCGGCATGGTGGCGCCGCTGGCCTATGGCTGGATGATGGACCATGGCCAGCCGCAGATGATCTACGTCGTCGTCATCGTGTTCATTCTCCTGGCGCTGGTGACCGCGATCACCCGCCGCAAACCGGAAGGCTCTCTCCATGGACTCGCTCGCGCCGGATCTTGATACCCAGAAAGAGGCCCTGCTGCGCCGCTATGGCGCCGCTTCCCTGCCGGCGGCCGGCCCCTGGAACGACGTCATTGCCACCATGCTCGATCATCGTTCGGTGCGCAGCTACAAGCCGGACGCCGTGCCCGAGGGGACGCTCGAGACGATGATCGCTGCGGCGCAATCGGCCGCCACCAGCTCGAACATGCAATGGACGTCGGTGATCGCGACCACCGACCCTGCGAAAAAGAAGGTGCTGGCCGAAATAGCGGGCAACCAGAAACACATCGAACAATGCCCGCTTTATCTTTGCTGGATCGCCGACATGAACCGGCATGTCTCGATCTCGGCGACCGAGCAGGTCGAGTTCGAGACCATGCCGTGGCTCGAGACCTTCCTGGTCGCCTGCATCGACGTGGCGCTGGCGGCGCAGAACGCCGTCGTCGCGGCCGAATCGCTCGGCCTCAGCACCGTCTATATCGGTGCCATGCGCAACGACCCGGAGCGCGTCGCCAGGCTCTTCAACCTGCCCAAGCAGTCCTTCGTCGTGTTCGGCCTGTGCGTGGGCTACGCGGCGGAGAAGTCCGCCGGCGAAGTGAAGCCGCGCCTGTCCCAGGCCGCGATCCTCCATCATGAGCGGTACGACAGCTCGAACGCCCACACCGAACGGCTGGCGCACGACGAGGAGATGATGCGCTTCTCCCAGCGCCACGAGCTGCAGGCCGGGACCTGGACGCAGCGCGTCCTGAACCGCCTGGGGCCGCTCAAGTCGATGAACGGCCGCGAGCGCATGCGCGCGGCGCTGGCGGCCCTGGGCTTTGAGGTCCGCTAACCGTCGACCGCTGTCGCCCGCCGCCGAATGGAGCGCGCGGGCAGCCCTGCTCGTCGCGGCCCTGCTGGTCGCCTTCATGGCATTGGAACTCGGCGCCCGCCTGTGGCGCGGCGGCCTGCATGCGCTCGTGCATTGGCCGAACCGGATCGTGCAGCGCCAGGCGCAGTTCGACCAGCAGGTCGAATCGCGCTTCGTTCGCGATCCGGCGCTGGGCTATGTGCCGCGGCCCAACTATCGCTCGGCCGAGTTCAATCACGACGCCGGGGGCATGAGGGTCACCGATCCGCCGGCGGGCATCGCCGAGACGCCGCCGCTGCTCGCGACCGGCGACTCCTATACCTATGGCGACGAAGTGGCCGACGGCGAGACCTGGCCCGCGGCGCTGCAGCGCCTGGTCAAGCGGCGCACGATCAACGCCGGCGTGAACGGCTATGGGCTCGACCAGTCCGTGCTGCGCACCGAAGCGGTCGCGCCTGCCATCCATCCCGCGGCGATCGTGCTCAGCTTCGTCGCCGACGACCTGACGCGTGCGGAGATGCGGCATCTCTGGGGCGCGGAGAAGCCCTACTTCGCGCTCGCCAGCGACGGCTCCGCCGTGCTGCGCAACGTGCCCGTGCCCGACAATCCCGCCGACCGCACGCACTGGTCGGTCTGGCAGCGGGCCTTCGGCTGGTCGATGGTGATCGACACGATCGCGAGTCGGCTGGAAAAGGACGGCGCCTGGTCGATCGGCAATGTCCGGGCGATGCCCGCCGGGACGGGCGCCAAGCTCGCCTGCCCGCTGATGCAACGCCTCGCCAGGCTCAACCTTCCGACCATGGTCGTGGCGCAATACGAGCCCGGCGTCTGGAGCACCAACGTTTCCTATCGGGAGGAGGAGCACCGGCTGTCGCAGCACGTGCTCGACTGCGCCAAATCGGCCGGCTTTGCCACGTTCGACACCTTCGATCTCCTCGAAAATGCCGTGAACGCCAATGGCGTGAAGGCGATCTACGTCGACCAGCATCCGAGCGCCAAGGGCAACGAGCTGATTGCGACGGCGATCGCCGATGCGCTGGCGAAACGCGGGATGCTGCCGCAATAGCGGGCAACCTCGGACCTCGCCGTCACGTTTCCTTTCGTGGCCGACCTTCAAGGATCGGCCCTCCCTCTCCCGAAAGGAAAACCAATGGCAGCTTCGTCCTTCGTTCCCCGTTCGCTGATCGCCGGCGCATTGATCGGCGCGGCCGTGCTGGCCGGCTCCGCCGCGCCGTCCTTCGCCCAGACCAGCAAGCCGCCGGCCGCGGCAGCCGCGACCTCGAGCAAGCCCGAGACGGTCGAGCAGCGCATCGCCACCCTGAAGACCGCGCTCAAGATCACGCCCGACCAGGAGAAGAAGTGGGACGCCGTCGCCCAGGCCATGCGCGACAACGCCGCGGCCATGGACAAGCTGGTCCAGGAGAAGAAGCCCAAGATGGCGACCATGACCGCGGTCGAGGACCTCAAGACCTACGAGGAATTCACGAAGGCCCATCTCGACGGCATGAAGAACCTGCGCTCCTCCTTCGAGTCGCTCTACAGCTCGATGAACGATGCGCAGAAGAAGAATGCCGACCAGGTGTTCCAGAGCTTCGGCCCGTCCAATCCGCCCAAGCAGGGCTGAGGGAGGCTTTCATGGTGAAACGCATCGCGATCGCGGCGGCTCTCGCCCTGACCGCCGTTGCCGGACTGTCCGCCTCCGCCAGCGCGCGCTGGTACGGGGACGGCCACTGGCACTACGACAATCGGCACTGGGATCACCACTACTATGGCTACCACTACGCCGCTCCGCCGGTGGTCTATGGCACGCCGTACAACTACGGCTATGTGGCGCCGCCCGTGGTCTACGGCGCCGAGCCCGGCATCAACTTCAACGTCCATATCCCCTGATCGGGCGTCGACTGGACGAAAAACGGCAGGCCGTCGGGCCTGCCGTTTTTGTTTGCATGGTGCCCGCACCTTCCCTCGACTAGGCTGCGTGCCACGATGACATCGACCCTCCGGTTCCTCGCGCAGGCAGCCTGCTGCCTCCTCCTCGCAACGACCACGGCCTCGCTGGCCCAGTCCGGCGGAAAGAACAACGCCGACGACACCAGTCCTCCGCCGGCCGCGGCCTCGTCGCAATGGCTCGAATACCGGCCCGCCGGCAGGGGCTTCCGCATCGAGCTTCCCGGCGTTCCCACCGAACAGGATGCGACCGTGCAGACCGGCATCGGCCCGGTCATCAATCACGTGGCCGCGGTCGGCGGCGAATCCTGGGCCTTCACCCTGCAGTATGCGGACTTCCCCAGCGCGATGTCCTCACAGCCGACGTCGACGACGCTGCGGAACACGCGAAACGGCGAGCTTCGCGAGGCCACGCTTCGCAGCGAGATGGACCTCACGGTCAGCGGGCTGCCGGCCAAGCGGCTGGCCTTCGTGAAGAACGACAATTCCTTCGTCGTGCACTCGCTGATCGTGGTGAAGGGACTGCGCGTCTACCAGGCGATCCACACCGTGCGGCCCGGCATGGAAAAGCCGGCCGACATCGACCACTTCATTCGCTCCTTCGCGATCCTCAACTAGAACGCCCTTCGCTCAGCCGTGCGGCACCAGCAGCTGGCGCACGGTGGCGACATCCTGCAGACGGTCGAAGCCCTCGTTCAGCTCGTCGAAGCCGATGCGTTTGGAGACCATGCGGTCGACCGGCAGCTTGCCTTGCTGGTAGAGCGCGATGAAGCGCGGGATGTCGCGCACGGGCACGCAGCTTCCCATGTAGGAGCCCTTGATCGTCTTCTCCTCGCTGACGAGACCGCTCTGCTGGAAGGCGAAGTTCGCGCCAATGGGTGAGAGGCCGGCCGACACGGTCGTGCCGCCCCAACGCGTCACCAGATAGGCCGTCTCCATCGACTTGATGGTGCCTGCGAGATCGAAGGCATAGTCCACGCCGCCGTTGGTGAGATCGCGCACCTGCTTCACGTGGTCGGCATCCCTGGCATTCACCGTATCGGTGGCGCCGAGCTGGCGGGCGAGGCCGAGCTTGTCGTCGGAGAGATCGATGGCGACGATGCGGCTTGCCCCCGCGAGCACGGCGCCCAGCAGGCCGGACAAGCCGACGCCGCCCAGTCCCACGACCGCGACCGTGCTGCCGACGCGAATCTGCGCGGTGTTCACCACGGCGCCGACGCCCGTCACCACGGCGCAGCCGAAGAGCGCCGCCATGTCGAGCGGCAGGGTCTTGTCGATCACCACCACCGAGCCGCGATCGACCACGGCATATTCGGCGTAGCACGACACGCCCGATTGATGGTTCACCGCCTTGCCGTCGTGATGCAGGCGATGATGGCCGCTCAGCAGCTGGCCCGCCGCGCGCGGCGTCACCGAGCGCTCGCAGATATAGGGCCGGCCCTCGAGGCAGCGCCGGCAACGGCCGCAGCTCACGTTGAAGGTGAAGCAGACATGATCGCCCACCTTCACGTCGTGCACGCCCGCGCCCAGCTCGACGATCTCGCCCGCGCCCTCGTGGCCCAGCACGATCGGCGTGGGCCGCGGCCGATCGCCGTTGATCAGTGACAGGTCGGAATGGCAGAGGCCTGCGCCGCCCACCTTCACCAGCACCTCGCCCTCGCCCGGCGGATCGAGATCGAGCTCCATCACATGGATCGGCTTGGATTTGGCGAACGGGCGCGGCAGGCCGCACGCGGTCAGGACTCCGGCTTTGGTTTTCATCAGGCGATTCCTCCATCGACACGGACCAGCGAGCCCGTGGTGAAACTCGACGCCTGCGAGGCGAGATAGAGCGCAGCCGTCACGATCTCTTCCGGCCGGCCGCTGCGCCTGAGCGCTGCCGTGGCGTTCTTCTTGTGCTCCTCCGGCCAGGCCTTGCTCACATCGGTGAGGAAGCGGCCGGGCGAAATGGTGTTCACCCGCACCTTGGGACCGTATTCAAAAGCAAAGGCCTCGGTGAGGGCGTTGAGCGCGGCCTTGGCGCCGGCATAGGGCGCGATCTGCGGCCGGGGCCGGAGCGCGCCGGCGCTCGAGATGTTGATGATCGAGCCGCCCTCGGCCGCCGCCATGCGGCTGCCGACCAGCGACATCAGCCGGAACGGGCCCTTGAAGTTCAGCGACACGATGCGGTCGAAGAGCTGCTCGGATGTCTCCAGCGACGAGGGCGCGAGCGGCGAGGAGCCGGCATTGTTCACCAGGATGTCGACCCGGCCGAAGGCGTGGTAGGCCGCATCGACCAGGCCGTCGAGCTCCTGCCAGTTGGCGACGTTGCAGGCATAGGCCGCGGCCCGGCGGCCCATTGCCTTCACTTCCGCCGCGACCTTCTCGCAGGTCTCGATCTTGCGCGAGGTGACGAAGACATCGGCGCCGTGTTGGGCAAAGGCCTTCACCATCTGGTAGCCCAGCCCTCGGCTGCCGCCGGTCACCAGCGCCACCCTGCCCGAAAGGTCGAAGAGATCGGTCATGGCCCGACTCAAGACGTTTGACGCTGGCATGTCACTTGCTAAGTGTATGTATTGAGGGGCGAAACTAACGAGTTATGGGCTGGCCGAGATGAGCATCCACGTCGCGCTGCATCATCGGACGACCTACGTCTACGACCGCCCCGTCATGCTCGGGCCCCAGGTCGTGCGGCTGCGCCCCGCCCCGCACAGCCGCACGCCGGTCCTGTCCTATTCGCTCAAGGTCGAGCCCAAGGAGCAGTTCCTCAACTGGCAGCAGGATCCGCAAGGCAACTACATCGCGCGCCTGAACTTCCCCGAGCGGACGACGAAGTTCGAGGTGACGGTCGACCTGGTCGCCGACATGGCGGTGATCAACCCCTTCGACTTCTTCCTCGAGCCCGAGGCCGAGCACTGGCCCTTCGCCTATGATCCCTCGCTTGCCGAGGAGATCGCGCCCTTCCGCAAGGTCGAGCCGGTGGGCCCCCTGCTGCAGGCGTGGCTGGCGAAGGTCGATCGCGGCAAGCAGCGCACCGTCGATTTCATCGTCGGCCTCAATGCCCGCCTGCAGAAGGACATCGGCTACGTCATTCGTCTCGAGCCCGGCGTGCAGAGCTGCGAGCAGACGCTCCGGCTCGCCAAGGGCTCGTGCCGCGACACGGGCTGGCTGCTGGTCCAGATCCTGCGCCATCTCGGCTTCGCCGCGCGCTTCGCCTCGGGCTACCTGATCCAGCTCACGCCCGACGAGAAGCCGCTCGAGGGGCCCGAAGGCCCGACGCACGACTTCACCGACCTCCATGCCTGGTGCGAAGTCTATCTGCCGGGCGCGGGCTGGATCGGACTCGACCCGACCTCGGGTCTGCTCGCCGGCGAAGGCCACATCCCGCTCGCCTGCACGCCCGAGCCGTCGAGCGCCGCGCCCATCGAGGGCGGCGTCGAGAAGAGCGAGGTGCAGTTCAGCTACGACATGTCGGTGAGCCGCGTGCGCGAGACCCCGCGCACGACCAAGCCCTACACCGAGGAACAATGGAGCGCGCTGCTCGGCGTCGGCGAGGCGATCGAGCGCGACATCGGAAAGAGCGGGCTGAAGCTCACCATGGGCGGCGAGCCGACCTTCGTGTCGGTCGACGACATGGACGGCGCCGAGTGGAACACGCTCGCCCTCGGCCCCGAGAAGCGTCGCCTTGCCGGCCTCCTGTTCCGCCGGCTCGCCGACCGCTTCGCCGCCGGTCCGCTGCTGCATTTCGGCCAGGGCAAGTGGTATCCCGGCGAGCAGCTTCCGCGCTGGGCGCTCGGCTGCCATTGGCGCAAGGACGGCGAGAGGATCTGGCGCAATCCCGAGCTCACCGCCCTCGAGGCGCGCCCGACGAACCCCACGCCCGATCTGGCGCACCGTTTCGCGGCCGCCTTCGCCGAGCGCCTGCAGCTCGATCCGAGCTATCTCTTCGATGCCTTCGAGGACACCTGGTACTACCTCTGGCGCGAGCGGCGGTTGCCCAGCAACGTCGAGGTCGATGCGAACAAGGCGAAGGACCCGCTGGAGCGCGAACGCATCGCGCGGGTCTTCGAAAAAGGACTCGAGACTCCCGTCGGCACCGTCCTGCCGGTCGTGCGAGAATACAACGGGCGCGGCCGGTGGCGCAGCGGCCCGTGGTTCCTGCGCTCGGAGAAGTGCTACCTGATCCCTGGCGACTCGCCGATCGGCTATCGCCTGCCGCTCGATTCGCTGCCCTGGGCGACGCCGATGGATGCGGGCTTCATGGTCGAGCCCGATCCGATGATCAGCCATCCCGCATTGCCGCCGCTCGACGCCTTCCGCCGTGCCCCGGTGTTCCGCCGCCAGGATCCCGGCCTGCCGGTCGACTCCAATGGCCATGGCGACGAAGCCGCCCGCCGCGAGGCCTGGCGGCGCGCGCTGGCGCCGGACCTCAATGGCAAGCCCGGCGTCGGTTCGTCGCCCTCCTGGATCGTGCGCACGGCCATGGTCTTCGAGCCGCGCGACGGACACCTCTACGTCTTCATGCCGCCGACCGAGCGTACCGAGGACTATCTCGAGCTGGTCGCGGCGATCGAGGACACGGCCGAGGAACTCGGCCAGCCCGTGTTCCTCGAAGGCTATCCGCCACCGGGTGGCGATTCCCGGCTGCTCCATTTCAGTGTCACGCCCGATCCCGGCGTGATCGAGGTGAACATCCACCCTTCGGCCGATTGGCGCGAGCTCGTGGACAAGACCGAGATCGTCTACGACGAGGCGCGCACCACGCGGCTCGGCGCGCAGAAGTTCATGATCGACGGCCGCCATACCGGCACGGGCGGCGGCAACCATGTCACCCTGGGCGGAACCTCGGCCGCCGAATCGCCGCTGCTGCGCCGACCCGACCTGCTGAAGAGCCTGCTGGGCTATTGGCACAACCATCCCTCGCTGTCGTATCTCTTCTCCGGCCTGTTCATCGGCCCCACGAGCCAGCATCCGCGCATCGACGAGGCGCGCAACGATGCGCTCTACGAGCTCGAGATCGCCTTCAACCAGATCGCCCCCGGCCGCCAGACGCCGCCCTGGCTGGTCGACCGCATCTTCCGCAACATCCTGGTCGATTCGACGGGCAACACGCACCGCACCGAGTTCTGCATCGACAAGCTCTTCACGCCCGACTCGGCCGCCGGCCGGCGCGGGTTGCTCGAGCTGCGCGCCTTCGAGATGCCGCCGCACTGGCGCATGAGCGTGGCGCAGCAGGCCGTGTTGCGCGGCCTGGTCTCCGCCTTCTGGGACAAGCCCTACGAGAAGCGGCTGTCACGCTGGAGCACGCGCCTGCATGACGACTTCATGCTGCCGCACTTCGTCTGGCAGGATTTCTCCGACGTGCTCGAGGACCTGAAGGGGGCAGGCTACCGCTTCGATCCGCAATGGTTCGCCCCGCATTTCGAGTTCCGCTTTCCCGAGATAGGCGCGATCGCCCAGCGCGGAGTCGAGCTCGAGCTGCGCCATGCGCTCGAACCCTGGCACGTGCTGGGCGAGGAGCCGGGCGGCGGCGGCACGGTGCGCTACGTCGACAGCTCCGTCGAACGCCTGCAGGTCAAGGTCGAGGGGCTGAACGATGCGCGCCACACCGTGGCCTGCAATGGCTGGCGTCTGCCGCTGCACGCGACCGGCGTGCCGGGTGAATATGTGGCGGGCGTGCGCTATCGCGCCTGGCAGCCGTCCAACGCGCTGCATCCAACCATCGGCATCCATGCGCCGCTCACCTTCGATATCCACGACGGCTGGAGCGGCCGCTCGATCGGTGGCTGCACCTATCACGTCGCCCATCCCGGCGGCCGCAACTACGACCGCATGCCGGTGAATGCCAACGAAGCCGAGGCGCGCCGCCGGGCCCGTTTCTTCCCGATCGGCCACACGGCCGGTCCGATGGCCGAACCGCGGCCGCTCGCCAACCCCGAACACCCGCTGACGCTCGACCTGCGCCGCCAATAGCGGCCGGTCTGCGCGGTAGACCGGGCGGTTTTCACATGCGATTCTAAAGGCTTATGGAGTCCCTGCGCGGCCTTTCCTCCACGCCGGCAAGCGCCTACGACGAGCTGGTCACCGGCCAGAAGTCGATCCGCTATCACTGGCAAGGCATCCTGAGCGTCATCCGCGCCCTGCCGGGCGGCGGGCTGGCCGAGCGCGTCGAGAGCGCGCGCCGGCAGCTCCAGGAATCGGGCGCCACCGTCAACCTGCTCGACGATCGCGGCACGCCGGGCTGGGTGTTCGATCCGCTTCCTTTCGTGATCACGCCCGACGAGTGGACAGCGCTCGAGGCGGGCCTCGTCCAGCGGGCCTGGCTGCTCGACGCGATCCTGGCCGACCTCTACGGCCCGCAGAAGCTGCTCGCCGAGCATCTCGTGCCGCCGATGCTGGTGCATGCCAACCGGCACTTCCTGCGCGCCTGCAAGGTGACCGACGGCTCGACACCGCGCCGCCATCTCGGACAATACGCCGTCGACCTGGTGCGCCTGAGCGACGGACGCTGGCACGTGCTGGCGGACTACACGGAAGTCCCCTCGGGCATCGGTTACGCCCTCGAGATCCGCCGCGTGCAGGCGCGCAGCCTGCCGGAAGCCTTCCGCTCCATCCCGGTGCGGCATCTCCGGCCCTTCGTCGATCGCTGGCACGATTCGCTGGCCGCCCTTGCGCCCGCCGACGTGCCGCATCCCAACATGGCCGTGCTGACGCCGGGATCGCTCTCGGCGACCTACTTCGAGCACGTCTATCTCTCCCGTGCGCTCGGCGTGCCGCTGGTGGAAGGCGGCGACCTCGTGGCGCGCGCGGGCGACGTCTCGATCAAGACCCTGGCCGGGCTCAGGCCCGTGCACATGCTGCTGCGCCGGCTCGACTCCTCGCTCGCCGATCCGCTGGAACTGCGCGCCGAATCGACGCTCGGCGTCACCGGCCTAGTCGAGGCGACACGGACCGGCCGCATTGCGCTCGCCAATGCGCTGGGCTCGGGTCTCGTGGAGACACCGGCGTTCATGCCCTTCCTCGACCGGCTGAGCCGCCACCTGCTCGACCAACCCCTGCAACTGCCCTCGCTCGACGTGTGGTGGCTGGGCGAGCCCACGGCCTACGCCTTCGCCATGGCGCATCTCGATTCCATGATCGTGCGGCCCTGCCTCGGCCAGGATCGCGAGCCCATCGTCGTCGGCATGCTCGAGCCCGTCGCGCGCAAGGAGCTCGAGCAGCGCATCGCGGCCCATCCCGGCCACTTCGTCGCGCAGTATCCCGTCATGCCCTCGCTCAGCCCGCGCTGGGACGGCAAGGCGCTCGCGCCGGCCGCCGTCGTGCTGCGCTGCTTCCTGATCGCCGAAGGCCAGAGCTATCGCGTGCTGCCCGGCGGCCTCGCGCGCGAGCCGCCGGGCGACACCGCGTTGCGCTCGCTCGGCCGGCCGAATGGCGTGCTGAAGGACGTCTGGGTCCTGGCCGAGGACGCGGCCGACGTGCAGATCCCCTCGACGCGGCGCTTCCACCAGCTCGCCGTCGATCGCGGCGGCGCCGAGCTGCAGAGCCGCGTCGCCGACAATCTCTACTGGTTCGGACGCTACATCGAACGGCTCGACAACAACGCCCGCCTGCTGCGCACCACCGTCACAAGGGTGGCGCAGGGCGTCATCGGCCCGCGCGATTCGATCGAGTTGCGCCTGCTCGGCCGCATGATCGATCGCGCCAACCTGATGCCGTCGCAGGCGGCCCTTGCCATGCCCGAAAGTGCCGCCTTCCAGCAGGGTCTGGCGGCCGTCGCCTCGGAGAAGCGCGGCTTCGTCTCGGTCCTCGATGAGATCCAGCGCCTGGCCAATTCCCTGCGCGACCGCTTCTCGGCCGACATGACGGCGGCAGTAGGCCCGCTGATGGGGCAGGTCCGCAGTCGATTGATGGCCGCACGCGGCAACCTCGATCCGTTGTTGGCAGCGCTCGACGACATCATCCGCTTCGTCGCCACCCTTTCGGGCCTGGCGCAGGAGAACATGACGCGCGGCACGGGCTGGCTGTTCCTCGATCTCGGCCGACGGATCGAACGCGGACAATTCGTGCTCTCCTCCGCGCTCGGTCCCTTCCAGCAATCGCCGATCGACTGGGACGCGGCCATGCGGCTCGCTCTCGAGCTCTGCGACAGCGCCATCAGCTACCGCTGGCGCTATCTCGGCCAGCTCCAGCCTGCACCCGTGCTCGACCTGGTGGTGCTCGACGACAGCAACCCGCGCTCGCTCGCCTTCCAGCTGCGCGCCATCACCAGCCATATCGCCCGGCTTTCCCAGGTCTCGGGCACGACGGTGCCCGACCTGCTGGTCTCGCTCGACGCCGACCTCGAGCGCGCCGTGCAGCTCTTCGCCGGCGAGGAGCGCTCCTGGCGGCATGAGGGGCTGGCACTCGCTGTGCTGCGCGAGATCACGAGTGACGCCGAACAGCGGCTGGAAGAACTGTCGGAAGCGATCACGCGCGCGTACTTCAGCCACGTGCGTCCGGCGCAGGCCGTGGGATCGATGGCGGCATCGTGAAATACCTGCTGTCTCACCGCACCACCTACAGCTACGCCAGCAGCGTCGATGCCGCGCATCACATCGCCCATCTGCGCGCGCGCGCCTTTCCGGGCCAAAACGTCAGCTCGATCAGCATCGTCACCAATCCGACGCCGGCGCTCGCCGTGCAGCACACCGACTATTTCGGCAACCAGATCGACATCTACCGCATCGACCAGCCTCACCAGCGTTTCGAGATCGAAGTGCGCGCCGCCATCGACGTGCACTTTCCCGATCCCCCTCCGGCGGCGACGACACCGACTTGGGAGGAAATCGCCAAGATGCTGGTCGGCGATGGCTTCCCCGTGCCCATCGAGGCCGCGGAGTTCGTCCACGAATCCCCGCTCGTGCCCTACGACGAGGACTTGCGCGAATACGGCGCCCAGTCCTTCGCCGCCGACCGCCCGATCCTGGAGGCGGTGTCGGATCTGAAGCGGCGCATCAAGGCGGATTTCGAATATCACCCCGGCGCCACCGACATCAGCACGCCGCTGCACGAGGTGTTCAGCGGCAAGGCCGGCGTCTGCCAGGACTTCGCGCATCTCATGATCGCGGCCTGTCGCGCGCACGGCCTCGCCGCGGCCTATGTCTCGGGTTACCTCCGCACCGTTCATTCGAAGGAAGAGGTCGCGCTCCGCGGCGCCGATGCGAGCCATGCCTGGGTCGCTGTGTGGTGCGGCGAGCAGACCGGCTGGATCCATCTCGACCCGACCAACGACCTGATCGCCAGCCAGGACCATGTCGCCGTCGCCTGGGGCCGCGATTTCGCCGATGTCAGTCCGCTCCGCGGCGTGATCCTGGGCGGCGATTCGCACTCCTACGGCGTGGCCGTCACCCTGGTCCCGACGGAATAATCAGCCACGCGGTCAGGCCGGCGAGCGCCCCCAGCCCTCCGAACAGAACCAGCAGCATCGGTTCGCCCGTGACTGTGAGCGCGGAGAAATCCGGATCGACGGCGAGCTCCGGGCCGAGCGATGAGGAGAGAAGAAGCCAGCCGCCCAAGGTGATGACGAGGCCGAGGAGCATCGTCGTCCAGGCCGTCGCCCAGCCGCGCCGGTGCAGGGCAATGAACACCGGCACGCCGATCACGAACATGCCGATATAGGCCAGGCCGAAACTCAGGAAGGTGGTCAACGCCACCCACTCCTGTGCCCGCGCTGAATAGGGGAAGACGTATAGCGCGGCGTAAGGCGCGAAGCCGAGCGGCACCCAGAGCGGCGCCACCAGGACGGCGAGGCCCTGCCGGTTCAGGACAGGAACTCTTTCGTCCAGCGCGCGTAGTCGCCGTCGCGCGTCACGCGCTTCATCAGCTCGGCATCGGCGATGCCGGTGAGCTTGGCGGGCGGCGTGCCGTCGCGCAGCGCCTTCAGCGTGTCGTGCACGGCCTTCACCGCCGCGGCGAAAGGCTGGTGGCCCTGGAGCGCGATGCGCACGCGCCGCGAAGCGAGATAGTCCTTGTCTGAGAGCTCCGGCGTGCCGCCGCCCAGGATCAGCGGCAGCTTGGTGGCCGCGGAGATCGCGTCCAATTCGGCGCGCGTCTTGACGCCCACGAAGAACAGCATGTCGACACCCGCCGCCTCATAGGCCTGGCCGCGCGCGATCGCGTCCTCGAGCCCGCTGATCTGGATGGCGCTGGTGCGGCCCGCGATGCAGAGCAGCGGATCCTGCCGGCCGGCGAGCGCCGCCTTCATCTTGCCCACGCCTTCGGCGATGGAGGTCAAACGCGGCTTGCTCGTGCCGAAGGGCGTCGGCAGGTCGGTGTCCTCGATGCTCATGCCGGCGATGCCCGCCGTCTCCAGCTCCTCGACCGTGCGCTTCACATTGAGCGCGTTGCCGTAGCCATGGTCGGCATCGACCATCAGCGGCAGGCCGCCGGCGCGGTTGATGCGATAGGCCTGCTGCGCGAACTCGCTCAAGGTCAGCACGATCAGGTCGGGCGCGCCCAGCACGGTGAGCGAGGCGGTCGAGCCCGCGAACATGCCGAGCTCGAAGCCCAGATCCTCAGCGATGCGGGCGGAGATCGGGTCGTAGACCGAGCCGGGATGGACGCAAACGTTCCCCTCGAGGATGGCGCGGAAGCGCTTGCGGCGGTCGGTCCAGTGCATGGCGTTTTCCCTTTCTTTTCGCGGCTTTTCGCGTTTCGACGGGCAAACCGGATGCCCTTCCGTTCGGCCCCTCGAAAGCGTAGCGTTCTTAGCATCGGCGGTGCGAAGGCGCGACGCCCGACCGAACAAAAGAACAGGCGCCACAGAGGGAAACGCCATGTTCGAGGTACTCGATCGACAAACGCGTCTGACCGGCAACCAGAAGAAGATCCTCACTGCCGCCATCATCGGCGACGCGCTGGAATTCTTCGACTACTTCCTGATCGCTTTCGTGCTCGCCTTCCTGATCGGGCCATGGAAGCTCACCTTCGGCCAGTCGGCGACGGTGCTGATGAGCTCCGGCATCGGCGCCATCATCGGTGCCTATGGCTGGGGCTGGCTCGCCGACCGTATCGGCCGGCGCAAGGTCTTCATCGGCACGGTGCTGAATTTCTCCATCGCCACCGGCCTGCTCTATTTCACGCCGGACAATGGGTGGGTCTATCTCACGATCATGCGCTTCTTCGTGGGGCTCGGCGTGGGCGGCCTCTATTGCGTGGACCTGCCGCTGGTGCAGGAGTTCATGCCAACCTCCAGGCGTGGCTTCATCGGCGGCCTCGTGACCTGCATCATCCCGATCGGCGTCGGCATCGGCTCGGTGCTGGGCGCCTTCATGGGCGCCGACCAATGGCGCCTGCTCTTCGCGATCGGCGTGCTGCCGGCGCTGGTGGTCCTGCTGGTGCGCATCTGGGTGCCGGAATCGCCGCGCTGGCTTGCCCGCCAGGGTCGCGGCGAGGAGGCGCGCAAGTCGCTCGCCTGGGCGCTCGAGGTCGATCCTTCGACACTCTCCCTGCCCACCGGCGAAGAGGCGCGCGTGGTGCACACCAACTGGTTCGATCTCTTCAAGCATCCGCGCAGCCTGCTGGTCTCCTGGCTCGGCAATGCCGGCGCGCAGACCGGCGTCTACGGCGTCGTGCTGTGGGCGCCCTCGCTGTTCGTGCTGCTGCTCAAGGTCTCGCCGCAGGAAGCGTCCAAGATGATGATCCTGCTGACCGTGGTGGGCTTCGTGGGCCGTGTGTCGTTTTCCTGGCTTTCCGAGAGGATCGGCCGCCCGGCCTCCGGCGGATTGCTGGGCTTCGGCGCCGGCGTCCTGATCATCCTGGCGGGATACAACTACTCGGCCACGATCGGCGGTCTTTCGGCCTTCTGGCTGATCCTCGCGGCGGCGATGTTCTTCGCCGACGGCGGCTTCGCCATCGTCGGCCCCTACGGCGCGGAGATCTGGCCCTCGCACCTCAAGACCACCGGCATGGGCTCGGCCTACGGCTTCGGCGGCATCGGCAAGATCATCGGGCCGGTCGGCCTCGCCCTGATCCTGGGATCGAGCAACTACCTCAAGCCCGACGTGCCGCTGCCCGAGATTCCCATGGCCTTCACCTATCTCGGCTGCTGGTTCCTGATGGCGGGCGTGGTCTATTATTTCTTCGGCATCGAGACCCGCGGCAAATCGAACGAGCAGATCGACCGCGAGCTCGGGGTCATCGCCCCGACGCCTGCCGAATAACGGTTGGAGAGACCCGCTTGGACACGCTGATCCCGACTGCCGCCGAGCTTGCCGGCGATCCGGAAGTGGTCTCGCGTGCCGAGACGTTGCGGCCGCTCATCGCCGCGGCCGCAATGGAAATCGAAGAGGGGCGGCGCCTGCCGGCCGCCCTGCTGGACAAGCTGCACGAGGCGCAGCTGTTCCGCCTGCTGCTGCCGCGCTCAATCGGCGGCTTCGAGACCGACCCGATCACGCTGTTCAACGTGATCGAGACCGTTGCCCGCGCCGACGCCAGCACTGCCTGGTGCCTCAGCCAGGCCGGCGGCTGCGCCATGACGGCGGCCTATCTGTCGTCCGACGTGGCGCGCGAGATCTTCGGACCGCCCAAGTCGGCGCTGGCCTGGGGACCTGGCAAGGGCCGCGCGGTCGAGACCGAGGGCGGCTACCGCGTGACCGGCACCTGGGCCTTCGCCTCCGGCGGACGGCACGCCACCTGGATCGGCTGCCACGCGCCGATCTTCAAGGCCGACGGCTCGCCCCGGACCAACGCCAACGGAAGCCAGATCGAGCGCGTCATGCTGGTGCCGTCGAGTTCGGTCAATTGGACCGACATCTGGAACGTCGTCGGCCTGCGCGGTACGGCGTCCGACCAGTTCGCCACGAACGACCTCTTCGTGCGCGGCGACCACAGCTTCAGCCGCGACTTCGCGCAGCCCGCCCATGAGCGCCGCGAGAACGGCCCGCTCTACCGCATGTCGGCAATGACCTGCTACGAGGTGGGCTTCGCCGGCGTGGCGCTTGGCATCGCGCGCGGCGCGCTGGACGACTTCATCGACCTCGCCCGCAACAAGGTGGTGCGCGGCGGCAAGAGTCCGATCCGCGACAGTGCCGTGGTGCAGACCAACCACGCCCAGGCCGAGGTCGATATCCGCTCGGCGCGCGCCTACCTGCTGCAGTCATTGGCCGACATCTGGCGGGCCATCCAGGGCGGCGGCGAACTCACGCTCGAGCATCGCATCGTCATCCGCGCCGCCTCGACGCATGCGATCCACAAGTCGCGTGCCGCCGTCGACACCGCCTACAACGCCCTCGGCGCCACGGCGATCTTCGAGACGCATCCCATGCAGCGCCGCTTCCGCGACATCCATACCGTCACCCAGCAGCTTCAGGGCCGGCTCTCCCACATGGAGACCGTCGGCGCCTGGATGCTGGGCGCCGATGCCGATCTCACCTGGGTCTGAAGTAGAACGGAGACCAATATGCCGTTAGGCGTCCTGCAGCATTACACGATCGAACCGTCCGACCTCGAAGCGACCAGGCACTTCTATTGCGATGTGCTGGGCCTGGAGAACGGCGACCGTCCGCCGCTCGGCTTCCCGGGCTACTGGCTCTATTCCGGCGGCGTGCCGACCGTGCATCTGCTGGGCGACCGCGTGCCGCGCGAAGGCATCGTCGTGCGCGGTACCACGAAGAAGTTCGACAATACCGGCCGCTTCGACCACATCGCCTTCGCCGCCACCGACTTCGAGGGCGTGTGCGCCCGGCTCGATTCCAAGAAAGTGAAGTACCGTCACCAGGTGATCCCGCGTACCGGCGGCCGTCAGGTGTTCCTCTACGACCCCGACGGCGTCGGCGTCGAGCTGAACTTCCCGCCGCCGGCCGAGGACAAGAAGGCGGCATGATCACCTCCATCGAGATCAAGAGCGTCGAGCTCTTGGCAGACGGCGCCCCGTTCGGCGCCGTCGGTGCGTATGAGCGCGTCACGGGCGTGGCCAAGGGCGAGGTCGATCCGAAGGCGCCGGGCAACAAGGGCATCGCTCTGATCGACAAGGCGCCGCTCAACGAGCGCGGCCATGTCGAGTACGTGACGGACTTCTACATCCTGCGGCCGAAGGACTTCGCCAAGGGCAATGGCCGCATCCTCTACGAAGTGAACAATCGCGGCCGCAAGATGCTGTTCGGCAACATCGCCGACGGCCCGCAGGGCATCAACGACCCGCAGAAGCTGGCCGATGTCGGCAACGGCTTCCCCATGCGCCGCGGCTACACCATCGTCTGGTCCGGCTGGGACCCCGACGCGCCGCGCGCCAACCTGGGCCTCGGCCTGACGGCGCCCGTCGCCACCGAGGATGGTTCCATTGGGGGCAAGCCCATCGTGCAGACCGTGCGGGACGAGTTCGTCTCGGGCACGCGTGGCGGCGTGCTGGAGGCGTTCAAGCTCTCCTACGAGATGGCGACACAGGAGGGCGCCAGGCTGACGGTGCGCGAACGGCAAGCCGATCAGCCGCAGGATGTCGCGTGGACGGCGATCGACGCCAAATCGATCAGGCTTGCCGACGGCAGCAAGCCCAAGCCAGGCTACATCTACGAATTCACCTATCAGGGCACCAAGCCCAAGGTTCAGGGGCTGGGCTTTGCAGCCACCCGCGACTTCGTGAGCTTCCTGCGCCACGATCCGGAGGGCCAGAGGGCGACCGGCGGCCAGATCACGCATGCGCTCGCCATCGGCTTCAGCCAGGCGGGCCGCTATCTGCGTCACCACATCTCCGAAGGCTTCAATCGCGACGAGCAGGGCCGCAAGGTGTTCGACGGCATCCACAGCCACATCGCGGGCGTCGGCCGGCTGTTCTTCAACGTGCCCTTCTCCCAGCCCGCGCGTACCAGCACGCAGCACGAGGACCATACGGCGCCCGAGGCCTGGTTCCCCTTCAGCACCGCGACGCTCGAGGATCCGTTCTCGAAGCAGAAGGGCTCGGTGCTGCGCGGCGACGGCAGCGATCCCAAGCTGATCGAGACCAACACTTCGACCGAATACTGGCAGAAGGGTGCCTCGCTGCTGACGACCGACCCGCTCGGCACGAAGGACATCGAGCTGCCGGCCAACAGCCGGACCTACATGATCGCCGGCACCCAGCATGGCGGCCGCGCCGGCGCCACGACCGATCCCGGCCCCAACGTCAATCCGCGCAATCCGCACAATCCCATGCCCGCGGTGCGCGCGCTCCTGGTGGCGCTCGACGACTGGGTGGTGAAGGGCATCGAGCCGCCGCCGAGCCGAACGCCGACGCTGGGCGACGGCACGCTGGTCGAGCCCGACAAGACCGGCTTCCCGGCCATCGCGGGTGCGGCCGTGGTGAAGGTCACCAACAAGGTGAAGGCGGGCGACAAGGTCTATCGCACCCTGGTCAGCAAGGTCGATGCCGACGGCAACGAGGTCGCGGGCATTCGGCTCCCCGACATCGCCGTGCCGCTCGCCACCTATACCGGCTGGAACGAATACAAGCCGCCCTATCCGAAAGGCGAGATCGCCGATCGCGACGGCAGCTACCTCGTGTTCCCGGCCGAAAAGATCAGGAACCGCTACGGTGATCGCGCGGGCTACGTGAGCAAGGTGCGCGAGACCGTCGAATCGCTGACGAAGGAACGGTTCCTCCTGCAGGAGGATGCCGATCGCTATCTCGAGCGCGCGCAGAAGGAAGAGCGCGTCGCGCCCTGAACCGGAAGGAGCAGTCACATGTCAAAGAAGCGGATCGCAGTGGTGGGCGTCGGCGCCCTGGGCGGCTATGTCGGCGGCTGGCTCGCCCATACCGGTGAGGACGTCACGTTGATCGACTTCTGGCCGGAGAACATCGAGACCATCCGCAGCAAAGGTCTCTCGCTCGACGGCGTCACGCCGGAGGAGAAGATCACGGTCAAGAACGCCAAAACCATGCATCTCACCGAGATGGAGGCGCTCAGCCGCCAGAAGCCGATCGACATCGCCTTCGTCTCGATGAAGTCCTACGACACCGAATGGGCGACGGCCCTGATCAAGCAGTACCTGGCGCCGGATGGCTTCGTCGTCTCGCTGCAGAACTGCCTCAATGAGGAGCGCATCGCGAACCAGGTCGGCTGGGGCAAGACGGTGGGCATGATCGCCTCGCTGATCTCGGTCGACATGTACGAGCCCGCCACCATCCGCCGCACCGTCGCCAAGGGCGGCGACAAGCACACCGTGTTCCGCGTCGGCGAGGT
>Ga0335083_10002079_pt1 | contig 26843 bp, 22 predicted proteins | sample Lox_Sample_42_FD_206716 | JGI IMG/M metagenome (GOLD analysis project Ga0335083, IMG submission 206716) | Soil microbial communities from Loxahatchee National Wildlife Refuge, Florida, United States - Lox_Sample_4.2 | ecosystem: Environmental > Terrestrial > Soil > Wetlands | place: USA...
GCCGTTCCTTCGACATGCCGGTCATCGCGACGCGTTGCCTCCGCCACGGCATCACGCTCCGCCACTACTACCGTTCGCGCGACGTGCGTTACCGCTTCACCGCGGACGGCCACCTCGATCTGATGGACTACGTCGCCGATTTCGGCGCGGCGAAGGCGTCGCGGCTCGACGTGATCGCCAAGCTCTGCGGCATGCCCGGCAAGGTCGGCATCGACGGCAAGGACGTGGGGCCGATGGTGCACGCCGGGCGGCTGCAAGAAGTGCGCGCGTATTGTCTCTGCGACGTGGTGCAGACGGCAGGTGTGTTTCTTCGCGTGCAGCTCGTGCGCGGCGAGCTCGAGCGCGAGGCGTATTTGCACGCGATGCGCGGCTTGATCGCCATGATCCGCGGCGAGGAGCGGCTTGCCCCGGTCGCGGCCGCGCTGAACGAGCCGCGCCTGTTGCTCGAGCCCGACGCTGCGGCGGCGACGTTCGGCTGATTCGGCCCGGGGCGCCCGTGCCCGCCGCGCGCGGTGTACTATCCACGGCATGCGAGAGCTGCTCGAGAAACGAAGTCGCGAGCTGCCGGCGGGGACGCCGGCGTTGCTCGTCACCGAGATCACGCGTTACCTCGCCGAGCTGCCCGGGTGGGCGCTCGAAGGCGAGGGACGTCGCATCGCGAAGATCTACGAGTTCAAGAACTTCCACGAGACGATGGAGTTTTTGAACGGCCTCGCCTGGATCGTGCACCGCGAAGATCACCATCCCGATCTCGAGGTCTCCTACAAGCGCTGCAAGGTCGTGTTCTCGACGCACAGCGTCGGCGGCGTGAGCGAGAACGACCTGATTTGCGCGGCGAAGATCGACGCGCTCCTGCGCTGACGCGAGCGCGAGTTACGCGCCCGGTCGCGCCGACGTCGAGCCTTCGATGCGCGCCTCGACCACGGCGCCGTCCACGAGCTCGGCGAGCGGCAAGAGGTTGCCGGCGACGACCTTGCCGTTCACCGTCAGGCTGCGCACGCCCTTCGACTTCTTGCTCGGGTTCGTGACCTTGATCGTGATGCGCTTGCCGCGGAACACACGCTCGAGCTCGAAGCCCGGCCAGCTCGAAGGAATGCAGGGATCGATGCGCAGGCCGTCGAGCTCCGGGCGCACGCCGAGAATGCTCTGGAGCGCCACGAAGTAGCTCCACGACACGGTGCCCGTGAGCCACGGCACGCGCGATTTACCCGCGTTCACGTTGATGCTCGCGTACGTCGTCTGACTGTGCACGTACGGCTCGATCTGCCGGATTTCGGCGCGTTCGTTGTACGCGGACGGCATGTACGCCCGGTAGTACTCGTACGCCTGGTCGCCGTTGCCGAGCAGGCACTCGGCCATCACCGCCCAGCCCTGCGGGTGATTGAAGATGCCGGCGTTTTCCTTGATGCCTTTGTTGTAGACGACGCCGACCATCACCTCGCGCGAGGTCTTCTCGAAAGGCGGCGCGCTCAGCATCAAGCCGTACGGCGTCGCCAGCCAGTCCTTCATCGACTTCATGCACGTGCGCGCCTGCTCGGGCGTCGCGGCGCCGCTGATGACGGCCCACACCTGCGTGTTGATGTAGACCTTGCCCTCCTCCATCTTCTTCGTGCCGAAGACGGTGCCGTCCTTGCCGGTGGCCCAGATGAACCACTCGCCGTCCCAGCACGTCTTCTGGATGGCGGCGTCGAGCGTGGCCTGGCGCTCGAGCGCCCAGCGCGCCTCGGCCGGCAAATCCAGCCGCTCGGCGATTTCGGCGTAGACGCCGAGGCCGTAGCGCACCTGGAACGCGACCATCACGCTCTCGCCCGTGTAGCCGAGCTGGCAGCAGTCGTTCCAATCCGCGGCGAGCCCGCAGGGCAACCCGTTTCGCCCGCTCCGCTCGAGGTTGAACTCGAGCGCGCGCCGCAGATGACCGAGCACCGTGGCCTCGCCGTGATCGGCGTAGGGCAGCACCTTTTTGTAGAAGTCGACCTCGCCGGTTTCGGCGACGTACGCGGGGACGGCGTTGAACAGCCAGAGCGCGTCGTCGCTCCGGAAGTGCTCCTTCGGCACCGGCGGTTCGTGCCCCGGTGTGTGGGAGAACGGCTTCACGAGCGGCATCGCGCCGCCGCATTCGACCTGGCCCGTGAGCATGAGCTCGAGGCGCGCGCGCATCTTGTCCTTCAAGAGCGGGGTGACGCCCAGGAAATCCTGCACCGTGTCGCGGTAGCCGAGGCCGTCGCGTTCGCCGTTGTAGATGAGCGACGCCGCGCGCGACCACGCGTACGTGATGAGCGAGTTGTAGGCGTTCCAGACGTTGACCATCGAGTCGAACTCGTGGTCCGGCGTCTTCACTTTCACGCCGCCGAGCAGCGAGTGCCAGCTCTGCTTGAGCGCCTGGAGCTCCTTCTCGCAACGCTCGGGCGTGCCGAACTCGGCGACCGTTTGCTTGCCGTGCGTCGCCGGGGTGCCGAGGCCGAGCAGCACCATGAGCTCGCGCGTCTCGCCCGGCGCGAGCTCGAGATCGACCTGCTGCACGCCGACGATGTTCTCGCCCTCGGACTTGAAGCCCGTGAGCTTGCCGGTCTTGAGCGCTTCGGGCTCTTTGTAGCTGCCGTAGAAGCCGAGGAAGTTGTCGCGCAGCGTCTCGAACGCGGCCACGGGGGCGCCCGTCACCTTCATCCAATACCGGCCCGGATCGCCCATTTTCGTCGGGTCGAACGGCTCGTAAGGGTGCGAGGCGACGGTGAGCATGTCGTCCTCCCAATCACCCTTGCAGGCGAAGAGCGAATACTGGAGGTTCACGAGGTCGTTGTAGAGGTGGCCGACGCTCGTGAACTCGCAATACGTGTAGACCGAGATATTGCGCTTCTTGCCCGACTTGTTGCTGACGCGCAGGCGCCAATACTCGAACGTCTGGCCGAGCGGGACGAAGTACGTCGCTTCCGTCTCGATGCCGTCGTACTTCGAGGTGATGATGGTGTAGGCCGTGCCGTGCCGGCAGACCGACTCGTACTTGTCGAGCGGTTTGCCGACGGGCTGCCAGCTGCCGCTCCAAAAATCGCCGTTCGCGCGGTCCCGCAGGTAGAAGTACCGGCCCGGCTGGTCGAGCGGCACCGAGTTCCCGCGCATGCGGAGAAAGCGCTGGTTCGCCGCGCTGCGAAAGAAGCTGTAGCCGCCGGCGTGATTGGTGATGATGGCGCCGTACTCGGTGGTGCCGAGGTAGTTCGACCACGGGCGCGGGGTGTCCGGTCGGGTCACCACGTACTCGCGCGCTTCATCGTCGAAATGCCCGTACTTCATCGGCTCAAACTCCTGGGCGGTCGCCCGGGGATAAAGGGGGCGTATTTATCCCCGGCCCACAACAATTTGCAAATCGTTCCCGGAACGCGGGCGGCTTCGGACGCGCGCGGCGGGCGGGTGGGTCCTTTGTCCGCACGCGCGCTCGAACTCGCGCGCGCTCGGCGACGCGGTGCGGCGCGGAGCGATTTTGCCCAGAGCGTACGACGGGCGACGTTACGGCTCGCGGTAGAAGCGCGGCACGCGCCGCGAGATGTTCGTCATCACTTCCCAAGGGATGGTGCCGAGATCCGCGGCCACCTCGGAAGCGAGGATCGTGTCCTCGCCGAGCGGGCCCTTTTGCGTGCCGAGGACGACGCACTCGTCGCCGAGGCGCACGCCCTCGACGTCCGTCACGTCGAGCATCGTCATGTCCATGCTGACGGCGCCGGCGATCGGCGCGCGGCGGCCGCGCACGAGGAGCGAACCCTGGTTCGACAACGCGCGCACGAGCCCGTCGGCGTAGCCGATGGGGACGGTCGCGATGCGGCTCGGGCGCTCGGCGACCCAGGTGCCGCCGTAACCCGCCGTGGCGCCGACCGGCAGCTCGCGGAGCGCGATGATCTCGGTGCGCACGCGCATGACGGGTCGGAGCTCGCGGCAAAGGCCCGCCTTCGGTTCGACCCCGAAGAGCGCGATCCCCGGCCGCACGAGATCGAGCCACGAGCGTTCGGAGCGCATGAGCGCGGCGCTGTTTGCCGCGTGGCGTAGCCGCGGTTCGACGCCGAGGCGGGCGAGCGCGGCCGTCGCCTCGTCGAAGCGGTCGAGCTGGGCGTCGATCGACGGGGTTTCACCCGCGTCCGCGCAGGCAAAGTGCGTCATGAGCCCGTCGAGACGGACCTCGGGGTGGCGCGCGAGCGCCTCGGCGAGCCGCGGTAAGTCGGCGTTCGACATGCCGAGGCGGCTCATCCCGGTGTCGACCTTGACGTGCACGCGAATCGGCTCCGAGCTCGAATAGCGCACCTCGTCGGCGAGCGCTTCGACCTGGCCGAGATCGTGGAGGACGGGCGTGAGGTCGTGACGCAGGAGCTCGCCCCAGGCGCGTCCGTAATAGCCGCCGGTCACGAGAATCGGGATCTTGATGCCGGCGTCGCGGAGCTCCACGCCCTCTTCGAGCAGGGCGACGCACATGCCGGCCGCGCCGGCGCGCTCGAGCGTCCGCGCGACCGCTTTCGAGCCGTGTCCGTAGCCGTCGGCCTTGAGCACGGCCCAGACGGGGCGTCCGCCGGCGAGGCGCTGGACGACGCGCAAGTTGTGCCGGAGATGCGCGAGGTTCACCTCCGCGCGCGTCGGCCGCACCGCGTCGGCGGGGACGGCGCGCTGGGGACGGAGCACGCGGGGCAGCGGGGTCGCGACGGCGGGGGCGAGAGCGCTCAGAGCCGGGTTTCGCGAGGTCATGCTGGACTTCCTTCGGTACGCCCGCTCGGTGCGGGGCGTCAACAAATTGGGGTTCAGCAAGCTTCGTGCGAGCGCGCTCTCGCCCAAGACGGCATGATTTCGCGGAGATCGGAGCGCCCGCTCGGCGTCGCGGGGGCGGGGCGTGTCAGGAAGCGCAAACCCCTGCGGGTGAATGACCACGCCGGGGCGCTACTGAAAGCAGGAGCGCATGCACTTCGTGTAGGCGGGCCGGCACTTCGGGCACTCGGCCATGCCGGCCGCGGTGCACGCGTCGTTGCAGCTTGCCCAGGCGCTCTCGCAGCGATTCGAGCAACCCGCCGCCGGTGGCTCCTTCTCATCACCGGTTTTCGCCCGCGCGTCCGGGGCCGCGCCGCCGTCCGCGGCGTCGGCCGCGTGCGCCGGGACCACCGTCGCGAGAGGCGGCGGCGGCGCGTGCACGCTCGTGGGCGCCGGCACGACGAGATAAAACTGCCGTTGCTCGGGCGGCGTGTCGGCGCCGATGGAGAGCTCGCGGCAGCTCGTGTCGCCGCTGTCGAGCGCTCGCACGCGGCTCTCGGCGTACTCGATGCGATCGCGCGGTTGGCCGAGCGTGTACGAGGTGACCCAGTTGTACCAACACGAGCGACGCTGATTGGCCGGGACCTCGGGCTGCAAGTCCACGCGATAGCAATGCTCGAAGCGTACCGTCCCCTCGTGCACCGTGGTGAGGCTCGGTCCACAGGCGTTCGCCAGAAGCACGATCCAGCCGATCGAGCGAGGCGTCACGGTGCTCATCGCGACGCGATCGTGAGTCTGCGCAAGCCCAGTTGCAAGCCGGTCGTGCGGGCGATGTGCTATTCAGAGGCCGATGTTCACCGGACTCGTGGCCGCCGTCGGACGCGTCGAGCGTCACGACGTTCGCGAGGACGGCTCGCGGGTGCACATTGCCGCACCCCTCGGCGCGCTCGCGCTCGGTGAGTCCATTTCGGTCAGCGGCGCTTGTCTCACCGTGGCGGCGAGCACCGCGTCGTCCTTCGAGGCCGATCTGTCGCGCGAGACGCTCGCCCGCACGACGCTCGGCCGTATCGGGCCGGGCGCCTCCGTGAACCTCGAACGCGCGGCCCAGCTCGGCGACCGTCTCGGCGGCCACCTCGTGACCGGACACGTCGACGGCCTCGCGCGCGTGCTGCGCGTGGAAGCGGCCGGGGAAGCACGGCACGTCGAGCTCGAGGTCCCGGCCGAGCTCGCGCGCTTCATCGCCGAGAAGGGTTCGGTCGCGCTCGACGGCGTGTCTCTCACCGTGAACCGCGTGAAAAAGAATCGCTTCGAGATCATGCTGATTCCGCACACGCTCGCCGTGACGACGCTCGGGTCGCTCGCGCCGGGCCGGGAGTTGAACCTCGAGGTCGACCTCGTCGCGCGTTACGTCGCGCGTCTGCTCGACGCCGGAGCCGAGCGCAGCGAGGCCGTGCCGAGCGCAGCGGCGCTGCGTGGAGCGGTGTGATGGCGGGCGCGTTCGCCGGCAACGGCATGCCGCCGAGTGAGCGCCTCGCCATGGAGCGCGCGTTCGACGCGAGCGAGCGCGTCGAGCAGGCGCTCGCGGATTTTCGGCGCGGCAAATTCGTGATTTTGGTCGACGACGAAGATCGCGAGAACGAGGGCGATCTCTGCCTCGCCGCCGAGCTCGTGACGCCCGAAGCCATCAATTTCATGGTGCTCCAGGGGCGCGGGCTCATCTGCCTCGCGCTGACGGAAGAGCAGGTGCATCGGCTCGATCTGCCGATGATGGGCGCGCCGGGTCGCAGCGGCCCGAAGCTCGGCACGGCCTTCACGGTGAGCATCGAGGCGCGCGACGGCGTGACCACCGGTATCAGCGCCGCCGATCGCGCGCACACCATTCGCGTCGCGAGCCGGCCCGAAGCGCGGCCCGACGACGTGGTGGTGCCGGGTCACATCTTCCCGCTGCAGGCGCGCCACGGCGGCGTGCTCGTGCGCGCCGGGCAAACCGAAGGCTCGGTGGATCTGGCGCGCCTCGCCGGGCTCTCGCCGTCCGCGGTCATCTGCGAGATCATCCGCGACGACGGGACGATGGCGCGCCTGCCCGATCTCGAGGCGTTCGCCGAGCGTCACTCGCTCCGCATCCTCACCATCGCCGACCTCATCGCGCACCGCCTCCGCACCGAGCGTCTGGTGCGCGTCGTGACCGATCGCGTCATCACGCTCGACCGCACGCAGTCGCCCTGGCGCGCCGTCGCGTTCGAATCGGTCGCCGAGCGCCGTCAGATCGTCGCGCTCGTGAAGGGCGCGCTCGATCCGACCGTGCCGACGCTCTGCCGCATGCACCGCGGCGGCCTCTTCGGCGACGTCTTCAGCTCTTCGGAAGCGCACGGCGGCCGCACGCTCGGTGAGGCCATCGACGCCATCGAGCGCGCGGGCTCGGGCGTCATCGTCTACCTCTTGCCCGAGCCGGGGCGCGAGCTCGCGCCGGACGGCGCCGAGCTTCCCGCGCCGAGCAGCGACGCCAAACGCACGCGGCCCCACGCCGGGACGCTGCGTGAATACGGGCTCGGCGCCCAGGTGCTCGCCGCGCTCGGCGTGCACCAAATCCGGCTCCTCACGAACAATCCGCGGCGCATCGCCGCCCTGCACGGCTACGGGCTCGACCTCGTCGAGTGCGTCGCGCTCGGCTGAGCGCGCGCCGTTACTTCAATGCGACCGGGTTCGCGAAATACGCGTTCACGGCGTCGTGGAATTGGCCGCCGTCGGTGTCGATGTACGTCTGGTTCGCGGCGCCGCCGCCGAAAACCACGCCCGCCCCGCCCGCTTCGATGAACTCGTCGATGTGGTTGAAGATGTAGTGCACGCGGTTGTCGCGGTAGTGACCCGCGGTGCCGCCGGGCGTGTCGCTCGGCACGCCGAACGGCACTTGCCACCAGATCATCGGTTTGCCGAGGCCGTCCACGATCTGCTTCGACCAGCCGAGCTCGTCGTGGAAGTTCGGGCTCGTCATGTTCGTCTCGTCCCAGTACCAGGGCCCGTCGTTGCGCTGGCAATTCGGGTCCGTGTGCGCTTCGAAGCAACCCGCGTCGCGGTCGAGCATGTCCGTCACGACGAAGTCGGCCTCGGCCGCGCCGACGGCGGTGAGGAAGGTGACGATCGACGGCACGTCCCCGGCCCAAGCGGACGCATGGAAGCCGATCAGCGTCTTCGGCGCGTACATGCGTCCGAGCGTCAAGATGCAGTGGCCGAGGCCGGAGAGGTCTTCCGGTTGGTCCGCGCATTCGTCGGCGAGGCCGTGGATCAGGACCTTGATGCCCGTCGGGTCGCCCTTCGAGTTCTGTTGGACGTACGCCCAGAAGTCCGGCTCGAGGTGCACGAGCGCCGGCTTGTCGAACACGCCGAGGCGCTGAAAGAGGAGCTTTACCCCCTGCCAGTACGCGCCCATGTAACTCGAGTCGCTGAGCGCGGCCATGTTGTTTTCACCGTCGGCGGCCATCGCGTAGAGGGTGTACATCGGCGTCGTGCCGGCCATGTCGGCCGAGTCCGCGAGGATGTCGACGAAGGTGCCGCCCGTGTTCCAGTCGGGCCAACCGCCCTGCCCCGGCAGGCCGACGAGGTACGCGTAGTGAAGATCCATCGTCACCCCGAGGGTGTACGCGCCGTCCTTGCTGTGATCGTTGTTGAGGTCGTTGCCCATGCCGACCAGGAAGTTCGGCGCGCGGCCGATGGCGTTCGCGAGGTCGGTCGCGCTGCCGATGCTACCCGCCGCCGTCCCCGTGGAGCCGCCCGTGCCCGCGCTGCCGCTCGAGCCGCTCGAGCCGCCGGAACCGCTCGTCCCGCCTTTGCCGCTCGACCCGCTCTTGCCGCTCGACCCGCTGGATCCGCCCTTGCCGCCGCTTCCCCCCTTGCCGCCCGAGCCGCCGGACGCGCTCGAGCCGCCGCTGCCGCCGCCCGTCCCGGCGTCGCCCGAGGACGAGCCGCCCATCGTCGAATCGCTCGAGCCGCCGTTCGCCGTGTCGGAGGAGCCGCCCGTGCCGCTCGTCGTCTGCGAGCTGCCGCTCGCGCCCGACGAGCCGCTCTTCGCCGGTGAGCCCGAGTCGTCGTCTCCACCCGAGCAAGCGCTCGTCGCGGAGAAGGCGCACAAACAAAGCCCCGCGCCCCAGCGACCGAGTCGCGCTGCCCGCTTCGATTTCTCGTTGTTCACGCTCCGTCTCCTTTCGCGCCGACCATCGAGCTAGCTCGGTCGCGCCATCGTCTCTTCGTTCGCGACGCGCACTTGGTTGCGCCCCGCGCGCTTGGCCTCGAGGAGCGCGGCGTCCGCGCGCGCCAAGAGATCCGGAAACTCCTGCGATTCCTCGGCGGCCCAGCTCGCGCCGCCCACCGAAACCGACAGGCTCATCTGTGTCCCCTCGGACTCGAAGAGCGTGCGCTCGATCGAAACGCGCAGCCGCTCCCCCGCCCGCGCGACACCCGGCCGATTCGTTTCCGGCAAGATCGCGCAAAATTCCTCGCCGCCGTAGCGGCACAAGAAGTCCATGGAGCGGAGCTCGTTTTGCAGCGTGGTCGCGACCCAGCGCAGCGCCTGATCACCGACGAGGTGCCCGTGTTCGTCGTTCACGCGCTTGAAATGGTCGATGTCGACCATGAGGACGCCGAGGCTCCGCCCGTAACGGCGGCAGCGGCTGAGCTCCGCCTCCAGGTGATGGAACATCGAGCGGCGGTTGTAGACGCCGGTCAGATCGTCGAAGGCGGCGAGCTTCGACAAAAGCTCGGTTTGCACTTCGAGCCTTCGCACGAGCTCGTTCGAACGCAAGAGCGCTTCCATGCGCGCGGTGAGGATCGGCATGACGATCGGCTTCGTGACGTAGTCGTTCGCGCCGACCTCGAGTCCTTCCACGATGTGCTGAGTGTCCGACAGCGCGGAGATCAGGATGATGGGGATGCGCGCCGTTTTCGGATCGGCGCGGAGCTCCCGCACGTAATCGAAGCCGCTCACTTTCGGCATGAACACGTCGAGCAGGATGAGATCCGGCAAGCCGGCCTCGAGCTCGACGCGAGCTTCCTCGGCCGAGATCGCCGTCGCCACCTGGTAGCCGCGGCGTTCGAGGCGCTGCGCGTAGACCTCGAGGCTCACGCGGCTGTCCTCCACCATCAAGATCCGGTAGCGCTTCTTGGTGCTGCCCATCGCCTCTTACCCGAGCCTTAGAAGGAGAGTTTCCTTTTCGCGTCGAGTCAAGGGGCACGGCGGTGTGTCGAGCTCATGCTATGGCAGCGCGCATGAAATTCGAGAACGTGACGGCCCTCGCGAAAGCGAACGTCTATTTCGACGGTAAGGTCGTGTCCCACACGGTGCTCTTCGCGGACGGCTCGAAGAAAACGCTCGGCCTCATCTATGCCGGAGATTTTCATTTCGGCACGGATGCGGCGGAGCGCATGGACATCACGGCGGGGAGCTGCCGGGTCCGTCTCGACGGTACGAGCGAGTGGCGCGCCTACGAAGCGGGGACGTTCTTCCGCGTGCCGGCCAAGTCCGGTTTCGACATCGCGGTCGACGCCGGCATCGCCGAGTACGTCTGCTCGTTCGAGTGAGGCGCGGGCCCGCGTGCGCGAGCCGGAAACGTTCGACGTCGCCGTGATCGGCGGCGGAGTCGTCGGGCTCGCCGTCGCGCGCTCCCTCGCGCTGTCCGGACGCGAAGTCGTCGTGCTCGAAGCCGAGACCGAGCTCGGCACGCACGCGAGCTCGCGCAACTCGGAGGTCATCCACGCCGGCATCTACTACGCGGCCGGGAGCGAGAAGGCCGCGCTCTGCGTCGCGGGTAAGAAGCTCCTCTACGAATACTGCGAACGCGAAGGGGTCGCGCACGCGCGTCTCCGCAAGCTCGTCGTCGCGACGCGGGACGACGAAGTCCCCGAGCTCGAGCGCCTGCTCGGCCAAGCGCGCGCGAACGGCGTGAGCGACCTCGAGCTGCTCGACGCGGCCGAAGCGCGCGAGCTCGAGCCCAACGTCGCCGCCGTACGCGCGCTCCACTCACCCTCGACCGGCATCGTCGACGGCCACGCGCTCTTGGCCTCGTTCAAGCGCGACGCCGTGCGCGCAGGCACACACGTGCTCACTTCCACGCCCGTCCTCGCGGGCCGCGTCGCCGGCTCGGTGTTCGAGCTCGACCTCGGCGGCGCCGGGGCGGCGTCAGTGCGCTGTCGCTCCGTCGTCAACGCGGCGGGCCTCCATGCTCCGAGCGTTTCGCGCTCGATCTCGGGTCTTACGGCCGAAGCGATCCCGCGGGAGCACTTCGCCAAGGGCCATTACTTCGTGCTCGCCGGGAAGGCGCCGTTTCGGCGGCTCGTCTATCCGATCCCCGCCGCGGGCGGCCTCGGCGTGCACGTGACGCTCGACCTCGCCGGACAGGCGCGTTTCGGCCCCGACGTGAGCTACGTCGACCGCGTCGATTACGCGTTCGACGAGCGGCGCGTCGCCGACTTTTACGCGGCGATCCGGCGTTACTACCCGGCGCTCGCCGGCGGCAGCCTGGCCGCCGGTTACACCGGCATTCGACCCAAGCTCGGCCCCGCCGGTACCACCCACGACTTCGTCATTCAGGGCCCCGCCACTGCCGGCGCGGCGGGCTTCGTCGCGCTCTACGGCATCGAATCGCCGGGGCTCACGGCGTCGCTGGCAATTGCCGAGCGTGCGCGGGCGCTCCTCGCCCCGGCTACTTAGTCCGCCCCCGAGTCGAGCTCAGAGCTCGATCCGGCCGACCCAGCTGGTTTTCGCGCCTTGAATCGCGGTGCGCGCGATTTCGCGCAGCAGCCGGTCTTCGACTTTGGAAGAGAGAATCTCGACGCGCGGGGCGCTCGTGAACGCGCCGACCATCAGGTCATCCGAAATCCGCACCACTTCGTAGTGAGAGCGTGCCGTCCGTACGATTCGATAAGTCGCCCCGTCCACCAGCACCATCCCTTTGACCGCTTGCATTATTTTCCTTCCGCTCGAGTTTTCCGTCGTCCTTGGCGGTCCGCGTTTAAGCAACTGCCATGCCCACCCCGTTTGTCGAGCCCGCACCAAGCTAGTCCGCCTAGGTGCTCGGATAAATTGGTCATTTTATCTGTACAAGAATGCCTCGCACCGGCCCGTGGGTCGCTTTGCACAATGACCATTGATCCCTTGCACAATCTGCGCGACCGACTTGCACAGATTGATCAACTCGCCCGCGGCGCCTGGAAGTTCAGCTCCACCGTCATCGGCGGCGAGCGGTCTGCGGCTTTTGGTGCTCGGCCAGGCGCAGATGACGACGTTCCCGCTCCCGCTCGTGGGAGAGGTGACGCTCGGTAGCGCCGAGGGTTCGGACGTCCGGCTCGCCGACGTGAGCGTTGCGCCCACCCACGCCGTGCTCACCACCGGAACGCGCATCGAGCTCCGCGACGCCGGCAGCGGCGCCCCGACGGTGGTCGGCACGAAGCGTCTCGGTCCCGGCGAGAGTCATCCGGTCTCGCCGGGCGTCATCATCCTGCTCGGCGGCGTGACGCTCGTCGTGCAGGCGACCGGCGCGAGCACGCGCCTCCGCCACGTGCGGAGCCACGATTACTTCGAGGGGCGTCTCGAGGACGAGTGCGCTCGCGCGGAGACGAACCAGATCGGCTTCGCGGTCGTGCGCTTGCGCTTCTCGCGGCATCAAGCGCAAGCGCTCGAGGAAGCGTTCACGCGCCAGCTGCGCCCGGTCGATCTGGTCGCGATGTACGCCGCGGACGAGTACGAGCTGCTTCTCGCCGATGCGCCGCCGGACCGCGCGCGACTCATCGCCGACTCGCTCAAGGATTACGTGCGCGGCAAGGGTCTCGGCGAGCTCACGCTCGGGCTCGCGAGCTGGCCGAGCGACGGTCGCTCGCCCGAGGCGCTGCTCGCGGCGGCGGGCGTCGGCGTGCACGGGCGTTCGGAGCTGCCGCCGGCGCGGGTGTCGTCGATCGAAGCGCTCCGTCCGATCGTCGAGCGCGTCGCGCTCGCGAACATCAACGTCCTGATTCTCGGCGAAACGGGCGTCGGCAAGGAGGTGCTCGCGCGCCGGATTCACGAGCTCTCGCCGCGCGCGAACAAGCCGCTCCTGTGCGTGAATTGCGCCGCGCTCAGCGAGACGCTGCTCGAGAGCGAGCTCTTCGGGCACGAGCGCGGCGCCTTCACGGGCGCGATTCAAGCGAAGCCGGGCCTGCTCGAGGTCGCGGAGGGCGGCACCGTGCTCCTCGACGAGCTCGGCGAGATGCCGCTCTCGATTCAAGCGAAGCTCTTGCGCGTCGTCGAGCAACGCAGCGTGACGCGCGTCGGCGGCCTGAAGGCGCGCGTGATCGACGTGCGCTTCATGGCCGCCACGCACCGGGACCTCGAAGCCGAGATCCAGCGCGGCCGCTTTCGCGAGGATCTGTACTACCGCCTGAACGGCGTTTCGCTGGTGGTGCCGCCGTTGCGCGAGCGCGCCGAGGAGATTCGACCGCTCGCGCAGGCGTTCGTCGCCGAGTGCGCGAAGCAGGCGGGTCGCGCCGTGCCGCGCCTTTCGAGCGGCGCGTTCGCGGTGCTCGAGCGCTACGCGTGGCCCGGGAACGTGCGCGAGCTCCGGAACGTGATGGAACGCGCGGTGATGCTCACGCAGTCCGACGTGATCGACCTCGTGCATCTGCCGCTCGAGCGGCTCGGTCGCACGCTGCCGCCGGGGCGTTCGTCCGAGCAGACGCTCTACCCGAAGGCGGCGACGCCTTCGCAAGGCGTGCCGTTTTCGGGGCCCGACACCGTTCCGGACGTCGCGGCGGTGCGGCCGGGCGCCTATTCGTTCGCACCCGGGGTCGAGCGCAGCACGAGCGCTCGGCCGGACGCGGAGGACGGCGAGCGAGAGCGCATCTTGCGGGCGCTCGAGCAGTGCGCGGGCAATCAGACCCACGCCGCGCGCATGCTCGGCGTGTCGCGCCGGACGCTCATCAGCCGCATCGAGCGCTACAACCTGCCGCGGCCCCGCAAGCGCGACGGCCAATGACGAGCCACGCGAGGCAGCGTCACGTCTTCGGGACGATCACCGAGACGGAGTAGCCGGGCATTACGTACGTGAAGCCGTTCGCGCTCGTCGGGGTGAGCGACGCGGCCGGGCTCGGCGTCGGGGAAGCCGCGGTGAGCGCGAACACGTCGGCCGACGTGAACGTCTGCGCGTCCGCGACGTCGAGCGTCGCCGTGACGTCGTTCTCGTTGCGGTTGATCGCCACGATGACGACGCGGTTCGGATTGCCGGAGTCCACGCTCGCGTACACGGACGCAGCGTCGATGGCGCTGCTCGTCGCGGACACCGAGGTGTCGCCGAACGCGGCGCCGGCGCCGTCGTAGTTCCGGAACATCTGAAACGCGGCGAGGATGAAGGCGTCCTGATCGGGCGCCGTCGCCGACGTGGCCCACGCCGCGAGGCCCACTTGGTCGCGGCCGAAGATGCCGAGCGCGTCGGCGGCCGCGACGGCTCCGCTGATGTCCGTGCCGCCGCCGTAGCCCCACTCCGAGACGGCGAGCTTCGTCCCGGGATAGTTCGCGTCGATGTGCTCCTCGAGCGAGCGCACGATGCGCAACGGTGCGCCGCCGTTGTAGCCGGTGAGCCAGCTGTTCTCGACGTACGACGAATCCCAGAGCGAGCGCGGTGCTTGCACGCGGGCACGCTGGTCGTCGGGCGTCACCGAGTCGTAGATGATCCGATTGTCGCCGACGTAGACCTCCGAGTACCAGTGCACGTCGAGGTAGTCGATGAGCCGCCGCCCGTCGTCCGCTGAAGCCTGCGCCAACTGCGTGAGGTAGTAGTCGACGAAGAGCCCGTTCCCGTCCGCGTCGGTGGCGTACTGCAGGTTGACGAAGTCGAGGTAGCCGTAGCCGACGTAGCCGGAAATCTCGGCTTCGGGCCATTGGTCGCGCGTGCTCTTCGCGAACGTGACGTTACGCTGCACGACCTCGGCGTAAGTCGCCGGCGTCGGATGAATTTCCGCGTCCGTGCTGCCCCAGAGCGCCGGCTGGTTGTCGAGCCCGAAGAGAAGGTGCGAGGTCCCGACGTTGTCGTGCAGGAACGAAACGAATTCGTCCGAGTAGACGAAGCCGTCGGTCGTGTCGGGCGGCGAAACGAACGGCGCGCCCTTCACGGCGACGTTCTGGACGAAGCGCGTGCTGAGGTAATCGTCGCCGGAGTTTCGGACGTCGCCCGTGCAATCCGGGAGGCCCGAGCCGGGCGTCGACTTGTCCGCGGCCACGTAGTCGAGGATCGGCAGCGTGACGAGCGTGGTCGCGCCGATTCCGTCCGCTTCGCTCACCGTCTGCGTGACCGCGCCGGCGGCGCTGTCACCGCCGCCGAGCCCGGCGTCGTTCTGGAAGCAGAGCAGGTTGCCTCCGTTCGACGCGTTGTTTTCCCAGTTGTAAGTGGACCAGCGGTTCCCGCCGAGCCGGCAGAGCCCGAAGTGAGCGGTGCTGTCGGAGCAGGCCGCGTAGATCGGGTTCACGCCGTAGATGAGCGGAGAGATGGCGTGCACGTCCGCGCTCGTGTCGACGGTGAACGTGACCGCGGTCGGCAAGGGTCCCGTGCCGCTCGCTCCGGCCGGGCCCACACCGGCCTCGTCGCCTGCGCCGGCGTTGCTCATGCTGCCGCTCACGCCGCCCGAGCTCATCCCGCCGCCGCTCGTGCCCGCGCTGCCGCCGACACCCGCGCTGCTGCCACCGGTCTCGGGCGGGCTCCCGCTGTCGCCGCCTTCGGCGCTGCCGTTCCCTGTGCCGCCCGAGCTCGTGCTCCCGCCCTTCCCGCCGCCGCCGCCCTTGCCGCCGCTGCCGCCGCGCGCTTGGCCGGCCGAACCTCCGGTACTCTTGCTCCCGCCTTTGCCGGCGGTGGTTGACGTGCCGCCGCTCCCCGAAGCGCCGTTCGTCATGCCCGCCTTGCCGCCGCTCGACGTTCCCCCGGCGCCCGCCTTGGAGTTGTCCGAGTCGGTCGGATGGCTGTTCGACGATCCGCAAGCGCCCGCGACTCCGGCACCGAGACCCACCAAAAAGATTCCCCAGGCTTTCATCGGTCGCGGAGCCTACACCCGCGTGGGAGGTGGTGCGAACGCCGAATGTTACGTCCTTTTTTCGCGCTGAACCCGTACGATTTCGCGCTCCCAGCTAGCGAGAAAGATTCCGATTTTGGCGGAAGGAGCACGAGATCAGGCCGTCCGTCCGGACCCGTGGACGTTACGCCGTGTTAACAGCCCCGTCGCGCTGGAATTGTAGTTTGGTCATTGAATGAGCGGCTCGCGGTTTCACTTCACAATCTGCGTAGGCTCGGCTAACCCTAATGAGCTACTCGCGGGCGCTGCTTGACCGACGAGGTAATCGACGATGCGTGTCAAAGGCATGGTTCAGGTTTCGGGTTCGACCTATCGCGTCGTGCGTGTCCAGTTCGGCACCTATGACGTCATTCGCCTCCTCGACGACTCGAGGGTGGGGCGTTTTCACACGGTCCCGAGCGCGCGCATCGAGTCGACGACCATCGGCGAAGACCTGATGAACGAGATCGCCCGCGCCGCGATCCAAGGCGCAAAGACGAGTTGGGTGGGTCGGCTGAGCATTGCTTAGCTTGACGCTCTAGGGGGCACGGAGCCTAACAGTGCTCGTGCAACCTCCCGCCGCGGGCGCGCCCAAGGCCGAGTCGCGCGACGGAGCGACGCCGTTTCACAAGAAGCGCCGCCGCCGTCGTGACAACGAGCTCGGCCAGGTACTGCTGCGCAAAGGGCTCATCACGCCGGTTCAGCTCCGACAAGCGCTGGCGATCCAGGTTCAAGAGGGTGGACACCTAGGCAAAATCCTTCGTCGCATGGGGGCCTGCGACTCGCGGGCCATCGCCGAAGGCCTGGTCGAGCAAGTGCGGACGGCGCGCGCGCGCGGCCGGCAACGCGACCTCGTGCGCGCGGCCAAGGACAACCCTTCCATCGGCGGCCTGCACGTGCGCTGCCGGCCCGGGTTCGTCGTGCTGCTGCTCGTCGTCGGGGACTTTCTCGCGCTGAGCCTCGCGGCCGGCGTCATGTGGTGGTTCATCTCGGACGACCTCCTGAGCCTCACGCAGCGCGTGGTGCTGCTCTCGCTCGTCCCGCTTTGCATGCTCGTGCTCGCCGTCGCGCGGCTCTACGCGGTCACCCCGCCGAGCCCGCCCGACGAGGTCCGTGCGACGACGGGCGTCATCACGCTCGTCTACGTCGGCGCGTGGATGGTCTCGATGGCCGCGCGCGTGGTGTCCGCGAAGTCGCTCTCGCACGGCGCCTGGGCCTTCTCGCTGTTCATCTCCGTCCTCCTCGTGCCGCTCGTGCGCGGCATCTTGCGTTCGACGTTCGCGAAGCGTCCGTGGTGGGGCCAACCGGTCGTCGTGATCGGTGCCGGGCGCGTCGGACGCGCCGTGGTCGAAACGTTGCTCCGGCGGCCGCAGCTCGGCTTGAAGCCGGTCGCCATCCTCGACGACGATCCGGCGCGGCAAGGCTCGGTCCGCGTCGCGTGGGGCGAGGACGACATGATCGTCGAGCCCGTCTCCGAGGCGATGACGCAGGCCGATCTCGAGCCGCCTTCGTCGGATCGCGCCGCGATGGAGCAGTTCGCGGAGGTCGACGGCGTGCCGGTGGTCGGCGGCCTCGAGCTCGCGGCCGTTTTGGCGCAGCGCCTCGGCATCCGCACGGTCGTCATCGCGATGCCCGAGATGGACTCGGCCGCCGTGCTGAACCTGATCGAGCGCTTCGGCGACAGCTACACGAACGTCCTCGTCATCCCCGACTTGTTCAACCTCGCGCACTTCGGCGCGCCGACCCGCTACCTCGGCGGCGTGCTCGGCCTCGAGGTGCAGCGGCAGCTGATGCACCGAGGTCCGCGCTTCGCCAAGCGCCTGATGGACCTCGTGCTCACCGTCGTCGGCGGATTGTTCGTCCTGCCGATCCTGATCCTGCTCGCCCTGATGATCATGTTCGATTCGAAGGGCTCGCCGTTTTACATGCAGCGCCGTTTGGGACAGGACGGCGTGCGCTTTTGGGCCGTCAAGTTTCGCACGATGCACGTGGACGCCCACGCCCGGCTGCAGGAGCTCCTCGCGAACAACGCCGAGCTTCGCGCCGAGTTCGAGCAGTTCCACAAGCTCTCGCAGGATCCGCGCATCACGCGCGTCGGACGGCGGCTCCGCAAATACAGCCTCGACGAGCTTCCGCAGCTCTGGAACGTGCTCAAGGGCGAGATGAGCCTCGTCGGACCGCGCCCCTACCTCGAGACCGAGATTCCGGACATGCACCAGAAGGAAGCGATCGTACTGCGCGTCCGTCCGGGCCTCACCGGGATTTGGCAGGTGACGACGCGCAACGAGTCGACTTTCGACGAGCGCGTGAACCTCGACGTCGAGTACGTGCGCAACTGGTCGCCGTGGCTCGACCTCTACATCCTCGCGCGGACCTTCAACGTCGTGGTCGCGGGCACGGGTTCGTGACGGTCACCTGGCGCTCGGTCGCGCGCACCTCACGCCGGCCCGCTAGCGGTGGTTGATGGGGACCGGGAGCGTCCAATTGACGCCGCAGTAAACGGCGCCCGTGATGGGCAGGCTCACCCGTTGCTGGTACTTCTGCCAGACGCCGCGGACGCCGGCGTCGACGGAGAACTGCTTGCTGATTTGGTAAGCGACGCCGTAGGCGGCACCGACGTTGTCGAACGAGCCCTTGCTCTTCGGCGCGAGCGACAGCGTGGTGGACGCGTTCAAATTCGTGGAGAAGCGGTCGCGTCGCCAACTGACGGCGCCGGCGAAACCGAAGCGCGGATCGATGGCGCCGCTCAGGTAATCGAGCGCCGGAGCGGTGCTCACCGAGACGAACGTGGTGAACACGCCGTCCTCGAGCCGTCGTGTGTCCATGATCGAGGCGAGACCGGTCGGGTAGATCGTGTGGAGCACGGCGCCGTCCGGAAACGGAGTGCGGCTGTACGCGACGCCGGCGCCGAGAGTGCCCACCGTCTCCTTCGTGAAGGAGTGCGCGAACGTCCCCATGCCGTTCAAGAGCAACGGGTTCAAGCCAATCTCGAGGAACGCGAGCTGCCCCGCCAGTGTGACCGTGAAGCGATCGCGGGGGTCGATGGCCGAGGTCAGCGCCGCGAGCGCGTTCGGTGCCTTCACGTAAGGGTAAAAAACGCGCGAGGGGGCGTCGGCGCCGCCCGACGAGGTGTAGCCGAAAGTGACGCCGAGCGTCGTCAGGCGACCGAGGCTGTGCAGCAAGGTGCCTTGCGTGCTCGTGAGCTCGTACGTGAAAACCTGGTTCGCTGCGGTCCGGTCCGGACTCGTGCCGCTCGCGCTCGTGCCGGACGTGCCGTTTCCCATGCCGGTCCCGGTCGTCGTGCCCGTGCCGGTCGTCGTGCCCATGCCGGTCGTCGTGCCCGTGCCGGTCGTCGTGCCCGTGCCGGTGGCGGGAGTTCCCGTCGTGCCGCTCGTCGTCGTTCCTTGACCCGGCGTCGTGCCGGCTGCGGGCGCCGCGCCTTGCAGCACGAGGTCTTGGAAGGTGGTCCGTCCGTAGACCACCGACTCCGCCAGCGTGAAGCTCGTCCTGCGTGAAAAGGTGTAGCTCCCGAGGATCGTGCCGCGCTGCCACACCATCAAGGTGCGCGGCTGGTCCCGCTCCGCATCGAGCGGCAGCACCGTGAGCGTCGGCGTGTACAGAACGCGGAAGAGCAGATGCTTCCACTGCGCGTCGAGGCCGACCGAAGGCGTGGTGCTCGCTTCGGCGTGGGCCTTCGGCGCCAGGGGCTGCGCCGGTTGCTGAGCGGTTTGCGCTTGTTGGTTCTGAACCGCGACGTAGCGAGCTTCCGTACCGTCTCCGAGCCCGAGCGTGACGAGCTGCGCGAGAATTGGTGCTACGAACGCATGCATGTCCGCCCGAGCGATGGGAAGCGCTCGACCCATCGCATACGAACACGAACGCGCCGGCCCTAGCAACGCGTTCGGCCTTTACGCAGATCAGGGCGTGACCTAAGCTTCTGACCCCGCGGGCGCTCGCGGGTCTCAACCTACGAAGCGCGCGCCCCAATGGAGTCCGACTCGAAGAACGCCACCAGCCTCGCCATCCGAGATCCCCGCGTCGAGCTCTGGCGCGACCCGGATTGGCAGCGGCTCTGGCTCTCGATGCAGGCGCGGCAGTGGCGTTCGCTCGGCTTGGTCCCCGCGGCGAAGGGCGCGCCGGCGGACTTCACGCTCCGGATCGCGGTGACGCTCGCGCGCACCGGCATGGTTCATCTCGGCGGCCCGGTCCAGGTCGCGGATGCCACCAAGGTGCCGCTGACTTACCTCGCGTCCTTCATGGATGAGGTGCGGCACATCACGCGCGACGGGGAGCTCATCCTGGTCGCGCTCGCCCCAATCGCGGAAAATCCGATGACGGTGTCGATCGCGCAGGCGCTCGACGCGTCCCTCCTGTGCGTCCTGCTCGAGCACATGGCCACCGGCCAAGCGAAGCAGACCGTCAATCAGGTGGGGGCGAGCCGTTTCGTCGGACAAGCGATGTTTCATCGCTACGACGCCGTGCGCTGACGCGGGACGGCGTGTTTCCGGCGTCGATCAGGCGCCGTTGCGATTCACGCGCGCGGCGTGGCCGGCTTCGATCGTCTGCCGCAACCGGCGCACGAACAGATCGAGACCCGCGTTCTCTTCCACGTACTTGCGCGCGGCCTGCCCGATGCGCTCGATGTCGGCCGGTTGCGCCAGGAGCCGCTGGATGGCTCCGCGCAGCGCCGCCGGGTCCGACGGCGGCACGTAAACGCCCGTCACGCCGTCCACGATGGTGTCCGTCTGTCCGTGGGTGCGCGTCGCGATCACGCATTTTCCCATCGACATCATCTCGAGGATCGTCGCGATGCCCGTTTGGTAGTGATTCTGCAGGATCGGCACCACGGCCAGGCGCGCGTGGGCGTACATTTCCCGGAGCTCGAAGCGGTTGCGCCGGCGCCAGGTGATGTTCGGCGGCAGGGCGCGGCTCGGCGCGAGGCCCTGCGCGATCCACGGGCTGCCCGCCGCGATGTCGACGCGCACCGGCAGCGTGCGCACCGCCTCGATCAAGCAGTCGTAGTCGCGGAGCAGCTGTCCGGCCGCGCAAATCAGATCGGGCTCGGGTTCGGTGCCGTTCGGCCGGAAGAACTGATCGTCGGCGTGATACGCGATGCGCTCGACCTTTTCGGCGGAAACACCGAGCGTCCCGGTCGCGAGCTGCTGCTCCGACGTCGAGTAGACGAGGATGCGATCGATCTGACGGTCGACCTTGCCGAAGCGAAAGAACACCTGCTTCTTCGTGGGGAAGAGCGTGTGCGCGATCATCGTGTGCGAGGAGCGCCCGCGCGCCGCGCGGAGCAGGGCCGCGAGCGGGAGGCCGATGTCTTCACCCGTCGTGAAGTACGCGTCGTAGCGCTTGCGCTGCATGAAGCCGAGCACGGCGAGCGCCGCCGACGGGCCCGCGCTCCGCGCGGTCAACTGCACGCTCTGTCGCGTCGAGCTCTCCACGTCCTTGAAGTCGAGGAGGTCAGCGCCCATGGCGTTGGCGAGCTCGAAGACGTCGAGCCGCGGCTCGCGACCCGCTGAAATGCCCGCCTTCAAGTCGGCGTCGAAGCGGCCCGCGGCGAGGATCAGACAGCGCATCGTGAGGAGCTCGCTTTTACGCGGGCCACAGCGGACAGGCAATCTCCGGCTCTCGCGCGCGGCGGCCGGCGGGGCGCGGGCCCCCGGTGTATGCTACGCGCCGGTGTGTCCAGCATCACTGGAACCACGTAATGCTCATGGCTGACGACGAGGACGACGAAGGCGAAGGCGGTGGTGGCGCAGGCTTCGACGTCGAAGCACTGCGGAGTTACCTCGCCTACGTGAAGCGCGCGCTCCGCCAACACTGGTTGGTGGTCGCGGTGGTCGGCGTGATCGGTCTCGCGTTCACGGTCACGCTCGTGAAGTACTTCCCGCGCACGTACTCGTGCACGACCGTGCTCATGGCTCAGGCGAGCCGGACGCTCGAGGGCAATCCGCAATCGAACCTGCTCGACGGCGCCATGGGGTTGATCATGCGCCACGACAACCTCGAGGAGATCACCGAGAACCTCGATCTGATCGACAAGTTCCACCAGCAGCGTTCGCCCCTGCTCAGAGCGAAAGACCGCCTCTCGGAAAAGCTCGGAGGCGGCAAGCCCACGCACCAGCAAGAGGTGGCGGCGATCGTCGGCACGCTCGAGACGAAGATCACCATCACGATGGAGCAGAATTTCCTGACGATCGTGGTGGATTGGAACGACGGGGCGACCGCCGCGGCCATCGCGGCCGCCGCGCGCGAGAGCTTCGTGAAAGCGCGCCACGGCTCCGAAATCAGCGCCTTCGAGGACAAGCTCGCGATCCTCGACGAGCACGCCAAGAAGACGCGCGAGGAAGTCGACCAGCTGGCGAATCAGATCCGCGCCATCTACGGCGATCGCATCGCCGCGCGCGCCGCCGCTTCGGCGAGCGCCGCCGCGCGCGCGCCCGCCGTGCCGCGCATGATCGCGCTGGCGGGGCCGTCGTCGTCCGACACCGGCGCGAGCGCCGCGGAGCTCAAGCAGCAGCTCGACCAGAAGAAGGCTCACCTGGCCGATCTCGAAAACGACCACGCCCGCCGGCTACTCGACGAGGAATCGAAGCTCGCCGACCTGAAGCTGCGCCTCGGGCCGATGCACCCGGACGTCGTCGTCGAAGAGCAGAAGGTCGCGCTCGCCCGCCAGGACTCGGACGAAATCTTGCGGCTCCGCTCCGAAGTCCAGGCGCTCGACGCGGACGCTCGGCCCGGCGCCGACGGGGCTCCGCGCCGCCTGAGCACCGTACCGCGCACGATCACGGCCGCACGGGAGTCCGTGCCGGACACGCTGCCGCCCGACATCTGGCGCATCCTCGAGCAGGAAGACATCGACCCGAGCGTGGGCGCGCAGCTCCGCGGTGCGGTCCTCCAATACGCTCAGCTGCGCGACGCGATCCGCACGGGCCAGATCGAGCTCGACACCGCGCAGGCCGCCTTCAACTACCGTTATAGGGTCGTGATTCCGGCCGACCCGCCGTCGAAGCCGTCGAAGCCGAAGGTCATCGTCCTCCTCCTCGGGGGCGTCGTCGGCAGCCTGCTCTTCGCGATCCTCATTCCGGTGCTCTTGGAGTTGAAGAACGGCGTCGTCGTGGCGCGCTGGCAGGTGCAGATGATCGCGCTGCCGATTCTCGCCGAGCTGCGCCTGCCGCCCCTCTCGGAGCCGCCGAAGCAGGATCGCGACACGGGCCCCGCGCCCTAGGTACGGGCTCGTCAGCGGCCGGCGATTCGCCGGTACGCGTCGGCCGCATCGCGAGCCATGCGCTCGGCGCTGAAGCGAGTGAGCACGCGCGCACGCCCCTCGGCTCCCATGCGCGCGCGGAGCGCCGGATCCTTGAGCAGCGTGAGGATGTTCGCCGCGAGCGCGTGATGGTCGCCGGCCGGGGAGAGGAGCCCCGTCCTTCCGTGCTCGACGACTTCCGGCGTTCCGCCGTTGTCGAGCGCGACGACCGGCCGCCGCATGGCCATGGCCTCGGTGTAAACGAGGCCGAAAGGCTCCTCGAAACTCGGGAGCGTGAAGACGTCGGCGGCCGCCATCACGGCCGGGATGTCGCTGCGCGGTCCCGTGAAGATCACGTGCTCGGCGATGCCGAGCTCGAGCGCGAGCGCGCGGAGCTCCGCGGTGAAGGCGATCCACGACTCGTCCGCCCCGACCACGAGCAACTTCACGTTCGACACCTCGCGCACCACCAGGGCGAGAGCGCGCAGAAGCTCGCGCTGGCCCTTGCCGGGAAATAGCCGCGACACGGAAGCGAGCACGAGAGCGTCGGGCGCGATCGACCATTGTCGCCGGACCGCACTGCCGTCGAGATCCGGATCCCAGCGACTCACGTCGATTCCGTTCAGGATCGTGTACACGCGCGCGGCTGGCTTGCCGGTCGCCACGATGCTGTCCGTCACGAAGCGCGAGATGCTGAAGACGGCGTCCGCCCTCGCGACGGCCAGGCGCGAGGGCAGCCCGTAGTCGTTCGACCAGCGCACGTGGACGTGGACGACGGATTTGGCGCCGGCGAGCCGCGCGAGGCCGAGCGCGTAGAGTCCGCTCCGCGGTCGGTCGCTGCCATGGACGACGGCGAACCGCTCGCGGGCGAGGTCGTTGCGGAGCCGCGCGAAATCCACGGGAAAAGCGGCGCCTTCCGCCGCCGTGCGCAGAAGCTCGACCGTGCTCTTGCGCGAAACGCTCGGCGCGAAGGTGACGGGGTGCAGGCGCACGTCCGGGATCTTCTCGAGCTCGAGCAGCGCCTGCGACTTCTCCCCGCGCCGCGCGCGCGGACACGCGACGTGCACCTCGAACTCGTCGCGTGGAAGCTCGCGCATGAGGTGCGCGTGGATGGCTGCGTCGGCGCCGAAGCCCTCCTGTGCCTGGATGTACAGTATCTTCAGCTTGTCCAACGGTCCTCGCCGAATCCAAGAAGCGAACGCGGCGAGCATACACTCGTTTCCTGATCGGCCTTCCCCAAACGGCCGCGTCGAGCGATATTCGCGGACGTGGAAGTTCGCCAGTTCGGCAGCACGGACCTACGCGTATCGGAGTTCGGTCTCGGCTGCGCGCGCATCGGCGGCGTCTTCCAAGGCGACGCGAACGACTTCTTGACGGTGCTCCGTGCCGCGCACGACGCCGGCATCAACTTCTTCGACACCGCCGACATGTACACGCAGGGCGAGAGCGAGACGTTGATCGGTCGTGCGTTTCACGGGCGGCGGCACGACGTCGTCATCGCGAGCAAGGCGGGCTATCGCTTGCCGGCGCAGCGCCGCTGGGCCGGGCGCCTGAAACCGCTGCTCCGGCCGCTCGTGCGCAAGCTGCGCCTGCGTCGAGCCGCGTTGCCCGCCGCGGTGCGCGGGTCGCTCGCTCAGGAGTTTTCCCCCGAGTATCTGCGGCGCGCGGTCGAAGGCAGCTTGCGGCGCCTGCGCACGGACTACCTCGACATCCTTCAACTCCACAGTCCGCCGACCGAGATCGTGGAACAAGGCGCGTGGCAGCCGGCCCTCGAGGACCTGAAGCGCGCGGGCAAAATTCGTTACTACGGCGTCGCGGGCGAAGGGCTCGATCCCGGCCTCGCCGCGCTCCGCCGCGACGGCGTGTCGTCCTTGCAGTTCACGTTGAACCTGCTCGAGCGGCGCGCCCTCGACTCGCTCGTCCCGCGCGCGCGCGAACGGGGCATCGGGCTCATCGCCCGCGAGTGCCTCGCGAACGGCATCTTGATCAAGCGCCCCGATCAGATCGATCTGACGCAATACTCGGCCTCGCCGGCCGAGGCCGAAGCCCGCGCCGCCGAGCTCGCGCGCTACCGCCAGGAGCTCGGCTCGGACCCCGGCGAGCTCGCCAAGGCGGCGATCAAGTTCGTTCGCGACGCCGGCGTGTCCGTCACGCTGCTCGGCGTCCGGAGCAGCGCGCAGCTTCGCGACCTCCTGCTCAAGCTGCCGCCCTGACGGCGTGTCGTGTGGTAACCTCGCGCACCTACGATGAGCTGGAAGCGTCTTGCTCTTGTCTTGAGTCTCGGGGTTTTCGCGCCGGGCTGCACGTTCTACACGAACTGCCCCTGCGCGAACGCAGGCGGGACGGCGGGCGCGCCGGCCACGGGCACGGGCGGCTCCGGCACCGGCGGTAGTTCGGGCATGGGCGGCATGTCCACCGGCGGCACGAGCGGCACGGCGGGCATGCCCGTGAGCAACCTGAACGGTCCGTCGCCGGGCGACAACGACACCTGGGACGACGCGACGACGAACCTTGCCGGCATCGCTTCGGACTGCGGAAACCTCTACTACGTGTCGGCCAAGCCCGACGAAGACAGGCTCATCGCCGGTGTCGTGGCCGAGGGACTCTTCGAGAGCACCGACGGCGGTCAGAGTTGGTCGCCCATCGGCACGGGGAAGGGCTCCGACGCGATCGCCAATCGTCCGTCGCAGATCCTCTACGATCCCGACGACACGAACACGTTTTGGGAGACGGGCATCTACGGCCCGGGCGTCTTTGAAACCACCGACGACGGCGACACGTTCAAGGAGCTCGGGGACGTCAACGCGACGGAAGGTCTCGGCATCGACTTCACCGACCCGAAGCGCGAAACGCTCCTCGCCGGCGGCCACGAGAAATCGCAGACGCTCTTTCTGTCGACCGACGGCGGCACGAAGTGGAACTCGATCGGCAACGCGCTTCCCTCGGGCACCGGCGCGTCGAGCTGCCCGCTCGTCATCGACAGCCAGAATTTCCTGCTCGGCATTTCCAACTACGGTGGCACTCCGGGCATTTTTCGCAGCGACGACGCCGGTGAGACCTGGAACGCGGTTTCGGCCGTCGGGGGCTACCGTCCGCCGCTGCTCGCGACCGACGCGTCCTCGTCCATTTATTGGTCCGACGACAGCGGCGGCGCGATCGTTCGCAGCGTCGACCAAGGCATGACCTGGACGCCGACCGCGGGCACCGGCGCGGACAACGGCACGACTCCGGTCGAGCTCCCGGACAAGCGCATCGCGGTGCTCGGCAAGCGCTACGTCCTCGTTTCGGCGGATCAGGGCGCGTCGTGGCGTCCGGTGAGTCCGCCGCTGCCGTATGCGCCGTGGGGCCTCGCGTATTCGTCGTACGAGCGGGCGTTTTTCATCTGGCACTGGACTTGTGACGGCGTCCTTCCGCCGGTGCCGAGCGACGCCATCCTTCGCTACGACTTCGACTACGAAACGCAATAGCTCGCGCTCGCAGCGAGCCCGCGATCCGCTGCTGCCCGCGCTCGGCACACGCCGTCGGTGCGCTTGCTTCTCGCGCCGGAGCCCCCCTATGCTCGCCGCCATGTCCGCGGGTCGCACGCTCATTCTGCTGGCAAAGACGCTGTCCAAGGACGGCGCCAAGACGGACCCGAGCGAATTTCCCCGCACCGATCTGAGCGAGATCATTCGGCTCCTCAACGCCGAGCTCTTCAACTTCGACGACGTCGCGCGCTCCAACCACCCGCTCGTCAAGGCCGCGCGAAACCGTGGTCCGTACTGGGGCCTCGCGATGCTCGGCATCCTCCACCGGCACGATTTCGACAACATTT
>Ga0335083_10002080_pt1 | contig 26831 bp, 18 predicted proteins | sample Lox_Sample_42_FD_206716 | JGI IMG/M metagenome (GOLD analysis project Ga0335083, IMG submission 206716) | Soil microbial communities from Loxahatchee National Wildlife Refuge, Florida, United States - Lox_Sample_4.2 | ecosystem: Environmental > Terrestrial > Soil > Wetlands | place: USA...
CGCTTCCGCGCCGGGTGACCGAGCGGATCTTCAACGAGGCGGTGCGGCGCGGTCTGTTGACCATGGCGTACGCCGCCAGCTTCCGCATCCAGCCGGCCCTGACCATCGACGAGGCGACCGCGCGCAACGGCGTCGCGATCCTGCGCGAGGTCTTCGACTGGGTCGAGAAGGAACGCCTCTGGACGTCGTGAAGGGCGAGCCGCCGGCCGGGGCGCCTCCGCTAGCGGGACCGGTCGACGTGATCGCCCACGTGCTGTCGGTCTGGTTCGGCTGCGGGCACCTGCCGCTCGCGCCCGGGACGTGGGGCACCCTGGGCGCCATCCCGCTCTACCTGCTGCTGAGGCCGCACGGCCCGGTGGCCGTCGCCGTCGCCGCCGTGGTCGTGACCCTGGTCGGGATCTGGTCGTCCGGGCGCGTCGAGCGGCGCCTGAAGATCGAGGACCCCCAGATCGTCTGCATCGACGAGGTCGCCGGCGTCCTCATCACCTGGATCGTGGCCCCGATGACCACGCGCGCGCTGATCGTCGGCTTCGTCGCCTTTCGCGTCTTCGACCATCTCAAACCCTGGCCCGCCAACAAGCTCCAGGAGCTGCCGGGGGGGCCGGGCATCGTGCTGGACGACGTCGCTGCCGGCGTCTGGGGCGCGGGGGTGCTGCTGGCCGGCCGCGCCCTCGGGTGGCTCTAGCCAACCAGGTTGGCGCGCAGCGGCCATGGAAAGCCCGAGATCTCGGGCCAAACAGGGCGGATCGACCCTTGCAAAAGTGGACCTGCGTGGATGCCCTTCGCGGGAGACTGCTGGTCGCCGGGCTCGTCGTCCTGAGCGGATGCGGCCAACCGGCAACCCGGGACGTCCCGTTGCTCCTCCAGGCGCCCTGGGGGCCGGTGCGTCCCCAGCTCCGCTGGACGCCGGTCGACGGGGCCGTGGCCTACCAGATCCAGATCGACGACTCGAGCGATCTTGCGACGCCCGAGGTCGACCAGGAGGTCCCTGAAACGTCCTTCGTCCCAGCGACCGACCTGCCCGTCTCGACGTCCGCCCCTGTCGGCCGTCGCTTCTTCTGGCGGGTGCGCGGTTGCCACGCAACGGGCAGGTGCGAGCCCTGGTCTCGGATCGGGATCATGGACGTCGGCCGGCAACGACAGGACTTCAACGGCGACGGTTACGCCGATCTCGCGGTCGTCACCCGTTCGATCAGCTTCGGGGGCGGCGGCTCGAGCGCCGTCTTCGTCTACTTCGGCGGTCCAACGCTCCCGACCTCGCCGGGCTGGATCCTGCGCGGCAGCATCCTGGGCGACGCAACCGACTTCGCGGTCGACGAAGTCTTCTGGGCGGGTGACGTGAACGCCGATGGCTTCGCGGACCTGGCGGTCGTCGTGGAGCATCGGGACGCGCCCGACACGGTCCAGCTCTTTCTCGGTGGCGCGTCGCCGCCGACCGCCCCGGCCCACGAGCTGTCAGGAGCCACCGATCCAGAGACCCACGTGCAGTCCGTCCTGGCCGGCGACATGAACGGGGACGGATTTGCCGATCTCTACCAGGCTCATTGGACCCCCGCGGGCGTCGAGGACGACGTCTCCTTCGGCCCCGATCTCGGCACCACCCGGCGGCTGCGGCCCCCGACAGCGACGGCCGCTTGCGACTTCGACGCGGACGGAATCACGGATCTGCTGGACGACGGCTGGTGCGCCTGGAACGTCAACGGGCTCGGAAGCGCGAGTCGTATCTTCGTCACCCAGTCCGAATCCGACCCGACACTTCGTTTCTCTATCTCGTCCAGCTCGGTGGTGGCGAATGCGGGAGCATGCGACGGACCGTTGCCGGCGCTCTCCGCCGGGTCAGCCTCCGGTCAAGTGCAGGTCGCGGACATCGGTGATGTGAACGGCGATGGCTTTGGCGATCTCCTCGTCGATGATTCGCGGAACAACCGCGCCGCGCTCTTTTTCGGCGGCTGTCCGATCCGGCGCGTCGTCGAGCTCCCGGACAATGTGGAGCTCGCCGGCTGGCGCCATTCGGGCTCCGTGGCAGCGATAGGAGACCTGGATGGCGACGGTTTCCCGGACTTCGCGGTTGCCAGCGTCGGCGCCGGCATCGACTCCGTCGGGCCAGGGGAGATCGACGTTCATCGGGGCGGCCCCGGCGGCGATTCCCAGATGGCACCCGCGCTCGTCTTGACGGCTCCCGACCAGGCCGATGGCTATGGCTTTGGCCTCTCGCTCGACTGAGCGACGCGTCCCGCTCTGCCATGCAGGCGTCGCGCCCGAGCGGCGTCACATTCGACCCCACGCAGCTTCCTGTCGCGATCAGCATCACACCGACGAGGGCGCGCCTCACGCCACCATGGCTACGACCGCCCTTCAAGGACGCAAGTGACCAGCGTCAACCGCCGCGGTGTCGGTGTTGACGGTGGTGGTCGCCTCGTCCCACTGAAGCGACGGGAGGCGCGGGCGAGACGGCGGGCGGACGAGCATCAGGACGGCGGGGAGAACCACGACGGCCGTCGTCAGGCAGGCGATCTCGCCGAAGACGGCCAGCAGGCCGAACAGGAACAGACCGACGTTCTTGGCGATGAGCAGCGAGGAGTAGCCGATGATCGTCGTCAGCGAGCAGAGGCCGACCGCGCCCCCGGTGCCGCGCACCGCGCCCTCGACGTCCCGCCCTCCATCCCGCAGGTAGCGCGCCATGACGTTCACCGCGTAGTCGACGCCGATCCCGAAGGTGATCGGGAACGCGATGAAGTTCACGAAGTTGATCTTGATCCCCAGCCTCATGGTCAGCGCCAGCAGCCAGAGCACGCCCACCACCAGCGAGCCGATCACGAACGGCGTCGCCAGGCCGCGCCGGAAGATCACCAGCACGGTCGCCACGACACCCAGGAACGCCAGCATCGACGCCAGCGGGCCGTCGCGCTCCATCGACGAGATGATGTCGAACGACAGCGCCGGCCCGCCCGCCACCCGCGCCGGCCGCCCGCCGATGGCGACCGGGGCCTGCGCCGCCTTGCGCAGCAGCTTCACGAACGTCGCGATGGTCTCGCCGCGCCACCAGCCGGCCGTCGGGTTCGGGTAGACCAGCACGGCTCGCCCCACGGTCCCGTCGCGCTCGCGCAGCCCGCGGGTCAGCACGTCGGGCACGTCGGTCGAACGGATGGGTGGCGGCGTCGTGGCCGGCCCCAGCAGCCGATCCAGCTTCTGCCGGTCGGTGGCCGAGATGCTCTCCCGGATGTTGGGCGTCATCTTGCGGCGCACGACCGCCAGCTCGGCCTGCTTGGCCGCCTCGTCGGGGGGGACGACGTCGTCGTAGGTCCGGATCGACGCGATCATGCCGGCCAGCGGCGGGTGCGCGGCCTCGGCCCGCAGCTGCTCGGTGACCGCTCGCGCCTCCGTCTCGCTGTCGGTGAGGATGGCCGTCGGCGTCAGGTAGCGCCCGAGCAGCGTGTCCATGCGCTTGCCCCAGTACCCCTCGCCGTTGAGCCAGGTGTCGCGCCGCCGCAGCCGCGAGAAGTCGTACTCCAGCCGGTCGCGGCCGAACCGGCGCACCTCCCAGATCGACAGGCCGGTCAGCACCAGCGCCAGCACCACGAAGACCCGCGGGCGGGCCCCGACCATCCGCGCGATCCCCCCCATGATGCGGCCCGACGTCTGATGCGGCCGCGGCGCATGCCGCCCGTGATCCAGCCAGGCCAGCAGCGGCGGCATCAGCACCACCGTCGTCACCCAGGCGAAGATCATCCCCAGCCCGCCGATGACGCCGAACTGGCGAAAGCCGCGGAACTGCATGGCGACCAGCGACGCGTAGGCGACCCCGGCCGCCATGGCCGCCGACAGCGTCCCCCAGCGCGTCCCCCACAGGGCGACGCACAGCGACTCCTCGACCGGCTTGCCGTGGCGCCGCGACTCCAGGTAGCGGGCCAGCTGGATGATGCCGAAGTTGATCCCGTTGCCCACGATGATCGACCCCAGGAAGGCCGTGTTCGAGTTCAGCTCGGTGATCCGGAAGGGCGGCAGGCTGGCCAGGCCGAACGCGTACACCGCGGCCAGCGCCAGCGGCAGGAACAGCGCCGTCAGGGCGCGGCCCCAGCGGTAGAACACGAAGAGCGCCAGCAGGACCGCGACGACCACCACCACGGACGAGAGCGTCAGGTCCTGGACCAGCGCCGCCATCTCCTCGGCCGAGATGGCCACGTCGCCCGCCATCCCGATGCGCATCCCGGGCGCGTACCGGTCGGTTCCGCCCAGCGCGCGGATGTCGTCGTCGATGTGGTGAATCAGCGCGGCGGCCTGGGAGGCGCCGGTCGAGAAGCCGCCGACCTCGATGATCATCAGCGTCAGGCCCTGGCGCCGGTTGGAGAAGCGGTTCCGCTCCAGCTCGCCGCCCCCGATCTGGTCGGCGTACTTTCGCTCGATGTCGCTGAAGTCCAGCGCCGGCGCCGGCTCGTCCTCGTCCATCAGCGTGCCGGTCTTCTTGGCGTACTCCCAGTGCAGGCGGTCCTCGATGCGCTGGCGGATGGTGCGCAGGTCGTCCAGCGCCATCAGGCTGCCCGCGTGCGACTCGACGAAGGCGCGCTCGGCGGCGTAGCCGGTGCGCACGTCGCTGACCTCGGAGCGCGGGTACTGGCGCACGCGCGCCGCCAGGTCGTCCAGCAGGCGCTCGCCCGCGGCCAGGTTCTCCGGCCGGCCCACGTCGACCATGACGCCCAGGTACTGGAGGCCGGCCATGCGCCGCCGCAGCTCGTCGATGGCGACCACGCTGGGGGCGTCGCGCGGCAGCAGCTCTTCCACGTCGCTGCGCAGGTGCTGGTACAGCTGAACGGTCCGCCAGCCGCCGGGAATCGCCAGCAGGATCGCGATCGTCCAGAGCAGCGTGCCGTGGCGCAGCGTCCAGGCGACGAAACGGCGGGTGTGGGCTCCGGGCCCGGAAGCAGAGGTGAGTGGAGAGGCGGGTGACAGAGCCCGTCATCATAGCCGATGGCGCCAGAAACCCCGTGGTATGGTGACGAGCTCGTGCGTTTCGTCCCCGATCGAGCTGGCTTCCTGGACCTGGCCCGCCGCGGCCGCCTGGCGTTCGTCTACCGGGAGGTGGTCGCCGACAGCGACACCCCGGTGTCGGCCTACAGCAAGCTGGGGCGCGGTCCCTATTCGTTCCTGCTGGAGAGCGTGATCGGCGGCGATAAGTGGGCCGCCTACAGCTTTGCCGGTGTCCGCCCCCGGGCGGTGGTGCGGGCCCGCGGGTCGGCCGTGGAGATCCTGGCCCCCGACAAGGGTGACAAGACCGGCGAGCTGCGGGTCGTCGAGAAGGTGAAGGCCGACGCGCCGCTGCGCTTCGTCGACGACTATCTCTCCAGGCTGGCGCCGGCGGTCCCGCCGGGTCTGCCGCGCTTCTTCGGCGGCGCCGTGGGATGGCTTGGGTACGACGCCGTCCGGAGCTTCGAGCGGCTGCCCTCGACCAGACCCGACGCGCTGGGGCTGCCCGAGGTCTGCTTCGCCCTGACCGACACGGTCGTGATCTTCGACAACCTCCGGGGGACCGTGAAGGTGGTGGCGGCCGCCGATGTCAGCGAGGGCGACCCGGGGCGCGCCTACGACGACGCCTGCGTGCGCATCGAGGCGGTGCTGGACCGGCTGGCGCGCCCGGCGCCGCCGCTGCGGGTGCTGGACCCCCGGCCACCCACCGCCACGCCGCGCTCGACGGTCCCGCGCGAGACCTACGAGGCGGGGGTGCGGCGCGCCCAGGAGTACATCCTGGCCGGCGACGCCTTCCAGATCGTCTACTCGCAGCGCTTCGAGACGCCGCGGGCCGGCGTCGATCCGTTCGACGTCTACCGGGCGCTGCGGGTGATCAACCCGTCGCCGTACATGTTCCACCTGGAGTTCCCCGAGGCCGTCGTGACCGGCGCTTCGCCCGAGACGCTGGTCCGCCTGGAAGGGGGCGACATCGAGCTGCGGCCGATCGCCGGGACCCGGCGGCGGGGCACGACGCCCGAGGAGGACGCGTCGCTCGAGCGCGAGCTGCAGGCCGACCCCAAGGAGCGGGCCGAGCACGTGATGCTGGTCGACCTGGGGCGCAACGACGTGGGGCGGGTGTCGGCGCCGGGGACGGTGAAGGTCAGCGAGTTGCTGACCGTCGAGCGCTACTCCCACGTCATGCACCTGGTCTCGAACATCCGCGGCCGCGCGGCGCCGGCCACGCGCCCGGCCGACGTGATCCGCGCGGCGTTCCCGGCCGGCACGCTGTCGGGCGCGCCCAAGATCCGGGCGATGGAGATCATCGAAGAGCTCGAGCTGTCCCGCCGCGGGATCTACGGCGGCGCCGTCGGCTACATCTCGTACGCGGGGAACGCCGACCTGGCGATCGCGATCCGCACGCTGGTCACGGTGGGCGACACCATCCACGTGCAGGCGGGCGCGGGCATCGTGGCCGACAGCGTCCCGTCCGAGGAGCACCTCGAGTGCGTGAACAAGGCGCGCGCCGTGCTGAACGCGGTCGAGATGGCCAGGGCGTCGGCGCCGCAGGCGGCAGTGACGCCGGAGGCAGTGTGATGTTGCTGGTCATCGACAACTACGATTCGTTCACCTACAACCTGGTCCAGTACCTCGGCGAGATCGGCCAGGAGGTGCGGGTGGTGCGCAACGACGAGATCGCGGCCGCCGACATCGCCGGGCTGGCGCCGTCGCACGTCGTGATCTCGCCCGGCCCCTGCACCCCGAACGAGGCAGGCATCAGCCTGGAGGTGATCCGGACCTGGGCCGGCAAGATCCCGATCCTGGGCGTCTGCCTGGGGCACCAGGCGATCGGGCAGGCCTTCGGCGGCAAGGTGGTGCGCGCGCCGCGCGTGATGCACGGCAAGACGTCGCAGATCTTCCACGACGGCAAGGGGGTCTTCACCGGCCTGCCCAACCCGTTCGAGGCGACCCGCTATCACTCGCTGGTGATCGAGCGGACCAGCGTCCCCGACGTGCTGGAGGTGACCGCCCGGACGGCTGACCAGGAGATCATGGCCGTCCGTCACAAGACGTTGCCGGTCGAGGGGGTGCAGTTCCACCCCGAGTCCTTCCTCACCACCTGCGGCAGGGATCTGCTGCGCAACTTCATCGCGCGGGGAGGGCGGGCATGAACGTCCGCGAGACGCTGGCCCGCGTGATCGATCGCCATGACCTGACCGCCGAGCAGATGGCCGAGGTGGTCGGCGAGATCATGGAGGGGCAGGCCACGCCGGCCCAGATCGGCGGCCTGCTGGTCGGGCTGCGGATGAAGGGCGAGACGGTCGGCGAGCTCGTCGGGGCGGCGCGCGCCATGCGCCAGCGCATGCTGGGCGTCGCGTTCGACGACCAGGTGATGGTCGACACCTGCGGGACGGGCGGCGACGGCTCGCGGTCGATCAACGTGTCGACGCTGGCGGCGTTCGTGGTGGCGGGCGCGGGCGTGACCGTCGCCAAGCACGGCAACCGGGCGCAATCGTCGCAGTCGGGCTCGCACGACGTCATCGAGGCGCTGGGCCTGAACCCGGCGCCGTCGCCCGAGGTGGCGGCGCTCTGCCTGCGCGAGGCCAAGCTGGCCTTCCTGTTCGCGCCGGCTCACCACGCCGCGACCAAGCACGTGGCCGGCGTCCGCCGCGAGGTCGGCGTCCGCACGCTGTTCAACCTGCTGGGGCCGCTCACCAACCCGGCGGGGGCGCGCTTTCACGTCAACGGGATCTTCAGCCGCGAACACTGCGAGCTGCTGGCGCAGGCGCACGCCGCGCTCGGCTCGCAGCGCGCGATGGTGGTGCACGGGGCCGGAGGCCTGGACGAGTTCGCGCCCGCCGGGGCGACGTTCGTCGCCGAGCTGAGCGGCGGCAAGGTGCGGGGCTACGACCTTCAGCCGCGCGACTTCGGCCTGGACGAGACCGACCCGGCCGGCCTGCGCGGCGGGGTGCCGGCCGACAACGCGCGCATCGCGCTCGAGGTGCTGGGCGGCGGCGGCCCCGAGGCGGCGCGCAACGCCACGCTGATGACGGCGGCCGCGGCGCTCTACGTCAGCGGCGGCGCGCGCGATCTGCCCGGCGCGGCGGCCACGGCGCGGACCGTGCTGGCCGGCGGCGGCGCGCTGGCGGTGCTGGAGAAGCTGCGGCGGATCTCGCCGCGGCCGGCCCCCGCGTCATGATCCTGGACGACATCCTGGCGCGGACGCGCGCCGACCTGGCCGTCCGGCGCGCGGCGCGCTCGCTGCAGGCGCTCGAGGTGGCGGCGGCCCGCATGCCGACCCCGCGCAGCCTGGCCCGGGCCCTGCGCCGGCCGGGGCGGATCGCCTGCATCGCCGAGTTCAAGCGCCGGTCGCCGTCGGCCGGCTGGATCGCCGAGGAGGCGGATCCGGTTGGCGTCGCGCGTGCCTACGCCGCGGGAGGGGCGGCGGCGATGTCGGTGTTGACCGACGAACCGTTCTTCGGCGGCGGGCCGGACGATCTGGCGGCGGCGCGGGCGGCGTGCGACCTGCCGATCCTGCGCAAGGACTTCGTCGTCGATCGCTACCAGATCGTCGAGGCGCGGGCCTGGGGCGCCGACGCCGTGCTGCTGATCGTTTCGGCGCTGGAGGACCGGGAGCTGGCGGCGTTGCTGGCCGCCACCCGCGAGGCCGGCCTGGAGGCCCTCGTCGAGGCCCATGACGAGGCCGAGGTGGCGCGCGCGGTCGCGGCGGGAGCCTCGATCGTCGGCATCAACAACCGCGACCTGCGGACCTTCACCGTCGATCGCGACCTGGCCGCGCGCATGCGGCCGCGCGTCCCGGCCGATCGCGTGATCGTGGCCGAGTCCGGCATCCGCGACGCCGCCGACGTGGCGCGGCTGCGGACCGCCGGGGTCGACGCGATCCTGGTGGGCGAAGCGCTGATGCGCGCGCCCGACCCGGCGGCGGCGCTGCGGGCGCTGGTCGCCTGATGCTGGTCAAGATCTGCGGCGTCACCACGGCCGCCGACGCGGCGCTGGCCGCCCGGGCCGGCGCCGACGCCATCGGCGTCAACCTGTGGCCCGGATCGAGGCGCCATGTGCCGGTGGCCGGCGCGGGAGCGGTGCTGGCGGCGGTGCCGCCGGGGGTCTTGAAGGTCGGGGTCTTCGTCAACGCGCCCGTCGATGAGGTCGCGTTCGCCATGGAGATGCTCGGGTTGGATCGGGCACAGCTCCACGGCGACGAGCGCGCGGTCGATTACGCGGCGCTCGACCCGGGCCGGCTCGTGAAGGTCGTGCGCGTCCGGGACCAGGCGTCGCTGGGCCAGGCCGAGGGCTGGAATCCGGGGCTCTGGCTCTACGACGCCCATGTCGACGGGTTCGGCGGTGCCGGCGTGGCAGCGCCCTGGCCGGTCATCGCGCGGGGCGCGCGGCGTCCGTTCCTGCTGGCGGGCGGTCTGACGCCGGAGAACGTGGCGGCGGCGATCCGGGCCACGCAGCCCGACGGTGTCGACGTGGCCAGCGGCGTCGAGGCGCGCCCCGGCGTGAAAGATGCCGCCAGGGTCGCGGCGTTCGTGGCGGCGGTGCGCGGCGCGATCTAGCTTTCGACCCAATGCCGAACTCCGCCCCTGCAACCCCCGGACGGTTTGGTCCCTTTGGCGGCCGCTACGTCTCCGAGACCCTGATCCCTTCGCTGGACGAGCTGGACGCCGCCTGGTCGGCCGCCTCCGCCGATCCGGCCTTCTCCGAGGAGCTGGACCGGCTGCTGGCCGACTACGTGGGGCGGCCGACGCCCCTGGGCTTCGCCGCGCGTCTGTCCGCCGAGGTCTCGCGCGAGGCGGGGCGGAACGTGCGCATCTACCTCAAGCGCGAGGACCTGTGCCACACGGGCGCGCACAAGATCAACAACTGCATCGGCCAGCTGCTGCTGGCCCGGCGGATGGGCAAGCAGCGGATCATCGCCGAGACCGGGGCCGGGCAGCACGGCGTGGCGACGGCCACCGCCTGCGCGCTGTTCGGGCTCCCCTGCGAGATCTACATGGGCGCGGTCGACGTCGAACGACAGGCGCTGAACGTGTCCCGGATGCAGGTCCTGGGCGCCAAGGTCCACGCGGTCAAGGACGGCACGTCCACCTTGAAGGACGCGATGAACGAGGCGCTGCGCGACTGGGTCACGAACGTGCGGACCACGCATTACGTGATCGGCTCGGTGGCCGGGCCGCACCCGTACCCGCTGCTGGTGCGCGAGCTGCAGGCCGTGATCGGCCGCGAAGCGCGCGCGCAGATCCAGGAGGTCGAGGGGCGCCTGCCCGAGGCGTGCGTGGCCTGCGTGGGCGGCGGCTCGAACGCGATGGGCCTCTTTCACGCCTTCATCCCGGATTCCAGCGTGCGCCTCTACGGCGTCGAGGCGGCCGGTGACGGCATCGACAGCGGGCGGCACGCGGCGACGTTGGCGCGCGGCCGGGTGGGCGTGCTGCACGGCGCGCGGTCCTACGTGCTCTGCGACGACGACGGGCAGATCGCCGAGGCGCACTCGATCTCGGCCGGCCTCGACTACCCCGGCGTCGGGCCCGAGCACGCGCACCTGAAGGACAGCGGGCGCGCATCGTACCTGTCGGTCACCGACGCCGAGGCGCTCGAGGGGTTCCAGCGGCTGGCCCGCACCGAGGGGATCCTGTGCGCGCTGGAGAGCGCCCACGCCATCGCGGCGCTCACGCGGGTGGCGGCCGCGCTTCCGCCCGAGGCGATCATCATCGCCAACGTGTCGGGGCGGGGTGACAAGGACATGGGGACCATCGTGAAGCGGCTGGGCCTGGGGGGGACTGCGTGAGCCCGAACGGCCGGCTCGCCACCCGCTTCGCGCGCGCGCGCGACGAGAGGCGCGCAGCCCTGATCGTGTACCTGACCGCCGGAGACCCCGACGGCCCGACCAGCCTGCGGCTCATGAAGGCGGCGGCCGACGCGGGGGCGGACATCATCGAGATCGGCGTCCCCTGGAGCGACCCGTCGGCCGACGGGAAGGCGATCCAGGCGGCCATGCACCGGGCGCTGGCGCGCGGGGGTGGCCTGCGCCGCGCGCTGGTCCTGTGCGCCGAGCTGCGGGCGGCTTGCCCGCACGTGGGGCTGGTGCTGTTCGGTTACGCGAACCCGATCCTGGTGATGGGGACCGAGGTCTTCGCCGCCAAGGCGCGCGATGCCGGCGCCGACGGCGTCCTGTGCGTCGACTACCCGCCCGACGCGGATCCCGAGCTGCGCGCGTCGCTGGCGCGCGAGGGGCTGGACTACATCCCCTTGCTGGCCCCGACGTCGACCGACCGGCGGATCGACGCCGCGCTGGCCGCGGCCGGCAGCTTCGTCTACTACGTCTCGATGACCGGCATCACCGGCGCCGCGCTGGCGGACCTGAAGGCGCCCCACGAGAAGGTCGAGGCCATCCGTTCGCGCGCCGGCGTGCCGGTGGCCGTCGGGTTCGGGATCCGCACCCCGGCAGCCGCCCGCGCGGTCGCCGAGTTCGCCGACGGCGTGGTCGTGGGGAGCGCAGCCGTCGAGATCGTCGAGAAGGCGGCGGCCGCGGGGCGAGACCCAATTCCGGAAATGACGGCTTTCGTGCGGTCGCTGCGCGACGGAATCTCCGGCGTCAAGTGATCTAGACCGCCTTTCCGCTTGGAGAAAATTCTCGTTCGGTTAAGGTCGGGCCCGAGGAGGCCCCCCATGACCCAGATCCGTAAGCTCGGAGCAGCAGTCGTCCTCGGCGCCGTTTCCACCCTGGCCGGTGTCGCCGTTGCGCAGACGCCCAGCGCCGGCCCGCCGCCGGCCCCGGCCGCGGCGATGCCGCCGAAGGCCGCTGCGCCCGCGCCGGCCAAGCCGGCGGCGACCGCGACGACGGCGCCGACCGCGAGCGCGGCCGCCAAGTCGGCGCCGGCGCCCGCGCCGATCGCCCCCGTGCCCGCGCCCGCGCCCGCCGCGGCGGCCGCGCCGCCCGCCCCCAAGCCGGCCGCCGAGCTGGATCAGCTGAAGATGTTCGAGGGGAGCTGGCGCTGTGAGGGGAAGCAGCCGGCCGGCCCGTTCGGTCCGGAGCAGGAGTACAAGTCCAGCTTCAAGGGCAAGAAGGACATCGACAACTTCTGGATCGCGATCGAGTACGACCAGAAGAAGTCCAAGACGCACCAGATGCCGATCAAGGCCCGCGGCTTCCTGGGCTACGACCCGGCGGCGAAGAAGTACGTGACGATCGGCGCCGACAACACCGGCGGCTGGATCAGCGAGAGCTCGCCGGGCTGGGAGTCCGACAAGCTGGTGTTCACCGGCGACGGATCGATGGGCGGCCAGAAGGTCAGCTTCCGCGAGACCTACACCAAGAAGAGCGACAAGGAGCTGACCTGGTCGGGCGAGATGAAGATGGGCAAGGACTGGATCTCGGTCGGCAACGACACCTGCAAGAAGTAGCTGCTACAGCTTGAGGACGGCGTCCGCTCTCGCGGGGGCGCCGTCTTTCACGTCGATGTCGGCGGTGGTCGTGACGCCGGCGCCGCGGCCGTCGATCGGTTCGTGCCAGTACTCCACGGTGTAGTGACCGGCGGGGACGTCCTTGATCTCGAACTTGCCGTCGCCGCCGGTGACGGCGAAGTAGGGGTGCTCGAAGACGTAGATCCAGGCGCTCATCCAGGTGTGGCCGGCGTCGCACTGGAGCTGCACCAGGCCCGCTCGGGTGAGACGCGTGGGCAGCCGCTGGTTCCGGATCGGCATCGCCACGTTGAAGACCTGCACCGGCCCGTTGTGTCCGTGGACGTTGTGAAGGACCGCGTCGCTGTTCACCAGCGCCAGCGACGTCCCGACGGTGACGGCCTGGACGTGCGGCCGGTACTGGCACCCCTGCTGGTCGATCGCCGCGTTCGGCGTGGGCGGCGGCGCCGAGGCCGGCTTCGCCGCGCGCAAGGACACGACCACGTTGGCCAGCGCACCCGCCTTGGAGACGACGACGGCCTCGTTGGGCTTCGTGCTGCCGCAGACGCCGTTGTCCTTGGTGACCTTCAGCGCCACCAGCGCAGGCGCCGATCCCGCCAGCTTCACGACCCCCGCGATGGAACCGGAGCCGTTGGCGTTCGCCGCCGCCGGGGCCAGCAGCAGCAGCGCGACCGCCAGAGCGCGCTTCATGTTCCGGGATGCACGTGGCCGACGCGCGTCCGGAGCTCGGTCACGACGCCGGGGCCCAGCTCGACGGCCATGCGCGCGAGCAACTCGGCGCGCAGCAGCACCAGCTCGTGCGCGAGGGCCGACGACGTGACCCGCACGAACAGCGTCGTGCCGGCCAGCCGCTCGGGCTGCGTGCGCGCTCGAAACGTCGGGCCGACCGCGCGGGCGTAGACATCGAAGGCCCGGAACTCGCGGGCGCGGCCGGCGCCGCCCAGGCGGGACAGCACCTCGCCCATCAGGACGTCGCTGGCGACCGGCGGGGCCGCCGGACGCCGCGGGCCACGAGCGGGGCGATACACGGACTGACCGCGAAATCGGGGCGCGCTCGGTGCCACGCCCGCAGGATACGGTATCCTCGCCGTCATGTCGCGGCAGATCATCTCGACGGCAGGGGCGCCCAAGGCGATCGGTCCTTATTCACAGGCGGTGGCGGCCGGCGCCGGGCGGTTGCTCTTCTGTTCGGGCCAGATCCCCCTCGATCCCGCGACCGGCGAGATGGTGGGCGCCGGCGACGTCCGCGCTCAGGCCGAACGCGTGCTCCAGAACCTGGGCGCCGTCCTTGCGGCGGGCGGCGCGTCGTTCGCCTCGGTCGTGAAGACCACCATCTACCTGGCCGACCTGCAGGACTTCGGGTCCGTGAACGAGATCTACGGCCGCTACTTCCCCAAGGATCCCCCGGCCCGCGCCACCGTGCAGGCCGCCGGCCTGCCCAAGGGCGCGCTGGTCGAGATCGACGCGATCGCCGCGCTGGATTAGGCGAACCGAGCAAGATTCGAGGACGTCCAGTCGACGTCGTTACTCAGATCGAGCATGGCCACTTCGAGAGCGGCGGCAATCTGTGTGGGCTTAGCGGGATGCGCGGTCGCGCCGGTCGCGGCGCCCGAGTCGATGGAAATGTTCCGGCCGACCTTCGCGGATGTGGCTTACGCGCAGAAGTCTCCGGCCGAGAAGCTGGATCTCTATCTTCCGGCGGCCACCGGCACGCCGGCCCCGCTGGTGATCTGGATTCACGGCGGGGGATTCCGGCTGGGGGACAAGCGGTCGATCCGACGGCGAAACGTGGGGCCGCCGCCCAGGCCGACCGGTCCGGATGGGCCCTATCAGATCCAGGTGCCGGACGTCGTTGCGCTGACTTCGAAAGGCTATGGGGTGGCCGCGATCAACTACCGCCTCGGTCCGTCGATGGGTACCGCCGCAATCGCGGCGATTCAGGACGGCAAGGCGGCGGTCCGGTATCTCCGGGCCAACGCCGGCACCTATCATCTCGATCCGAGCAAGTTCGCGGCCTGGGGCGACTCGGCGGGCGGGTACATGGCCGCGATGCTGGGCGCCACAGGCGATCAGCGAACCCTGTTCGACACCCCGAATCTCGGCGATGCGGGGACGTCCAGCGCCGTGCAGGCCGTGGTGGTCTGGTTCGGCGCTGAGGATCGGCTGCCGGGAGCAGAGCTCGGGATCGCCCACTATCTGCCCAACGCGGCCGTCCTTCCCCCCTTCATGATCGCCAATGGCGACGCGGATCCAATCATCTCACCAGAGCAGGCGGGCCGGCTGCACGCGGCTCTGCTCGAAGCCGGCGCGCGCTCGACGTTGACCATCCTGCCCGGCGCCGGCCACGAGGATCCCGCCTTCATGGCGACGCAGATGCTCCCCACCTTCCAGTTTCTCGACCGTACGTTTGGCCGGATAGCAGGCCGCTAGGCGACCTGGGGCAGGGCGCGGCGGCGGTCGGGCGGGTCGGTCGCGACGACCGGCGGCTGCTCGACCTCTGCAAGCGCCGCCTTCCAATCGGCGAAGCGGCCGCCGGCGCGCGCGGCGCGAGCGGCGGCGCGACCGGCGGCGAAGCCTCCCTGCGCCAGCCGGTACTCGACCCAGGCCCACTTGGGGGACGTGGGGCGCAGCGTGACCCGCCCTTTGACCGCGGCGCGCAGGCGCTCGAGGCGGTCGTCGAGCACGTCGATGGCCTCGAACGGCGCGCCGTCGAGCGGCGTCTTGCGCTTGGCCACGAACGGGGCGATCCCCAGCACCAGCCGTCCGGCCGCCGCGGCCAGCTCCAGGCCGAAGCGCCCGAGCTCGTCGATGTCGGCGTCGGTCTCGCCGGGGAGCCCAACCATCATGTAGAGCTTGAGCTGTTGCATCCCATGTGCGCGGGCCAGCTGGGCCGCGCGCAAGAGGTGCCGCTCGCGCGTCTTGCGCTGAATGACGTCGCGCAGCCGCTCGGACGAGCCGTCCGCCGCGGTGGTGAGCGTCCGGTAGCCGCCCCGGCGCAGGAGCCCGACGATCTCGTCGTTCAGCCGGTCGGCCCGCAGGCTGGAGATGCCGACCCCGCGCCCCCCGTCCACGATGAAGCGCAGGATCTCGGGCAGCCCGGGGTGGTCGGTCACGGCGGCGCCCACCAGACCGACCCGCCGCGCGTCGCCGGGGATCAGCGCCTTGACCCGCTCGGGCTCGACCATCCGCATGCCGCCGTTGGTCGACCGGCGCATCACGCAGTAGGTGCAGCCCCGGTGGCAGCCGCGCTCGGGCTCGATCAGGAACATGTTGGCCAGCTCGGTGTGGGGCGTCCGGATCTGCGAGTAGGCGGGCAGCAGCGTGTCGTCGGCGGCGGCGACCGCCGGTGGCCGCTCGCCGTGAACCGGCGGCACGTAGAACCCGGGGCGTGACGCCAGCCGTTCCAGCAGGGCCTCGCGCGAGGTGGTGTCGCGGAACGCCTCGCACAGCTCGACGATCGTCTCCTCGGCTTCGCCCAGCAGGAGCACGTCGGCGTACGGCGCCGCCGGAACGGGGTTCGAGAAGGTCAGCGGGCCGCCCACGACGATCAGCGGGAACCGTTCGGGGCGGTCCCGGCGCTCGTCGGCGAAGGCGGGAATGCCCGCCAGGTCCAGGCAGGTCACCAGACCCGCCAGCTCGAGCTCGTAGGCCACCGAGAAGGCGACCACCGGAAAGTCGCCGACCGGCCGGCTGCTCTCGTAGGTCCGCAGGGGCTCGCTCGAAAACCGGGCCGCGCCCGCGTCGTCGGGCAGGAACGCCCGCTCGGCCGACACGCCCGCCATTCCGTTCAGCCGGCGGTAGATGGTCTGATAGCCGAGCGAGGACATCCCCACCGCATAGGGGCTGGGGTAACAGAGCGCGAACGGCAGCTCCGCCTGCTTGAAGATCGTGCCGACCTCGTCGGTCAGGCGAGCGGAGCGTATGTCTCGGAACGGCACGGTCATGCGGTGGGAACCGCCAATGATAGGGCTGAAACGGCTTCGGCGCCCGCCCCGGCGATCTGCAGGCGGTAGAGCCTGGCATAGACGCCCCCGGCTGCGAGCAGCGCGTCGTGCGTCCCTTCCTCGACCAGGTGGCCGTGGTGCAGGACCAGGATGCGGGTCGCCCGACGCACGGTCGAGAGCCGGTGAGCGATCACGATCGACGTCCGCCCGTGACGATCTGACCCGGGAACCCTGGAAGGGTTCCCGCTCCCTCCCGCGACGGACTTCGCTGGGCCGAGCCCAGCTCCGTCCACGCGCAGCAGCTCGGCGATGCCGCGCTCGATGACGCGCTCCGTCTCGGGATCGACGCTGGCGGTCGCCTCATCCAGGATCAGGATCTCCGGGTCGCGGGCCAGCGCCCGCGCGAACGCGATCAGCTGCCGCTCCCCGCCCGAGAAGTTGGCCCCCCGCTCGACCACGCGGGCGTCCAGGCCGCCGTCCCGCCCGGCGATGACCCGGTCGGCGCCGACCCGGGCAGCCGCCTGCAGGATGCGCGCGTCGGTCAGCGCCGGATCGCCGAGCGCGACGTTCTCGCGCAGCGTCCCCGAGAACATGAACACGTCCTGGCTCACGACCACGATGCGCCGGCGCAGCGCCCGCCGGTCCATCCCGCGCACATCGGCGCCGTCGACCCGCACCGCGCCCCCCTGCACGTCGTACAGGCGCGGGAGCAGCTTGATGATGGTCGACTTGCCGGCGCCGGTCGCCCCGACGATCGCCACCGTCTCACCGCGCGCGACGGCCAGCGACACGTGGTCCAGCACCGGACGGTCGGGGCGGTACCCGAACGTCACGTCCTGCAGCGCGACCAGCGGCGCCCCGGCCGCGACCGGTGCGGACGCCGATTGCGGCGCGTCGGGATCCACCGTGTCGAGCAGCGTGAAGACCCGCTCCGCCGCGGCCATCGCCTGCTGCATGACCGTGTACTTGGTGGACAGGTCGCGGATGGGGGCGAAGAACTTCCCCAGGTACTCGACGAAGGCGACCAGCACGCCAAAGGTCAGCGTGCCGCCCGCGATCCGCTTGCCCCCGTGCCACAGCAGCGCCGCAACGGCGATCGCGCCCACCGCCTCGACGATGGCGTAGAGCGCGGCGTCGGCGGCGATGGCCCGCGCGTTGGCCCGGCGGTAGTCGGCGTTGATGGCGTCGAACTCGCGGTCGACGCGCGCCTCCTGCGCGAACGCCTGCACCACCTTGACGCCCGAGAGGTGCTCCTGCAGGAAGGTGTTGAGGCGGGCCAGCTTCAGCCGGATCTCGCGGAAGGCGTCGCGCACGATCCGGCGGAAGAGGGCGGCGATGCCGAACAGCACCGGCGCCGCCGCCAGGGAGAACAGAGCCAGTCGCCAGTCGATGCCGACCATGGCGATCAGGATGAAGACCAGCCGGATCGCGTCGCCCAGCAGGCTGACCAGCCCGGACGCGAACATCTCGTTCAGCGCCTCGATGTCGCTGGTCAGGCGGGTCATGAGCCGCCCCACCGGCGTCCGGTCGAAGAACGACGCCGACAGCGACAGCACGTGCCGGTGGGCGGCGATCCGCAGGGCGTTCATCCCGCGCTGGCCCACCAGCTGGGTCAGGTAGATCTGCAGGAAGCCCGCGCCGTACTGGCCGGCCATCGCCGCCAGGTAAGCCAGCCCCAGCCGGGCCAGCCCGGCTGCCCGCCCCACCGCGATGTGCTCGTCGATGGCCTTCTTCAGCAGGTAGGGCTGCGCGATCTCGCAGACCGACATGATCGGCAGCATCGCGACCGCGATGGCCAGCTCGCGGCGATACGGCCAGACGTAGGTGAACACGCGGCGCAGGAGCGTCCGGTCGAGCGCCTTGCCCAGGACCTCGTCGGCGGCGCTCACGCGGCCCCCTCCACGTCCAGCGCCGCCGCGGCTTCCTCGGTGCGGTACAGCCTCGCGTACAGGCCGCCGGCCGCCATCAGGCTGTCGTGGGTCCCCGATTCGACCAGCCTCCCGCGCTCCAGCACCAGGACCAGGTCGGCGTGGCGCACGGCCGCCGGCCGGTGAGAGATCAGGATCGAGGTCCGCCCCGCCAGGATCGGCTCGAGGCGGGTCAGGATCTCGCGCTCGGTCTGGGCGTCGACCGACGACAGCGAGTCGTCCAGGATCAGGATCCGCGGGTCGGCGGCCAGCGCGCGCGCCAGGGCCACGCGCTGGCGTTGCCCGCCCGACAGGGTCAGCCCGCGCTCGCCGACCAGCGTGTCGTAGCCCTCGGGCAGGACCGCCAGATCGGGCAGCAGGCCGGCCGCCTCGGCCGCCGCCTCGATGCGGGCGCGGTCGATGTCTCCGCCTCCCGGGCGGCCGAAGTCGATGTTCTCGCCCACCGTCGCCGAGAACAGGAACGCGTCCTGGGGCGCGTAGCCGACCTGCGCGCGCAGCGTCCGCAGGGGGATCTGCGTGACGTCGCGGCCGCCGACGAACACCTGCCCCGGCGGGACCTCTTGCATCCGGACCAGCGCGTCCACCAGCGTCGTCTTGCCGGCGCCGGTCGGCCCCACGATCGCCAGGGTGGCCCCCGCCGGAAGCGCGAACGACACCTCATCCAGCAGCCGGCGGCCGTCGACCTGGATGGTCAGTCCCCGGACGTCGATCGACGGGGGACCCAGCGGGCCGGCCTCGGCCCCCTCGGGCGGGTCGGCGATGCGGGGCGGCGTCTCGAGCAGGTCGCGGACGCGGGCCCAGCCGGCCACCCCGCGCTGCCAGATCCCGATGATCCAGCCGAGCGCGATGGTCGGCCACGACAGCAAGACCAGGTACGCGTTGAACGCCACCAGGCCCCCGATGGTCAGGCGGCCCGCGATCACCTCGCGGCCGCCCACCCACAGCACGATCAGCGTGCCGATGCCGGCCATCATGGCGAACAGCGGCGACAGGGCCCCGCGCACGCGGACCAGCGACAGCGCCCGGTCCAGGTAGGCGTCGTTGAGCGCGCGGAACTTCTGGTCTCGGATCGGCTCCAGCCCGTAGTGCTTGATGACGGCCACGCCGGCCAGGTCCTCCTGGATCGAGGCCGACATGACGCCCAGCTGCTCCTGGATGGCCCGGCTCCAGTGGTAGACGCGGCGTGAGGTCAGGCGCACCGCGACCAGCAGCACGGGGTAGGGGAGCAGCGCCCAGACCGTCAGACGGGGCGACAGGTGCAGGAGCAGCCAGACGGTCGTGACATAGACCATGGCGGTGTTGACCAGGTTCAGCAGGCCGGGGCCGAACAGCGAGCGCACCGCGCTCAGGTCGTTGGTCAGCCGGGACATCACGTCCCCGGTCGGGTGGCGCCGGTAGAACCCGGGGTCCAGCCGCAGCAGGTGCCGGAACAGGTCACCGCGCAGCCGGTACTCGATGTTGCGGCCGGCGTTGAAGATCAGGACGCGCGACCAGGTCCGGATGACCGCCTGGCCGACCGCCAGCACCGCGATCCAGGCGGCGTCGCGCGCCACGCTCCCGTGCACGGAGCCCCGGCGCAGATCGTCGATGGCGTTCTTGATGAGCCAGGGGATTGCCAGCGACAGCCCGCTGGTCGCGACCAGGCAGACGCAGCCGGCGAGGATGCCGGCCAGCTCGGGGCGCATCCGGCGCGCTATGGACGCTCTGGCGATGGACGACGTGTCGGACAAATGTCCGGAAGTATCGCCGATGGTGTCCGGTTGTCCCGCATCTTCGCGATTGAACCGACGAAACCCGAGGATCTATAGTCGATAGTCTTTTTTCCCCCACCGAGCCCGTCCCATGACCACCACCGTCTCGACAGCGCTCGCCGCCCTCCAACTCCGCCCCGACGACAGCCAGGCGCTGCAGGTCCTGAAGGGCGTGCACCCCGGCAACGGCGCCGGCCTGGACGCCGAGGCCCTGGCCAAGGCCCTCTCCGACGCGCGCCGCTGGCACCGCGAGCGCGCCGACTTCGAGCTCTGCCTGGAGCTGATCGATCTCGAGCTGGCGTTCACCACGCTCCCCGCTCGCCGGGCCGACCTGTTTCACGAAAAGGGGCGGCTGCTGTTCGACGACCTGCTGCGCGACGAGGCGGGGCAGGCGGCGGTGCGCCAGGCGCTGGGCGAGGTCTCCGACCACCGGGCGGCCAACGAGTCGCTGGCGCAGATGACCCTGGTCCGGGCGAACTGGGAGCCGATCGCGCGCCGCTACCTGCAGCAGGCCGATGAGGCCAAGGACCCGACGCTGGCCGCCAGCCTGCACGGCTCGGTGGCCGAGCTGTACCTGAAGTACCGCCCGGGCCAGCCCGAGGGCGAGACCCACCTGCGCAAGAGCATGGAGCTCAACCCCGCCAACCGGCGGGCCGCCGCCCACCTCGAGCGAATCCTGCGCGAGAGCGGGCGCCGCGAGGAGCTGCTGGGGCTCTACGAGCAACGCGCCGAGCGGGCCCAGACCCGTGAGGAGCGGACCGCCGCCGAGGTGGCGGCCGGCGACCTGTCCCAGGAGATGGATCGCGCCGACCAGGCGTCGGCCCACTACCAGAAGGCGCTGGAGATCGACCCCAACGAGCCGCGCGCCCTTCGGGCCGTCCGCGCCTCGCTGGTGGCCAGCCAGTCGTGGGGGGAGCTGGCCAAGCTGCTGGAGGCAGCTTCGCGCACCCGTCGGGGCGAGCGGGACGTCCCGCTGCTGGTCGACCTGGCGACGCTGTTCTGGAAGCGGATGAACCAGCCCGACCTGGCGGAGCCGTTCTTCCGCAAGGTGCGCAAGCTGGACCCCTCGAACCACGCGATGGTCGACTTCTTCCGCGCCCACTACGAGGCGCGGAACGAGCAGGCGCAGTTCCTGTCGGTGCTGGCCCAGGCCCAGAAGACCGAGCCCGACGTCGAGCGGCGCGTGGCGATGGGGATCGAGATGGCGCGCGCCGCCGAGCAGCGGCCCCAGCACGCCGAGAAGGCGATCGAGATCTGGAAGGGTGTGCTGCGCCTGCGGCCTCACCTGCCGGAGGCGGTGCCGGCGCTGCGCCGCCTCTACACGGCGACGGAGAAGTGGAACGCGCTGCTCGAGCTGTTGAAAGACGAGCTGGAGGCGGTGCCGGCCAGCGACGTCGACGAGAAGATCAATCGCCACCTGGAGATCGTGGCGATCTACCGCGACCGTCTGAACCTGGACGTCATGGTGGTGACCACCTACCTCAACATCCTGGCGCTGAGGCCCGACCACCCGGCCGCCCTGGCGGCGCTGGCCAGCCGATACGAGGCGCAGGGGCGCTGGGGCGACCTGGTGCAGATCCTGGCGCGCCAGGCGGAGTCGGCGCCCGATCCGGCCGCGCGCGTGGCGCTGCACCGGCGGATCGCCTCGATCTGGGCCGACAAGCTGGGCAAGCACCAGAACGCCGTCGCCAGCTTCGAGAAGATCCTCGAGGCGGAGCCCGGAGACACGGAGACGGCGGCGCGGCTCAAGGAGCTGTACGTCAAGAACCGGTCCTGGCGCCCCTTGATCGAGGTGCTGCGGCGCGAGCTGCCGCACGTCGACGCGGCCGGCCGGCGCTCGCGCCTGGTCGAGATGGCCCGCCTGGCCGGCGAGCGCCTGAACGACGCGCGCGAGGCGATCACCCTCTACAACCAGGTGCTGGCCATCGCGCCGCAGGATCCGGAGGCGCTGGCCGGCCTGGCCACGCTGTACGAACGCGAGCGGCGCTGGCCCGCGCTGGTGGAGATCCTGGACCGGCAGCGCGGCAACGCCGAGGGGAACGCGGCCGCCGAGCTGCCGCTGCTCGAGCGGCGCGGGACGCTGCTCTACGAGCGCATGGGGGCGGCCGAGGCCGCCATCCAGGTGTTCCGCCGCATCCAGTCCCTGGACGCCAAGAACGCCCGCGCCGCCCGGGCGCTGCGCGAGATCTACGCCCAGGCCGGCGACTACGCGTCGCTGGAGTCGCTGTACGCCGATCAGGGGGCCTTTGGCGAGCTGTGCGATCAGCTCACCTCGCTGGCCGATCGGACCGCCGACATGGGGGCGCGGACCCGCCTGCTGGAGCGGGTCGCCACGCTGGCGCAGGAGAAGCTGAATCAGCCCGATCGCGCGCTGAAGGCGTACGAGCGGATCCTGACGACCGACCCCCGCAACCGGAAGGCGGCGCTGGCGCTGATCCCGCTCTACCGGTCGGCCCAGAAGTGGCCGCGGCTGCTGGCGACGTACGAGGCGCTGCTGGGTCCGTCGGCCGCGGGGGACGGCGCCAGCCAGGCGGAGCGGCTGGACCTCTACGCCGAGGCGCGGAAGATCTGCGAGGAGCGGCTGGGGTCGAAGGCGCTGGCGTTCCAGTGGTGCGCCCGGGCCTTCCAGGTGGCGCCCAAGAACGCGGAGGTGCGCGCCGACCTGGAGCGGCTGGCCGGCGAGGCCGACGAGTGGGGGGCGCTGGCGGCGGCGTACGAGGCGCGGTTCGGCGCCTCGACCGACGCCGAGGAGCGCCTCTGGCTGCTGCGGCGCGTGCTGCGGATCTCCGCGACGCGGCTGTTCCGCCCGCAGGACACGCGGCGCGCCGCCGAGGCGATCCTGGCCGAGCTCGGCTACGACGAGGAGGCCGACGTTGCGCTCGAGCAGGTCCTGGTTTCAGCCAAGGCCTGGCCCGAGCTGGCCAAGCTGCTGCACACGCGCGCCGACCGCGCGCCCGACGCCGCGGAGCGGGTGAAGCTGCTGCTGCGGATCGCGCAGCTGGAAGAAGAGCGGGTGGGCGACATGGCGGCCGCGGCCGCGACCTGGACGGCGATCGTCGACGCCGACCCGACCAACGAACGGGCCCGCCGGGCGCTGGTGCGCGTCTCCGAGGCGCGGCAGGACTGGATCGGCGTCGTCGAGGCGCTGCGACGCGAGCTGGCCACGCGCGGCGCCACGATGGAGCTCAAGGAGCGCGAGGAGGTGCTCCTGCGGGTGGCGCACCTGCAGGAGACCCGGCTGGAGGATCACGAGGGGGCGTTCTCGTCGTACCGCGAGGTGCTGCAGGCCAACCCGCACGCCGCGCCGGCGGTCGCCGGGCTGGAGCGGCTGGCCGGCCACACCCAGGCCGAGCGCGCCGAGCTGGCCCGGCTGACCCTGCCGTTCTACGAGCGGACCGAGAACGCGGCCAAGCTGGCGGTGGCCAACGCGGCGTTGCTGGAGGTGGCCGACACCGTCGGCGAGCGCGTCGAGCGGCTCGAGAAGCTGCGCGCCCTGCACGGCGGACCGCTGAAGGATCCGGCCGCGGCCTACCGGGCGGCGCAGGCGCTGTTCGACATCGATCCGGCCGACGGCGAAAACCGCGAGGCGTTGCTGGGGTTCGCGGCCGAGGCGGCCCTGACCAGCGAGCTGGCCGACAAGCTGCGGGCCACCGCGCAGACCGCGCAGGACCGCAACCTTCGCCGCGACCTGCTGGTCACGGTGGCCGAGCTCGAGGAGAAGCAGCTGGGCCGCGGCGGCGAGGCCGAGAAGGTCTACGCCCAGATCCTGGCCGACGAACCGCTGCACGCGGGCGCGTTCAAGGCGCTGACGCGCCTGTATCGGGATGGGCAGCGCTGGAATCAACTGCGCGCGCTCCTGGATGCGCGGCAGCTGGCCTCGCTGAGCGGGCCCGAACGGCTGGACCTGCTGGCCGAGATCGCGGAGCTGGACGAGACCGCGCTGGCCGACGCCGACCACGCGCTCGGCGCCTACGAGAAGATGCTGGAGCTGGACGCCGCCGAGCCCCGCGCCCATCGCGGCCTCGAGCGGCTCTACGCCGCACGCGAGCGCTGGAGCGATCTGGAAGGGCTGCTGGGCGGCCGCGTCGCCACAGCCTCGGCCAGCGAGGCGCAGGAGCTGGAGTTCCGCCGGGCCGAGCTGCGCGCCTCTCGCCTGAACGACGTCGACGGCGCCCTGCGCCTGCTGGAAGGGATCGTGAAGGCGGCCCCTCAGCACGAGGGGGCGCGCCGGCTGCTGGAGAAGCTGGTCACGGTGCCGGCGCACCGGCAGCGGGTCGCGAAGATCCTCGAGCCGGTCTACGAAGGGGGCGGCGCCTGGGCCCGGCTGGTCGCGGTGCTCGAAGTGCAGCGCGAGGCGGTGGAGGGCGCGGCCGCGATCCCGCTGCTGGCCCGCATCGCCGAGCTGCAGGAGACGCGCCTGCAAGCGCGCGCGATGGCGCTGGCGACCTGGCGGCAGGTGCTGGCCGCCGACCCGGCCAACCCCGACGCGCTGACCGAGGTCGAGCGGCTGGGGACGGCGCTGGAGCGCTACGCCGAGCTGGTCGACGTCTATCAGGACCTGGCCTTCCGGCGCGGCGGCGCCGACGTGGCCGGGCGCGCCGAGTTGCTGTCTCGCGCGGCGCGCCTGTACGCCGGCAAGCTGAACAACCGGCGCGCCGCCATCGACGCCTGGAAGCTGGTCCAGAACCTGGACGTCAACAACCGCGAGATCGCCGGGCCGGCCGCGGCCGCCCTGGAGGCCCTTTACAACGAGACGGGCGACGTCGCGAACCTGGTGAAGACCCTGCAGCTCCAGGCGCGCTGGGTCGACCGGGCGGCCGACAAGAAGCCGATCCTGTTCCGCATCGCGGCGCTGCAAGAGAAGTCGCTGGGGGACAACGACGCGGCGGTGGCGACGCTGCGGTCGATCCTCGAGCTGGATCCCCAGGACCGCGCGGCCATCGACGCGCTCGATCGGATCTTCGAGGCGGGCGCGCAGCACCGGCAGCGCGTCGAGATCTTGCGGCGGCGCATCGATCTGGCCGGCGACGCCGGCGCCCGGCAGGAGCTGTGGCGGCGGATCACCGATCTGCTCGAGCGCGACGTGGGGGACATCGAGGAGGCGATCGCCGCCTCGGTCAGCATCCTGGACGAGAACCCCGAGGACGATCGGGCGCTCGAGACGCTGGCGCGCCTGTACGAGCAGCAGGGCCGGCACCGCGATCGACTGGAGATCATCGAGCGGCGCCTGGCGCTCCTGCCGGCGGACGACGCGCGCCGGCTCCCGCTGCTGCGGCAGATCGCGGCGCTCCTGGAGGGGCCGCTGGGCGACGCGGCGGGCGCGCTCGAGCGCTGGCGAGAGGTGCTGGCCCGCGCGCCCTCCGACGCCGAGGCGATCGCGGCCATCGAGCGGTTCCTGGCCCCGGGCGGCGACGCGGGGCTGCGCCTCGCGGCCGCGCAGCTGCTGGAGCCGATCTACGCCAGGGCCCAGCGCTTCCCCGAGCTGGCCGGGATCATCCGGATCTACGTCGACGAGCAGAACGATCCGCGCGCCCGCCTGTCGGAGCTGATGCGGCTGGCGGCGCTGGAGGAGACGCGCCTGGCCGATCCGGAGGCCGCGCGCGGCACCATCGCGCTGGCCATCCGCGACGCCCTGTCCGAGCCCGAGCTGCCCGGGCTGCTCGACACCTACGAGCGGCTGACCGGGCCGGAGCGGATGCCGGAGGCGACCACCCTCTACCGCGAGATCAGCCCCGACGTTCTCGACGAGTCGGTGAAGCTGCGCCTGGATCGAACCATCGCGTCCACCGCCGCCACCCAGGGGGACGCGGCAGTCGCCGCCGACTACTACCGGCGCATCCTGGACCGCGTCCCCGAGGACGACGGCGCGCTGGCGGCGCTTGAGCGCATCTACCGCGGCAGCGGCGACGACGCGGCCCTGTACGAGATCCTGGTGCGGCGCGCCGAGCTGGCGCGCGACACCGCGGGCGAGCGCGCGCTGCGGGTGCAGATCGGCGAGGTCGCCGAGACCAAGCTGCAACGGCTGGACGACGGGATCGCCGCCTACGAGCGGGTGCTGGAGATCGCGCCGGGCGACCGGGCGGCCGCGCAGGCCCTGGATCGCCTGTACACGCGCGCCGAGCGCTGGACCGACCTGACCCGGCTGCTGGAAGACCAGCTGCAGAAGAGCGGTCGCCCCGAGCGCGAGCTGGTGGACCTGCGGTTCCGCCTGGCGCGCATCGAGCAGGATCAGCGCGGCGATCGCGAGGCGGCGCTGGAGCACCTGAAGGTGGTGCTGGACGGCGACCCGGATCACCCGGACGCCATCTCGATGCTCGAGGGGATGCTGGACGACATCGCCGTCCAGGGGATGGCGGCGACCTTGCTGGAGCCGGTGTACGCCGGCCGGGGCGACTGGCCGTCGCTGATCAAGATCGGCGAGATCCGCCTGCTGCAGGTCGAGGAGCCGGCCGAGCGGCTGGCCTGGACCAAGCGGATCGCGCGCCTCTTCGAGGAGCAGCTGGAGGACTTCGACAGCGCGCTCCGCTGGTACGGCAAGGTCTTTCAGGAGGCTCCCACCGAGCGCCTGAGCGCGGAGCCGCTGCTGCGCCTGGCCGGCAAGCTGGATCGCTGGCAGGACGCCGCCAGCCTGCTGGCGAGCTATCTGGAGGGGGAGCTGTCGGAGGAGCCGGCGGTGCTGGAGAACGTGCGCCGGACGGCCGAGATCTTCGACCTGCGTCTGGGCCAGCACGCCGAGGCGCAGAAGTACTACCGGCGCCTCTACGACGCGCGCCCCGACGACGCGCCGACCACGCAGCTCTACGAGGCCGCGCTGGAGCGCTGGGGCG
>Ga0335083_10002081_pt1 | contig 26828 bp, 29 predicted proteins | sample Lox_Sample_42_FD_206716 | JGI IMG/M metagenome (GOLD analysis project Ga0335083, IMG submission 206716) | Soil microbial communities from Loxahatchee National Wildlife Refuge, Florida, United States - Lox_Sample_4.2 | ecosystem: Environmental > Terrestrial > Soil > Wetlands | place: USA...
GTCGCTTTTGGCCTTGGCGATGATCTCGTTGACCTTGGCCAGCAGCTTCGGCTCGTCCTTGTTGAGGCCGACGTAACAGGGGCTGTCCTTGATGACGAATTTCAGCGCCGGGGCGCGCTGCGGATTTTTCTCGGCGATCGCCGCGGCCACGGTGTTGCCGGTGGCGATGAGATCGACCTGGCCGGAGACGAAGGCGGCGATGGTGGCATTGTTGTCTTCGAAGCGCTTGATCGTGGCGTCGGACGGCGCCGTTTTCGTCAGCTCCTGCTCTTCGATGGCGCCGCGCGTGGCGCCAACCGCCTTGCCCTTGAGATCGGCCACGCTTTTCACCGCGATATCCTTGGTGCCGAACACGCCGGAAAAGAACGGCGCGTAGGCGACGGAGAAATCGATCACCTTTTCGCGCTCGGCGTTCTTGCCGAGGCTCGATATGACGAGATCAGCCTTGTGCGTCTGCAGGTAGGGAATGCGGTTGGCGCTGGTGACCGGGATGATCTCGACCCTCACGCCGAGCTCCTTGCCGATGTAATTGGCCATGTCGACGTCGAGACCCTGCGGCTTGAGATCGAGCCCGGCGGAGCCGAACGGCGCGAAATCCTGCGGCACGGCGATCTTGATGACCTTGGCCGCCATGATGGCGTCGAGGCCATCGGCCTGAGCCGGCGCGGCAAGACCGATCGCGGCGAGCGCAAACAGAGCGGAAAGCAATTTTGTGGGAAGCATCCGGAATCTCCGAGGTTCTCGTGGGCGCGACGCGCCGGCGGGAACGCCTGCACGCAACGCGTTGCGGGACCGTGGCCTCGGCTCCACGGCATTGTCATAAATCCTGCCCTATGCATAAGGGTTAGGCAATGGCAGTGCTTGCCTTTTTAACCGGCGCCGTCTGCTCAGCTTGACATCGCCAGCCCTGCCCCCGACAAACCGCTGCCGAAACTCGCCGGAACCGACAATGTCGAACGAAAAACTCGCCAAAACCATCGATGACGCCTTCGAGGAGCGCGACCGCATCACGCCGAAGACCAAGGGCGCGGTGCGCAAGGCGGTCGATGCCGCGCTCGATTTACTCGACGGTGGCCAGGAGCGCGTCGCCGAGCGGCAGGCCGACGGCACATGGCGGGTCAACCAGTGGCTGAAGAAGGCGGTGCTGCTCTCGTTCCGGCTCAACGACATGAGCATTGTCGCCGGCGGGCCGGGCAAAGCGGTGTGGTGGGACAAGGTCGATTCCAAGTTCAAGGGCTGGAGCGCGGCGCGCTTCCGCAAGGCCGGCTTCCGCGCCGTGCCCGGCTGCGTCGTGCGGCATTCGGCCTTTATCGCGCCGGGCGTGATCCTAATGCCGTCCTTCGTCAATCTCGGCGCCTATGTCGACTCGGGCACCATGGTCGACACCTGGGCGACGGTCGGCTCCTGCGCGCAGATCGGCAGGGGCTGCCATTTGTCAGGCGGCGTCGGCATCGGCGGCGTGCTCGAACCGCTGCAGGCCGGCCCGGTCGTCATCGAGGATAATTGCTTCATCGGCGCCCGCTCCGAAGTGGTCGAGGGGGTGATCGTGCGCCAGGGCTCGGTGCTCGGCATGGGCGTCTATATCGGCGCCTCGACCAAGATCGTCGACCGCGACAGCGGCAAGATCTACCAGGGCGAAGTGCCACCCTATTCCGTCGTCGTCTCCGGCACGCTGCCGGGCAAGGCATTGCCGAATGGCGAAGCGGGACCGAACCTCTATTGCGCCGTCATCGTCAAGCGCGTCGACGAGCGCACGCGCTCGAAGACCAGCATCAACGATCTGTTGCGAGACTGAGCTTGCCCGCTGATCCCGTCGCCATTGCCCGCGAACTCGTCCGCTGCCCCTCGGTGACGCCGGCGGAAGGCGGGGCGCTGAAATTCCTCGAGGCGACGCTGACGGCGGCCGGATTCAGCGTGCACCGCATGACCTTCAGCGAACCGGGCACCGAGGACGTGGAAAACCTCTACGCCCGCATCGGCGGCGCGGCGCCGAACCTGGTCTTTGCCGGCCATACCGACGTGGTGCCGCCGGGCGAGGAAAGCGTCTGGTCGCATCCGCCGTTTGCCGGCGACATCGCCGGCGCGCAGCTTTACGGCCGCGGCGCGGTCGACATGAAAGGCGGCATCGCCTGCGCAGTCGCCGCCGTGCTCGATCATCTCGCCGCCAACGGCGGCAAGCCGCAAAAAGACGGCAAAGGCTCGTTCTCGTTCCTCATCACCGGCGACGAGGAAAGCATCGCCGTCAATGGCACGCCGAAGCTGCTGCAATGGGCGGCCGAACGCGGCGAAAAATTCGACCACTGCCTGCTCGGCGAGCCGAGCAATGTCGATGAACTCGGCGACACCATCAAGATCGGCCGCCGCGGCTCGCTCAACGGCCACCTGATCGTCACCGGCAAACAGGGCCATGTCGCCTATCCGGACCGCGCCGACAATCCGATACGCGGGCTGGTCAAGTTGATTGAGGCGATCCAATCGGAGCCGCTCGACAACGGCACCGAGCAGTTCTCGCCGTCGCACCTCGAATTCGTTTCCGTCGACGTCGGCAACAAGACGGTCAATCTCATTCCGGGCGACGCGCGGGCGCGGTTCAATATCCGCTTCAACGACAGGCACACGCTCGACTCACTGAAAGCGCTGATCGAGCAGCGCGCAGAGAGAGCCGCCGCCGGCCGGATCAGGTTCGCCTTCAAATGGGAGCCGTCGAATGCGCTGGTCTTCGTCACCAAACCAGGCCCGTTCACCGAACTGGTGACGCAAGCGATCGCGAAAGTCACCGGCCGCACGCCGACGCTGTCGACCAGCGGCGGCACCTCCGACGCGCGCTTCATCTCGCAATATTGCCCGGTGGTGGAATTCGGCCTGGTCGGGCAGACCATGCATCAGGTGGATGAGCGCGTGCCGATTGCCGACCTGCGCGCGCTCACCGCGATCTATCGCGCCATCATCGACCGGTATTTCGCCTGAAACGGGCCGCCTCGCCGCCTTACGGCAGTTCGGCCACCAGTTTCATGAAGTCTTCCATCGGCCAGGCGCGCGCGGTCTTGGTGTGCAGGTTGCCCTGCATGCCGAGCGCCATGGCGAATTTGAGCATATTGTCGCCGTTCGCCGTTTCGACGAGGAAGACCAGATCGGAGTCGCCGGTGGTCATATACACCTGCTTGATTTCAGCACCCATCTTCTTGGCAAGCTCGCGCGAAGCTTGCGCGCGCTTGGGCGCATCCTTGAGTCCACGCACGCCCTGATCGGTAAATTTCGCAGACAACATAAACAGCATGACATCCTCCCGAAGTAATGCCGCATCGGGCGCGATCTTCCGGCAACGCGGACGGGCCGGCAAGGCAAGGTATTGTGACAATTGCCGGAGCCAATGCTGACGCCGGGCCGCAGGGTCGGATCGACCTGCCGCCGAGCGTGCTCAGTAGTCCACCTGCATCAGGTAAAGCCCGTCGGGCGGCGCCACCTGGCCGCAGGCGGTGCGGTCGCGCGCGGCAAGCGCGGCGGCAAGATCGCCGGCGCTCCATTTGCCCTCGCCGACCGCCACCAGCGAACCGACCATGGAGCGCACCTGCGAATGGAGAAACGAGCGCGCCGAGGCGATAACGGCGATCTCGTCACCGTCGCGCGTCACGTCGAGCTGTTGAAGCGTCTTCACCGGCGAGGCGGCCTGGCACTCGGTGGAGCGGAAGGTGGTGAAGTCGTGCTTGCCGACGAGAGCTTGCGCGGCTGTGTGCATCGCCGCGGCATCGAGCGGGCGTGGCACCCGCCAGGCATGGCCCAGATCGATGGTGAGGTCGGCGCGGCGGTTGACGATGCGGTAAAGGTAATGCCGCTTCACCGCCGAGGTACGGGCGTTGAAATCGCCGGCCACGCGCTCGGCGGAAAGAACCGCGACCGGATGCGGCCGCAAATGCGCGTTGAGCGCGTCACGCACGGTGTCGCTCGCCCAGTCCCTGGCCAGATCGACATGCGCCACCTGCCCGCGCGCATGCACGCCGGCATCGGTGCGGCCGGCGCCCTGCACCAGCGTCGCCTCGCCGGACACGGCTGCGACCGCGGCGGTGAGCACGCCCTGCACGGTCAGGCCCGCCGCCTGGATCTGCCAGCCGGCGAAGGGGGCGCCGTCGTATTCGATGGTGAGCTTGTAGCGGGGCACCTTTTGATTCACCTCAAAACGGGCACACTGGGCTGTTCTAACATCGGTTCCACAGGCAAAAGGTCACCTCATGAAGCAGCAGTTCAAGGGCCAAATCGTCGATCTGCTCAACGCCCACCGCATCATGACGATCGCCACCAACCGGCCGGACGGCTGGCCGCAGGCGACCGTGGTCGGCTATGCCAATGACGGCCTGGTCATCTATTGCGTGGTCGCCCGCGACGGCCAGAAATACGCCAATATCATGCGCGATCCGCGGGTGTCGCTGACCATCGCCAATGACGTGCCGCAGCCGCTGCAGATCAAGGGCTTGTCGATTGCCGCGCGCGCGGCGGTGACAACCGACCCCGGCGAGCGCGAGCACGCGACGGAGATCTTCTACAAGCGCTATCCCGAATACAAGATCATGCCGCCTCCGGATCCGGCCGCGCTGCCGCTGCTGCGGATCACGCCGGAGATCGTCTCCATCCTCGATTACTCCAAGGGCTTCGGCCACACCGATCTGGTCAAGGTGAGCGACGCCGACCTCGCCGAATGGGTCGAGGCGCGCCGCCATCACTGGGCGGGATTTCACGCGGCCTAAGCGCTAGGCCAGCCGTGTGCCGGGAGGCAGCGGCGTGCCGCGCAAAAATTCTTCCACACTCATCGCCTTGGCGCCGGCGCGCTGGACTTGCGTGAGACGCACAGCGCCGTCGCCGCAGGCAATCGTCAGTGCGCCATCGAGCACGGTGCCGGGAGCGCCCTTCCCCTCGCCTTTGGTCGAGCGCAGCGTCTTGACGCGTACGCCATCGATGTCGAACCAGGCACCGGGAAACGGCGACAGGCCGCGGATGTGGCTGTGCACGTCGTGCCACGGCTTGGCCCAATCGATGCGCGTTTCCTCTTTGCCGATCTTAGCGGCATAAGTGACGCCTTCGACCGGTTGCGGCGTGAATGCGAGCGGGCCGCGCTCGAGCGCGGTGAGTGTGCGCGTCATCAACTCGGCACCAACGTGGGCCAGCACATCGTGCAGATCGCCGCTGGTCATATCCGCGCCGACCGGCACGCGCTCGATCATGGCCATCGCGCCGGTATCGAGCCCCTCGTTCATCTTCATGATGGTGACGCCGCTTTCCTTGTCGCCGGCCATGATGGCGCGGTGGATCGGCGCGGCGCCGCGCCAGCGCGGCAGCAGCGAGGCGTGCACGTTGAAACAACCGAGCCGCGGCGCATCAAGAATCGGCTTGGGCAGAATCAGGCCGTAGGCGACGACCACGGCGGCGTCGGCGTTGAAGGCGCGGAATTCGGCCTGCGCCGCTTCGCCTCTCAGCGTCTTCGGCGTCAGCACCGGTAGGCCGAGTTCGCGCGCTTTTCGCTCGACCGGGCTGGGCTGCAGCTCCAGCCCGCGGCGGCCCGCCGGCTTCGGCGCACGGGTATAGACGGCGACGACCTCATGGCCGGCGCGTTTCAGCGCCTCAAGCGTCGGCACCGCGAAATCGGGCGTGCCCATAAAGATCAGGCGGAGAGGCATCTGTTCGTCTCGCGGCGCCTAAAGCTGGTCATGGCCGGGCATGTCCCGGCCACCCACGCCTTTCCTTACTCCACCTCAGCGAAGACGTGGATGCCCGGCACAAGGCTTGTGCTCGGGCCGGCCGAAGGCCGGACCCGAATGCCGGGCATGACGGCAGTGGACGGCTCAGCCGATGTGGTGCGAAGGCTCTTTATCCTTGGCCAGCGCCTTGTGGTCGACGCCCTGCTTCGCCGCCTTCTTGAACTTCTTCATCACCATGTCGCGCTTGAGCTTGGAGATGTGGTCGATGAACAAGACGCCGTTGATATGGTCGATCTCGTGCTGCAGGCAAGTGGCGAGCAGGCCGTCGGCCTCGATCTCCTGCGGCTTGCCGTCGGCGTCGAGATATTTCACCCGCACCTTCTGCGGCCGCTCGACCTCCTCGTAGTATTCGGGAATCGACAGGCAGCCTTCCTCGTAGCGGGCAACCTCCGGCGAGGTCCACAGCACTTCCGGATTGATGAACACCTGCGGCCTGCCCGGCTCGTCCTTCTTGGCGAGGTCCATGGTGACGACGCGCTGGGGCACACCGATCTGGATGGCGGCGAGACCAATGCCCGGCGCTGCGTACATGGTCTCGAACATGTCGTCGATCAGCTTGCGCAGCGGCTTGTCCACCGCCTTCACGGCGGCGGATTTCAGGCGCAGGCGCTTGTCGGGAATGACGAGGATGTCGCGGACGGCCATGCCGCGATGTAAGGGCCAAAGGCGGTCCGGTCAATGCGCCGATTCGCCTTGAGCCACGGGCTTTTGCAGCCTATCGTTCGCCCTTCGTTCGCAAGGCGTCACGAATCGGGGTAGAAGCGGCGCATGACAGAAACTGCCCTCATTGTCCTTGCGGCGATCATCGCCGCCGGCGTCGTTGCCATCATCGTGCTGTTGCTGCGGCCGAAGCCTCCGGTAGCGGACGCCGCCGCCGAGCAGCGGCTGGTCGAACTCAACGCCCGGCTCGACGCCATGGGAAGCTGGCTGCAGAACTCGCATAGCCAGTTGCAGCAGACGGTGAATACCCGGCTCGACGCGGTGTCGCAGAACCTCGGCGAGTCGATGAAGACGACCACCAAGCACACCACCGAGCACTTGCAGCAACTGCACGCGAGGCTGGCGGTCATCGACTCGGCGCAGAAGAACATCACCGAGCTGGCGACCCAGGTGAACTCGCTGCACAGCGTGCTCGCCAACAAGCAGTCGCGCGGCGCCTTCGGCCAGGGGCAACTGGAAGCGATCATCGCCGATATCCTGCCGAAGGGCGCCTTCGAATTTCAGTACACGCTGTCCAACAAGACGCGGCCCGATTGCGTGGTGTTCATGCCGGATTCCGGGCCGCTCATCATCGACGCAAAATTTCCGCTCGAAGCGATGACCGCCTTGCGCGCGGCGGCGTCGGATGATGAGCGCAAGCAGGCGATGCAGCGCGTCAAGCAGGACATCGCCAAGCACATCGCCGACATCGCGGACAAATATTTGATCCCCGGCGAGACCCAGGACATTGCGCTCATGTTCATTCCGTCGGAATCGGTCTATGCCGACCTGCATGAGCGCTTCGACGACATGGTGCAGCGCGCACATCGTGCGCGGATCATGATCGTGTCGCCGACGCTGATGGTGATGGCGATCCAGGTCATCAAGCAGGTGCGCAAGGATGCGGCCATGCGCGAGGCCGCCGACCAAATTCGCACCGAAGTCGGGCACATGATGAAGGATGTCGGTTTGCTTTCGGATCGCGTGCGCAAACTGCAAACGCATTTCGGGCAGGCCAATACCGACATCGAGGCCATTCTGACGTCGACCGGAAAAATCGAAAAGCGCGCCGCCAAGATTGAGGACCTCGAGTTCGACGAGTCGAGGACGGCCGACATCCTCCCCGGCCCCGGCGCGCGCAAGCTCGAGGCCGGGGAGTGAGTCTTCGGCTCGTCATGCCCGGCCTTGTGCCGGGCATCCCGCTTAGGTTGGCAACGGTCCGTCCCCGAGCGGGATGGCCGGGACAAGCCCGGCCATGACAGACTGACGCCATGACCGCCACGCCCAACGCATCGACATCGCGTCCATCCTTTTTCGACGCGGCCGCGGTCTACTTCAAGCCGCGCGTGCTCGTCGTGCTGTTCCTCGGCTTCTCCTCCGGCCTGCCGCTGGCGCTGTCGGGGGCAACGTTGCTGGTGTGGATGCGCGAGTCGGGCGTCGATCTCGGCACCATCGGCCTGTTCGCGCTGGTCGGCACGCCCTACACGGCGAAATTCCTCTGGGCGCCGCTCACCGACGCGCTCGACGTGCCGCTCTTGTCGCGCCTGCTCGGCCGCCGCCGCGGCTGGCTGGTGTTCACGCAAATACTGCTGATCGCGGCGATCGTCTTCCTCGGCTCCTGCGATCCGGCCGCGGCGCCCGGCCTCGTCGCCTTCGCCGCGCTGCTGGTAGCGGCGGCATCCGCCACGCAGGACATCGTGGTCGACGCCTTCCGCGTCGAGAGCCTGCCGGAAAACGAGCAGGCCGCCGGCATGGCCTCCTACGTCGCCGCCTACCGCATCGGCATGCTGGTGTCGACCGCCGGCGCGCTGTTCCTGGTCAGCGGTTTCCAGGCGCAGGGCTTCGCCAGAACGGCGGCCTGGCACTGGGGCTATATCGTCATGGCGAGCCTGGTGCTGATCGGCACGGCAACGGCGCTGATCGCAACCGAGCCCGAGCGCTCGGTCGAAGCCGAGGCGATGCATGCCGGGCAGAAGCCCTTTGCCCGCGTCGCCGAGGCGGCGGCCGGCGCGTTCAAGGACTTCCTCGGCCAGGAACTGGCCTTCGCCATGCTCGCCTTCGTGGTGCTGTTCAAGTTTACCGACGCGCTCTCCGGAGCCATGACCGCGCCCTTCGTCATCGATCTTGGATTTACGCGCAACGAATATGCCGCAATCGTCAAGGGCGTCGGCCTTGCAGCGCTGCTTGCCGGCGGTTTTGCCGGCGGCTTCGTTGCCCGTGCGTTGCCGCTGGCGACGAGCCTGTGGGTCGGGGCGCTGCTGCAATCGGTCGCCAACGTGGCGTTCAGTTGGGTCGCCGTCGTCGGGCACAGCCTGCCGGCGCTGACCCTTGCCATTACGGTCGAGAATTTCACCAGCGCCATCGGCACGGTGATGTTCGTCGCTTACCTCTCGGCGCTATGCCAGAACCCGCTGCACACGGCGACGCAATACGCGCTGTTGACCGCGCTCGCCGCCATCGGGCGCACCTATCTATCCTCCGGCGCCGGCTTCATCGCCGAGGCCACCGGCTGGGTGTGGTTCTTCGTGATCTGCGCGCTCGCCGGCATCCCCAGCCTGATGCTGCTCGCCTGGCTGCAACGGCACGGGCATTTCAAGCGGCTGGAGCCACCGCAGTCATCATCCGCGTAAGCGGATGATCCAGTACCCCCCGTGTCTCCGTGATTACTGGATGCCCGCTTTCGCGGGCATGACATTTCCTTTCAGAACAACGTCCTTTGCTTGATCGCCGCCGACAGCGTGCCCTCGTCGAGGTAATCGAGTTCGCCGCCGACCGGCACGCCGTGGGCGAGCCGCGTCACCTTGACGTTGGCATCGGCCAGCAGCTCGGTGATGTAATGCGCGGTGGTCTGGCCGTCGACGGTGGCGTTGAGCGCGAGGATCACTTCCTTCACCTCCGGCCCGTGCGCGCGCGAGGCCAGCGCATCGATGGTCAAATCCTGCGGGCCGACGCCGTCGAGCGGCGACAGCGTGCCGCCGAGGACGTGATAGCGGCCGTTGACCGCATGCGCGCGCTCCAGCGCCCAGAGATCGGCGACGTCGGCGACGACGACGATGATCGAGGGGTCACGCTTTTGATCGGTGCAGACGGTGCAAGGGTTGTGCGTATCGATATTGCCGCACACCTTGCAGATCTCGATCTTCTCCATCGCCGTTTCCAGCGCCGAGGCGAGCGGCGCCATCAGCAATTCGCGCTTCTTGATGAGATGCAGCGCGGCGCGCCGCGCCGAACGCGGCCCCAAGCCGGGCAGCCGCGCCAGCAACTGGATCAGGCGCTCGATTTCGGGTCCGGCAACGGCGGTGGGCATCAATCGCGACTTTTAGATGCTAGATGCGTTGCGATTCTTGCGTTCCCTCCCCCCTTGTGGGGGAGGGACAGGGAGGGGGGTCGATGCAAGCAAAGGACCTGGAGCCACCCCCCCCTCCCCAACTCTCCCCCACAAGGGGTGGGAGCACGCTGCGGCGTGCGGCACCTGTCGAGGCAACATGTCAACCAAGTCCCAGCCCTGGCGGCAGCGGCAGGCCGCCGGTGAGGCTTTTCATCTTTTCCTGCATGACGCCTTCGGCCTTGCGCCGCGCGTCGGCATGCGCGGCCACCAGCAGATCCTCGAGGATTTCCTTTTCGCCCGCCTTCATCAGCGAGTCGTCGATCTTGACGGCCTTGAGTTCGCCCTTGGCGGAAAGCTTGACCGTGATCATGCCGCCGCCGGCCGTGCCCTCGACCTCGATGCGGTCGAGTTCGGCCTGCAGCTCCTGCATCTTGGTCTGCAGCTGCGCGGCCTGCTTCATCATGCCCATGAAATCCATCAATCGCCCTCGTCGTCGGGAGAAACAACCGGCTCGACGTCGGAATCGGACGTCACTTGCGTCACGCCGACGATCTTGGCGCCGGGAAAGCGGCTGAGCACCGCCTGCACCAGCGGATCGCTCTGCACGTCGCGTTCGATCTCGGCCTGCCGGGCGTCCTGCTGCGCGCGCAGCGTCGGCGCGCCTTCTTCCTTGGACACCACCACGATCCAGCGCTTGCCGGTCCACCCGGAAATCTTGCGCTGCAGATCGTGCACCAGGGTTTTCGGCGCATTGGCCTCGAGCGCGATCTCGAGCTGGCCGTCCTCGCAACGCACCAGGCGCACGTCGTTCTGCAACGCGAGCTTCGCCTGCACGTCGCGTTTCTCGGCGGCGAGCGCGATCAACTCATCGAACGAATTGATCGCCAGGGTCGGCGCCGCCTGCGGCGGATCGGGTTCCGGCTGCTCGGCGATGCGCGGCGAGGCCATCGCCGAGGAGCGCGGACTGCCGCGGGGCGCATCGTAGCGCGGAGCGAAATTCTGCGCCGGCGCATTGGCGCCGCCATTGCCCTGCGGCCGCGCCACGGCGTTGCTGTCCTCGCCCAGCGAGCGGACAACTTCGTCCGGCGTCGGCAGGTCGGCGGCATAGGCGATGCGCACCAGCACCATTTCGGCGGCGGCGAGCGGACGGCCGGCCTCCTTCACCTCGGTGATGCCCTTGAGCAGCATCTGCCAGGCGCGCGACAGCACCCGCATCGATAGCTGCAGGGCAAAGGCGCGGCCGCGCACGCGCTCGGCTTCCGACAGCGACACGTCGTCGGCAACCGACGGCACCACCTTCACGCGGGTGACGAAGTGGGCGAACTCGGCAAGATCGCCCAGTACGACGGCCGGATCGGCGCCGATATCGTATTGCTCGCGCAATTCCTTGAGCGCCGCGCCGGCTTCGCCTTTCATCAGCGTCTCGAACAGATCGACGATACGCACGCGGTCGGCCAAGCCCAACATCTGCCGCACGTCTTCGGCGCGGACAGGTCCGGCCGCGTGGGCAATCGCCTGGTCGAACAGCGACAACGCATCGCGCACCGAGCCTTCCGCCGCCCGCGCGATCAGCGCCAGCGCCTCTGGCTCCGCCTCGATCTTCTCCTTGGCCGCGATGTCCTCAAGGTGCTTGACCAGGAGCGCGGCATCGACGCGGCGCAGATCGAAGCGCTGGCAACGCGACAGCACCGTCACCGGCACCTTGCCGATCTCGGTGGTGGCGAAGATGAACTTGGCGTGCGGCGGCGGCTCCTCCAGCGTTTTCAGCAGCGCGTTGAAGGCCGCGCCCGAAAGCATGTGCACTTCGTCGAGGATATAGACCTTGTAGCGGGCGCTGACCGGCGCATAGCGGATGGCGTCGTTGATCTGACGCACATCGTCGACGCTGTTGTGCGAGGCGGCGTCCATTTCCAGCACGTCAAGGTGCCGGCTCTCCATGATCGCCTGGTCGTGCACGCCCATGACCGGCATGGCGATCGTCGGGCCCTTCACCGAGCCGTCGGGCAATTCGTAATTGAGCGCGCGGGCAAGAATGCGCGCGGTCGTGGTCTTGCCGACGCCGCGCACGCCGGTGAGGATCCAGGCCTGCGGGATGCGGCCCGATTCGAAGGCATTGGAGATGGTGCGCACCATGGCGTCCTGGCCGATCAGGTCGGCAAAGCTCGCCGGGCGATATTTGCGCGCCAGCACGCGATAGCCGGTTGCGGCCTCGGGACTCGCGGATTGTACGGCGTCACTCATCGTGCCATCCGATTCGCGACGCCAAATCGCGCACGCGCCATCGTTTCTTGAAATGGGTGGGAGGCTGACGAGCGACCCGATCCGTGCTCGTTAGGGCTGCTTCCTTCCGGACCTGACCCGGTTGGCGAGTGGCTCGTCCACCGCCAACCTCCCACGACCTATATCGGGCCAAAGGGAGCCGAAAGCAAGCTGACGGCGGCCGCCATCCCCGCGAAAGCAGGCCCAAATCATTGACGGATTTGCCGGACCGTCGCGCCGGGGCGATTGGCCGCTGCCGGCGAAGTCTGCTAGCACGCCGAGCCTGAATTGCGGCTTAATTGCCATGATGCATCGGAGATCGGAATGACCCTGTCCGGTTCCGTGGCGGCGGCATTGCCCGCGCGGCCGCGCATCCTGGTCGTGAGCCTGCGCCGCATCGGCGATGCGCTGTTGGCGACGCCGCTGATCCGCAGCCTGCGGCGCGCGCTGCCCGATGCCGCCATCGACGTGCTGGTGTTCAGCGGCAGCGAAGGCATCCTTGAGGGCAATCCGGATATCGACCGCATCATCGCGATGCCGGCGCGGCCATCGTTTTTCGAGTCGGCCGCCCTCGTGATGCAACTGTGGCGACGCTACGACCTGGCGGTGTCGACGCAGACCGGCGACCGCCCCACTTTTTTTGCCTTCGCCGCCGGACATCGGCGCGCCGGATTGGCGGCAAATGATGGATTCGGGTTTGGCCGCCGCATCAAGGAATTCGCACTCCAGCATTGCGTGCCGGCGGCGGAAAAAACCCATCGCGTCGAACTGGCGCTGCGCCTTGCCGACGCGATCGGCGTCGCGCGCGTGCCCGAGCTGGTGTGCCCGGCGGCCGTGCCGCCAAGCGACGTCGCCACCGGCGAGCGTTATGCCGTCGTCCATGCCTCGCCGATGTTCGCCTACAAGGAATGGACGCGCGACGGCTGGCGCGCGCTCGCGGCCGGGCTCCGGCAACGCGGCCTTGACGTCGTCGCCATCGGCGGGCCGGGCGCGGCCGAACGTCAGTATCTCGACGCCATCTGGCAGGATTTGACCAAGGTCCATCAACTGCCGTGGTCGGCAACGATGGCGCTGCTCGCCAAGGCGACGGTCTATGTCGGAACCGATACCTCGGCGACGCATCTTGCGGCGGCGGCGGGGTGCCCGACTGTCGCGCTGTTCGGCCCCATGGATCCGCGGGTCTGGGGGCCGTGGCCGGTCGGCGGCCTCACCGAGCCGTGGCAGGCAAGGGGCAAAATCCAGAACCGCGGCAATGTATGGATCGTGCAGAACCCGCTGCCCTGCCTGCCCTGCACCTTCGAGGGCTGCGAGCGCCGCATCGACAGCCGCAGCATTTGCCTCGACGAGCTTGAGCCGGCGCAGGTGCTGGCGGCGGTCGACCGCGCGCTGGCCTTATGAGCCCGGCGACGAGGGCGGATTGCCCTCGTTGCCGCGCCATGCGACTTTGCCGAACGCATGTCCCCTCGCCCCGATCTTGGCCCAAAACCGCGCCTCGGATACGCCGACAGCCGCATCGAACGCGCCGCCGAGCTGCGTAACGACACGACCGCCCTCGATAAACTCGCCGCCGACCGCCGAGCCGGCGCCTATGTGATCGGCGGTGAACTGATCGTGGCAAAGAAGGCGGCCCCGCTCAGCAACCCTTTGTTTACCATGCAGGGGGCGAGCGCCCTCGCACCGGCAATGGAAACAGTGTTTCTCGGTCGCGCCGATGGCGCGGCGCGCTTCGGCGTCGGCATCGCGCCCGCCGCGGCGGAGGCGCTGAAAACGCGCGGCGATTTGCTCGTCACCGATCTGCGCTCGATCGCCATGCAGGGGCTGGTCGACGCTGAGCATCTGCCGCCGATCGCCGAAGCCAAGGCCGTGCTGCACTGGCACGCGCGACACCGCTTCTGCCCCAATTGCGGCGCGCCGACGCAGCTCGTGGCCGGGGGTTGGAAGCGCGATTGCCCGGCGTGCAAGGCCGAGCATTTTCCGCGCACCGACCCGGTGGTGATCATGCTGGCGGTCGATGGCGAGCGCTGCCTGCTCGGCCGCAGCCCCCGCTTCGTGCCGAGCATGTGGTCGTGCCTTGCCGGCTTCGTCGAGCCGGGCGAATCGATCGAGGACGCGGTGCACCGCGAAACGCTGGAAGAAGCCGGCATTGCCTGCGGCCGCGTCGTCTATTTCCGTTCGCAGCCCTGGCCTTTTCCGACATCGCTGATGATCGGCTGCCATGCCGAGGCGCTGGGCAAGGACATCGTCGTCGACAAGACCGAACTCGAGGACGCGCGCTGGTTCGACCGGCAGGAGGTGACGGCGATGCTGGCGCGCAAGCACCCGCAAGGCCTGACCACGCCGCCGCCTGTCGCCATCGCACATCACCTCATTCGCGCCTGGATCGAGGACGAGGTCAGCTTTGGCTGAACGCGCGCAAAAGGAGAAAGGCCCGGCGATTCTCTGCTCCGGCATTTCGGTGCAGGATATCGTCATGCGGGTGAAGGATTTTCCGGCGCCGGGGACCAAGGTGTCGGCGTCCGACTTCATCATCACCGGCGGCGGCTGCGCCGCCAATGCCGCCGTCACCGCCGCCCGCCTCGGCGCACGGGTGCAGTTCGCCGGCCCGCTCGGCGGCGTCAACGACGCGACCAGCGACCGCATCGTCGCCGATCTTGCCGCCGAGGGCATCGACTGCAGCGGCGTGGTGCGCGTTGCCGGCGGCACCGCCTCGGTGTCGCTGATCCTGCTCGACGCGCTGGGCGAGAAGACCATCGCCACGCGGCGCGGCGTCAAGCTCAACAGCGCGCTGCCCGCCGACGCGGCAAAGCTCACCGCGGCGGTCGACGCGGTTCTTGTCGACAACCGCTTTCCGGATTTCGTCATGGCGGTGTGCCGCGCCGCGGCGAAGCGCCGGCTGCCGATCGTGATCGACCTCGACCAGCCGACCAAGGTGAAGGACCCGCTGCTCGCGCTCGGCACCCATGTAATCGCCTCGGCGGAAGCGCTGCGCGGCACCACTGGACTCGAAGATCACGCCGCGGCGCTGCAAAAGCTCGGCAAGCAGCTTTCCGGCTTTGTCGCCGTGACCGACGGCCCGCACGGCGTGTTCTGGCTCGATGTCGGCGGCATGCAGCACATGCCGGCATTCAATGTGAAAACCATCGACACGCTCGGCGCCGGCGACGCCTTCCATGGCGCCTTCACCGTCGCGCTCGCCGAAGGCCGCGAGCTCGCCGATTGCCTGCGCTTTGCCTGCGCCGCCGCGGCAATCAAATGCACGCGGTTCGGCGGCACCTCGGGAGCGCCCAAGCGCGCCGAAGTCGAAGAATTCCTCAGCCAGCAGGCCGGCTAGTCTGGAGGCAAAATCGGTATTGATATAGAATATTATTCTATATATATCTGTCTGCATCAGGGTGGATAGAATATTTGTGCTTTAGCGGGCAAAAGGCAAAAAATGGACGCCACCGATCGCAAGATCCTCGCCGTCGTGCAGGAGGACGCCTCACTCTCGGTCGCCGAAATCGGCCAGCGTGTCGGCCTGTCGTCGACGCCGTGCTGGAAGCGGCTGCAGCGGCTGGAAGCCGACGGCGTGATCACCAGGCGCGTGGCGCTGATCGACCCGGAAAAGGTCGGCCTCGGCATTACGGTCTTCGTCTCGGTCGAAACCGGCGACCATTCGCAGGAATGGCTCAAGCGTTTCGCCGAAGTCGCCAGCGCCATGCCGGAGGTGATGGAATTCTACCGCATGGCTGGCGACGTCGATTACATGCTGCGCGTGGTCGTGCACGACATGCAGAGTTACGACGCGTTCTACAAGAAGCTGATCGCGACGGTGCCGCTGAAGAACGTCACCTCACGCTTCGCCATGGAACGGATCAAATCGACGACGGCGCTGCCGATCGCCTAGCTGCAGGCGACGTTGTTGTAGGTCGGCGCCGTAATGCGCGGGCTCATATACATCTTGTCCGACAGCGTGAGCGTGCCGGTGATGGTGTAGCCGACGATCGGCGTGTAAGGGAAGCTCACCTCACTGAAAATAATTTGCGTACTCGGCACCGCGAGCGCCGCCGGGATAGTCACGGCCGACCCAACGGCGCGCGGAGCGCTGCCCTGGTTCGCGCTCCAGGCCACCTTGGTCTTGCCGGACGCGTCGATAACCAGACAGGACACGGTAATCGTCGCGGTGGCAGTCGTGTAAGGCGCCAGAATCGCGGTCGACGCGTTCATGATGTTGGTCACGTCGGCGGTAACCAGGTTCGTGGCCTGCGCAGTCAGGTTGGCCACCGCCTCCGCCGTCAAGGTGACCTTGCGCTGAATGGAAATTCCGGTCGAAACCTCGACGCTGCCGAGATAAAGAGCAACCATCACCGGCAGCAACAGCGCAAATTCAACCGCGGAGACGCCACTGCGGTCGCCGGCAAAGCGTGCGAAGGGACGGAACCGTCGGCCTGTCGTGACGCGCGGGTTCATTGGTAAGGCTCGTTGCGGAAAACGCTGGTCGCCACCAGCAGGCGGCTGTTGCCGGACATGTTCTGCAGGTTGTCGCCGAGCAGCGACACGTAGATGGGCCACTGGTAATAGAGCGTAACCACGACGATGCTGCCGGGGCCGCCAGGCTGATACGCCATGTTCGCCGTGTTGAGCTGGCCGTTGGTAACCGGCGGCGTGGTATTGATCGACGCGAAATTCGGATAGCTCTTGACGTCCACGGTCACGCCGTTGAGGCAGTCGAACAGACCGGCGACCTGAGCGCAGACGGCTTGCTTGAATTGGTCAACTGACATGCCGGCAGCCTGCGCCTGCCCGGTCATGATCAGACGTGCCGAGGTAGCGGCCGCGGCTTCCAGCGTCTGTCCGGAGAAGAAGACCAGCGCCGTTTCGATGATGGCAAAGGTGAGCGCAAGAAAGGGCACGGCGACCAAGCCGAATTCGACCGCGGCGGCGCCGTCCTGCGAACGAACGAAATAGCGCGCGGACCGGCGCGGCAACAGGTGCAGCAGGCGGCTCATCAGGGCTCGATTATTCTTGCGCATGGCGACGGCCTTGCTTGCAATTGGATGCCGCGGCATCGGCACAAGTGGTAGCAAATCCGCGTTGTCGAATTGTTGCCCCCATGATCGAGAACAGCCGGAACCGCGTTAAGCGGCCGCTAACCATCCTGGGGCGCGGCGCGGTGAATCGAAGGCACGCGCGCGCCTAGCGCTGCGCCGCCGACCCGGCCGACTGGCCCGCGCCGGTGCGGGCGGTGCTCTCAGCCATCGCTCTGCCGAAATAAGTGCTGGAATCGCCGAGCGTGATGCGCTCCGCGCATTCCGGCGAGCAGCTATAGGACTCGCGATCGACGCCCTTGTAGACGGTCAACAGGTCGGCGCCCTTCGGGCTCATGACGCGCACCGTCGTGTCCGCGAGCACCCGGCCGGAGCGGTCAAGAACGAGCATATTGGTGGAGCCGTAGCCCTTGCCGGTGATCACCATGAGGCCGCCCGCCTGCAGCGTTGCGTCAGCGATCAGCGGATTGCCGATGACGATGGTGGCGACCTTCTCAGGCAGCTTCATGATCCGTGCCTGGTCGATGCGGATATCGAAGGTCTCGCCGCGTGCCGTACCGATGCCGCCGAGCGCGGCACACAGGGTGCAGGCGAATAAGCCCGAAAGCGCCCGCTTGCGAGGACCGAACACGCCCGACATCGCACACTCCAGCACTGCTTACGCAACAATCGCCGGTCGCCACGGCGGCGAGGCGGATTTACTCCGTTACAGTTGACTGCAAATTGGTGAATGAAGTGCAAATGCCGGGTTTACTGGCGGAACGGGTACAGCAGCTGGCCGGCGAAACCGTCGGGGAATTGCTTGTCATCTATGCCGTAAGCATCGGGCAGCTCATTTTCCGGCATGTAGAACGTGCCGAACAGGATATCCCAGATCGGAAACGTGCCGGCGAAGTTCATGTTGCCGCCGCGATCGGCGGCGGTGTGATGCCAGCGGTGGAAGACCGGGCCGGCGATCACGTATTTGAACGGACCCAGTGTCCAGCTGAGATTGGCGTGCACGAAAGCGGACGATGCCGTCGTGAACGGCCCGACCCACAGCATCACGTTCGGCGAAATCCCGGCGAGCAGCAGCGCCACGTCAACCAGGACGGTGCCGAACAGGATGTTGACCGGATGGAACCGCGCCGCGGAAATCCAGTCGACTTCCTCCGACGAATGGTGGACGGCGTGGTATTTCCACAGGTGAGCGCCGTGATACCAGCGATGAAACCAGTAGAGCAGGAAATCCGACACCACGAGGAAAGTCAGCGCCTGCGCCCAGAGCGGCATTTCGGCCAGCGGGCCGAAGCCATCGTTGTAGAACTTGATCAGCGCGTCGGCGCCGTGGATGTCAAAAATGATCGCGGCGCCCATCACCAGCAGCCCGATGCGCACGAAGCGCGCCGCCAGCGGGATCAGGAACCAGTAGCAGACATCGGTGACGATCTCGCGCTTGCGCCACCACGGCCGCCCGGGATTACAGGCCGACCAATGGGTGAGCACGGCGAAGACGACGCCAAGCGCGATCGTAACGGGGACGATCTTGAGCAGGGTCTCGCCGGCGACTGCGAATACCGACAGGAATTCGACGAGCATGAAGCAAACCTGACGCCTGACAGCGAGGGCGCCTGGGGCGCTGTTAACAGGCTCGCGCCGGTATCCGCTGGCGGGGTTAAGATCGGGTGAATTCTCAAGGCGTAGCCGGCATGGCCGGCTCGCGTCCACGGCATCGCCGGTGACGCCACAAACCGCACCCGACGGCAAATGGCCGCGGCAAGACGCGCAGGCAATTGGAACTATTTCAGCGATTACTACCACATTTCTATAGTATTTGCATGAAGATCAGAATCGTCGAATTGTATAGTCCCGTTAAACGCAACGTTAACCACGTTTATCTTCTGGATATGACTTGTTAACTACAATAGTGGCGCACGGGAATACCCCTTTTTTCGTCGATTGAGTTAACTACCGTTCAAGACCTCGCTGTTAGCTTGCGCGCCATGGCCCAGGCGAGCCGGCGTGTAATCCGGACTTCTGGTCCAGCTCAGACAGCCACGTGTGGATCATGGAGTTAGGCAGATGAAGAACCTTCTCGTGCGTTTTGCGAAGGACGTTTCGGGCGCAACCGCCATCGAGTACGGCCTTATTGCCGCCGGCATTTCGGTCGCGATCATCGCGGTCGTGAACGGCCTCGGCACCAAGCTGAACACCACGTTTTCCAGCATCTCGACCCAGCTCAAGTAAGCGGGCACGTCAAAATCGCTACTTAAGGGCTCCGGCCTCTTGCCGGGGCCTTTCTGTCCCCCCGGACCGTCGCCGGCTTGGCGACCGCATTTCCCTAAAATTTGAAACGATCAAGGCACGAGTTCTTTTCGGTTCGTCTGTAACTTTTCGCCCGGCTGTCACAACCCATCCCACGTGGAGAACAAAATGACCAAGATCCTCGCCTTCCTTCGCGACGAGAGCGGCGCCACCGCCATTGAGTACGGCCTCATTGCTGCTGGCATTTCGGTCGCGATCATCGCCGTCGTCAACGGCGTCGGCACCAAGCTGAACACCACGTTCTCGAGCATTTCGACCCAGCTCAAGTAAGCGAGCGCGTCGACAGCGCCATCAAGGGCCCCGGCCGTTAGCCGGGGCCTTTTCATTTGGGCGCCGACGTCCCGCGCGCAGGCTGACTTTTCTCTAAAAGTCGAACATCAGGCCAAACCGATTGTTTCAAAGTTCCACCCTAAATTGTTCCCGACCGTCGCGATCGGTCTTTTTTTTGGAGACTTGGAATGGCAAAGATTCTCGCTTTCTTCCGCGATGACAGCGGCGCCACCGCCATCGAATACGGCCTGATTGCGGCCGGAATTTCGGTTGCGATCATCGCCGTCGTCAACGGGCTCGGCACGCAGCTCAACACCACGTTCTCGAGCATTTCGACCCAGCTTAAATAGCTGCCGGATATCGACGATCCCAAACGACCCTGGCCTGCGAAGGCCGGGGCCGTTATCTTTATGGCGTTCACCGATCCGCAAGCATGTGCGCCGTAGTTTGCCGGCCTGGTTGCGCACACGAAGGGAGCGGACATGGTGACGGATGCGATCAGACTGCTGCTGTTTCCGGCCCTGATGGCTTTCGCCGCCTCCAGCGACCTCTTGACCATGACCATCTCCAACCGCGTCTCGCTCGCCTTGGCCGGCGGATTCCTGCTGCTCGCCCTGGTCGCCGGCATGAGCCCGGCGGCGATCGGCATGCATCTGGTGGCTGCCGCGGTGGTCCTGACCGTCGCCTTCGTCTGTTTTGCCTTCGGCTGGATCGGCGGCGGCGACGCCAAGCTCGCAGCCGCGACCGCGCTGTGGTTCGGATTCGATTATCTGCTCGACTATCTTCTCTATGCCTCGCTGTTCGGCGGCGCGCTGACATTGCTCCTGATCCAGTTCCGCCTGCTGCCGCTGCCCGAGTTGATGGCGCGGCAAAAATGGATCCTGCAGCTGCACGAGAAAGGTGGCGGCGTACCTTACGGCATCGCACTCGCCGCCGCGGCGCTCGTCGTCTATCCGCACACCGGATGGATGGCTTCGCTCGGACTTTGACGGCGCCTTTTGTTCGCGGCGCGCGGCGCGAGCGCCCAGCAACACAATATTAACTCGATTTAGATACGGCTCCTTAACCATACCTTGACCTTTAGCTGGTGAAATCCGGTGCAAGCGGTGGCGCAGGCCGCCATGTGGTTTTTACGCGGCCTCACCCGGCCGTCCTGTGACGTAGAAAGTTGAAGAGTATGAAAGCCGCGCGCGTCGTCGTACTCACCGTCGCTTTGGCCGCTGGTGGCGTCGCCGCCATGCTGGCCGGCCGTTCGGAAAAGCCGTCCGAGGTCAAGGCGCCGGAGGCTCCGAAGCTCGCCTCTGTCGATATTCTGGTGGCGAAGAGTGACATCCCCATGGGACAGACGCTTTCGCCCGGCGATCTCCAGTGGCAGGCCTGGCCCGCCACTACGGCCGGCGGAAATTTCATACGCAAGAACGATCAGCCCGGCGCCATCGAGAAGTTCAGCGGCAATATCGTGCGTCTTCCCTTCGTCGCCGGCGAGCCGATTCGTGAAGCCAAGCTGGTCAACGCCAAGGGCTCCGGCTTCATGGCGGCGATCCTGCCGTCTGGCATGCGCGCCGTCGCCACGCAAATCACGGCGGAGACCAGCGCCGGCGGCTTCATCCTGCCCAACGATCATGTCGATGTGATCCTGACCCGCCGCGACCGCGAAGCGGAAAAGACGAGCGGCATCGAAATGCAGGTCAGCGAGACCATTCTCAGCAATGTCCGCGTGCTCGCGATCGACCAGACCGTCGAGGACAAGAACTCGCAAAAGAACGTCGTCGGCAGGACCGCGACGCTCGAGCTCAGCGAACGTCAGGCGGAAGCGCTGACGCTGGCGCAAAAGCTGGGCACGCTGTCGCTGGCCTTGCGCAGCATCACCGACGCTTCGCGCGACAGTCCGAAGGACGACGGGCCGGACGCCGCCCGTACCAGCGTCAACGTCATCCGTTTTGGGGTCGGCACGACAGTAACGCCGAAATGAATGAGCGAAAGGGAATCGGGGACATGCCGTCAAGGATTCTGATCCGTGCCGCCGCGCTTACGGTTCTCGCCAGCGCGGCTCTCGCGCCGGGCCGGCCCGCCGTCGGCGCCGACGCGCCTGTGCCGGTGATCCAGGTGGCGGCGAGCGAAGCGACCTCCCGCTTCATCCCGCTCGGCATCGGCAAATCCGTCGCCATCGACCTGCCGGCCGATATCAAGGACGTTCTGGTCGCCGACCCGAAAATCGCCAACGCGGTGATCCGTACCTCGCGCCGAGTCTACATGATCGGCGTCGCCATCGGGCAGACCAACATTTTCTTCTTCGACGCCGCGGGCAAGCAGATCGCCGGCTTCGACATCGCGGTGACACGCGACCTCAACGGCGTGCGCGCCGCGCTCAAGCAGACCATACCGGACGCCGATCTCCGCATCGAAGGCGTCGCCGACGGCGTCATGCTGTCGGGCAGCGTCACCAGCCCGGCGGAGTCGCAGCAGGCCTTCGATCTTGCCTCGCGCCTCGTCGGCGACGCGACCAAGGTTGTCAACGGCATCACCGTGCGCAGCCGCGACCAGGTCATGCTCAAGGTGACGGTCGCCGAGGTGAGGCGCGACGTCATCAAGCAGCTTGGCATCAACCTCAGCGGCACCTTCAATTACGGCGCCGCCGTGGTCAATTTCAACACCAACAATCCGTTCTCCGCCACCGGGCAGGCGCTAAGCAGCACCTCGTTCGGGGCCTCGTGGAAGAACATCAACGCGACGCTGCAGGCGATGGATCGCGCCGGCGTCATCCATACCCTGGCCGAGCCAAGCCTGACCGCGATCTCCGGTGAAACGGCGACCTTTGTCGCCGGCGGCGAATTTCCGATCCCCAACGGACTGTCGTGCGACACCACCAAGTCGCCGCCGGTCTGCCAGGCGCAGGTCGACTTCAAGAAGTTCGGCGTCAGCCTCGTGTTCACGCCTGTGGTGCTGTCGGAAGGGCGCATCAGCCTCAAGGTCCTGACCGAAGTGTCGGATCTGTCGTCGCAAAACGCCCTGACGCTGGACGTGCCGGGGTCGAGCCAGGCGTTGACCATTCCTTCGATCAGCACCCGCCGCGCCGAGACCACGGTGGAGATCCCCTCCGGCGGCTCGCTGGCGCTCGCCGGCATGATCCAGCAGCAGACCAAGCAGTCGATCAACGGCGTGCCCGGGCTGATGCAGGTTCCGATCCTCGGCGCCCTGTTCCGCAGCCGCGACTACATCAACAACCAGACCGAATTGATGATCCTGGTGACACCCTATGTCGTGCACGCGGTCGCGCAGAGGCAATTGTCGCAGCCCGACGACGGTTTCGCCGACCCCAACGATCCGTCGACCGTGCTGCTTGGCAAGCTCAATCGCATCTACGGCGGCGCCACCAAAACGGCTGAACCGGCAGGCGACTACCACGGCAAGTATGGATTCATTCTCGATTGAGCGGGAGCGGAGACGATCGATGACGACCTTGCTTTCACGGATCGCCACACGCCGCGCCGCCGCGGCGCTGCGCGTGCTGACGGCCCTGAGCCTCGCCGCTTCCCTCGCCGGCTGCTACACGGCGGAGAACGCGAACGAGCCCTACGCCGAGGATTATCGCCTGCGCCACCCGATCACGCTGAAGGAAGGCGTGCACTCGGTCGAAATCTTTGTCGGCCCCAACCGCGGCGGTCTGACGCCGAGCCAGCGCGCCGACGTGCTCGCTTTTGCCCAATTGTGGCGGCGCGAGGCAACCGGCGGCATTTTAATTGAAACGCCGCAAGGCGGTCCCACCGCCCGTGCCGCCGCCGATTCGCTGCGCGAGGTGCGCGCAATTCTGGCCGCCTCCGGCGTCCCGGCCAACGCCGTGTTTGTCCGCAGCTTTCATCCCGTGGGAGCAGCGCTGGTCAGCATCAGGATCAATTATTCCAGGCTCGCCGCCACGGCCGGCCCTTGCGGGCTGTGGCCACACGATCTCGGCGTGTCCGCCGATCGCGCCTATACCGAAAACTGGCCGTACTGGAACCTCGGCTGCGCAAGCCAACGCAATCTCGCGGCCATGGTCGACAATCCGGCCGACCTCGTGCAGCCACGCGGCGAAGCGGCGGCCTATACGGCCCGCCGCTCGGTCATGCTCGACAAATACCGCAAGGGCGACGCTCCCAGCAGCGTTTACCCGGCGGACGGCAGCAACGGCTACGACAACGGCAAGATCAGCGACGTCGGTAAATGATCAAACACGCACAACAGATGGCAGCCGCCGAGCATAGTGCGGCGCCGGCGGTGCCGGCCGAGGCAGCCGCCGAGGAACACATCGCGCCAGCTCCGCGCGTCTCGATCCAGGCGTTCTGCGAGACGGTGGAAACGGCCGCCGCCGTGCAGGCGGCGGGCGAGGACCGCCGCATGGCCAAAACGCACGTCAAGATCCAGATGGGCGGCGTCACCGCCGCGGCGGAAGCCTACCGCAACTCGCCGACGCCGAATATCATCATCCTCGAATCCGACAACCGCCCCGACGATATTCTCGCCGGCCTCGACCAACTGGCCGAGGTCTGCGATGCCGGCACGCGGGTGATCGTTATCGGCCGCGTCAACGATGTGATGCTCTATCGAGAGCTGACGCGGCGCGGCGTGAGCGACTACATGATCGCGCCGGTCGGCACCCTCGACATCGTGCGCTCGATCTGCGGCATGTACTCGCAGCCCGATTCGAAGCCCGTCGGCCGCATCGTCGCCGTGGTCGGCGCCAAGGGCGGCGTCGGCGCCTCGACCGTGGCCCACAACATCGCCTGGGCGATCGCGCGCGATCTTTCACTCGACTCCGTGGTCACCGACCTCGATCTGGCCTTCGGCACCGCCGGCCTCGATTACAACCAGGATCCGCCGCAGGGCATTGCCGACGCGGTGTTCTCGCCCGACCGCGTCGACACCGCCTTCATCGACCGCCTGCTGTCGAAATGTACCGAGCATTTGAGCCTGCTGGCCGCACCGGCGACGCTCGAACGCGTCTACGATTTCGGCACCGACGCTTTCGATTCGATTCTCGATTCGCTGCGCAGCACGATCCCCTGCGTCGTTCTCGACGTGCCGCACCAATGGACCGGCTGGACCCGGCGCCTGCTGGTGAGCGCCGACGATATTCTCGTCGTCGCCGGGCCCGATCTCGCCAATCTGCGCAATGCCAAGAACATGGTCGATCTGCTGCGCTCGGCGCGGCCGAACGATCACCGCCCGTTCTATTGCCTCAACCAGGTCGGCGTGCCGAAGCGGCCGGAAATCGCGCCGGCGGATTTTGCCAAGGCGCTGGAAGACCAGCCGCTGGCGGTGATCCCGTTCGACCCACAGATGTTCGGCACCGCCGCCAATAACGGGCAGATGATCGCCGAGGTGTCCGCCGGCCACAAGACCGCGGAGATGTTCCGCGAATTGGCGCAGATGCTGACCGGGCGTGCCGAGGCCAAGCGCTCGCGTGGTGGCCTGCTGACGCCGCTGCTCGCCAAGTTGATAAAGCGGCAGGGCTAATGCGTTGTCTGGAGTAAGGTCCCGTGTTCGGTAAGCGTGCCACCACCGCCGAAGCCCGCGCCCCGGCGCCCACCGCGCCGGCCGGAGCGCCGGCCATCGCGCCTGGCGCACAGCCCGCTGCGGCGCCAAAGCTCGACACCGCGGAAACCGGCCGTACGCCCTTTCCCTCGGAGGGGCTGGGCGCGCCGCTGGTGTCGGCTCCCTCGCCGACCCGGGCTCCCGCCGCCGTCATCATGCCGGCGGTCGATACGCGCCGCTCGGAGAGCTATTACGAGACCAAGGGCACCATTTTCGGCGCGCTGATCGAGGCGATCGATCTGGCGCAGCTGGCGCGGCTTGACGCCGATTCGGCGCGCGAAGAAATCCGCGACATCGTCAACGAAATCATCGCCATCAAGAACATCGTGATGTCGATCGCCGAGCAGGAGGAACTGCTCGACGACATCTGTAACGACGTGCTCGGATTCGGCCCGCTTGAGCCGTTGCTGGCGCGCGACGACATCGCCGACATCATGGTCAACGGCTCCGGCACGGTCTACATCGAAGTCAAGGGCAAGATTCAAAAGACCGGCATCCGCTTCCGCGACAACCAGCAGCTGCTCAATATCTGCCAGCGCATCGTCAGCCAGATCGGCCGGCGCGTCGACGAGGCTTCGCCGATCTGCGACGCGCGCCTGCCCGACGGCAGCCGCGTCAACGCCATCGTGCCGCCGCTGGCGATCGACGGACCCGCGCTCACCATCCGCAAATTCAAGAAGGACAAGCTGACGCTGGATCAGCTCGTCAAGTTCGGCACCATAACGCCGCAGGGGGCTGAAATCCTGCGCATCATCGGCCGCACCCGGGTGAATACGCTGGTCTCCGGCGGCACCGGCTCGGGCAAGACCACGCTGCTCAACTGCCTTACCCAGTTCATCGAAAATGATGAGCGCATCATCACCTGCGAAGACGCGGCCGAATTGCAGCTGCAGCAGCCACACGTGGTTCGTCTGGAAACGCGCCCACCCAACCTCGAAGGCGAAGGCCAGGTGACCATGCGCGACCTGGTCCGCAATTGCCTGCGTATGCGCCCTGAACGCATCATCGTCGGCGAAGTGCGCGGACCCGAGGCGTTCGACCTCCTGCAGGCGATGAACACCGGCCATGACGGCTCGATGGGCACGCTGCACGCCAACAACCCGCGCGAGGCGCTGTCACGCCTTGAATCGATGATCACCATGGGCGGATTTTCGCTGCCCTCGCGCACCATCCGCGAAATGATCACCGCATCGGTGGACGTGGTGATCCAGGCCGCGCGCCTGCGCGACGGCTCGCGCAAGATCACCCACGTCACCGAGGTGATGGGGATGGAAGGCGACGTCATCATCACCCAGGACCTGTTCGTATACGACATGACCGGGGAGGACGCGCAAGGCAATATCCTCGGCCGCCATCGCTCGACCGGCATCGGCCGGCCGCGCTTCTGGGATCGGGCGCGCTACTACGGCGAGGAGCAGCGGCTTGCGGCGGCGCTCGACGCCGCGGAAGCCGTCACCGATCCGCGAAAGTGAGTGCAGAGATGCCGATACAGACAATCGCCATCTTCTTTCTGGCCACCGCCGCAATGGGCGGCGTCGTCTGGGTGTTCCTCTATCCGATCCTGTCCGGCGAGCGCAAAGCCGAGCAGCGCATGGCCAGCGTCGCCAAATCGGAGCCGGTGGC